>Ga0209480_10001688_pt1 | contig 15905 bp, 14 predicted proteins | sample JI61114C2DNA_FD_187501 | JGI IMG/M metagenome (GOLD analysis project Ga0209480, IMG submission 187501) | Wastewater effluent complex algal communities from Wisconsin, to seasonally profile nutrient transformation and Carbon sequestration -... | ecosystem: Engineered > WWTP > Effluent > Algae...
AATTCAAACTCAAAATAATTTCAAAATGAGTAATCGATACAGGAAAAATTTACTGGTATGCAATGGGATTTCGTGCCAGCAAGCATCAGATTTAGCTTTAGTCGCTTTTATCAATTCAAAGCTAAAAGAATACCAGCTTGAGAACGAAATAAAAGTAATACAATCGGTTTGCTCCAATAAATGTTCGATTGGTCCAAATATCATTGTATATCCAGATAATGTGGAATATTCTAAAGTCACCAAAGCAGATATTGACGATATCATTATCGAACATTTGCTCAATGATCGAATTGTGGAACGATTGGTTTTCGATAAAGAAAAAGGAAATGGAGTTGCTCCTAAAAAACAATATCGAATTGCACTTCGCAATTGTGGTTTTATCGATCCTGAAGAAATCAAAGATTATATTGAGAAAGACGGTTATAATGCTTTAGCTAAATGTTTAACGGAATATTCTCCACAAGAAGTAACTCAAGAAATCATCAAAAGTGGACTTCGTGGAAGAGGTGGCGGAGGTTTTCCAACAGGTTTGAAATGGGAAATTACAAGCAAAAGTGTCGCCAACCAAAAATATGTAGTTTGCAATGCCGACGAAGGTGACCCAGGAGCTTTTATGGATCGTTCCGTTTTGGAAGGAGATCCACATTCTGTTCTTGAAGCGATGGCAATTTGTGGATACTGCATTGGTTCTAATAAAGGAATAATTTATGTAAGAGCCGAATATCCATTGGCTATCAAGAGATTAAAAATAGCTTTAGAGCAAGCTAACGAATACGGTTTATTAGGTAAAAACATCTTTGGAACCGATTTTGAATTTACCATTGAAATAAAATATGGAGCGGGAGCTTTTGTCTGTGGAGAAGAAACCGCACTCATCCATTCGATGGAAGGACTTCGTGGCGAACCCACTTTAAAACCGCCCTTCCCTAGTGTTTCTGGCTATTTAAATAAACCAACTAATGTCAATAATGTAGAAACTTTTGCAAATATCCCCGCCATTATCAACAAAGGAGCCGAATGGTTTTCTAGTATTGGAACTGAAAAATCCAAAGGAACAAAAGTCTTTGCTTTGGCAGGAAAAATCAATAATGTAGGACTGATAGAAGTACCTATGGGAATCACACTTCGAGAAATAATCTATGATATTGGTGGCGGAATTGTAGATGGTAAAAAATTCAAAGCCGTGCAAACCGGTGGTCCATCTGGAGGCTGTTTGACTGAAAAACATTTGGATTTACCTATTGATTTTGATTCCCTTACAGCGGTTGGTTCAATGATGGGTTCAGGTGGAATGATTGTTATGGACGAAGACGATTGTATGGTTTCTATGGCTCGTTTTTACTTAGAATTTATTGTCGAAGAATCGTGCGGAAAATGTGCGCCTTGCCGAATTGGAAATAAACGCTTGCACGAAATGCTCGTCAAATTATGCGATGGCAAAGGAACTTTAAACGATTTGGATTTACTTCGCAATTTAAGTGTGGTCGTGAAAGACACTTCTTTGTGCGGATTGGGTCAAACATCGCCCAACCCTATTCTTTCCACTTTGAATAATTTCTATGACGAATATTACGCCCACGTTGCGGAACATCGTTGCCCAAGCGGTCAATGCAAATCTTTTTTGCGCTATTATATTAGCGAAGAAAATTGCATCGGTTGTTTGGTATGTTACCGAAAATGTCCTGCAGGTGCTATTTCTGGCGAAAAAAAGAAAGTCCACGTCATCAATCAGGAACTCTGCACCAAATGCGGAATTTGTATGGAAAAATGCAAATTTCACGCTGTTTACCTCAATTAATTCTATAACAAAAGCTTTATGGACACCATTAGCATAAAAATCGACAATAAGAATTTTCAGGTTGAAAAAGGAACCACCATTTTGGATGCCGCCAAAAGTGTGGGAATCAATATTCCAACCTTGTGTTATATGCACTTACACGATTTAAACACCACCCACAATCCCACAGGTTGCCGCATTTGTGTGGTTGAAGTCGTGGGTCGCAAAAATTTAGCACCCGCTTGTTCCACAGAATGTCAGCAAGGAATGGAAATAAAAAACCAAACCATCAGAGTATTGAACAGCCGAAAAACCGTTTTAGAACTTATTCTCAGCGACCACCCTACCGATTGTTTGATTTGTGCCAAAAACGGAGATTGTGACCTTCAAAGTATGGCGCAACAAATGGGCATTCGTGAAATTCATTACAAAGGCGAACAATCACATTATATCAAAGATACTTCGCCAGCGATCAAAAGAGATATGGACAAATGCATCGGTTGCCGAAGATGTGTGACGATGTGCAATGAAGTTCAAACTGTTGGCGCTTTATCTGCTATTAACCGCGGTTTTATGTCGGTTGTTGCTCCTGCTTTTCAAATGAATTTAGAAGACAGTGTTTGTACCTATTGTGGTCAATGTGTGGCGGTTTGTCCAACGGCTGCTTTGACTGAAGTCGATCATACTAATTTAGTCATCAGAGCTCTGGCTGACCCAACTAAAACCGTTGTTGTGCAAACTGCTCCAGCAGTACGAGTGGCTTTAGGCGAGGAATTTGGATACGAACCCGGTACCATCATTACCGGAAAAATGACTGCTGCCTTGAAAGATATGGGTTTTGACTATGTTTTCGACACCGATTTTGCCGCAGACTTAACCATTATGGAAGAAGCAACAGAACTTCTTGATAGACTAACAAGACACATCAATGGCGATAAAACAGTAAAACTGCCGCTACTAACTTCTTGTTGTCCGGCTTGGGTTAATTTCTTTGAACATCAATTTCCGGATATGAAAGATATTCCTTCGACCGCGCGTTCTCCACAACAAATGTTTGGATCCATTGCCAAAACGTATTTTGCCGATAAATTAGGCATCAAACGCGAAAATATGGTGGTGGTTTCTATTATGCCTTGCTTGGCAAAAAAATACGAATGCAGCCGAGAGGAGTTTAAAACCAACGGAAATCCCGATGTAGATTTTGTTTTATCTACAAGAGAATTAGCCCGATTAATCAAGCAAACTAGCATTGATTTTGAAAGTTTAGAACCCGTAGAATTTGATCATCCCATGGGAGAATCGTCTGGAGCTGGAGTCATTTTTGGCACAACTGGAGGTGTAATTGAAGCTGCAGTAAGAACTGCTTATGAGACTTTTACGAAACAAAAATTACACAAAGTAGATTTCAAACAATTGAGAGGAATGGAATGGATTCGGGAATCGACTATCGATTTTAATGGAACTCCTATCAAGATTGGAATTGCTCACGGATTGGGAAATGCTCGCAAATTACTCCAAGAAATTAGAGAGGGTAAATCGCAATATCATGCCATCGAAATTATGGCTTGTCCCGGCGGATGTATTGGTGGCGGAGGTCAGCCTTTGCACCACGGGGATTCAACTATTTTATTGGCCAGGCAAAAAGCACTTTATTCTGAGGATAAAGCGAAAGTCATTCGGAAATCACACGAAAATCCATCCATTCAAAAATTATATGCGGAGTTTTTAGGAAAACCTATGAGTGAAAAAGCACATGAATTGCTACACACTCATTATTTTGACAAAAGCAATCATGTGGAAATTTCCAAAGATTAATTTAATATCTAAAATAGAAAAGCAATGATGACAATATGCGAAACTAATGTCGCCAAAATAGAAGCCATTTGCGAGGAATACAATCACGATAAGGGAGAATTAATCAATGTGTTGCACAAAACGCAAAACACTTTTGGGTATTTACCCGAAGAGGTTCAAGAAATCATTGCCGAAAACCTGCACACTTCTTTGGCTCAAGTGTATGGCGTGGTTTCTTTTTACTCCTTTTTTACAATGACCCCCAAGGGAAAACACCCAATCAATATTTGCAAAGGAACTGCTTGTTATGTAAGAGGTGCCGAAAAAATAATCGATGAGTTCAGAAATCTGTTAGACATAAACATTGGGGAAACTACCAAAGACGAAAAATTTTCTTTAAGCAGCCTGAGATGTATTGGAGCCTGCGGATTAGCTCCCGTGGTGTTAGTTGGCGATAAAGTGTATGGTCGAGTTACGCTCGATAGTGTTAAAGAAATATTGGAAGAATATGAATAGATTTCAAATGAATTAAACGGCGTTTAAAGATGGTTTGAATACCGCTTTTTATCAAATTTAAAGTAAAGGAGAAGTCTCCCGACTTCGCAAAGCAATATGGATTCAAAACATCCCATAAAAACAAAGACCTTTGAAGTTTAAAAACGTCAAAGGTCTTATATGAAAAATCAATGGGTTACTAATTCAAAATGATTTTTACTATTTTTTTCGTTCTAAAAAACGGTTTCAACAACTTTATAAGGAACGATATTATTCATTCCCATCGTAATGGCTTCCAGATTTAAAGGGATTAAGTGATGATAGCGTTCTGATATGGATTTTTTCAAACCTTCGATTACATTTTCTATTTTTATTACGGGTTTTTCTTTTAAAAAACCTCCTAAAATCACCATATTGAAGATTTTCTTATTTCCCATTTCGGCTGCTAATTTGGTGCCTTCGATTTGGAAAATTTTGATATCGGTTCTAGTGGGATGTGCAGTAATTCCGTTGGGGTCATAAATTAAAATCCCACCAGGTTTTACTGAATTTTCAAATTTATCCATCGATTGTTGGTTCAAAATAATGGCGGTATCTACAATTTTTAAATAAGGAGAACTAATTCTTTCGTCACTCAAAATTACGGTAACATTTGCCGTTCCTCCACGCATTTCTGGACCATAAGACGGCAACCAACTCACTTCCTGATCTTGCATTATTCCTGAATAGGCCAATATTTTGCCCATCGAGAGCACTCCTTGTCCACCAAAACCAGCGATAATTATTTCTTCAGTCATGATTATACTTTTAATTTTCCTTCTACTTTTATATCCCCAAGCGGAAAATACGGAAACATATTTTCAACCATCCAATCATTGGCATCATTAGGCGTCATTTTCCATCCTGAATTGCAGTTGGATAGGATTTCAATAAATGAAAGCCCTTTTTTTAATCGTGTATTTTCAAAAGCTTGTTTAATGGCAATTTTAGCTTTTCGAACGTGTTTATGAGTATGAAGTGCGTGACGACTTACTGAATAAACTCCCGGAAGATTTGCAATTAATTCGGTTATTTTTAATGGCGAACCCATCGAAGCAATTTCTCTTCCATAAGGCGAAGTCGAGGATTTCATTCCTTCAAGAGTTGTTGGTGCCATTTGTCCGCCAGTCATTCCGTAAATACCATTATTGATAAAAAAGATAACCATATTTTCACCTCGGTTGCAAGCATGGATCGTTTCGGCAGTACCAATTGCAGCCAAATCACCGTCACCTTGATAAGTAAAAACATATTTTTCGGGCCAAGTTCTAACGATGGCTGTTGCCACTGCTGGAGCACGACCGTGAGCCGCTTGGGTCATATCGATATTCATAAAATCATAGGCCAAAACCGAACAACCAACAGGCGCAACACCAATGGTATCTTCAGAAATACCCATTTCATCTATAACTTCCATAATCAAATTATTGGCCGTTCCGTGACCACAACCCGGACAATACGACAAGGCATTTCCTGTCATTAATTGTGATTTACAGAATACTTGATTCTCTGGTTTTATGATGTCTAAAACTTCCATTGTTGATTATTTTTTGTTCTAAAGCTTCTAAAATTTCTTCGGGAGTGTGAATAATTCCTCCTGTTCTTCCAAAGTGTTCTACTGGTACTTTATGTTCTACAGAAAGTCTTACATCTTCTACCATTTGACCCGCATTGAGTTCTACACTTAAAATTCCTTTGACTTGATCGGCTAATTCGAATAATTCTTGTTTGGGAAAAGGGAATAATGTAATTGGTCTCAATAAACCCACTTTTATTCCTTTGGCTCTAGCCAATTCGACCGCTTTTTGCGAAATCCTTGCACTTGATCCATAAGCTACCAACAAATAGTCGGCATCTTCGCAATTTATTTTTTCGAAACGCAAATCCTCTTCTTCCATTTGCGCGTATTTCTTTTGCAATCGATGCACTCTGGCTTCCATTTTTTCGGATTGCAAATCTAGTGAAGTGATAATATTGCGTTCTCGACCTTTCTTGCCTGTAACCGCCCAACCGCCTTGTTGTTCAATTAATTCGGAATCGGTCCATCTTGGTTTTTGGTCTTTTAAAATCACTTTCTCCATCATTTGACCAATTAATCCATCGGAAAGAATCAGAACCGGAGCGCGATATTTAAAAGCAATATCGAAAGCATCTTCAACAAAATCAGCCATTTCTTGAACCGATGCTGGGGCTAAAACATATAATTTGTAATCGCCGTGTCCTCCCCCTTTCACGGATTGAAAATAATCAGCTTGCGAAGGTTGGATCGTTCCTAAACCTGGTCCACCACGAACAACATTGACTATAACTGCAGGCAATTCTGCGCCAGCCAAATAAGATATTCCTTCCAGTTTTAATGAAATCCCTGGGCTCGATGAGGAAGTCATTGCTTTTTTACCAGTACTTGCGGCTCCATAAACCATGTTGATAGCTGCTACTTCGCTTTCAGCTTGTAAAACAACCATTCCTGTTCGGTTTTCAGGACGTTCGGTCATTAAATATTCAATAATTTCTGTTTGTGGAGTAATTGGATAACCAAAATAAGCATCGACTCCAGCTCGAATAGCTGCTTCGGCCAATGCCTCGTTCCCTTTCATCAATTTTAATTCTGACATTTTCTAAAGGTATAAATGGTTAGTTTGCAACTTTTACTCGATACACTGTGATGGCTCTGTCAGGGCATACTGTGCCGCAATTTGTACATCCATTGCAAGCTTCTGGATTTTTCATGTAGGCATAATGGTAGCCTTTCCTATTTACTTCACTCGACATACTTATGACGTTTTCCTGACAAACAGGAATACAAACTTCGCAGCCTTTGCATATTTGAGTATCTACAACTATAGCCCCTTTTACTTTTGCCATTTTAATAAATTTACTTATGATTATTCTATCATAATTTTATTATTCTCAAAGATACGACTTGTCTATTGCAATAAAAATGACAAATATCATATTTACCGCATTTCCGTCATTTAAAATAAGAAAAATAATTGCAATAAAAAACCCACTAAATTTAATATTTAGTGGGTTTTTTAGTTTTAATAAACGGAAGACCTAGATTCAGAATACTTTGCGTTTATTTAGCATTAATTATATTCTGCAAATTCTTTTTTATTTCTGCACTTTTTTGAGAGGAAATGGAAAAAACAAGTTCTTTAGTCCCTGCATTGACAACTATTTTCTTTAAATCTACAGTGCAGAAATTTCTGGAGGACTTTTCATTTTTAGCGTACAAGCTCCATCAAAATAGCCGTCACTTTCTATGGTTTCTACTTCCGAAATAGTTGTACCATCACTATATACAGCCGAAATTGTCATTTCCTTATTCAAAGCGTTTGTAAAAAAACCATCCATCACCAACATTAAATGGTAAGTATTTTTCAGTTCTTCGCCCTTGAATTCATGTCGAGTGATATTGTATTTTAAGCCTTTGGCCAAAGTTGGAAAACTTTTACTGCAATCCAAATCAAAACTAGCTACATCTCCAGACGCATCAACAGACACAACTATTTTTTTTACCTGAGCATTGACAAAGAAACCTGTCAACAACAATGCTATTACTAATGCCAATTTTCTCATAGATACTTCCTTTTTATTTATTTCCTTTTTCAAAATCGGCAATAAATTGTGCCAATCCAATATCGGTTAATGGGTGTTTTAATAATCCAGAAATGGCCGAAAGTGGCCCAGTTATAACATCTGCTCCAATTTTGGCACAGTTTACAATGTGCATCGTATGACGAACCGAGGCAGCAAGAATTTGTGTTTCGTAACCATAATTATCATAAATCAATCGGATTTCTTCAATCAAAGCCAATCCATCTGTCGAAATATCATCTAAACGACCAATAAACGGCGAAACATAAGTAGCACCCGCCTTGGCAGCCAACAAAGCCTGACCTGCCGAAAACACTAAAGTTACATTCGTTCTGATTCCCTTATCCGAAAAATATTTGGCAGCCATAACCCCTTCTTTGGTCATTGGCAATTTCACCACAATTTGTTCGTGCAAATCAACCAATTCTTCCCCTTCTTTTACCATTCCTTCAAAATCCAACGCATTTACTTCGGCACTTACATCGCCATCTACTAGGTTACATATGTCAACATAATGTTTCAAAATGTTATTTTTTCCAGTAATACCTTCCTTTGCCATCAAGGATGGATTAGTAGTTACACCATCTAAAACGCCTAACGCTTGTGCTTCCTTAATCTGAGCTAAATTTGCTGTGTCAATAAAAAATTTCATATTTATATATTTAATTGTGTGTTCTAATTATTTTGGGCTTGACCACAAGGGTCGGGCTATTCGTTGCAATCTTTTATTTTTTAAAGAAAAAAAATAAAAGGATTTTCACTTCTATCCCTCACGCAAAAGAAAATACTTAACAGCCACCGGCTACTCTTCTCTAAATGTCTAATCTAATGCAATTTGGGTACTAATTTACAATTTATAATGATTCATCAACATTTTTTCATAGACTTTATCAGGCAAAACTCTCTTTAAAACAATCGAAAATTTCTGCATAAAAGCACCTACTTTATAATGAATCTTTGGATTGAGGCTTTGAATAATTTTATAAACAGCTTCGGCCATTTCATTCGGATTACTGCCGCTATCCACGTGTTCGTCCATTAATTTCAGAGTATTCCCGTATGGAATTTCATAAGCCGAATTCCTGATTAAAGGCGCATGAAATCGTCCCGAAGCAATATTAGTAGCAAAATCACCCGGAGCTACATTCGTAATCTGAATTCCAAATGATTTCACTTCCATTCGCAAAGCTTCGGTAATTAATTCTAAAGCACCTTTTGAAGCCGAATAAATGCTTCGATACGGCAAACCCATATAACCTGCTATAGAAGTAATATTGATAATTAATCCCGATTTTTGAGAACGCATTTGTGGTAAAACGACTTTCATCACTTCGATGGGACCAAAGAAATTGGTTTCGAAATTATTTCGGATTTCGGAAGTTGGAATTTCTTCTAAAGGGCCTGTAATTCCAACTCCAGCATTATTAATAACAATATCGAGTCGTCCTGAAGTAGCAATAATTTTGGCAACAGCCGCTCGAATAGAATCTGAATTTCGAACATCTAAAGCAATTAATGGAAAAACCGAGTTCAAAACTCGTTCTGGATTCCGGCTTGTTCCATAAACAACAAATCCTTTGTGGTGCAAAAATTCGCCAATAGATTTTCCTATTCCCGAGGAACCTCCTGTGATTAGAACTACTTTATTCATTTTTTGAATTTAGATTTAGCCCTTCGACAAGCTCAGGGTGACAATTTTGGATTTAGAATCAGCCAAAAATAAAAAAATCACGACAAAAAGCGTGATAAACATGCAAAAGATTGCTTAAAAATAAAAAATGGCAAGCGACCTACATCGCACCGCTCAACCACTTACCCTTGCTATGTTCCCATCCTGGGGGATTTTGCAGGAGCTGGTCGTGTAGGACTTGCCGGTGCAAATATACACTCTTTTTATATTTTTGCAAGGACTTTGCTCCTATAAAATATCGTTGTATATTGCATCATCAAAAATAAATTTTATGAAAAATTATAACTTCCTATTTATCATTTTATTAGGAATCACTTTAACTAATTGTGGGAGTAAAAAAAAAGGTGAAAATTCTATGTTTACTTTCGATGATTCGAAACTAAAACAACAATATCAGCCTCAAGAATCAATAAATTTAGGAATTTTAAATACCAATTCAAAAGAAGTTGATAGCGTAATTTACTTTATTAACGATAAAATAATTGGCTCTAAAAAGGGTCTTGACAAATTAGTTTTTAATTTAAAAGATCAAAAATTTGGAAATCAAAACCTGAAAGCGGTAGTTTATTTCGATGGCGATAATTCTGAAGCCACGATGCAAATAGAATTGGTTTCTAATGTGGAACCTAAATTATTAAAATATACTATCGTCAACACCTATCCTCACGATATTGAAGCTTATACACAAGGATTAGAATTTTACCGTGACACACTTTACGAAGGAACAGGTAACGGTGCTGGTCCCACAGGAAAAAAAGGTATTTCAAGTTTAAGAAAAACCGATTATAAAACTGGAAAAGTGTATAAAAAAGTAGAATTAGCAGAGCAATTTTTTGGCGAAGGCATTACGATTCTTAATAATAAAGTCTATCAATTGACTTGGCAAAACAATGAAGGTTATGTTTATAATGCAGATACTTTCAAAAAAGAAAAGACTTTTCAATATCCTAAACAAATGGAAGGTTGGGGATTAACCAGCGATGGCAAAGTTCTGTATATGACCGATAGCTCAGAAACAATCCACATATTAGATCCAATAACTTTTAAAGAATTGAATCATATTAACGTTTATTCTTTGGATTCAAAAGTACCATCAGTAAATGAACTGGAATGGATTGATGGAAAAATCTATGGAAACGTGTATCAAAAAGATGCTATTGCCGTAATAAATTCCAAAACGGGAGCTGTCGAAGGAATCATTAATCTTGCTGACTTGGAAAAGAAAATTACTAAACTTCCCGACACCGATGTGTTGAACGGTATTGCTTACAACCCAAAAACCAAAACCATTTTTGTAACTGGAAAAAACTGGGACAAAATGTTTGAAATCAAAGTTTCGGAATAATTTTCACGCTAAATGAAAACGCTAATCATCAACATTCAGGAATTGCTTCAAGTTCGAGATTCCTCGATTTTGAAGGTTTCGGGCGATGAAATGGCGATTCTTCCCTCAATTAAAAATGCTTATTTGGTCATTGAAAATGATTTGATAGCCGATTTTGGTTCGATGGATGATTTACCCGAAGATCTAAATCCTGAAAAATGTATTGATGTTGATGGAAAAATAGTGCTTCCTAGTTGGTGTGATTCCCATACTCATATTGTTTATGCTGGTAATCGAGAGCAAGAATTCGTCGATAGAATCAATGGTCTTTCTTATGAAGAAATTGCTAATCGTGGTGGTGGAATCTTAAATTCGGCAAAAAAAATTAACGAAACTTCCGAAGAAGAAATTTACAACCAATCGAAAGTCCGACTCGAAGAAGTCATGCATTTGGGAACTGGCGCAGTCGAAATAAAATCGGGTTACGGACTTACTGTTGACGGCGAATTGAAAATACTTAGAGTGATCCAAAGATTATCCCATAATTATCCCATAACTATAAAAGCTACTTTTCTTGGCGCTCACGCTTTTCCTATGGAATATGCAGCAAATCGAGAAGGGTATATTGATTTAATCATCAATAAAATGCTTCCCGAAATTGCCGCAACTAATTTGGCCGACTTTATAGATATATTTTGTGAAACTGGCTATTTCACCGTTGAAGAAACAGAAAAAATTATGGAAGCGGGAATTCGTTTTGGTTTAAAACCAAAAATTCACGTGAATCAATTCAACTCTATTGGCGGCGTTCAAGCTGGAATTAAACACAATGCTCTTTCTGTAGATCATTTAGAGATTATGAATCCCGAAGATATTGAAGCTTTAAAAAATTGCGAAACCATGCCAGTTGCTTTACCATCTTGCTCCTTTTTCTTGAGAATTCCATATACTCCTGCTCGTCAAATGATGTCAAAAGGATTACCATTGGCACTTGCTTCCGATTTTAATCCTGGTACAACTCCGTCTGGAAATATGAATTTTGTGGTTTCTACAGCTTGTATCCAAATGAAAATGACTCCCGAAGAAGCCATAAATGCTGCCACAATAAACGGAGCTTATGCGATGGGAATTTCAGAAACCCACGGAAGCATTACCATTGGCAAAAAAGCCAACCTTATTATCACAAAACCTATTTCCTCTTATTATCAACTGCCATATGCTTTTGGCAGTAATTTGATCGATTCTATTATTATTGAAGGTGAAATTTTGTCATAAAAAAAAGAGGAACAAAAATGCTCCTCTTTAAATTAGAATCTTGAAAACTATTATTTCAAAGTAAAACTAGTTTTAGAAACCAGTTCGCTTTTATCGAAAACATTTACGAAATAGGTTCCTTTTGCAAAATCTTTTCCAGGTAAATCTTCAGAAACATTCACTGTTTTATTTTCGTATTTTACTTTAGAAATAAAACTATATGTTAATGATTTTTCGTCGAAATTCACAGTTTGTTTGTCTCCAAGAACATTGTTTTTACTATCAATTACTTGAACATAATATTCTTTATCTCCTGATTTCGCTATTTGATTTTCGGCAATAGTAAAGCTAATTTTTAGAACATCTGCTCTACCCGCTTTATCAGTAGCAACTTGTTTTCCTGAGCTTCTAATTTTGTAAGCAGCAGTTTGCATATTCAATACAGACAATTTAGAACCTTTTTCAACAGTTTTAGACAACTCTTCATTTTGTCCGACTAAAACTTCGTTGTATTTTTTAGATTCTCCTAAAACAACAACTGTACTATCACGTTGAGCAGTCAAAGTAGTATTTTGTTTTTTCAAGCTTTCATTTTCGGCCATTAAAACTTTCATATTACTTTGTAATTTAGATAATTCAGCTTTGTATTTAGACACACTTCCTTTAGATTTTTCTACCTCATTAATTAAATTGACAACTTTGTCTCTTTCTTTAACTAATTCTTCGGACATCGAAGTGTTTTCGGCAATTGCAGCATCGTAAGTAGCTTTCAATTCTTGCAAATCCTTCATAACTGTTTCTTTTTCAGTTAAAGTAGTTGTTAATACAGTTTGCACTTCTTTTGCTTCGGATGAAATCTTGTAGATATAAAATAAACTTCCTATCAATAGGACAGCTAAAATACCGATAATAATCTTTAGACTTGAGTTCGAATTGTTTTGTTGCTCTTCCATTGTATTTACTTTTTTTTATAATAAAAGTTGATAATTAATTAAACAAATTTAATAATATAATATGACTTAATAACGGATTTTAAACATTTATATTATATTTGGGGGATTTAAATTTTTATGGAAAAACTGATACCGTTCACGATTAATGATCTTGCAAAAGTCACAAACCACCGAAGTGGCGAAATAAAATTTGGGGAAAAGATGTTAACTATTCCAAAAGGGATAGATATTGCTGCGTTTTTAAATACCTGTGAAGCAAAATATGTGTTGTTTGGAATTCCAGAAGACATCGGGGTTAGAGCCAATTTTGGAAGACCCGGAGCAGCATCAGCATGGGAATGCGCCATCGCCAGCATCGCAAACATTCAGCACAATCGTTTCTGTAAAGGGAATCAAATATTAGTTTTAGGACAATTGAATGTCCGTGCTGAAATGAAAGAAGTAGAACATTTAGACTTCAATGATATAGATGATCGGTCCAAATTGAGCCAACTGGTCGAAAAAATTGATAAAGATGTTTCGCATATCATTTTTAATATTGTAAAAGCGGGAAAAACTCCAATTATTATTGGTGGCGGTCACAATAATTCCTACGGAAATATAAAGGGAACCGCACTTGCCAAAGGAAAACCAATCAATGCTGTTAATTTTGATGCCCATTCCGATTTTAGAATTCTTGAAGGACGACATAGCGGAAATGGATTTTCTTATGCCTTTGAAGAAGGTTTTCTCAAAAAGTATTTTATCTTTGGTTTACACGAAAATTACACCTCGAAAAGTGTCTTGGACATTATCAAAAAAATTGAAGATCGCGTGCGTTATACCACTTATGACAGCATCAATATTCGAAAGGAAAAAAGCTTCAATCAAGAACTTATTAATGCCGCTCAATTCATCCAAAATGATTTTTACGGAATAGAAGTTGACTTAGATGCCATTCCAAATATTGCCAGTAGCGCTATGACTTTAAGCGGTTTTTCTATTGAGGAATTACGTCAATTTGTAACCTTTTTTGCGAAAAATAAAAATGCTGCATACCTCCATATTTGCGAAGGTGCACCAGATTTATGCTATGAAAAAAACAATCATTTGATTGGGAAACTCATAGGATATTTGGTTACTGATTTTATAAAATCAAACAATAATATTGAATTGGAATAAATTTTGAATTTTGAGGATAATTGGCTTAAAATCAATAGCAAAACACCCTAAAAATAATAAACCTATCTTTGCAAAAATTATCTAAGTAAAAATTTCTAGATATTTAATACAAAAAATATGTTATTCGAAGATTTATCACTTTCAAAAAGTATTCAAAAAGCCGTATTCGAACAAGGCTATATCAATGCAACACCTATTCAAGAACAAGCAATTCCACTAGTTTTAGCAGGAAGAGATTTAATAGGTTGCGCACAAACAGGAACAGGAAAAACGGCAGCATTTGCCATCCCCATCATACATCAATTGCATCGAATTGTAGGTTCATCCAAAAAAGCTAAAGAAATTCGTGCGCTAATCGTGACTCCAACCCGAGAATTAGCAGTTCAAATTGGACAAAGCTTTGATACTTATGGTAAATATACTAACCTAACACAACTCACTATTTTTGGTGGTGTTTCTCAAGTACCTCAGGTAGACGCACTTCGCAAAGGAATCGATGTTTTAGTGGCAACACCAGGAAGATTACTCGATTTGCACAAACAAGGTTTCATCGATTTAGATCATTTGCACACTTTAGTTTTGGACGAAGCCGACCAAATGCTGGATATGGGGTTTATAAATGATGTCAAAAAAATTGTAAAGCTTACGCCAAAAAACAGACAAACGCTATTGTTCTCAGCAACAATGCCAATCGCTATCCGAGAATTAGCCGAAATGTTCTTGAAAGACCCCGAAAAAGTAGAAGTTTCACCCGTTTCATCCACAGCCGAAAATGTAGAACAGCACGTTTATTTTGTCGAAAAAGGAGAGAAAAGAAACTTGTTGTATCATTTGATAAAAAATCAAAACTTATCAGATGTTTTGGTTTTTTCGAGAACCAAACACGGTGCAGATAATGTGGTAAAATCATTACGCAAAAAAGATATTCCTGCTGAAGCCATTCACGGAGATAAGTCACAAAATGCAAGACAACGCGTTTTAGATGCCTTCAAAAATAAAGAAGTTGGAGTTCTTGTCGCCACCGATATTGCAGCTCGGGGTATCGATATTGACCAATTACCCTATGTAATCAATTTTGATTTGCCTAATATCCCTGAAACATATGTTCATAGAATTGGAAGAACTGGTCGTGCTGGAAATGAAGGAATTGCTATTTCTTTTTGTAGTAAAGACGAGCATCAATATTGGAAGGATATTCAAAAATTAATTAAAGTCGATGTTAAGATTATAAGTGATCATCCGTATCCTTGGCATTCTGGAAATCCAGAAACTGCTCCAGGAGGATCTACAAAGCCCAATAACTCCAATCGAAGTGGTGGTGCGCACAAATCAAGAAAATCAGAGGTTTCAAAACAAAATAAAAAACGCTGGTATTAAATGGTATTATTTTCTAATTATTTCAATCTAAAAAAACACCTTTTATCAACAAATTAAAAGGTGTTTTTTTTGTCAAACTATTATTAGTAAGTTTCTTATTATCAAGTATTTAAATATTAAAAAATTGTTATTTTTAAAATATTTTTTTCGAATTTTGATTAACTTTATAGGAGTTAATTTAGAACAATTTAATACTCAATATTATGAAAACTTTAGTTAAAAAAGACGGATTGTTTCCGTCATTGGAAAGCAAATCCATCAATAATTTTTTTGATGATTTTATAACAAAAGATTTATTTGATTGGACCGATAGAAATTTTGCAGCATTAGGTAGCAATTTACCCTCTGTAAATTTGAAAGAATCTGACAAAAAGATTGAAGTAGAATTAGCAGCTCCAGGAATGAAAAGAGAGGACTTCAAAGTAGAAATCGACAATGATA
>Ga0209480_10001691_pt1 | contig 15902 bp, 14 predicted proteins | sample JI61114C2DNA_FD_187501 | JGI IMG/M metagenome (GOLD analysis project Ga0209480, IMG submission 187501) | Wastewater effluent complex algal communities from Wisconsin, to seasonally profile nutrient transformation and Carbon sequestration -... | ecosystem: Engineered > WWTP > Effluent > Algae...
CCTCCAACAAGTGCCGGAAGTGCAGCAGCGTCGTGGCGTCCGGGACCTGCTCGACCGCGAAGTCCAACCCCATGAACCGGCGCATCGCGTACGAGTCGTACACCGCGTCCTCCACGCCCTCATCGGACAGGGAGAACCACACCTGCAGCAGGTACATCCGCAGCATCGTCTCCACCGGCTTGGCCTTACGGCCCCGCTTACCCGCACGATCCGCGTAGTAGAACGGCTCGATCACCCCCACCCACGACGCCCACGGGATCGTGGCGTCCATCGCCTCCAAGAACTTCTCCCGACGCGACACACGCCGCCGGTTGCCGTACTCAATGTCCGTGAAACTGGGCTGATCGATATCCACACCCCATCATCCCGAGCCCCCGCCCACCGGACCAGACACCACCCCGACCACCCAAGAAAATCAGCGATTCCCTAGACACCCTTGGACCTCACTCGGCGTGGATGACGAAGGAGATGCCGTTGCGCTCGAGGCAGCCCAGGAGCTCGGACGAGACCGACATGCTGCCGTAGCGAGAATGGCCCACGAAGTGCCAGACGACCTGGCTCAGCTGAGAGGCGGCGGTGCGCAGCAGTGCTCCGTCACGCTCGCACTGCCCGACTTCGTTGCCGTACCGAGGCGATCCCGTCTTGACTTCGTGCCCACGGAATCCCGTGCCGAGGTCCTCGATGCTGTCGTACTCCCGGTAGGAACGTGCGTTGTCCAGCAGCCCTCGCCCGAACTGGCGCTCGGCCTTGGTCGAGGCGTCCCCCAGGAGGTCGCGGATGGCGCGCTCCCCAGCGGCTGCACCGCGCTGGAACGGGATCTGCGGTCCGCTGATCCGACGTGTGGACCGGGCAGCGGCAGCCAGGGCTCGAAGGTCGTTACGGTCCGACTTCGCCAGCTTGAGGATCGTCGAGTCCGACAGACCCACGGTCCGCAGGTCGGCGTGGGCGCCGAGGAGGATCACCTTCAGCACCCCGGTGCGCGCCTCCTCGGACAACTTGTCCCACCGGGCGATGAGGCGGACGGCGTCATCGAAGTGGCGCGGCACCTTGGCCAGGAACTTCACGACCTTGCCACCGATGGCCAGGACGTCCCCCACGTAGGGGACCACGCTCAGCAGCGAGAGACCGGCGCCCACCCAGTCGCTGCGAATCGCATTGGCGAGGACGTCTCGCAGGTCCGTGACAGTGCCGATGATCCACCCCACCACGGGGATGAAGCTCGTCGCCGTGGCGGCGAGGTAGCCCGCGAGCCACGGAATGGTGTCGTGTGGCCAGAAGTCACCGCACACGTACCCGATCAGGAAGTGCGACACGTAGTCCCACGCGCTGAGGACCGTGTCGGGCCGCTGCGGGTCCAGTCCCTCGTCAGCGCGGGTGACCTCGTAGGCGTCACCCCAGTCGTCGCCGTCGGAGTTCGAGGAGAGCGGGTTCGTGACGTAGTCGTCGATCTCCGAACCGTCGGACAGCCCGTCGAAGTCCGTGTCGCTCCACCGGGGCTGGGTGTCGAGGTCGCCTTCGCGACCGTCGTCGACGCCGTCACCGTCGGTGTCGGCACGAGTGGGGTCCGAGAACACGGTGTACGTCCGCGGCGCCTCCACCACGGGCGCACCAGGGCGCGGCGGAAGGTCGCTCCATGAGAACTCGAGGCTGATCTCGGCACCGTCCGGGATGCCGTCGCCATCGGTGTCCGCCTGTCCGGGATCGGTGACGTACCGCTGCCCGGTGGTTCCCAGGGCTCCCTTGATCTCCGTGCAGTCGTCGAGACCGTCCAGGTCGGTGTCGACCTTGGTCAGCGGGTCGTCGCCCGTCTCCTCGCTGAGCCGTCGGAACACCTCGGGGAGCTCGTCGGCCGTTGCGACCTGGTTGTAGACGCCTCCGGTGTCCTGCGCAATCGAGCGCAGGAGAGGCGCGTCGACCGACGGGCCAAGCCCGATCGTGTAGATCACGATGCCGTTGGCCTTGGCCGTCACGGTCAGGGCAGGGTCGTAGTAGCCCTCACCGTCCGTGAGGAGGATGGCGATCCTGGCCCTCTCAGGGTCCCCATTGTTGACGAGGAGGCTGGTGCCCGCAGACGCCCGTTCGGCGATGTTCGTGCCGCCAGAGGAGTCGATGCGGTCGATCGCCGCCTTGACGTCCGCCTTGTCCGTCGTGAGCCCCTGACGCACCATCGCCCGAGAGTCGAAGTCGACGACGGCGGCGCGGTCCTCGGGAAGGAGGGCGTCCACATAGGACTTGGCTGCCGTCCGCCGCAGGCCCTGGGGGTCGTTCCAGGCCATCGAACCTGAGCTGTCCAGGATGAGGGACAGGTCCAGGAGCACCACGTCGGTGCCACCCCCCGTCCGCCGGTGACACGGGTCGTCCTGGGCGGTCCAGGTCTGCTGCCAGTTCCTGATGTCGAAGATCGCATAGAGCGAGAAGTGCGTGACCGTGGCCGTGACCGTGCCGGCACTCACGTCGACCTGCTGGTTGGCGCCTTCCGGTTGCCACAGCTGCAGCGCCGGGTCGAACCAGAACAGCCGGAAGTCCTGGGGGTCACCCGAGACCTCGCCAGGCTGGAACGGCAGGGTGATCCGGGCCTGCGCGAGGCGCTCACGGGCCGGCTCGGACAGGGAGAAGTCGTAGGCCGGGGACACCTGCCCCAGCCCGCTCGCCGCGGAGGGTGCCTCGTCCGCCTCGATCGCCCGGAACGAGGTGACCAGGTCCCCCGTGCCCGTGAGCACCGCGGACACCCCGGCGGGCCCGTCCACCGTGGTCGACAGCGTCTCCGCGTCGTCACGGATGCCGTCGCCGTCGGTGTCTGCGGTGATCGGAGACGTCCCGAGCCGGAGCTCGACACCGTCCAGGAGGGTGTCCGCGTCGGTGTCCGCGCGGTCGTGGCGCGTGCCGTGCTCCAGCTCCTCGGAGTCGTCGAGGCCGTCACGGTCGCCATCGGGGTCGGACGGGCTCGAGCCGTTGCCGACCTCGCGGCGGTTGATGAGACCGTCCTCGTCGAGGTCCTCGTCCCCGTCTCGGACGAGGTCGTCGTCGGAGTCTGCATCCGAGACGCTCAGCCACCCGAGCATCTGCACCTCGACGCTGTCAGAGAGCCCGTCGCCGTCAGTGTCGGCAGTCAACGGACTCGCCCCGAGGCGAAGCTCGACGACGTCCGTGACGCCGTCCGCGTCACGGTCCCCGTCATACGTGATCCCGAGCTGTCGAATTGCGCCGAAGGCCAGCTTCCAGGCAAGTCCGTCGTGCACAGCCGCCGAGACGGGAAGGCCTCTGCGACAGGCGTCGTCAGCCCTTCCCAGCATCTCGCGGGCCCGCTGAAGGTCGGTGGTCGCCGCAGATCGGGTGTCGGGGGCGATGTCAACTGCTCCCACGAGGTCGGATCCCGACTCCACCCGGCTCGCGAGCTGCGACTCCTCGGACGCGGAGACGGTGGCGGGCGTGACGGCTGCCGACTGCTGCAGTGCACTGGCCGCATCCTGCACGGCAGTGTCCGCAACCTGTCGTGCTGCCGTCAGGGCGTCGACCATCGCGGTCGACAGGTTCGCCGAGGGGGCTGACCCGAGCCTGGATGCCGTCCACGAGGAAAACTGCTGAAGGTCCTGGAAGAGCTCCTTGCCAGCGTATTCGTCGACGACCCGTACCCCGTCGAAGAACGTGTCGGTCGTGTGGTCGGCAAGCGAGCCGGCCGTGGCCTTGCCGACGGTGTCCGTGGCCTCCGGGGTGCCCGCGGCCCGCTCGACAAGCGCCGCGGCCGCCACCGAGTACCTCGTCGCGGGCACGGCGGACACGACGGCCTGCCAGTCCGGCTCCTGAGCCGCCACGGACTGCGGCACGCTCCCCACGACGACGGCCACCAGAACTAGGCAGATGGAACGAACCCAGGACACCTTCATGGCAGACCCCCAAGTGAGCAAGTGCGTCGCGGCTCTCAGCACCCCCCGGAGCGCCCAAACGAGGGCTGGAGGTCGTGACTGACCAGGGCTTGGACCCGTCGTGACCATTTCGTGATATTGCAGGCACTGATCGCCTGCCGGAACTCCGTCAGCCGTTCGAATGGCGAGACATGCATAATGCATCACTATGTATTCCCAAACATCTTGTGATGTACTAGTTACAGGAGGGTCACGAACCGACAGCCTTCCCTGCCAACCCCGCCGCGAAGGAGGCCCTCGTGCAGACACCCGTCCAGAGCCACACCCAGCGTGACGCGTCCTGCGCGGACACCTCCTCGGCCCCTGCGGCGATGCGGGCTCCGATCTTCCCTCCCAAGGACGCCGACCCGGAGACCCGCCGCCGGTGGCTCGCCGCGTCCCCGTGGCCCGAGGTGGTCTTCGCGGCGGCCGGCGGCCGGTAGGACCACGGACTCAGTCCCGCTTCCTCGAGCTCGCCGTCGCTGGACGCGTCCGGCGCCGCCCTCTCACGTCGTTGGTTGCTCCGGGGTGGCCGAGCTGGCGCGACCCGAGGATCATCAGCTCGGAGGGCACCACCGGATGGGCCCCACGACGGGAAAGGCTCCCCCATGGCACACACCTACGGCATCAGCGAGGTCGTCGGCACCTCGACAAGCTCGATCGAAGATGCCATCACCAGCGCGGTGGCGCGGGCATCGACCACGGTGCGTGGCCTTGACTGGTTCGAGGTGACCGAGATCCGCGGACACCTCCAGGACGGCGCCGTCGCCCACTACCAGGTGGGTCTGAAGCTCGGTTTCCGCCTCGAGGAGTGACCCGCGCGGTCGAGGTGATACCGCTCCGAAGCCGCGCACCTGCGATTCGAATGCGGCATCGGATGCCGTCGTCCCGGCGATCCGTGACGGTGGCCCTCAGGCCAGGGTCGGTTTGACCTCGGCGAGCCGGCCCAGCAGCCCGTTGACGAACTTCGGGCTGTCATCGGTCGACAGCTCGGTGGCCAGCCCCACCCACTCGCTGATCGCGACGGCCTCGGGCACATCCGCTGAGTAGAGCACTTCGTACGCGCCGAGTCGCAGGATCGCCCGGTCGACGGCCGGCATCCGGGCCAGGGTCCAGCCCTGGGCGTAGGTCGCGATGAGCTCGTCGATCTGCGCCCAGTGCTCGACGACCCCGCTCACGAGGTCACCGGTGAACTCGGACAACGGGGCCTCGGTCACCGGAAGGGCCACCCGCTCACGGAGCAGCTCGCCGACGTTGACTTGGCGCTGCTCGGCCTCGAAGAGGAGGTCGAGCGCGCGCTTGCGAGCCTTGGTGCGGGCGGCCACGGGTCAGCTGACCCGGCCGAGGTAGGACCCGTCGCGGGTGTCGACCTTGACCTTGGTGCCGGTCTCGAGGAAGAGCGGCACGGCGATCTCGGCGCCGGTCTCGAGCGTGGCGGGCTTGGTGCCGCCGGTGGAGCGGTCGCCCTGCAGGCCGGGCTCGGTGTACGAGATCTCGAGGACGACCGATGCGGGCAGGTCGATGAACAGCACGGTGCCGTCGTGGCGGGCCACGATCGCCTCCTGGTTCTCGAGCATGTACTTCGCCGCGTCGCCGACGACCTCGGGGCTCACCGCGATCTGGTCGTACGTGTCGCCGTCCATGAAGATGAAGTCGGTGCCGTCGTTGTACAGGTACTGCATGTTCCGCTTGTCGACGTTCGCGGTCTCGACCTTGACCCCGGCGTTGAAGGTCTTGTCGACGACCTTGCCGCTCATGACGTTCTTCAGCTTGGTCCGCACGAAGGCCGGGCCCTTGCCGGGCTTGACGTGCTGGAACTCGACGACGGTCCACAGCTGGCCCTCGAGGTTGAGGACGAGGCCGTTCTTGAGGTCGTTGGTCGATGCCACGGGTGGATCTTCGCTTTCGTCGACGCCGGCGGGCCGCACCCCGCTGGCGGGCAGGCGGCACCCCGACGAGGGGGTGGGGAACCGCAGGAGTCTATCGCGCAGGAACCCCTGCCCCGTCCCGCATGGGAGGGCGGCCCGTCAGAAGGGTGGCGGGCCCCAGTCGTCGGGGGCTGGTGCCGTCGCGGCGGCGGGGTCTGCGTGGTCGATGGTTTCGGCGGGGTCGGCTGGGTCGGGTGCCTGCTCCGGGGGTTCCTGCGGTGGGGGTTGGGGTGGTGGCCAGATGGTGTGGTCGGCGTGGGTGGTGCGTTGCTTGCCCGAGGGGCCGGTCCAGACCACGGTGCCGTCGGGGTGGAGCACGTAGGTCCAGCGGCCGCGTTGCTTGAGGCGGTGGTGGCGCCGGCAGAGGCCGCCCAGGTTGCCCGGGGTGGTCGCACCCGCGGGCCAGGGCTTGACGTGGTCGAGGTCGCAGGAGCGGGCGGGCCGGTCACACCCCCACATCCGGCAGGTCCCGTCACGGGCGGTCACGAAGTCGGTGATGCCCTTGGTCGGCCGGTACGCGGTGGTCGTGCTCTCCAGGACGGTCCCGGTGCGGGCGTCGAGCAGCACCCGCCCCACCTCCAAGGGCACGGTCTGCAGCAGGGTCTCGATGGTGTCGGCGTCGATGACCCCGATCCCGGGGATCTCGCACCCGCTGAACACCGTGGAGATCCGAAACGCCTCCCCCAACCCCTGCCCCCCGACCCCCGGCGACTCACCGTCCTCGGGCACGGTCTCGGCGGGCGCGTCCTCGTCGGAGGCCTCGCTGTTCGTGGCGGCGGTGCCCTCGCGTGTGGTGTCGGTGTCGGTGTCGGGAGCAGTGTTCTGGGGGGTGGTGTCGGTGATGACGGGGATGCCGAGGGTGACCTTCGCGGTGACGTCCACGTTGCGCAGCAGCAGGTCGGTGAACGCGTCCGCGCGGGCCTGGTCCGCGCTGAGCGACTCATCCGCCGCGGCGTACTCCGCACCCAGCGTGGTGATCGCCGACCACGCCACCGCCGAGGACGCCGCGGGCAGCAACGCCGACCACCACGTCGCACCGTCCGGGCCCGGGCGGGTCTCCACGAACCGGTCCCGACGGGTACGGCACTGCGCCGCCCGCACCTGGTCAGCCGCGACCCTGGTGGCGACCCGGCGGGTGAACGCCGACACCCGCCCCGGGTCCAGCCCGGCCAGCTTGCCGGCCATGATCGCGTCGACCTTCGCGCACGCGGCCTGGTCCAGCCCCTCGCACACGGTGACCACGCGCTGCGCCGTCGCCGGGCACACCTCCCCCGCGAGGACCTTGGCCAGCATCAGCGGGAACCGCTGCGTCAATGCAGCACCCAGGGCGACCCGCCGCCCCGCAGCCCACTGCCCGATCCCCGTGGCCAGCGACACCTCCGTCGGGGCCATCGCGTCGATGAACCCCGCCCCGTGGTGCACCTGCACCGGGCCCCGGTCGGTCAACCGGGTCTCGTGCGACGCCGCGTGCGCGGCCGCCACGAGCTGGGCGCCCTCCCCGCAGTTCAGCACCCCCTGCAGCTGCCCGGTGACCTCGAACAGCTCATCGGGGGCCATCGAGCCCGCCTGCTCGGCGAGCAGCTCACCCACCGCCTGCGCCTCAGCACGCAGTGCGGCGATGCGCTCCCGGACCTGGCTGCTGGACATACCTCAGACTACTCGATCACCTGTTCGAACACAAGCCAGAGCGCACACGAATCCCGCTGCAGCACAGTCAAATCGTCAACAACTCACCTCCGGCACAGAAACCGACGTTGGGTGCTCAGATGGTCGCCAGGGCAGCCACGTGAGCACCCAACGCGGGCGGGTCGCCCGCTCGGGCCGGTGACCGCCTCAGACCGCGATCGTGAGGTTCGCGACGTAGCCGGACGCGGTGTCGCCCGTCACGGTGGCCAGCTGGTGGATGCCGCCGTCGTCACCGAACACCATGTCTCGCGTCAGGGACGTGCGGGCGAGGTTGTCTGCGCTCGACACGTACGTCGTACCGTCCGCGTACACCGCCTCGCACGCCGCCTGCGGCAGCGCGATCTGGCTGGTCTTGACGATCTGGCCGTCGCTCGTCGCCTCGGCCGTGCTGCGGTAGACCTCGAAGTGGATGTGCGGCCATCGCCCGTCGTAGCAGCCGGGGAAGATCGTGGTGAAGCTGGCCGTGCCGCTCCCGTCGGTGGGTTGCACGCCGCGCAGGTAGTTCTCGTTCTCCACCCCTTGCGAGTACATCGAGTAGCGGCCCTGGGCGTCGGCATGCCACGCGTAGACGGCGACGCCCTCGAGCGCTGCGTACCCGTCGGCCGAGTTCAGGACGGTGAGGTTCAGGGTGAGCGGGACTCCGGCGGCCGTCGTCGTCGAGGTCCCGAACGACGAGGAGATGTCCTGGCGGATGATGCCGGAGTCGTCGAGGACGTCGGTGCCGTTGCTGCCGTCGCCCGGGTAGGGGCCGGCGGTCTCGTCGGGCACGACGGAGTCGACGGCGGCTGAGGATGCCGTGGCGCCGGCACTCGCGCTCGTCGTGGCGGATGCCGTGGATGCCGTGGATGCCGTGGATGCGGACGTTGCGGATGACGCGTCGGAGCAGCCAACGAGGGCGAGCAGGCCCGCACCGGAGAGCAGGCCGAGCGCGGAGCGCCGGGCCAGCAGGGTGCGCACGTCGAACTCGAGTCCGCGGTCGTGGTCTGGGTGGACGCCGGCCTCGGGACCGGCGAGGGACAGGGTGGCAGGTGGCTGCGTCTGGGTGCTCATGGCAGACCACCCTGCTGGGCCCTGCCGTGGCTGTTCCGTGCACCTGCTGTGAGTCACCTGTGCACGGGAGCTGCCGCCAGGGTGCGGCTCAGCGGCAGAGGTCGTCGTAGGCGGCGCGCAGCAGCGCCTCGTCCGGGCCGACGAGACGCGTGGGCGCCCCGATGTCCTCGAGGACGATGAAGCGCAGCACCGAACCCCTGGTCTTCTTGTCGCGCTGCATCGCCGTCGCCAGGGTGTCCCAGTGACCCGCGTCGTAGGTGGTGGGCAGGCCCACCGAGGTGAGGATCGCGCGGTGGCGCGCCACGGCATCCGCCGTGAGGTGCCCGGCCCGGTGGGCCAGGTGCGCGGCATAGGTCATGCCGATCGCCACCGCCTCACCGTGCCGACGGCGGTAGCCCTCGACCTGCTCGACGGCATGCCCCAGGGTGTGTCCGTAGTTGAGGATCTCGCGCAGCCACGACTCCTTGAGATCCGCGGCGACGACCTCGGCCTTCATCGCGATGGCCCGCTCGACGAGCTCACGCATCGCGGGCCCGTCCGCGCGGGTCGCCCCGTCGGGGTCGCCCTCGACGAGCTCGAGGATGCGCGGGTCGGCGATGAACCCGGCCTTGACGACCTCGGCGAGGCCGGCGACGAGGTCAGGTCGGGGCAGGGTGGCGAGGGCATCGAGGTCGCACAGCACACCGGCCGGCTCGTGGAAGGACCCGACGAGGTTCTTGCCCTCGGCCGTGTTGATCCCGGTCTTCCCGCCGACGGCTGCGTCGACCATCGCGAGCAGGGTCGTCGGGACGTGCACCACGGCGACCCCGCGCAACCACGTGGCCGCGACGAAGCCCGCGAGGTCGGTGACGGTGCCACCACCCACGGCCACCACGGCATCCGAGCGGGTGAACGCGTGCTGACCCAGCGTGGCCCACAGGCCCGCCGCCACCTCGGCGGTCTTGGCCACCTCGTTGTCCGGGACGGCAGCCTCGTGCACGGTCAGGCCGGCCTCGCGCAACCGGTGGACCACCGGGGCTGCCAGGCGGGCCAGCGACTCCGGCCGCACGACGAGAACCTGCCGGACGTCCCCGGAGAGCAGGTCGGTGACGCGGTCGGACACTCCGTGGCCGACGACGACGTCATAGGAGGTTCCGACCGGGATGACGGTCGCCGGCGCCGTCACGACGCCCCCAGCAGGGTGGCGATCTCCTCGGCGACGGCGTCGGGGGTGCGTCCTGCGGTGTCGACGCGGTGGGTCGCGACCCGCTCGTAGACGGGCCGGCGCTCGTTCATCAGGCGCACCCACGACGCCCGAGGGTTGACCGCGAGCAGGGGGCGGCTCTGGTCGAAGCCCACCCGCTTGGAGGCATCTGCGATGCCGACGTCGAGGAACACGACGACCTGCCCGGCGAGCACCTGCTCGGTCAGGGGGTCCACGGGGGCGCCGCCGCCGAGCGCCAGCACACCGTCCTCCTGCTCGACCGCACGGGCCACCTCGGCCCGCTCGAGCTCACGGAAGGTGGGCTCGCCGTCCTCGATGAAGATGTCCGAGATCGAGCGGCCCGCAGCCGCCTCGATCGCGGCGTCGGTGTCGTGCAGCGGCAGCCCGAGCCGTGCGGCCAGCGCCGCCCCGACGGTGCTCTTGCCCGACCCGGGTGGCCCGATGAGCACCACCCGCGGGCTCATTCGTCGTCCCAGGTGCGCATCGAGGCCGGGATCGCGGCCAGGTACGACGCGTGGTTGCGTGCCGTCTCACCGACGGAGTCCCCGCCGAACTTCTCCAGGCAGGCCTCGGCCAGGACGAGCGCGACCATCGCCTCGGCGACGACCCCGGCCGCCGGCACCGCGCAGACGTCGGACCGCTGGTGGATGGCGCGTGCGGGCTCGTCGGAGGCGACGTCGACGGTCTGCAGGGCCCGGGGCACCGTCGAGATGGGCTTCATGGCCGCGCGCACCCGCAGCAACCCGCCGACCGACATGCCGCCCTCGGTGCCGCCGGCCCGCCCGGTGCGCCGGCGGATGACCCCGTCGGGACCTCGCTCCATCTCGTCGTGGGCCACGGAGCCGCGCCGGGTCGCGGTGCGGAAGCCGTCGCCGACCTCGACGCCCTTGATGGCCTGGATGCCCATGAGGGCCCCCGCGAGCCGCGCGTCGAGGCGCCGGTCCCAGTGCACGTGCGAGCCCAGGCCCGGCGGCAGCCCGGTGACGACGACCTCGACCACTCCCCCGAGGGTATCGCCGTCCTTGTGCGCGGCGTCGACCTCGGCGACCATCGCCGCGGAGCCAGCGGCGTCGAAGGCCCGGACCGGGTCGGCGTCGAGCGCCGCGACGTGGTCAGCGGTCGGCAACGGTGCGTCCTCGGCGACGCCGGCGGCACCGATGGCGACCGTGTGGGACACGAGGCGGATGCCGTACGCCTGGTCGAGGAAGCGGGCCGCCACCTCACCGAGCGCCACCCGGGCGGCCGTCTCGCGGGCCGACGCCCGCTCGAGCACGGGGCGCGCGTCGTCGAAGCCGTACTTCTGCATGCCGACGAGGTCCGCGTGGCCGGGGCGGGGCCGGGTGAGCGGCCGGTTGCGGGCGATCTCCTTCTCGGCGTTGATGTCGTTCGCCGCGGCGAGGTCGGCGGCTGCGACGGGGTCGGGGCTCATGACGGTCTGCCACTTGGGCCACTCGCTGTTGCCCACCCGGATCGCGATGGGCGAGCCGAGGGTCACGCCGTGGCGCACCCCGCCGAGGAACTCCACGTCGTCACGCTCGAAGGACATCCGGGCCCCGCGGCCGTGGCCGAGGCGGCGGCGGGCCAGCGCCCGGGCGAGGTCGTCGCTGGAGACGACGACTCCGGCGGGCAACCCGTCGATCGTCGCGACGAGGGCGGGGCCGTGTGACTCCCCGGCGGTCAACCAGCGCAGCATGGCCAGAATCCTGTCACGCGACGCTCAGCCGCCCGACAGCACGGTCAGGATCCGGGATGTCGCGGCGATGCCCACCCACGCCCCGAGGCACATCGCCGGGCCGTACGCGATCGACGACTTCAGCCCTGCCCGGCCGAGAACGAGCAGCGCCGCAGCGGCCACCCCGCCGATCAGGAACCCGGCGGCCAGCCCGATCACCAGGTGGGCTGCGCCGAGCCACCCGAGCAGCGCCCCGATCAGGGGCGCCAGCCGCACGTCTCCCCCGCCGACACCACCACCGGGCAGCACCGCCAGCACGAGGTAGGCCACCCCCATGACGACGAACCCGACGACGGCGCCGAGCCAGCGCCGGTCCCCGGACGCGAGGGACGCGACGCCGAGGAGCCCGAGGATGCCCCAGCCCGTGGGGACGACGAGACCCACCGGAAGGCGGTGCACGTCGAGGTCGATCCAGATGAGGCCGACGCTCAGCCACGCGAAGAGCAGGTAGGCCGGCAGGGCTGCCCACCCCGCGAGGTCGCCGACGGCCCAGGCCGCCACCGCCGACAGCGCACCGCACAGCAGCCCGGGCCACCAGTTGCGCCCCACCGCGTGCTCGGCCTCGTCCTCGGGGATCCGGTAGCCGCCCGTCGCGAGCTGCTGCCCGGTGAGGTGGCCGACCACCCCCATGACCAGGGCAGCGGCCACGACCACCCACCACGGAGTCATCGCCGGGCCAGGGCCGCCCGACCTGCGGCGGCCATCTCGGCCACCGGGGCGTCGTGCCCGGTGAAGAGACGGAACTGCTCGGCCGCCTGGTGCACGAGCATGTCCAGGCCCGACACCACCGTCATCCCGGCGGCGGCCGCGGCCCGCGCCGGGGGCGTGGGCCAGCCGTCGTAGCCGACGTCGAGCAGGATGCCGTGGTGCGCCGCCGGGACCGTGGCGGCGACCGCCTCGGCAGCCGTCGCGGGCAGGGTGGAGACCACGACGTCGTCACGGGTGCTCACCCAGGGCCCGAGGTCGGCCACCGAGCCGTTGCGGATCCCGATGTCCAGCCCGAGGGCCCAGCTCAGCAGGTCGGCCGCCTTGGCCGTGTCGCGGGCCCGCACGGTGAGGGTCGTGATGCCGAGCTCGGCCAGGGCGAGCACGGCCGAGCGGGCGGTGGCGCCGGACCCGAGCACCAGGGCTCGGGTCACCCGGTCGGGCAGGTGCGGCCGCAGCGCCTCGATGACCCCGACGACATCGGTGTTCGTGGCGTCCCACCCTGCGTCGGCGCGCCGCACCAAGGTGTTGACGGCCCCGGACCGGGTGGCCACGGCATCCACCGTCGTGGCCAGCGCACCGGCGACCTGCTTGAGCGGCATCGTCAGGGACAGGCCACGCCAGGAGGTGTCCAGGCCGCCGACGAACCCGGGAAGTGCGTCGGCGTCGACCTCGTGGGCGGTGTACTCCCACCCGGTGAGCCCGGCGGCCAGGTACCCGGCCCGGTGGATCACCGGCGACAGCGAGTGAGCGATCGGTGAGCCGAGGACGGCAGCCCTCACAGCCCGCAGTCCTTGGGCTTCTCCTTGCAGTACGCGGTCAGTTCACGCACGTTCTTGTTGTGGTCGTCCAGGGTGACCCCGTACTTGGTCTCACCGGTGATGGGGTTGACGGCGACGAAGAAGAACCACGGGCCGTCCGCGGGGTTCGCGGCGGCCTTGATCGACGCGGCACCGGGGTTGCTGATCGGGCCCGGCGGCAGCCCGGGGATCAGTCGGGTGTTGTACGGGTTGCTGGCGTCGTTGAGCTCGGCCTCGCTGGGGAACAACGACCTGCGCTGAGCCCCGTAGGACACCGCCGCGTCCGACTGGAGCAGACCGTAGGTCGGCGCCCCGTCGGTTTCCAGCCGGTTGAGGAACACCCGGGCGATCTTGGGTCGGTCCTCGTCGAGCTTGGCCTCGGCCTCGACGAGCGAGGCGAGGATGAGCACGTTCTCGCGGTCCTTCGGGGCCACCCCCGCGGTGTCGAGCACCTTCACGGTCTGGGCGACCATGGCCGCGAGCTGTTCGGCGGCCGTGGAGTTCTCGGGGAACTCGTAGGTCGAGGGGGCCAGCCAGCCCTCGACGTTGCCCTCCGCCTCGGCGGGCAGGCCGATCGCCCGCGCGTCCTTGGCAGCAGCGGCGTACTCCTTGACCGGGATGCCGGTCGACTTCGACAGCACCTCGAAGGTCTCGGTGGCCCACAGCCCCTCGCGCACCGTCGTGCCGGAGGTGATCCGGTTGGCCGGGTCACCGAGGACCGCGAACGCCTCGGCGGCCGTCATCCCCTTGAGCAGACTGTAACTGCCGGGCTGGATGGCCGCGGCCCGCTCGGGATCGGACCGAGCGACGTCGATGTACGCACCCCTGGTCTTCACCACGCCGGCGTCCCGCAGCGTCGTCGCGATGTCCTCGCCGGTCTCCCCCGGGGTGACGACGATCTCGACCGCACCCTCCCCGGGGCCGGGGAAGTCAGCGGTCTCCGAACCGCCACCGTTGAACACCGAGGACAGCACCGGCTTGATCACGCTCACGGCAGCCCACGCGGCACCGCCGAGCAGGGCGAGCGCGATGAGCAGCACCAGCCAGCGGCGGTTGTTGCGCTTCGCGTGGCGGTGGTGCCCCCGACGCCGCGTGGGCGGCGGCTCGGGCTCACCGAAGATCGTGTGGGAGACGTCGCCCTGCGTCACGGGTTGACATCCTTCGTCCGTGGCTTGCGCCGTCCGATCCGGACCTGTTCCCCGGGTGGGGATCCGGTGGTGCGCTGGGTGTCCAGGGCGTTCTGGAGGATCAGCACCGCAGCGGCCTGGTCGACCACCGCGCGCTGTCGCCGACCGGAGACACCGCTGTCACGCAGCGTGCGGTGGGCATCGACACTGGTCAGGCGCTCATCGATGAGACGCACCCACACCGGCGCGATGCGCGCCGCAACGACGGAAGCATACTGGCGCGCCTTCGCTGCGCTCGGACCCTCGACACCGGACATCGAGCGGGGCAGGCCGACGATCACGCCGACCGCGCCGAGTTCGGTGACGAGGCCGGCGATCGCGGTGACGTCCGGGTCCTGCGGTGACACGGCGGCATCCGGGTCCCGGGCCAGCGTCGCCACCGGGGTGGCGAGGATGCCGTGCGGGTCGCTGCGGGCGACGCCGACCCGCACGGTGCCGACGTCGACACCGATCCAGGTCCCGGACGGCTCCGGCATCAGCCGGCGAGCTCCCCGACGCGCCACTCCACCGCGGACAGGGCCTCGCCGACCTTGGCGACGTCCTGCCCACCGCCCTGGGCGATGTCGTCCTTGCCGCCACCACCGCCGCCGAGGGTCGTGGCCGCCACCCGGACGAGCTCACCGGCCCGGATGCCGCGGGCCCGGGCCGCCTCGTTGGTCGCCACGACGACGACGGGGCGCCCCTTGGCCGCACCCGTGATGGCGACGACGACGGGGCTCTGGTTGCCGAGGCGACCCCGCAGGTCCATGACCATCGTGCGCACGTCGTCAGCGCCGGCATCCCCGGCGTCGTGGCCGAGGAAGGTGACCCCGTTGACGTCGCGGGCCTGCTCGGTGAGGGTGCCCGCGGCCGCCGTCACGGCCTCCTTGCGCACCCGCTCGAGCTCGCGCTCGGCGTCCTTGAGCCGGGTGACCATGGCCCCGATGCGGTCGGTGAGCTCGTCGGGGCGCGCACCGACGAGGCCGCTCAGCTCGGCGACGATCGCTCGCTCGCGTGCCAGGAAGCGCAGCGCCTCCATGCCGACGAAGGCCTCGACGCGCCGCACACCGGACCCCACGGAGGACTCACCGGTCAGGGTGAGGGCACCGACCTGGCTGGAGTGCTGCACGTGGGTACCGCCACACAGCTCACGGCTCCACTCGCCGCCGATCTCGACGACCCGCACGTCCTCGCCGTAGGTCTCGCCGAAGAGCGCCAGGGCGCCGATCTCGCGGGCCTTGGGCAGCGGCATGTACGTGGCCGACACCGGCAGGTCACGACGGACCGCCAGGTTCGCGACCTCCTCGATCTCGCTGCGGGTGGCCGCGGACAGCGCCTGCCCCCAGGCGAAGTCGAGTCGCAGGTAGCCGGGCTTGTTGTACGACCCGGACTGCAGGGCCGAGGGGCCGAGCACCTGGCGCAGGGCAGCGTGCACGACGTGCGTGCCGGAGTGTGCCTGGCAGGCCGAGAGCCGCCACTCGGGGTCGACCTGGGCCAGCACGCTCGTGCCGGTCTGCAGGCCACCGGTCACGACCTCGACGGTGTGGGCGATGAGGCCCTTGACCGGCCGCTGGACGTCGATGACCTTCAGGTGCACACCGTCGGCCGTGATGAGGCCCTCGTCGGCGATCTGACCACCGGACTCGGCGTAGAAGGGGGTGCGGTCGAGCACGACCTGGCCCTGCTGGCCGGGGGCGATCTCCTGCACGGCCTCGCCGTCGACGACGGT
>Ga0209480_10001697_pt1 | contig 15845 bp, 12 predicted proteins | sample JI61114C2DNA_FD_187501 | JGI IMG/M metagenome (GOLD analysis project Ga0209480, IMG submission 187501) | Wastewater effluent complex algal communities from Wisconsin, to seasonally profile nutrient transformation and Carbon sequestration -... | ecosystem: Engineered > WWTP > Effluent > Algae...
CCCGGTCGATCCCCTGCTTCACCTTCACGGTGCGGTAGAGCAGTTTTCCACTGGGCACGGGTTCCTCGGAAAGGTCATAGCTCTTTACGTCCACGTGTTGTTTGGTGCTGCGTTCCAGCAGAATGTCCAGGATGGCGTCGAGTTTCAAGTGGTCTTCCGTGGCCAACTTCACGGTAAGGGCTTTCTTGTCGAACTCCACACTGCTGTTGGAGCCGCGCAGGTCGTACCGCGTTTCCAATTCACGCTTTACCGTATTGATGGCGTTGTCTAAAGTTTGCGGGTCTACTTTGGACTGAATATCGAAACTGGGCATGGGAGATGTGTTTGCCGCAAGTTTAGGGATTGGGAGGAAGAAAGAGGAAGAAGACGCACAGACAAGTGCTGAGTCGCGAGGCTTTAGTCGCAAGTCTTGAGTCCTGAGTCCGAGGTCGTCCTATCGCCAATTGCCAACAACCATTCACCCTGCAATTACCCGATCACTTCAGCAAGCGGGTAGCGTTCTTTCCAGAAGGCAAGCTTCTTCAGGTCGGAAAGGGTAATGATGGTGCGGTGGTCCAACCGGACCTTAATGGCCTTAATGCCAGTACGGATGGGTTGGGTAAGGATGAGGGTTTTCTTTTTGCGTGGCATTTTGAATGCGTTTGCCCCAATACATGGAATAGCATGCCAAACTCCCGGAATGGGTTTAACCCCTGTCTATGCTGGCAAAGTGGCCATTCTGCGGCCAAATCGGCGGGGAAAATGTTCTACACACCAGGTTTTCGGTCTGAGGCAAGTTTCAGGTTTAGCGCCACAGAAACTGAGGCCCCTTGTCGCCGCAACGATTCGTCGGTTAGAGCCGCAGATTTCGCCGATTGCGCCGATGCTGCATGGCTGGGCGTTGGAAAGTTCCTGAGCATAGCTTGCGGAGAAAAAATCTATGCAATCTGTTTAATCTGCGGCACGTTCCTCGCGGCAACGTTTCGCCGGTTAGAGCCACAGTACCTGTTCCGCCATAGCGGAATTTCGCCGATTGCGCCGATGCTGCAAGGCAGGGCTTAGGCCGTTCTTAGTCCAGTGCTTGCGGAGAAAAAATCTATGCAATCTGTGGACTTCAATTCGCGGCAACGCAAACCATAGCCCCTCCATGATCAAATCCGCGCCTGGTACTTGTGCAATTCGCCGTATCGGCCGCCCATGGCGAGCAACTCCTCGTGTGTGCCGCGCTCAACGATCTGGCCCTTTTCCACCACCAGGATCTGTGTGGCGTTGCGGATCGTGCTTAGCCGGTGCGCGATCACGAAGGTGGTGCGGTCCTTCACTAATTCCGCAAGGCTTTGCTGCACGAGGGCTTCGCTCTGCGTATCCAAGTTACTGGTGGCTTCGTCCAAGATCAGCACGGCCGGGTCCGCGAGGATTGCGCGGGCAATGGCGACCCGTTGGCGTTGGCCTCCGCTCAGTTTCACGCCCCGTTCGCCGATCACGGTTTCAAGGCCAAGCTCAAAGCGGTCCGTGAATTCATCCACGTATGCGCCGCGAACAGCCTTCATTACAAGTGCATCGGACGCGTCCGGTCGCGGATAGCGGATGTTGTCGCGGATGGTGCCTTCAAATAAGAAATCATCTTGGAGCACCACGCCTAATCGAGCACGGTACGTTCCCAGCGCAACGGTTGAAAGGTCCGTGCCATCAATATACACCGTGCCGTGCGTAGGGGTCAGGAAGCTGGCTGCCAAGCCTGCGATGGTGGTTTTTCCGGAACCGCTGCTGCCCACCAGCGCCACCACGGAGCCTGCCGGCGCATCGAAGCTGATGCCGTGCAGCACTTCCGCCCCATCGCCGTAAGTGAACCGGACATTTTCGAAACGGACGTATCCCTTAACGCTTTCCAAGCGCACGGGGCGCTTGGCCGGGTCGTTTTCGGGCTCCATTTCCATGATCTCTTCCGTGCGGTCCAGTCCGGCGAAGGCTTCGGTGAGCTGAGAGCCAATATTGCTCATCTGCACAATGGGCGCGATCATAAAGCCGAGGTAAAGCGTGAAGGAGAGAAAATCGCCCACGGTAAGTTCGCCTTGTACCATTTTGTAACCGCCCAGGCCCATGATGCCCGCGGAGGCCAGCCCCAGCAAAAGCGTGGACGAGCTGGTGATGAGCGCAGTTGATGTAAGGCTCTTGCGCACATTCTCGAACAGACGTTGCACACCGGCGCTGAACACCTCCTCCTCGTGCGCTTCGGCATTAAATCCTTTGATCACACGCACACCGTTCAAACTTTCCGTGAGCCGACCGGTGACTTCCGCATTGATGGCGCCGCGTGCCCGGAAAATGGGCCGGATGCGGCCAAATGCATTTCGGGCGATCACCGCGAAAAGTCCCACTGGCACCAAGGTCCACAAGGTCATGGAGGGACTGATGCGCACGAGGAAGAACAACGAAGCGATGGCCGTAACCGTACCGCCGACAAGCTGCACCAAGCCTGTGCCCACAAGGTTCCGCACGCCCTCCACGTCGCTCATGATCCGGCTTACCAGCGCCCCGCTCTTCGCATTGTCGAAATAGCCGACCGGCAGTGACATCACCTTGCGTTGCACCTCCGAGCGCAGGTTGCTGATCATGAGTTGCGCCTCCACGCTTAGCAATCGAGTTAGTAAAAAGGAGGTAATGCTTTGCACGATGATCGAGGCCACCACGGCCAGTACGATGGTGCGCAGCATCGCCAAGTCCTTGCCCATCACCACGTCATCGATCAAGTATTTCGTGGCACCTGGGAGCACCAAGCTGGCGGCGCGGCTCACTAAGATAAGCAAAAGACCCAAGAAAATATGCTTTCGGCGCGGCCAAATGAACTTGCGGTAAGCCTTCGCCCAGCCCATTTTCGCCGGTGCCAGTCCATTATCCGTGACGGGTTCTTGCCTATAGGGCTTTCTGCCAGTTCGTTCGGCGCGAGGAGTTCTTGAAAAGAGGGATGCCACGGTGGCACAAGATTAAGGACCAAGGCTTCACCAGTTAAAACGACCTCCTTGTGCAATTTGTCCAGCTCGAGATCGGGAAAGGTGGACGAGCGGAATGGACAACAGCGCTGAATGGCCTTGAGCCAAGTTGGGGAACAATTGCGAAATTAGACTAACCGTTGGTGCTCTGAATCCTGTTCCTTACCTTTGTGACAACCCGCGCCACGGTCCGAATGGTAGCGGGAGGAGATTAACCGAAAACCCAAAACCCCCTCTTAGCAATGAAAAAACCCCTACTCGTATTGGGCTTGCTGGCCGCCACGATGGTTGCACAGGCTCAAGTGACCACGCTGGTACTTCAACCCAGCAATTTGGCCGGCCCACTGGGTTTCACCACCCCGACAGATTGGGGCATGAACCCTGACTTGAACATTTTGGCCAATGCCGTACAAGAGTTCGCTGTGATCGGGATTGACTCCCTGGCTTGCACGGAATTGACCAACCCTACCGAAATCGCAGGTAAGATCGCCATCGTTTACCGTGGTGGTTGCGAGTTTGGCCTGAAGGCGCTAAATGCTCAGAATGCAGGAGCGGCGGCAGTAGTGATCGTCAATAACCAAGGTGCTGCCATACCCATGGGTGGCGGCGCCAACGGCGCATCTGTAAGTATTCCTACCGTAATGATCGGAACCGATGGAGGTGCCTTCATTCATGATGCCGTGATGGCAGGGACGGTGGAAATGTACATCGGCACGGTTCAGGGCCTTTACCCGAACAATGTATCAATCAACACTACGGATGTGTTCCTTCCCAGTGCAGCCGCAATTCCTTCTCCAGTGCTGACCGACCCGAACGACTTCAACGTGATGATGGGTTCTTGGATACACAACTTTGGCAGTGCCGATCAGGCTAGCGTAACCTTGACCGGCAGTGTCATGAACAATGGCGCTTCAGTTTACAATGAGACTTCCACGTCAGTGGCCATTCCGTCCGCTGACAGTGTGTTCATTACGCTTCCCGCGTTCGACCAGAGCGCATATAGCGGCCGTTACGACATTTCGTACACGGCAGACTTCGGGGGTACTGACGAATTCCCCAGCGACAATACTTACACGACCAGTTTCACAGCGGATAGTCTTTTGGCGTTGGGACCTCTTGATCCTGTCACCAACCTGCCGACTTACGACCAGTTCATCCGTTCGGCTACTCCTCCTCCGGTCTTTTTCTCTTGCATGCAGTTCATTGACCCCAATGCCAGCCGCCTTGTTGTAGACGGGATCTATGGTGCCGCTTCAGTGGCCTCTACGGGCAACATCACGGGGGTTCAGTTCAACGCGAACATCTTTGAGTGGAATGACGCTGTAACCGGGGAAAGTGATGCCACTTTCGATAACCTTTCCGAGATCATTAATGGTGCGTTCGTTTACACGGACTCTCTCCAAACGTCCCAGCCGGTGTACATCCCCTTCTTGGAGGCAACCCCTCTTGTGGACAACCAACGTTACCTGTTCTGTGTTTCCATGGCGAATCCTGATGTGTTCTTGGCCTACAACACCCACGTTGACTATGATGAGAACAGCTTGGTGACAGACCAATTTTCCAACATCATGCAATTGGATACATGGACAGTGGGTGGCTGGGACGACCGCTCCGTTCCTGCCTTGGCGGTGAAGATGCACGATGCCTCCATCGGCATTCACGAGAACAACGTGGAGAACCTCACACCGTTCCCGAATCCTACTGCGAAGTTCCTCACCATCCCTATGAAGGGCAACAACGGCAAGGCCACCCTCACGGTGTTCGATGCCAAAGGCGCTCAGGTGATGGAGAAGCAAGTAACCGTGGGCAACGACAACAAGCTCACCATGGACCTGCAAGATTTCAACGCCGGTACATACCTCTTCCACATGACCTTTGAGAACGGCAACCGTTCCAAATTCCGCGTGGTGGTGAACAAGTAAGCCATAGCACGTTTTTAGAAAAGGGCGACCCCGATGGGGTCGCCCTTTTTTTGTACCGCTCCTTTACTTTGTGACTACCGAGAGCATCAGCGGGCGCACAGTTTGAATAAGGCGCCTTACGCAGCCTCGGAATTCGCCCTAGTCCTTGCAATTCCCGGATTTTTCATTATTTTGCACGCTTATTGCAGGGGTCACTCAAACCGTAGGTCACCTGTTACAGCACAATCCCCCCGGCACTTCCATGGCAACGCGCAGAAAGCACCTCATTCTAACCCCGCCTGTCCGTGAGGGCAAAGCGGTAAAGGTCCGCTTGGATTCCCGCACGGTGGTGCTGGTGAAGAACGCGAAGGCGTTGGCTTTTTGGAAGGAGCGCTATCCGAAGGCGGAGGTGATCAAGGATTGACCATCAGACCTGCTGGTCTTTTTCCTTAGCTGTTTTTTTTTGCCTGAGTGACAGGTAGTTAGCTCGGAAAATAGTTCAATTGAAGAGTTTTTCAGCAATGCGGGTGCCCTGCTAGATCCACCCGTTCAGCTTGTAGTATGCAATTGCCGCGTATTCCCGTAGGCAGGTAATTTCCAGCTTCAGCCGGTTCCACAGGTCGTATCGCAAGTCCATGTTATTGGAAACATCGGGCACGTAGGCCTTCCCTCCTATCCTCCCGTGTGCATAGCTTAGATCGTCGAACAGGGCATGGTCGAACGCAGGGCTTCCGCACACGTTGGTAAAGCCTGCTTTGCGGAAGGTGAGCAATGACCTGTACATGTTTTCCGGTGCGGTAACCAAGGCGATGTTACGCTGGGCGAGGCCCGGGTTATTTGTCCAAAGGTCCAAGGCTTGTTCCCGTGTATTGCGCCCATGTAACACGGCGGAGATCCGTTCACGTGCAATGCCTTTTATATGCAGCTCCTGCTCCATGGCTGCGGCCAGGGCGGTGTCTTTCGGCAACAGCAGCACCACCTGCACGCTGGTGTAATTCCGGGCGAGATCGGCCGCAAGGTTGCAGCGCATCAACTCCGGGCCACTGGGCATTCCGCTTCCACCTAGCACGACAATGGCATCCGGGTTTTCTTGGCACAGGCCACCTGCTGTGCCGAGCCACCTGTGCGCATCGAAAGGGATGCGGGTGAAGGCGAGCACGAGCATCACCAGCGCAATGCCGCCGAGCGCCATGCAAACCTTCCGGCACACGCTAAAGAATGAAGCCCATAGTTTATGCTTTAGCATGGGCACTGCGCAGCGCGTAGGGCGAACATGTAAAATCCTAACCCGGCAACGGGCTGCCCACCGGAACTGCGCAATCATGGCCGGGTTCGCCATGGGCAGGGTTCAACATGCCTGACCCACCATCAACGGGACTGGCCACCGGCATTGGGGTCGTTGCGGGCACGGGCGCGGGCATCACAGTGGGGTTCATTGTATTTCCACTGCCGTCCAATGGAGCACCTACAGGAATGGCGCAGTCATGACCGGGTTCGCCATGGGCCGGATTCAAACCTGCTGTCATGGGCGCAGGTGTTTCCATAGCCGGTTGTTGGGCCGGGGCTGCGGCAGGCACGACCACTTCGGAGGCAGCTGCGGGCGTTGCGGGGTCCGCCATTGCTGGTGAAGCAGGTTCCGTACAAGCTGCGAGCAGTAGCGCAGTTAATAATGCGGTGCCGAGGAAAAGGGATCCGGTCTTGGTCATGCGAAAGGCTGAAAATGAGGATGATGCAGTGAAAGTTCTGCGTTCATGCAAAGATAATCGGATCTGCTGCGCCGCAGGCGGCCATCCGTTGGTAAATCGGCTTCAAACGCCATCAGTGCTTAAAGCGCACGAACAGCCGGCCAAAGTTGTCGCTGTCCTTGTCGATGCGATGGTAGAGTTTTTTCACCTGCGGTTGTTGCAGGTAGCGGATCACCTTCTTCTTCAATTGCCCGCTGCCTTTGCCGGGAATGATCTCTAGAATGGGAATCCGCCGGTCCACACAGAATTCCATCGCCTCGTCCAACGCGCGGTCTATTTCGGCGCCTTTGTTGAAGATGTCGTGCAGGTCGAGCTTGTGTTTGGCCATGCGGATAAATGGGTCACGGTTTCACCTCATAAACGTACCACTGGTCTGTTCGTTCCAGCCAACCGTTGAAGTTGAAGTGCTTCACCCAAGCGGGGAGCGAAGCGTAGATCAGCTTGCGATCGGGCCAACGTGTTTCCACATCGGCGGGGTGCATGGTGGCCACTAAAAAGTTCTCTTTCGGGTTGAACGTTGTGCTGTCGGTGATCGCACCGCCCATGCGCAGGTCCGGACGACCGTAAAAGTGGAATTGGGCTACTCGGAAATAGGGGTCTTCGCCGAAATTGTAGATGGTGATGGGCTGCTGATACTCATCGTAAACGGTTATGTACAGGGAGATCTGCGCATCGGCCGGCTTGAACATGATCACCCCGAGGAAGACCGCATAGACCACAACAAAGGCTTTCACAATGATGCGCCATGCTCGGTTGTCCAATAACGATGGTGACCAGCGTATCCGCACCAGTTGAATGGCTTGGACGATCACAACCGGCAACAAGCCTACCATGGGGAAAAGGAAGCGGATCTCCTTGTGACCGATCATCGAATGCACGAGGATGAAAGGAAGGATCACCCAGCCCAAGGCGTTGCGGCGATCTATGCAGATCAAGATGATCGGCGCAAGAATGAACACCAAGCTGAACGGTGGCACCAACCGCACCAAAGCCTCCGAGACATACGTATACCACGGTTCCGTTCCGAAGGCGTTGGCCTTGCCATGCAGGATGTTCTCCGTGAAATAGTTCCACACCGTCAACGTCCATTCCCCATAGAACCAACGGTCGATAACGATGCCGACGCCCACCATGATCAGCATGCTTACCAAGAGCAGCGCGAGCTTGCTTATGTTCACTTTACGGATGAACAACAGCCAGGCCAGCAGCCCGAATATCATCAGCGAAACTTGGCTGCGGATGGTGAAGGCCAAGCCGAAAAGTGCACCCGCGATTACCAAGGTGCGAAGTGGAACCGTCTGCCTGTCGCGCATCAGCAAAGCGAACCCGATGACGAACAGGTCGCCGGACCAATTTTCCGAGGAGAACCGGACCGCACTGTACACGGCGAACCAGAGGAAGAAGGAGAGCAAAACGAATCCTTTGCGCAACCGTTCATCGGAGATCTCCGGCAGGAAAGCCCGCAGCATGAGCATGATCGCTGTAAACGACAAAGCCGCCGAAAGCAACCGCAAGAAGAACGTGATAGCGAACGGGTCACTGGAACCGAAGAGGCCGAACAGGTGATGCGAAAGCACCACGATCAAAGGCTGCAGAGCGGGCCGTATGCGCGCCGCGAATTCCCAAGGCAGGTCCTTTGCGGGCGTAATGCCCAGTTTGTATCCCGCGAATTCCAAGATCTGGAAATGCTCGTCCCAGTGGTGGAAACCGGTGGAGAAGTAGGCGGTGACCACCAGCACCAATGCGCCAAGAATTGGCAGCCGGTCGATCTGTAAAGTGCGCTTGAAAAAGCTGGAAGGGGCTTTGGTGCGAGCATCCGCCATGGGTGGCCGAAGGTCGGGCTATCCGGCGCAATTTCGACAGGACATGCAAGGCTATTGACGCTTATTGCGCTTGGCGCTGCAAAATGGAATGAGGAAAAACGATGCGACCAAGGTTATGGACAGGATTACAGGATTAACATGATCGGTGCCCGCCTTGCGGCAGGCAGCGCGGGCCGACGGAAATTCGATAGGCGCAGTGTTGCAGCACAAATGCGAGTCTCACCTCCCACCAATCGGTGCCATTAAGAACCTCGATCCTCTGGTTTTCATCGGGGCTTATGCAGTTCAAAGATCAACTCCTTTCCATTGCTGGTCGGTCCGATCTCTTTGTATCCCGCCGCACCATAGAACGCTGCGGCACGCGTGTGTGGTGCTGTAGAAAGGCGAAGGCAGTTGGTGCGTTTGAAGTAGGAGTTGACCATTATTTCGTGCAGCGCTTTTCCAAGGTCTTTGAACTCGTGCTCCGGCGCCACGAACAACGCCCAGAGATCCCGCTTTTCCACATCCACCATGGTGAATCCGGCGATACGCCCGTCCACCTCGGCTACCCAGCTCATCGTGTCACGCGCCATAAAGTCGTGGTAGTCCTGCTCGGTCACCACCGAAGGATCGCTCAAGCGGTTTTCGCGCACACGCAAGCGGATCTCGTGCATGGCGGGAATGTCCTCGGGTGTGGCAGCGCGAATGTTCATGGTATTCAGATCCGTGTTAAGTGCAAGTCGGCGATCGCCACCACTTGCTTAGGGTCCATCTCTGCCTTTTTCGCGCACTTCTTCCACGTCTTCACGCCGGCCACCACTTCGTCAATAATTTGATCGGCCTTTTTGATGTTCATCTCCTTGGCCACCGGGAGCAGGTCTGCACGCGTGATGTCGCTACGCTTGCCATTGATGCTCATCTGGTGCTGGTGCAACCAGAGGTTCTTCGGGTCGTAGGCGAAGGTCATGTCGTACGCGGGTGAAAGATGCCAATCGCCTTGCGGGTCCATCAGGAAGGATGTGTTCTTCGTGTGATCATCGCAGTTTCGGGCGATCACGTTAAAGCACATCCGGCGGAAAAGCTCCACAGCGGCAGGATAAGGCAGGCTCAACAAGCGCATCACAGCGAAAGCTTGCTCGTAGCTGTACGCCAGTGGGTCGTTGAAATCCATGTGCGCCATGCCGCAGAGCGTGGCCATGTGCAGGCGGTGCGTCTTGCCTTCTTTGTCCACAACGCGATCGAAGCGTTGCGTGAGAAAATGCGCTCGACCGTGCTCTTCCAGTAGGCGGCACGGCATCATCTCAATCCCGCAAGCGCGTGCCAGCAAGTAGTAGGCATACTCAATGCGGCCATAGCCTTTCGGGTCGCCCAGTGCCGCGTTTGTCACGCCGTCGAACTTGATGAGGCAATAAGTGAAATCCTTCAGGCCATCGATCTGGCCGCTGCGCACTTCGCCTGTTTTCGCATTGAAGGCCACGATAGCCTTCGCCCGCGCGCCGCCCGCCGATGTGCCCACTTGAATGATGTCGAGCAGCGCCGCTTGATCGCCTTTTTTGCGCGTGGTATTGAACGCCTCCTTCTGCTGTACCACGTTGCGCGCCACCCGCACCAGGTCGTCCACTTGCAGGGCTCCGCTGCTCGCCTCCAATTCACCGTGCGCGGGTTCAAATTCCAGCGCACCCATGCCTCGGTGGCCGAGGTAGCACAAACGTTCCACGGGATTTTCCGTGCCGAGGTCGCGGTTCTGGCTTTGTAGCCAGGCATTGAGCAATTGGTTACCGAAGCGGTCCGGAAGGCAATCCGCCAAGAGCCCCGGCAAGCCCTTGAACGTTTCATCGCGCAGGTTGCCAAAGGAGAATACCTCATCACCGCTCTTGGCTTTTGCGAGCGGCATCATCACAGGTGCCACGTTCAGTTTACCATTAGCGAAATCACGGCTGTATTGGAACTGTGCACGGTGCAGGCGGTCATCCCAGATCACTAAGCCAACCGTTTTGCCCCATAACAAAACGTTCGCATGCGTTACCATGTGCTTTTCGGTTTTGGTGGAACGATGGTGTACTTAATGGGTGAAGCCCGTTTGCGCTGCTTCGCTAAATACTTCTCTTGTTGCTCCACCACTTGGTAGGGCGTGAGTTGCGGCTCTTCGTGGAAGCCGTTCAACACATCGAGGCGGTCCATGGCGCGCAGTATTTGCACCACGGTAAGCAGTGTAGCGGCGCGACCGGCCTCAAGTTTCACTACGGTGGTGCGATCCAAACCGGCATGCTTGGCGACATCTGCTTGGCTCATGTTTTTGCTAAGCCGCATGCGGCGCAGCTCTTTTCCGAGCTGTGCTACGACCTTTTCGTCCTTCAGGAGCTTCCAGTTTGTGTTGCTTGTGGGCATCTTAGAAGGCAATTAGGTTATGTAACGCTGCTTTGGCACCACAAATGTATGCATTTTTGATTGATCAGATTCTCAATGACGAAGGTTATAAGCATCATAAGTGTTAAATTATGGCTTATAGGATGCTTTGAAACAACATAATTGTTCAATATTTGGATGTAGATCGCCTCGGAAACAGGCGATGCCGGTTTTCCGATACCATCCGCTATGTGGGATCATAGCAGAGGGCGTTCCTGCATATTCTCATTCTGGCTATTCCCGATGGAGCTTGTTGTCGACCCGATGGGTCGACGGTACGGATGCAGGAAATGAGCTTCTGTGCGTTGGCTGGCGCTATCCATGAAGCCTTGTGGTCAGGCAATGTTTATCGCCAATTCTCCGGATTCTCCGCAATGTATTTCGCGATGCGTTCGAATTCTCCGCCATGGCGGCGGATGGCGCGGTCGTGGTAGCCTTCCAGCCATACCCTTTGTCGACCCGGTGGGTCGACGGTACGGATGCGGGTATTGGGGTTCAGTGCATTTTGATTCGCCGCTGTTTGGCCGATGATTGCATTGATGCGTTTCATTGTCACCGATTTGAATGCGCCGACGATGGCACCCAATGAACCACGTTTTGGGCCGTTCGGTCGCGGATGGATGGCGCTGGTTGGATCAGGGGCGTCGCGGATCGCACGATCATCGTTCGACGCACCTGTAGCGTCGACCCATCGGGTCGACCCGATGGGTGCCAATATCAAAATTGCATGCAGATGATCAGGCATGATCTGCATTTGATCCAAACGCACGTGCGGGAAATGTTCAGGGATCGCGCGCCAGCATTCATCCACGATGCGGCCGAATTCGTTCAGGTCCATTATTGCATCCTTCGCCGTGCCCGTGATCTGTCCAAATAATGCGCGGCGTGGTTTCGTGCCGAGTGTTACGAAGTATGCGCCTTGCGTGTAATCGTGGCCCTTTAGGCGAGGGTGTTTGTGGAAGGTTTTGGGCATTTTCGTGGGTGGGGTTGTCGACCCGATGGGTCGACAGTACGGATGTAAGAAATGGGCTTCTGTGCTTTATGATCCAGACCCGATTGCCATCAGTTTGCTGATTATCCCCACCGCCGCCTTCGGGATCTTCGTGCCCGGCCCGTACACATCAAAACACCCGGCCTGCTTCAAGAATTCGTAGTCGTTCGGCGGGATCACACCACCGGCCACAACGAGGATGTCGCCGCGTTGGTAAGTATCGCGCAGTTCCTTGATCACTTCGGGCACTAATGTCTTGTGGCCACCGGCGAGGCTGCTGATGCCCAGCACGTGCACATCATTCTCGATGGCTTGCTTGGCCACTTCCTGCGGCGTTTGGAAGAGCGGGCCGATGTCCACGTCGAAGCCGATGTCGGCGAAGCTGGTGGCGATCACCTTGGCGCCGCGGTCGTGGCCATCCTGGCCCATTTTGGCCACGAGGATGCGCGGGCGGCGGCCTTCGTGTTTGGCGAATTCATCGGTGAGGCGCATGGCCTCTTTCATCTCGGGGTCGTTCATGGCTTCCGCTGCGTAGACGCCGCTGATGGCGCGGGTGGTGGCCTTGTATCGGCCGAATGATTTTTCCAGTGCATCGCTGATCTCGCCTAAGGTGGCTCTTTGGCGTGCGGCGGTTACTGCGAGTGCGAGCAGGTTTTGGTCCAGTCGTGAGTCTTGAGTCTTGAGTCTTGAGTCGTGAGTCTTGTCTGAGTCGGACTCACGACTCACGACTTCAGCAGCATTCGCCAGTGCCTCCAACGCCTCTTTAACCGCTCCCTCATCCCGATGCGCACGGACTTGCTTCAACCTTGCTACCTGCGATTCACGCACCGCTGTGTTGTCTACTTCGAGCAGGTCCATCTTCGTCTCGTCGTCGGTTACGTAGGCATTCACGCCGATGATGTGGTCCTTACCGGTGTCGATACGCGCTTGGCGTTTCGCGGCGGCTTCTTCGATGCGCATTTTCGGAAGGCCCGTTTCGATGGCCTTGCTCATGCCGCCGAGTTCCTCTACTTCTTTGATACGCGCCCACGCTTTGTGAACGAGTTCGTTGGTGAGGCTTTCCACGTAATAGCTGCCGCCTAGCGGATCGATGAACTGCGTGATGCCGCTGTTTTTCTGCAAGTAGAGCTGGGTGTCGCGGGCTATTTTGGCGCTGAAGTCGGTGGGTAGCGCGATGGCTTCGTCGAGCGAGTTGGTGTGCAGGCTTTGCGTTCCGCCGAGCACTGCGGCCAAGGCTTCCACCGTGGTGCGCGCGATGTTGTTGAACGGATCCTGCGCGGTGAGGCTCCAACCGCTGGTCTGGCAGTGCGTGCGCAGCGCAAGGCTTTTCGGGTTCGTTGCACCGGCCTCTTTCAGCATTTTCGCCCAAAGCAGACGGCCAGCGCGCATCTTGGCCACTTCCATGAAGAGGTCCATACCGATGCCCCAGAAGAAGCTGAGCCGTCCCGCGAACTCATCGACCTCCATGCCTGCCGCGATGCCGGTCCGCACGTATTCGATGCCATCGGCGAGCGTGTAGGCGAGCTCGAGATCAGCAGGCGCGCCGGCCTCGTGCATGTGGTAACCGCTGATGCTAATGCAATTGAACTTGGGCATTTTCTTGGCGCAATAGCTGAAAATGTCGCCCACGATGCGCATGCTTGGCCCAGGCGGATAGATGTAGGTGTTGCGCACCATGAATTCCTTCAGGATGTCGTTCTGGATGGTGCCTTGCAGCAGTTCCGGGGCAACGCCTTGTTCTTCCGCAGCTACGATGAAGAACGCCATGATCGGGAGCACGGCGCCGTTCATGGTCATGCTCACGCTCATTTTGTCCAGCGGGATCTGGTCGAAGAGGATCTTCATGTCCTCCACGCTGCTGATGGCCACACCGGCCTTACCCACGTCCCCCGTTACGCGCGGGTGGTCGCTGTCGTAGCCGCGGTGCGTTGCCAGATCGAAAGCAACACTGAGGCCCATTTGCCCGGCGGCGAGGTTGCGGCGGTAAAATGCGTTGCTCGCTTCCGCCGTGCTGAACCCTGCGTACTGCCGGATGGTCCACGGGCGGATGGCGTACATGCTGGCGTACGGGCCGCGTAAGTAAGGCGGAGCACCCGCGACGAAGCGGATGTGTTCCACGCTTTTAGTGTCCAAGGCGGTGTAGTAGGACTTCAGCGGAATTTCCTCCCGGTTCGGAATTTCAGCTTCAAGCTTCAAGCCATCAGCCACAAGCTGCGTCTCCCGCAGGCTTGAGGCTTGAGGCTTGTGTCTTACGGCTATCGCGCTCGCGAAAACGCTTGTGAGTTCCTCCACGATGTACGCCCCTCCTACCGGATCCGCCACGCGCGCCAAAAAGCCTTCGTCCTTCAGCAAGTGATGAATATTCCGCACTACACGACGTGCCAAACCTTCGCCTTCGGGGATCTGTGGGGGCGAAATGGTGAGCCCATCGCAACCCGCTACGACGGCGCTTACCGCTTGCAACGTGGCCCGTATGATGTCCGTGTGGCCCGCGCCAGCAGCGGGATAGCACACTTTCGCCTGCACCCAAGTGTTGTGCGAGCACGCATGTTCGGGGTTGAATCCGGCGATCACTTCCGCCCATATTGCCCGGAACGCACGCAAACGCGCGATCTCAACAAAAAGGTCATCGCCAAGCGGCAGTTTGAACTGGATCCGCGCGGCGGCATCGTCAATGGAATAGCCTTGTTTCAGCAGGCGCTCGATCTGTTCTTTTCCTTGCAAAATGGCAGCCTTGGTAGCTTGAACAGAATGGTCAGCAGCGGGAATGTTGAACAGTCGGAAGTGTGGATAGGCTTCCACCGCTGAACGCAGCCCGCTCGTGTCTGTTTCCAACGGAAGGCCCGCACAGCAGAAAAGCTCGTTCGGCTTTACGTTCTGCCGTTCTGCTTCGCGGATAAGCCAATGCACCAAGGCGGGAGTTCCATCCACGAACTGCAGATCCACGCCAGCAAGAAGCACATCGTTAAGGTTCTTCGCCACATCTTCACCAGTTCCGGGAAGCACCGCGGAATCCGCTCCGCCCATGAGGTCTTCGAGCAGCAGTTCGTTGGTGTTGGTGCCCGCTTTGCGCAGGTCGGTTGTCATACGCCACCCGTTGTTCATGCGCTTAGTACCCCGGCGCATTTCGTTGGCTGTTGTCGCCTTCTCCCCCGTAGCGAAAGGGCGCAATACAGTGCCGTCCTCCAGCTTTACGGCGATGCTTTCAGGAGCTTTCCCTTTGAGCTCTTTCAAGATCAAAGCTTCCCAAGCGGAAGCATCGAAGGCAGGGAAATCGGTAAAGAGTTGTTCTTTAGACATTGTGGCGAAGTTCGGGGTTGTGCGCGGATCACCGAAGGAGTTCAAGTGAAGTGTCGTCAAACACCCGTTACCGGGCCACCTTTCCGGCCGTTAAACCCACACCCGACCCCTACTTCCATTTCATGAGATCCACATCCTTCTTCCTTGCCGCCCTCTTGGCGGGATCGGCATTTGCCCAATCCGCTCCCAGCGACAGTCTGTTCAACACCGACCAGGTGGTCACCATCGATCTCACGTTCGCTGAAACGGACTTTTGGTCCACGCTCACGGCGGATTACCTCGCCGATCTAGGTGCGACCGTCACCGCCGACGTGACGATCACCGACAACACCGGCACGCATACATACCCGCAGGTGGAAGTGGACCTGAAGGGCAACAGCAGCTACAGCCATCCGGGCAACAAGAAGAGCTTCAAGATCGATTTCAACGACAACATCAGCGGGCAGAAGTACCACGGCATGACGAAGATGCATTTCAACAACTGCTTCAAGGACCCCACGTTCATGCGGGAGAAAATCTTCTTCGACTACGCCCGGTCGCAAGGCGTGTTGGCTCCGCGCGTGCTGTACGCGAACGTCAACATGAACGGCACGTTCTGGGGATTCTATGATATGGTGGAAGCAGTGGACAAGAATTTCTTGGACCGTTGGGTGGATGATAACGACGGAAACCTCTTCAAAGCGGGTGACAACTTCAATTCGGGAGGAACCACGGCAGCGGACTTGGCCTAC
>Ga0209480_10001698_pt1 | contig 15845 bp, 13 predicted proteins | sample JI61114C2DNA_FD_187501 | JGI IMG/M metagenome (GOLD analysis project Ga0209480, IMG submission 187501) | Wastewater effluent complex algal communities from Wisconsin, to seasonally profile nutrient transformation and Carbon sequestration -... | ecosystem: Engineered > WWTP > Effluent > Algae...
CCGTCATGACGCAATCAGACCGACTCCTTGCTCCCGAAGAGCTTCGAGAAGAGCGACTTGATACCCGCCAGCACAGCCACCACGAGCACGATCACGCCCTTGCCCATCTTGGCGAGCAGACCGCCCAGCTTGGCAAAGAGCCCCATCTTCGCCGCTGCAACTGCACCGCCACCAGCAATGAGAGCCGTGAGCCCATATTCGGCCACCTTGTCACCCGCGCGATACTCCGCGTAGGAGTTGCCTGAAGTGTATTGGAAGGCGGTCATGATCGACTGATACTGCGGCAGCAGCGTCGCCATCTCCTCCGGTTCACAGACCAGCTCCACCTCCATCACCCCGCTGCGGCCCAGCAGTCGCGTGTTGTAGTTGATCGACTCCCCACCGTCCTCATTCACGATGCGCAGCGCCCACTCGAGATTCTTCGTCTGGTCGTTGAAGCGTGGTGGCACCGCCCAGCCTGCCACCGTCAGCGTGCCGATACCCATCTTCTTGCGCTCCACGTTTGCCGCCTCCTGGCCTTCCTTAAAGTTCGTCAGCAGCGCGTCTGCATCCAGCTTGTCCTTCTCATCGTCTTTGACATAACCGGTCTCCTCGAACTCAAAGATGACCCAGGGGCCGAGGCCTTCCGTGGTCAGCATACCCAACTCACTGGTGCCAGGGACGTTGTCGAACATCTTCAGCAGATCCCGCGTGCCCTGAGGCCCGGTAAAGCGCCAGCCCTTTGGGATGGAAACCTGCGCCATGCTGCCCAGCGGCACCTGGCCAGCTCGCGTCCAGCCAAAGGTCTCAATTTTGTCCACCAGGGCTTTTTGACGCGCCTCGATGTCCGCCTGGGAAGGCTCCGCCGGAGCTGCTGCCGCACCACCAGGCCCTGGAGCGGGTGCTGGCTGAGTCTGAGCCATGGCAGAAATGCCGAAGGCGGAAATCATAATCAGGCTGCTGAGCATACCTGCCATCGTGGAGGGGCGTGGGTGAATCATAGGGGATTTATCGGTAGATTTTGGCAGGCTAAACAATCCTGCCACTGAGGGTCAAGCCGCAGAACTCATGCCATCCAAGAAATGCGCTGGAGACAAAGCCCACCTGCGGCATCTTTTTGCATGCCCGAGCCCACCGCCACTTCCACGCCCATCACTGGCTCCGCACGATCCGGCTGCCTGCGCTGGTTCGTGGCGGCATCACTCCTCGGGCTGCTCGGGCTCGGCCTCGTGGGGTTCTTTTTCATGAACTCGCTCAAAGAAGCCGCCGCGTGGCTGAGCGATCTGCCTTCAAAATTCGTCCAGAGTGACATCGAGACCAGCTTCCGCGAGTCCATCACGAAGATCACCTCCACCAAGGGCGACATCCTCGAAGTTGCCACCCTGGAGACACACGAAACCGTCACCCGCTACGACATGAAGACCGCCTTTAGCGAGTTCGTGTATCTCGGCACCACCGTCTCCGAGATCCGTACCCCGGTCGTCTATCGCTACCACATCAAGCTCTCCGACGACTGGCAGCTCCGCGTCGTCGAGGGCCAGTGCATCGTCCGCTCCCCTCCCCTGCGCCCCTCCCCGCCGCCTGCGGTCCGCACGGATGGTATGGAAAAGAAGTCCGAGGCCGGCTGGCTGCGCTTCAATGCCGCCGAGAACCTCGCCACCCTGGAAAAAGAGCTCACCCCCACGCTCGAAAAGCGCGCTGGGAACAAAGCCCACCTCGACAACATCCGCGAAGCCGCCCGGAAATCTGTCGCTGAGTTCGTGAAGCAGTGGTTGCTCGACAAAGACGGCCCCAGCAGCGCTGGCATCCACTCCATCACCGTCATCTTCCCCGACGATGCCCAGCCCAAGTCCGGCCCCATCACCCTGCCGCCGACGCTGCAATTGCAGTGACAGCTCCGCCGCGCGCCCATCGTTAGCCATTCCCTCAAACCAACCCGCCAATGAACTCCACCCGCCGCTCTTTCCTGCGCCAGACCGCGCTCGCCACCACCGCCCTCTCTGCCTCCCGCGTGCTCGGGGCCAATGAAACGATCCGTATTGCCGCCATAGGCCTCGGCGGCCAGGGCACCGGAAATGCCGGGCGCATGGCCAAAGTCCCCGGAGTGGAGATCGCCTACCTTTGTGATGCCGACACCGTCGCTCTCGATCGGCTGAAAAAGGTCTATCCCAATGCCAAGACCACGCAGGACATGCGCAAGGTCATGGAAGACCCCACCATCGACGCCGTCGTCGTCTCCACGGGCAATCACTGGCATGTGCTCGCCGCAGTCTGGGCCTGCCAGGCGGGCAAGGACGTGTATGTCGAGAAACCCATTTCGCACAACATTTGGGAAGGCCGCCAGCTCGTCAAAGCCGCCCGCAAATACAACCGCATCGTCCAGGGCGGCACCCAGCAGCGCAGTGATCCTTTTCATCTGGAGCTGAAGGCCTACCTCGACTCCGGTGAGCTCGGCAAAATCAAATACGTCCGCTGCAATCACTACGGAATGCGGGCCAGCATCGGCAAACGCGACACGCCCATCACGCCACCGACCACTGTCGATTACAACCTCTGGCTCGGCCCGGCGCAGGACATCCCGATCATGCGGGAAAAGTTCCACTACGACTGGCATTGGAACTGGAACACCGGCAACGGCGAGCTCGGCAACTGGGGCCCGCACATCCTCGATGACCTCCGCAACGTCGTCTTCCGTGACAAGATCGCCCTGCCGAAGCGCGTGCTCGCTGGCGGTGGCCGCCTCGGCTGGAATGACGCAGGCGAGACGCCGAACACGCACTTCGTTTACTTCGACACTGGCGATGTGCCCGTCGTCATGGACGTGCATAATCTGCCGCGCAAAAAAGGCATGAAGGCAGGTGATGTCTATCTCCGCCGCCGCACCAGCGCCTTCCTCGTCATTGAATGCGAAAACGGCTACTACGAAGGCGGTCGCGGCGGTGGCTCCGCCCATGATGCCACGGGCAAAGTCGTGAAGAAATTCAAAGGCGACGGCGGCAAGGACCACGCCGCCAACTTCATCGCTGGCATCCGCAGCAGGAAGCCGGAGGACCTCAAGGGCGAGATCGAAAAGATCCATTACTCCAGCGCCTGGTGCCATCTCGGGAACATCTCCTACCGTCTCGGCCAGTCCGGCGATCTCGATCAGGCAAAGGCCCAACTCGCCGACTTCGCCCCCTGGCAGGAGCTCATCACCGATCTCCCCGCCCACCTCACCGCGAACGAAATCACCCTCAAGCCCGGCGACCTCCGAGTCGGCCAGATGCTGGAGATCGATGCCGAAAAGGAGACCTTCATCGGTGCCAGCGCCACGCCGGAAGCACTCGCCCTGCTGAAGCGGGAGTATCGCCCCGGCTTCGAGGTGCCTGAGATGGTCTAAAACTTGTTCGTCACTTCAAAGCGCGTCGCAGCAGGTTCGCCGTGATCTGCTGCACGCGTTTGTCCGTGCCATGGGGGCGTGAGTAGTGGCTCCAGACGGGCATTTGGCCGGGAGGTTTGCTCAGGCCCTGTGCCCACCAGATGGTAGAGGCATTGAAGATGAAGTTTCCTTTTGGCCCATCGAAGATGACCGCCTCCCACTGCTGCGGATTCCGCCCGCCCTGGTAGGCCGTGCCCGCAGCCACGATCTCCAGCCCGGGCAGATCTCTCGGCGCATCGCCGTGGTATTCCCAACCAATCATGCCGGGGATCGAGTCACCCTTTTTCATGCCGGTGCCTTCAAAGATCCAGTGCTCCGGCTTCGTGCAGACCCAGTCGCCGCCGCCATTGACGGGGCTGATGTTGCGCACGCCCATGAGGTAGCCTTCATCCGGTCCGCGATGCGGATACGGGCCGTATTTCTTCTCACGATCCACCGCATAGGTGTAGTCGCCGCCATACGGTCCACCGCGGAAGATGCGGCGGCTGGGCTCACCCTTGGCATTGGGTGAAAACGGCGTCACCCAGCACACCGAGTTGCCGGAGAGGAAGAGTAGATTCACGCCCGCGTCCTTCATCTTCTCCACGCTCTCGTATTGGCGGATGTCCCAGTATTCATCGTGGCCCACGCTGATGAAGGCCTTGCACTTCAAACCATGATCCGGTGTGATCATGTCCACGTTCGAGCAGTAGCTCACATCATAACCCTGCTGCTCCAGCCAGAAACCCATGGGGAACTCAAAGCACAGCCACTCTCCGCTGCCCACGGACTGCGGGTTTTCATAGATCTGCGCATACTTCGCATACGGCCGGTCAAAGCTCACGTCTGCCGTCGAGCCCTGATTGCCCTTCGGGTCCGTGTAGAGCGAGTAATCGTCCGGCCACTTGTTGTAAGCCTGCCAGGTGTTGTCACTGCATTGGAGAAGAATGTCCGCCGGGCGGTCATCGGTCACGATGAAGACGACGTAGCTCTGCCAATACGGTTCATCCTGGGATGCAGGCAGCGTCGTCAGCCTGCCGAGATACACCCCGCTCACCCAGTCGCTCGGGATCGTCAGGGAGGTGCTCTTTTCCCACTGGCACTCGCGCAGCCGCTTCTCACCCACGGGTGGTGTCGGCTGTTCCTTGGCCTCAAACGGCCCCAGCTCTGTCATCAGGCGGGCCCCTTTGCCGCCATAGTAACCCGTGCGGAAGATCTCGATCTTGAACTTCGCCGCTGGTTTCGCGCTGACGAAGAAGTCCAGCACCTCCCCGGCCTTCACGGATTGCCGGGAGCAGTAGCCCTCGATCACCGCCGACCGATACGCACTGCCATCCGGCTTCATCCGCGTGAGCTGCCAGTCATTCGATCCCGGCAGCGCGTTCTCTTTTTGAATCAGGTTCATGCCAGAGAATAAGCACCCCGTGAGGCGCTCCTTTCTTCGAGTTCCGGGGTGTTCATGAAGCCATCACCGTGTGGCCCCGCACTCACGCGAGCACGGCTCTCTCCACACTCTTTGTCGGGCATGTTTTCTGTGATCAGATGATCGCCCCCCGGGAGTGGGGCCATCCTTCGTCAGGGTTTGTGAAAGCAGTCTCCAGCGCACCCAACGGCAGCTTGGTTTTAACTCCTGAGACCGGGGTCTCAGCGCTCAGACCACAGAGCCACCCGAAAAAGACCCCAACCTGGGGGGGTAACCTCAAATCTGACACCTCAGACCTGGGTCTGACGTCTCAGACCGGCTCCTCACGCCGTGAGGCCCGCTCCGCGTTTCCCCAGGAGGACTCCTCACGCCACGAAACCCAGGTCTGAGCCATGAGACCGACTCCTCACGCCACGAAACCCAGAGGTCTGAGCCATGAGACCGGCTCCTCACGGCACCAGACCAGCTCCTGACGCCATGAGGCCGACTCCTCACGCCACGAGGAGCACTCCTCACGCGATGAGACCCAGGTCTCAGACGGTGAGACCGTGGTCGCATGGGCTGAGACCACGGTCTGACGCCGTGAGAAACCGGCCTTTTTTGATCAACTCTGGGGTGAGCCAGCGGCGTCCGCCCTCACCCAGCCCCTCCCCGAAAGTGGATTCTGGGCGGGGCGGCATGACCTCTCGGGGAGATGGGTAGGCTTGGCGGCCCATCTGACGAGTCAGTCATTCTCCCCAGATCTCTGCTGACCTGAACCACGAGGCCGAACAAGCGCACGCTTCTCGGCAGCACTAAATCCCCCAGCCCTCGCGATAGGCGGCGCGTTTCCAGAGTTTTTCGCCTTCGGGGTTGTCGATGAGTTTGCCGGTCTTGGGGTCGCAGCGGACCACTGTGTTGGTGCGGTAGGCGATGTTGCCGAGGTGGCACATCATGGTGCTCTTCTGGCCTTCGGCGATGGGGCTGTTCAGGCTGCCTTTGCCACGGATGGCGTCGAGGAAGTTGCCGATGTGGGCGGGGTCGCCACCGCCTGCACCTTTGGCTTTGCTGATCTCGGCACCCTTAGGATCATAGATGGTCCAGGAGTCGCGGGCGATGGCCATGGTGCCGTTGTCGCCGTAGAACATGACCTCGCCGAGTGGCTTCTCGGCGGCGCGTGGATGGCTGGAGCTTTGCAGCCATTCGCAGCCGGCGTGACCAAAGTCATAGACGGCGGTGCCGGTGTCGGGGGTCTCCTGCTCGTCTTGATAAAAGTAGCGTCCGCCGTTGTAGGTGACCCTGAGCGGATACTCGCCTTTGAGGCCCCAGCGCATGATGTCGAGCGTGTGGATGCCGTTGTTGCCGAGTTCGCCGTTGCCCCAATGCCAGAGCCAGTGCCAGTCGTAGTGGGCAAACTTTTTCATGTCGTGCTTCGGGTCATCAGTCACGGGGCCCTGCCACATGTTCCAGTCGAGATCAGCGGAGGGTGGCAGCGCGAGCTGGCCGACGGCTTTGCGTGTGTTGTAATAGGTGCCGCGTGCGAAGCGTGTCTCACCGATGGCTCCGCCGTGCAGGGCGGCGATGGCTTCCTTCATCCAGGTGCGGCGTTGATTGCCCATCTGCACGAGTTTGCCTGACTTTTTCATGGCGGCGACGAGCGCTTCCGCTTCGCCAGGGTTCTGGCTGCCAGGTTTTTCGACATAGACGTTCTTCCCGGCTTGCAGCGCGAGGATGGCCATGGGCGTGTGCCAAAAGTTCGGCGTGGCGATGAAGACGGCATCGACGGTTTTGTCTTCGAGGATCTTGCGGAAGTCCTTCACGCCCTGGCAGGAGGTCTCCTGTTTGGAGGCGACGACTTTGAGGCCTTTGTCGAGACGACCGGAGTCCGTCTCCGCGAGGTAGGCGATCTCTACATCTGGCAAAGCGAGCAGCGCCTGCACATGCCCCATGCCACGACCGAGCGCGACGACGGCGACTTTCATTTTGTTCGCGGCTTTGTCCGCAGCGCGGAGTTTTGGCAGAGTGGAAAGCGCGGCCCCGAGGCCGATGGCGGAGGTGTTGGAGAGAAGGGTGCGACGATTCATGGCAGGCTGAAGAATCGAGGCGGTGGAGCGGCATCTATCGCCGCGAATGTCGCCAGCTTCGATGCTTTCAGGCCGCGTCATCTTTTGTGGCCGAAGCGGATGATCAAGGCCGCCGTCGTGGCTCCAATGAGATTCGCCACAAGATCCCAGCCGGTGTTTTCATAACCGCCGACATTGGTGTTTGGGATGGTGAGCACGGCGATGAACTCGATGACTTCATTCAGCGCGCCAAAGCCGATGCCAGCGGCAGCACACAGCACCATGAGTCCGAAGGTGGGCTTCAGTTCGACGGCAAAATGACGCATGGCGGAGCGCAGCGAATGCCAGCAGAGCCAGGTGGTGACACCGAAGCCGTAGGCGTGGACGATCTGGTCATACTTCAGCTTTTGCGGGATGATCCACCAACTGTAGAGCACGGCCTGATCACCATTGTAGGGCCAGCCTTTCGGCAGGGGCACGAGGCCGCCCGCCATGTGCGCGAGACCCCAGATGGAGAGCAGCCAGAGCAGGCCGCTGGTGAGTCCGACACGCCGATGCACCACGGTCATGACCGCGATGAGGATGAGCATGACGGTGATGTAGAAAACGAACTCTTTGTTTCCCTGCACCATCGAACCCACGACGGCGGCGAGCATGTAGGCGGCGGTGAAGAGGGTGAGATTTCTCAGACTTGGTGATGGCTGGATGGTGCTCATGCGAGCCGCATTGCATCACGGAGTCCGGGGGATGTCACTTCCCAATCACGGTATCACTCGCCACGCGGAAGCCACGGGCGAGGGTGGTCTCGCTGGCGGACTCGGTGAAGAAGCGGGTGGTGAGCAGGTCGTCGCTGCTTTTCAGAGCGAAGTGCCCGCCACGCACGACAGGGATGCGGAGATCGGGAAAGTCAGGATGCGCGGGCCAGAGCTCGCCTTTGAATTCACTGGCGGTCCACTCGCTGACATTGCCCGCCATATCGTGGATGCCGTAGGGGCTGATGTCTTCACAGGCATGATCGGCGGGGGCGAAGAGGTTGTAGCCATCCACCTTGCCGCCCTTCTTGCCATTGGCGTCGTAGTCGTCGCCGAGGTTGGCTTTATCCTTCGCGGGCTTTTCGCCCCAGGGGAAGAGCAGGCCTTTTTCGCCGCGCGCGGCTTTCTCCCATTCCTCTTCGGTGGGGAGTCTCATGCCGCTCCATTTGGCAAAGGCATACGCGTCCCACCAATCGACCTGAGTCACGGGTGTGTTCAGGCTGATGGGTTGGCCGTTGAAGGTAGCTCCTGCTTTCGCGGCGGTGTAGGTGTCACTCCACTTCGGCGGGATGTGCGTGGTCTTGGTCTTTGGCTGATCAGGATGGTCGAAGCTCGCTGCGGGCGCTTTTTTCAGAGCGGCGAGGAAGTCGGCATACTGGCCGAGGGTGACCTCATGGCGGCTGATCCAAAAGGCTGGCAAACTGCGTCGCTCGTTCTTTTGATATTTGAAAGGACCGGCGGGGATCTCGACCATCTCCGGCGTGCGCAGCACCGTGGCGGCGACGACGGTCGGCGTTGCTGTCCCGGCGAGATTGCCGAGGGCAAAGACAATGCCGATGGCGGCGAGGGCGGAGGCCCACAGCCACCAGGGCGTGCCGGTGCTGCCAGATTTGCCACCGCCTTCCTCTGCCTCGATACGGCGCATGATGGAGCGCTCGCGCATGGCATCGCGCACGTCATCGAGTGCGTCCATGAGCCCTGCCCAGTCCAGCGGCTGTTCGCTGAGTTTGGCGATGAGCCCGAGCGCTTTTCCCTCGGCGGCAAGAGGTTCGACGAGTGCGATGAGAGCGGCGACTTCTTCCTTCGGATCACGCGAGCGGCTGTCCGCCGGGCGGAAGATGTTCACGATGCTGGCCTGACCTTGTGGATCGATGAAGATGTCACGCGCCTCCAGGCGGCGGTGGTAGCAGCCGCGCTCGATGGCGTGGTCCATGGCTTCGGCAACGCCGTAGAGCAGCTCGGCGATTTTGCGCTCGGACAATGTCCCGCTTGCGGTGGCGATTTCTTCGAGGTTTTGGCCACGCGGCATCTCGCGGGTGTAGAAGATCAGGCCATTGGCGGTGCCAGCCTCATACAGCGGGGCGATGCGGGTGTGGGTGATGGAGGCCTTCAGGCGCTCGCGCGCCTTGAAGCGGTCCACAACTTCCGCACGATGCAGCAGCTCGGGACGCAGGAGCACGAGGGCGACGGAGCGCTGCACGCTGACCTGGATGGCGTGATAGGTTTCGGATTCGTTTTCATACGAGAGCCGCTCGAGCACCTGATACTGGCCGAGCATGGTGCCGGGTTGCAGCGAAGGTGGCGGGGATTTTTCCGCCACAACGAGCATCTGTGTGGGCGGGTCGATATTCAGTGCGAGCTGCGCTTTGGCGATGAGCTTGTCCAGCGAGTAGGGCACATCGGCGAGCACGGGCCAGCCGCTGATCTTCGCCTCATAACCCGTGAGGTCGTAGCGCGTGGTGAAGAGCACATGCGCATTCGGGAAGCGCGCGAGTGCAGCATCACGCAAAGCGAAGCCGCTGTTCTCTGCATCCATGATCGCTTCAGTGATCAGGAGGTCGAGGAACTTGGCCTTTGCCAGCCAGGCACGGCCTTCGGCGACGGTGGCGACGGAGGTCACCTGCCATCCAGTTTGTAGAGAGAGCGCGGTGGCTCGCTCGCCGCGGGTGGCGGCATTCACATCAAGAAATAAAATCGTCATCAGGGCGGTCGGGGGGACGGGCCGTCAGTTCGACACAGGAGGCAGCAAAGGGTTCACTCCGCCGGGCACGGTCTGCGGCGTGGGTGAACCAAAGTCCAGGAGGTCGCGCGGCTCGGCGGCGACGTCCTGAAGCTTGTGCTGATAATACAACCGCACAACGTAGCCATGGTAGGCACGGCGTCCGTGGGCGGCGATTTCTCCCGGTGTGAGTGTTGGCAGGAAATAGGTGACATTGAGCGGCTCCTCACCAATGCCGCTCCAGTCCACCGGGGGAGAGCCCCAGGCGGACAAGGGTTCATCCGCGATGGTCTGGGCGACTTTCTCGCCATTCACGCGGTCAAAAAAATACACGTCAATATCGACCTGGGAGGGATCGATGGTGGCGTTGCCATTGCGCAGGAGAGGGATGCGCAGGACGACCTTCTCGCCATTCGCGGCGGAGGGGTCGCGTGTGGCGGCACAGGCTCCGAGGGAAAGCATTTTGGGACCGAAGTCGCCAGAGAAAGCTGGGGCGGCGAGACCTGGAGTGGTGCCGTCGATGTTCAGCTTTCGCTTTGCCAGATCGCCATAGCCACCCGCACGCCCTGCATCCATGGCGGCGAGCTGTTTCCAATGGGAGGTCGCCTTGTCCGGGAGGCTCATTTGCTCATAGCACTGGGCGGTCTCGGCGATGACTTCCGGCGAGGCCGGGAACTGCACATCCGCACGCTTCAGCACCTCGAGCGCGCCCTGCATATCGCCCAGCGCACGCACCTGCTTCGCGAGATCCACCATCTCCACGAGCGTCATGTCTGCGGCGGGGTCGCCGGGTTTGGCGGATGGCGTTCTAGAAGTAGGCGAGGCTTTCGGTGATGGGATTGCTGCGACTGCTGGGACCGATGGTGTTGGAGAAACGGGTGGCGCGGTGACAGCAGGCGTCATTTGCAGGCTGCCGACAGCTGGTGGGCCGAAGCCTGATGCCACTGGTGCCTGTGGCGGCAGCAATGCCGGAGCCGCCGGAGCGGCGAGCTGACCGACCGGAGGCGGGCTGATGCTCACTGGGGGAGCCGTGAGGACGAGTGAAGGCATGACACTCTCCTCAGCAGGTTTCGTGCTCGTCTGGGCATTTGCGGTCTGGGGTGTTTCCCCCATGCTCCCAGTTTCTCGCTGCGTGATGGCACGGACCATGAGCCCGGCCTCCGCTGCCATGAGTGCACATAGAATACCCAGAGCCACCGCATTTGCTCGGCCCTGGCTTGGTTGCTGGATGGTAGGGGGGGTAGCCATGCCGTTTGCCGCAGGAAAATCGTATGGTACGGTCCCCGCCCCCGCAGTGTCAATGCTCCAGACTTCTTCCGCCGAAATAACCAGCCTGCCTCCTGCTGGCGGCGAGTCGTGGAAGTCGTTGACGCTCAACGCCTCCCCCTCTCAGACCGCCTCCGCTCTCGCCCAGGAAGAAGGTTTTATTTGGCTCGACAGTGCCGTGCCCGGACAGGGAGCGGTCTCGCTGCTCACCGCCCGCCCTTCGGCGATTTTCACCGGCCACATCGACCAAGATTGGCCTCAGGTGGAGTCACTTTTGAGCCAGGGCAGAACCTCGGGCGGGCTTTTCGGATGGGTGGGATTCGATGGGCAGTTCACGTTCGGAGTCTATGAGTCCATGTTGAGGTTTGAGCATGATTCGGGGCAGTGGAGTGCCTGCGGCCCGTTCCCGGTTCTCGATTCTCTGTTGGACGGTTTGGAAACCGAGAACCTCGAACTGCGAACCGAGAATTCCCTTCCGTTCGCTCCCCAAGTTTCGAAATCTGCCTACACCGCCGCCGTCCGCCGTGCTCAGGACTACATTGCGGCGGGAGATATTTATCAGGTGAATCTCTCCCATCCCTGGCGTGCGGAGTGGACAGTTGGCGCGGATTTTCTGCCTCACTATCTACGGCTGCGGGAGATCTCGCCCGCTCCCCATGCTGCCTGTTTGAATCTGAATGGCATGACGATCATGTCCGCCTCGCCGGAGCTGTTTTTAAAGATCAATGGGCGCACCATCACCACGCGCCCGATCAAAGGCACGCGTCCTCGCTTTCCCGAGGATCACGTCCGCGATGTGCAGTCCGCCCGTGATCTGCTCGCCTGCGAAAAAGAGCGCGCCGAGCTGCTCATGATCACCGATCTGGAGCGCAATGATCTCGGCCAGGTCTGCGAATATGGCAGCGTGCAGACGCCGGATCTCTGGCGTGTGGAGAGCTTCGCGCAGGTCTATCATCTCGTCTCCACCGTCACGGGCACGCTGCGGCCAGACATGAGCCACGCCGCCGCTTTCCGCGCCTGCTTCCCCGGCGGCAGCATCACGGGTGCGCCGAAGAAGCGCGCGCTCGAAATCATCGCCGAACTGGAAACGCATCCGCGCGGGCTCTACACCGGCGCCATCGGCTACTTCGGCTTTGATGGCACCAGCCAGTGGAACATCGCCATCCGCACCGCCGTGCAGCGCGGGAATGAGATCACCTTCCATGCAGGCTCCGGCATTGTGGCGGACAGCATCCCCGACCGCGAGTGGGAGGAGACGCTGCACAAAGCCAGCGGCATCTTGCGCGCCTGGGGTTGATACGGCGCTTGCCATCGACCACGCTCACATTCATTCTCGACTCCCACCATGAAACGCCTCGTCATTCTGACCGCCCTTGTCGCCACCACCCTCTTTGTCAGCAGTTGCAAAAGTCCAAAGGGTAATTTGAACCCTCAGAACATCGGCAAAGGTCGTCCAACGTTGATCCAGTAAGCTGGAGAAAGTTTAAGCACTGATCAGCTCCCGTGCCTCTGCCTGACCCGGCGCGGGGCGACCAAACTCACTGGCAGTGACACGCGCCAGTGCCGTGAGATGACGCCAGCGGAAGGCCGTGCGGGTGCGGTGGAATTCGTCGTTGCAGGTCTGGTAGTACTTCTCTGCATGAAGTGCGCCATCCTCACTGACGGCAAAGCTGCGCAACACGGCGAGCACAGGTTCCGTGGGCAGATTCAGCATGCCCCAGCGATGCACGACAGCGGCGGCATGAGACTGGAGATTTCCGCGGATCATGGTGTCGAGTTCAGCGAGCAGCTTTGCCTGATCCGTGGCCGTGACCTGGCCGATCTGGCGTTTGCTCGGCATCGGCTGCCAATCCAGGAAGGGCTGGTAGCTGCGGTCCCGTGCGATCTGCCACCCGGCGAGGATGAGACAGGCGAAGACATTCCGCCCCTGGCTCACGGAGGAAAGATTCCGCCATGCATGAACCGAGTCACTTGAATGTACACCCACAGAGTCGCCATGCACGCTGCCGGTAGGTTTGCCTGGGAACTCCCATTCCGGCGGTCTGCCGTGATCACGGAGCACGAATTGGTTTGCGGCCAGTGACAGCGCCTCGCCGATTTCATGCGGATCGAATCCCTCCGCCAGCGCGGCGGCGACAGCACCCGCAGCATCTGCTGGCGATCCGCTGAAGATGGTCATTGAGAGTTTTTCGAGCGCAGCATCATCCATCGTTTTCGTGCCAGGATCACGACCGAGAAGCTTGTGCTCATCGAGCAGCTTGGTGAGCGCGTTTGCATGTTCATCCCACTCGGGGCGCCGTGAGCTTTCCGCATTCAAACAGTAGCGCAGAGACATGCGCAGCATTGTCGTGGCATGTTCGCGACCCACCAGATCCAGCAGATCCCAGGCGCGATACGGCAGCACCGTGCGATGCACCTCCGGGTTGTCCTGCACACACTCCAGCAGCGCATTGAAGCCGGTGTCCGGGCTTTGCTGCATCAGCGCGGCGAAGGTCGCCTCGGCATGAGTGGTGTCTTTTTTCTTCACCGCATCATGGAGCTGCTGCGCGGTTGGTTTGTCAGCACCTGCGGCGACAGGATGCAGCACCTCATCGGCACGGCCACCGTTCTCCTGGATGCGGTTCGTGTTTCGATACAGCACTTTGAAGACGGGCAAAGCCTGCTGCTTCTCCGGCATCGAGCCTGCCATTTTCAGCGCCGGACTCAGCGCCATGAGGGTGTGAAAGCCGATGTAGTCCTCGCCGCCAAAGGTGCGCGCATTCGCCAGCACACCAGCGGCCACGAGTTGCTTCAAAGGCGTGCCGCTTTTCAGCTTCGCGAGCAATGCTGGCTGGAGCTTCGCCACGGGCGTCTCCTGCATGAAGCAGACGAGCGGCTCGAGAGCGCCGAAGTCTAAAGCCGCCGGTGCTTCAGCAGCAGCGGCAGAGGTGAGGCCGAACTCTGCGGCGAGAGCGGGGCCGATGGTGGCTAGCAGTGTGCCTTGGCTGACTTCAGTCAGAAAGCGGCGACGGGATTGCGGTGCATTCATGGATTGACCTCCCTGGTTGGAATTAAGGTTAGTGTCCCAGCTTTGGTGAAAAGAAGCAATCTCCAAAAATCCATGTTTACTTTGAACGGCAAAGTGATCACCGTTGACGAACGAACCATGCCTCAAGACTCACGTCACCTTTCCAGACTCCGCCTGCTCGCTCGCGGCGAGCCCGAGGGACTGGCAGAGTGGTTGAGGCAGCCGGTGACTCGGGATTCGCTCGTGTCACTGGTCAGCGCCATTATCATCGGTTGTGCTTTGTATGGCTTCGGGTTGGGGCTTTGGCGCGCGCCGCTGCAGGGCGTGTTTGTTGCCATCAAAATGCCACTTTTGATCTTCCTCACGTTGCTCGTGAATGGCCTCATCAATGGCATGCTCGGGCAGCTTCTCGGCTCCGGCATGTCGTTCCGGCAGACCGTCGTCGCCTGCCTCATGAGCTTCGCCATTTTCAGCCTCATCGTCGGCTCCTTCAGCCCGCTGATCATCGCCTGGGTGCTGGACTCACCACCGCCAGGGACTGAGGCGGGTGCACAGTGGTATCGCATCTTTCTGCTGGGCAATACGGTCATCATCGCCTTCGCCGGCATCGTGGCGAATCACAAGCTGCTGCGCCTCATTCAGGTCTTCTCCGGGGATGCCGCCACTGGCTGGCGCACGCTCATCGCCTGGTTAGCGGGGAATCTCTTCGTCGGTGCCCAGCTCTCCTACATCCTGCGGCCCTTCTTTGGGAATCCCGACCTGCCCGTGCAGTTCCTGCGAGATAACCCACTCGAAGGCAATTTTTACGAAGCCGTGTGGTCGATGCTTCAGGCTGCCTCTGGCGCTGACAGAGACTCCGCCAGCTTCTGGCTCGCGATGATCTTCATCGCCGTGCTCATACTCCCGATCGTCGGGCAGATCTACAGAGAGCTACCCCGATCCGACTCGTCCAAATCCGAACCCACCCAACCCCATGAACCCTGAATCCACACCCACACCCCCACCCGTGCCACAAGCGCCGCCACCCGCAGCCAATCTCGTGCCCACGACACGAGCAGCCAAGCCCGTCTCAGTCGTGACAATCGAGCCCATGCAGGCTCCCGCCACGTTTCTGAATGTCATCGAAGCACTGCTCAAACATCCTGGGCGGCTCATTCATGCCTGCCAGGAAGGCAAGAGCGGTGTGCCGGTAAAGCTGGCGCTCGGCGCGTTCCTCTCGCTAAGCATCTTCGGACTCCTGCTGGGAAGCTTTTCCGGCGGCATGCAGCTCTGGGCGGCACCGCTGAAAATCACCCTCGGCATGGTCGTCGCCATCATCATCTGCTTCCCCAGCCTCTACATCTTCAGCGCGCTCGATGGGCTGAATGCGCGCGTGCCACAGATCGCCTCCGTGCTGCTCGGCATGGTGGCGCTAACCTCCCTGCTCCTGCTCGGCTTCGCGCCTGTCATCTGGGTCTTCAGCACCTCCACCGACTCGCTCGGCTTCATGGGTTTCCTGGCTCTCTTGTTCTGGATCATCGGCCTCTTCTTCGGCACTCGACTCCTCACCGGCGCGGTCGCCGCCATCGGCGCCGAGTCCTCGGGTTATCTAAAAGTATGGATTGTCATCTTCACCATCGTCACCTTCCAGATGTCCACCTCACTCCGTCCCCTGATTGGCACCGCAGACGACTTCCTGCCGCAGCAAAAGAAGTTCTTCCTCCAGCACTGGCTCTACCACATGGACTCCGACAACCCCGCCACCGAGACCGTGATCAAAACGCCCTCGCGCTGATCTCCAGATACGCAAAGTCCGTGCCGCCACCACGGACCATGCTTGCCGTAAAACCGCCAGTGTGAAGTGGTCATCCCCCAGTGTGGCTTCCTGCTTCGGCGCCACCAAGTCGGGCTTTCGAAAAGCGTCTCCTTTGGGTCTCACTTCCTCTCCAGCCGCACATAATCCAGCCCCACCATGTTCCCTGGTGCTGCGGCGGGATTCGG
>Ga0209480_10001703_pt1 | contig 15827 bp, 19 predicted proteins | sample JI61114C2DNA_FD_187501 | JGI IMG/M metagenome (GOLD analysis project Ga0209480, IMG submission 187501) | Wastewater effluent complex algal communities from Wisconsin, to seasonally profile nutrient transformation and Carbon sequestration -... | ecosystem: Engineered > WWTP > Effluent > Algae...
GCACTTTTTGTCCAGTATTCGAGACACCATGTTTTATAGGGATATATGTGTGTATATATATACCATTAGTATAGTGTCATATTGTGTCACTATACATATACGCATAGATGTTGATATTCGTTACGCAGTTTCGCTATGCGTGTCGATTCGTACATCGGACATGTGTTTGTGTTGGTTTTGTCCAACATGTGAGATTCGTCTCACCAGGTGGTCACTATAGCAACGTGACATAATAGACAGGAGTTTGCGCTTTAGTTAATGGAGAGCGATTCCGCCATCCATAACGCTTACGTGAGGTTATGTTGCTTTTGTTTTTGACTTCACGTTTACTAGGCACGGGACTAAAGTCTGAGAGAGCCGCAATCGATAGGCGCGGCTCAATCTCATTCATTGGCATAACAGCCGTCAAAAGTTGAGCACATTTCGTTCTCATAGTGCCAGTCTCCACAATCTGTGCAAAACGGCACATCTGTGTTCCTGTGATAGCCGATCAGATACATGTTATCGGCAAGCGAGCGCCAGGGTTGTTTGACTAGCAGTATGTCTAGAATGTCTTGGACACTCATTTTACTCATGTTTCCTCCTTAGGGTTTTGCCGCGTGCGGCAAGTGTGGTACGAGAAACCGGATCAACTATTCCGACCAATCCACTTGGTCTAGGGTCAAACCATGGTTCCTAGCAATACGGACGGTTTGACTATCCGATTGCGCTTCTTCTAGCTTATCCCACGGGATCAAAACTACTTGCTTGGGGTTTCCTAAAACAGTGCCGGTTTCAAGATCGACCAACACTAGGTAATCGTTAGCTGTTGCGTAAATGAGTTTGTCCATAATGTTCCACCTTTTAACATGGCGCGGCATTTTTAGGCATGGCGCGAGCTGCTGCATCTGTGGTCGGCCTAAAAACGGGGCCCGCTTTTAGGGTTTTTAGTAGTGTTTTGCATAGGTAACCTGTTATCACATATGGAAGTTATTAAACCTGCCAGCTTAAGGCTTTAGGGTTTGGATGGGGTTTGGGTTTTGGGTTAGACGCCCAGCTGAGCCTTCAAAGCGGCAATCTGTTCGGGGCTGAGCTTTGCGAGCATGGCATCCACGGAAACGGTAACCTGCGCGAGCTTTGCGGCATCGACACGGGCGTTACGTGCCGCTACAGCGGCCTTGTATTCGTCCGAGTTGTGGAAAGTGTTTCGCACGGAATTCATGTTCAGAAGCCTCACCGCTTTGGGGTCCACCGTGATACCGAAAGTATCGGCAAGGTGAGTAGTCCAAGCGTGGTCAATTTCCGTGGGCTGTGCAGCGACCATGTCCTCAAAAGTCATAGCCTTACGCCCACGCTTTCCCTTGACAGTTTCGGTCTCTGCCGTAATTTCAGTTGCAATGGTATCGGTCATTTTAATCTCCTGTTGTGTGTAGTGTGTGTTGTGTGGCACATACACTGACAGGCTTAATAACCCCCATATGTAACAGGGCATAGGTGTCCTATGTAGGGCGCCTATATGTGGCCGCCCTTTATGCCCTTCAATATCCTCTATTGAGTTGTCAAGTGTAGCCAAGTAATGTCAGTGGATCGAGGCGGTGGCCCTGCGCTATGCGCTAGGCCCCCTGTCCCCCTCCCCCATCTGCTTACAAGTATAGCTTACAGCCAAAAGACTGAGCGCGCAAAGAAATAAAGGGAATGTCTCACAGTGTGGACAAAGAGAAACCTGAGAAAAATAGCTACAATCTGAGAGATTCACAAGAAAGCCGTGTCGGGTACCCTGTGCACGCATTTTTCAAATTTCCAAAATAGCCCACATTTAATTGATGTTCACATTTTTCAAATTTCCAGTTTAGCTATATTTTTTATTTGTCGACAAACTACAAACTAATGCATTCATGCACATTATTGCACTGTACTAATAGATGAATGCACAACCCTTGCACCACTGCTACACTAGTGCTATACACGCGCAGGCGCGCACGTATTGAACACGGCATACGGAATGAAGGGAGGACACCATGCCTAGCAGAGAATATGATGATGATTGGGTGCCAGATGATGAGCTCAGCAAAATCAATACTGAGAAAACATTATTTCAGATGGAAGATCAGGCTTATGCTATGAAAATCATGGAGGAAAGCCTTCCAGTTCTAGCACGTAGAATGGTTTACTTAGGTATTAATTCTCCTGATCCAAGAGTTGCAATCAGTGCAATCAATCATGTGATGGATAGAGTTATGGGTAAGCCTGCTGTTACTCAGACGCTTAAGGTTCAGACTAACCCGGCTGAAAGCTTGCACGCTAAAATGATGGCAGAAATTGATGCCATGCTTGCAGCGGCAGACCAGTAACAAACCAACTAGTAACAGACCAACTAGTAATAAACCAACCATTACAACCAAAGTTTGTGCCGCGCGGGCCTGGCACAATACCCTGAATAAGTAAACGTATTTCACGGTTAGCAACTAGGATGGAGTTGTAACCTAAGTACCATTGAAAACTTCAGGTTGTTGGCAGGGGGTATATAAATGATTGCCGTTCTCCCAATCTATTACCCTCTGCCAGCTTAATCAATCAGCCCAATGGAGAACCAATGCCAACAAGACCAACAACACTAACAAAAGAAAGCCTTTTAAAGCAGGCTTACTTCAAGACAATTAAATACGACCCGCATCCAGCGCAAATGCTTTATCACAATAGCCCAGCTCGTTTCCGGATGGCTAACTGTGGTAGACGATTTGGTAAATCCTTCATGGCAGCCAAAGATTTAGAGCCCAAGCTTTTACAGCGCGACAAAATGTTTTGGATTGTTGGTCCTACATATGACCTAGCGGAAAAAGAGTTCCGAGTAATTTGGAAAGATGTTATTGTAAACCTTGGCTTAGGTGACGATCCTAAGGTCAAAAAGTCTTACAATAAGCGCCAAGGCGATATGTTCATTAACTTTACTGATCGCAATACACTTCTTGAAGTAAGATCAGCAAAAGACCCAGATAGCTTAGTTGGTGAAGCTCTTGACGGCCTCATTTTATCCGAGGCTGCAAAACATTCCAAGGAAACTTGGGATCGCTACCTTAGAGCAGCGTTATCCGACAAGCGTGGTTTTGCTGATTTAACTACAACGCCTGAAGGCTTTAACTGGTACTACGATATGTGGTTACTAGGTAAGGAAGCAAATCAGACGGACTTTGAAAGCTGGGCTTTTCCAAGCTGGATGAATACTCACATGTATTCAGGACCAGATGACCCCGAATTCAAGTTAATGCGTAAAACAATGTCTAATGAGGCATTCACGCAGGAAATTGAAGCAGATTTTAGTGCGTTTGTTGGTAAGATTTTCACAGAATGGGACGTAAATAAGCATGTCAAAGCCCATGAATTTAATCCAAACTGGCCCAACTACATGGCTTTTGACTGGGGATTTACAAACCCCCTCGCGGCGATCGAATTTCAGGTCAGCCCAAATGATGAAATCTTTGTCTGGCGCGAGCACTACCGTTCCTATTGGACAATTGACCAACACGTTAAGTTCCTCAGCGAGCGGGAGAATCCGAGGGGCTATAATTTACGTTGTTGCTTCGGTGACGCTGCCAGTCCTGAGAACGTTGAACAAATTAATGCGAAGTTTGCTCCATGCTATGCGCTCGGAGAAGCAAAGCGATCAATTGTAGAAGGCATCGAGCTCATGAAAACTTTCATGATGCGCGATTCCGATACAGATGAAGATAATTATGGGACTCCGGCAGAAGCTCAGCCTGCATATTTTGTTGATCCTTCTTGTGTTAACACAATTCGGGAGCACAATAACTATAAAGCACCTGAGTCCACTAAAGGGTTAAATGTTCCAGAAGCTGGACTAAAGCAAGAAGACCATGCGATTGATGCTATTAGATATGGCTTAATGCATGTTTTCAAGCTTGGGGCTATTTACAGTCTGGCAGATGTTGGCCAAATTAATTCAGTTGTGCCCAATGATGTAGGTTTTACTGAGCCAGGTATTTTAGGTATCATTAATGGCTCACTAAATAACGATGACCGCCAAATGGGCACAAATATTGTTCAACAATTTGCTCTATTAAATTCGGATACAAATGTGGGAGACGGAAGTTCCGGCTACTTTGGAAGTAATATGGAGTTCTAAATGACATTCTGGCAAAAATTAAAGGTTTGGCTAGGATTAGATTTAGAAACCCTAAAACAAGCCGAATTTGAAAAGCAAAATGAAGATTGCACTACAGACCTAGCGACTGTAGTCGACAAATACGATATTGTCGAGGTAGTTAGTGGCACAGTAGAGCATGGTCCATTTGTTATTGTGACTGAAAAAGGTAGCGGCTTTGATCCGTTTTCTCTTTCAGACGCAAATCCGGAGCCCGATTACCTAAATGGCCCTTCTGTGGTAACGGAAGACGGGGCCCGTTTTATTAATAGTAACAGTGCTCCTATTTTAAGTGATGACCGTCAGCCGGTTGCACTTAAGGAAAAGCCGCCGTTTGTAGAGATTGGTAATTCCGAACCTTCTCCATATACATCATTCTTTCGTAATGAATACAACAGAGACCTGCAAGGTCTTAGTGGTTTACGAAATTACGACAAGATGCGTAAAAGCGATGGCGTAATTGGCGGCATTTTACTTGCGCTTAAGACTCCAGTAATGGCTGGCAGATGGTTCATTAAGCCGCTCAAAAAAGAAAAAAAGCATGAGCGGATTGCTGAGCATGTTTGGAAATGCCTCACTGAATACATGAGTATTTCTTGGACTCAGATTCTAGAAGAATCCATGCTGAGTGCAGATTTCGGCGTATGGATTTGGCATAAGGTTTGGGAAATCCAGACTATTAATGGCAAAGAAATGGTCGTGCTTAAGAAGCTAGCACCACGTCATCCGATGGACATTAAGAAAGTTCATTATGATAGTCATGGTGGACCGAAGGCTATTACATTTTTCACAAAAGTAGACGGCACAGGCGCAACTAAAGAAGATAAGATTCCTATTGATGAGCTTCTAGTTATTACGTTCAAACGTGAAGCTGGAAATATTTTAGGTACATCTGCTTTACGTAATGCTTATAAGCACCATTACTACAAGGATCAGCTTTACAAGATTGATGCTATTCAAAAAGAGCGTCACGGTATTGGTATTCCTGTAATTAAGTTGCCACCTAATTTTGACAGAGTAAAAGATGTTGCCGAAGCAAATGCTTTAGGCCGTAATTTACGTGCTAACGAGCGTGCACATATTATTCTCCCGCCTAACTGGGAGATTATGTTCGCAAAGCTTGAGGGCAACCCTGTGGATTGTATTAAATCCATTGAGCATCACAATGATATGATTAGAGAAAGTGTTCTTGCTGGCTTTCTTGGTAGTGACAAACCTACCAAAGAAGAAGATACTAGCATGTTCCTTAAAGCTACTCGCTTTATTGCTAACTCCATTTGTGATGCATTTAATATGTACTTGATTCCAGACATTGTCAAATATAATTTTGATGGTGTTACAGAATTTCCAAAGCTAGCTGTAAGGCAAATCGGTGAACAAGCTGATGCGCGCGTTTTCAGTTTCGCTCTTAGAAATCTAATTGGTGCTGGCGTAGTTCGTCCAGATGATAAATTAGAGGAATACGTTAGAGAGGTTTTGGACCTTCCTGAGGTGGATTTGGCTACTGTAAGAGTAGTTAAAACTCCGCAAGCAGGAACTCCCCAAGCTCCTGGCAATTTGCCTAATGCATCGCCTGGTACTAAAACTGAGTTGCCGAATCCAAACGATCCTAAGTCAAAGGAAAAAGATGGGTCAGGGAAAGAAGACCCGGCTACTAATTCGCCGGGGATGCCTAGGCAGACACCGTTACCTAACGTCGGAGTCGGTGGCGCGGGTATTGGAAACGGAAAGGGTCAAGTATAATGACACAAAAAATTAGTTATTTGATTGACCTGGGTTCGCAGAAGTACACGGAAACAGATGGTGTTGTTTCTTCATGGATTCAGGCTATGCCATTAGGCAATTATAGCCATCCAGTCTACGGACCAATCAATATTACTACTGATAAGGTGGTTCGATTTGCTGATAATGTTACAAAAAACATTCGACAGACCGAATTAGATATTGATTATGACCACAAAGAATACAGTGGCGAGGCTGCCGGTTGGGTTAAGCAGGCCGAAGCTCGGTTGACAGAAACTGATCCCAAGAAAAATGGGCTCTGGGTTCTTGTGGAGTGGACTTCAAAAGCCTGGGAGGCAATCAAATCTAAAGCTTATCGTTACTTCTCACCAGAATTCGACGATGAGTGGACTGACCCAAAATCTGGTGAGACATTTACAGACGTGCTTTTTGGTGGCGGTATTACTAATCGTCCATTTTTAAAGGATATCTTACCGCTCAACCTGAGCGAAAAATTTTCCGAATTGGAAGGAACACCGAATATGACTCCTGAGCAGATTAAGGAACTGTTTGCTCTTTTAGGTCTTGAGGATTCCGCAAGCTTTGATGAAATTAAGGCCAAGTTTGCAGCGTTAGATGCTTCTAATGCTGATGCTGATAAAGCTGCTGCTGATAAAGCTGCCGCCGAAGCTGCTGCAAATGATGCTGCTAATTCTGGCGAGCTTGTTGGTGCTGATTCTGTTGGTCTCTCTGAGGCCGATGTTAAGAAGCTCAGCGAAAATCCTGTTATGGCCAAGATGCTCAAGGCTTTTGAGGCTCAGAGTGTGCAGCTGATGGAAATGAAGATTTCTGATACTGTTACCAAGCTGAACGAAAAGTTTAATGCTAAGGGTATCGCTATGGCCCCGAATACCAAGACTTCTCTTAGTGAGATTCTGAAGGTTGTGGACGGCAAGACTGCTAGCTTAATCACAAAGCTTTGCGAGAACTTTGCTTCTGGCCATGCTACTGTTAAGCTCACAGAGCCTAAGATTAATGATCCCGGCAATAGGGATAACGTTAAGAAGTTCAGTGACCGTGTCGCTGAAATCGTTAAGGAAAAGAACGTTGATTATCGTCAGGCGGCTATTATGGCTGCTGCTGAGGATAATGATTCTTTTGACACTCACAGACAGGGCGATGAGTAATGGGCGCGGGTCCTAATTTCCTTTTAGATAAGGGCTTTACTGCTAATGGTACCACAGCTTATGCTGTTGGTGAAGCAGTAACACTTGATACTGCTGTGCAGTCTATGAAGCGTATTGGTGCTGCGGCTACTGCTGCGGACGTTGTTATGATTGCAATGGAAGCTGTTGACGCTTCTAAATTAGTTGCAAACCCTGGCAAGATTACGCTTCGTGCGAGAATGCTTGGTATTGGTCGAGGTATTGCTGGTGCTGCTGTTGCTAAGGGTGCTAGACTTACTACTAATGCTTCTTCTCGCTTTGTTACGCAGGGTTCTGCTGGTGGAATTGTTGTTGGAGTTGCTTTAGAAGCTGCTGCTGGTGATGGTTCTAGCTTTGAGATTCTGCTCACCCCGGCCTCCACACTGTAAAGGATTAGATTAATATGGTATACAATCCTAACGGTTCTGGTGGCGTTCATCAGGATCAGGTTTTAACTAACATTTCGCTGGCTTACAAGAACAACGCCTTTGTTGGCGATGCTCTTGCACCTGTGGTAAACGTTAAAAAGCAGTCCGATAAGTATTACATCTTTGGCCGTGAGGGCTGGATTCCTGAGACTTCTGATCTTCGTGCACCGGGTTCGGTTGCTAACGAAATCGAAGGTCTCGCGGTTTCGTTTGATACTTACTACGCTACAGAGCACGCGCTTCAAACTCCGGTTCATGATGAGGAACGACAGAATGTCGATTCGCCGCTTGCACCGGAAGCTGATGCTACTGATCTTGTTACTAACAAAATTCTTCTTGGCCGTGAATTGGCTATTAAGAACTTTGTTACTGACACAACTAAGTACGCCACTGGTCTGAGCATTACTCTTTCTGGTACCGCTCAGTGGAGTGATTACACTAACTCTGATCCGATTGCTGCTTTCCGTACGGCTTTCCGTGCGATGCACGCTCGGGCTTTGTTAGAGCCGAACCTGGCTATCATTCCTTATCAGGTTATGTCGGTCTTGCAGGATCACCCGAAGTTAATGGCTCGTATTCAGTACACGGATCGCGCTATTCTTACTCCGGAGCTTATTGCTTCGTTGCTGGGTATTCCGAAGATCATTGTTCCTGGTGTTGCAGTTGGTGCTGGCTCTGGCTTTGCGATGACTACTTCTTACCTTTGGGGCAAGGACGTTATTCTGGCTTATGTTCCGTCTAGCCCGGGTCTTAGAGTTCCAGCTTTCATGTATGAGTTTGTTTGGGGTTACCCGCAGACTCAGCTTGTTGATCGTTGGAGAGAAGAACCGCGTAAGAGCGATCTTATTCGTGTTTCTCGTCGTTATGACCTTAAGATGATTGGTGTGGAAACTAACCCGGCATCTGGTGATTACGGTAAGTCTATTACAGGTTACATCTTCAAGAATGCGATTGCCTAATGAGTGAAGTTGCACTGACCGATATCCGTCATGGTCTTAAAGACGGTACTGTTGTTACAGTTAAGGCGGGGGATAAAATCCCCGCCACAATTGATAAGGCATCGTTAGAGATTCTTCGCGAGGTTGGTTCGGTCGGCGATGCGCCCCCGACTGCTAAGGAAGTTGAAGATAAGGATGCTCAAATTGCTGAGCTTAAGGCTCAGTTAGAAGCTGCTCAGGCTGCACTTACTGCGCAGGATGACGCAAAAAATCCGCCTCCGGCTAAGTAAGGATTGAAATGTATCTAAAAAAAGAATCGGTGAATGCCTGGTCCAATTCGGACAAGGTAACATGGGCGACAATAGATACAGAATTAGAAAGTCAGATTACCTCCCAAGTGCTCGGCAGAGTTTCACGGGTATTTGACGTTTCAGCTTGGTATGACAGTAACACAACACCTAAAATCATTTTAAGTGTTATGGCTATGATTTATGCTGGCCGTAAATTTCAAGAGCTTTATGGTGACGACAGCCTTAACTCTGATTACGGCACAGCATTAATTACAGACGCAAAGAATATGCTTCAAAATATTCTTGATGGCGATATGGATTTATTTGATGACTTTGGTAATCAGATTGATCCTATCGGCAACGGATTAACTTCTGGCGGTACTGTCTTATTTGAGCCCACGGAATCTGAACCAATGTTTTCCGTTAGTATGAGCTTCTAATGATTACATATAGCTTTGGTAACTTAAATGAGCTCAAAGCTGATGCAAGACAATTAGGTCTCGACCTTCGTTCAACAAAAGAACCATTACGACGTGCAGTGCGAGAAGTAATGATTCCAAGTTTTCAGAAAAACTTTGCCGCCGAAGGTCGGCCTAGTTGGACACCTGCTGCTAGACCGTACGATCACCCGCTTCTTAATGAAACTGGTAAATTAGAAGGTGCAGCAACAACATTAGCTATTTGGACAATCGACAGGGAGCAAGCCAAGATTAATCCGGGCGCTTTAGCTGCAAGAGTCGGAGCTAGAATTGTTCACCAGACAGGTTATTCTAGAGCTACAAAAACAGGAACACACACTATTCCAGCTAGACCATTTATCATGATGCAAAATGAAGACGAAGAAAAGATTGCATTAATTTTTGACACTTGGATAGCAGAAAGGATTGCGAGACGATGGGGCTAGTAGAAACAGCTGATTATCTAAAAGCACTAGTTGAATCCAATCCTGTGGTACCTGGGCTAACGGACTTTTCAATTGAGGACGTGTTTTATGGCGATCAAGAAAACTTGGCTAGGAACATTACAGTCTGTGTTGATCCCGGCGAAAAAGTCGTTTCACAGCTTTACGGTAGTAGACGTGCTATTTATGATGCTAGGTATTACATTATGGCTTATGCTAAAACTCTTGCTGGTAGTGAACAAAATAGACGTATTTGTGATCTTGTTGCGGAACACCTTGAGACATTAGTTAACGCTAATCCAAAACTTGGTGGCACTGTTATTCAGTCTCATGTTGCAGAAGTGAGACCTGGCTACGTTCAACGTGGCGATTCTATTGTTAGATCGACAAGATTAACTGTTGTATCGACAATGGAAAAGAATCTTCCATTATTATAGGAGTCTAAGATGGCTTTAGTTCTAAAGCTTGATAACCCCAATATTCCAAAAGGTGAACAAGTTGGTATTGATGGCTTAGGCATCCTTACTAATGGGGAAACATCTGAGTTCACCGATCAAGAAGTTCTGACATTCAAAGAAAAGAATGCAGAACTTACTTATGAATCTACAGCTACAGGTGTGACAGTAACTTCTAAGCGACTTAGAATTGACACACTTATTAATCGTGCTGCGTTTGTTACTATTGAAAAAAATAGTAATCCTGATTCTGAGCCTGAAGAAGATGTAGATGTAGACGACGACAAAAACACTGACACAGATGGGAATGACGAATAATGCCTAGTGTTGGTGCATCTGGTATTTTAGGTATCGCACTGGAATCAGTGTCTGGTACTTATTTAGCCCCGACAAAATTTGTTCCGTTTGATTCTGAATCCATTAAGTGGACGCAGACAAACGTAGAGCGCAGACCTATTAGAAACTCCCCTGCATTACTTGGTATGATTCGCGGTGACGGTTACGTCGAGGGCGATATTACTTTTGATGCTACTTCTGATATTCTGCCTTACTTCTTAATGGCTGCTAGAATGGCTGTTGTTAAGACTGGTGGTGCTGCTCCATATACTTATACTGCTAACCCCACTGCCTTAGCTATTCCTGCTAAGACAATGAGCATCACAATTAAGCGAGGTACTGAAACATCTGGCTATGTCGGTTGTGTTGTTTCAAAGATTGTGCTTAAGGTTGAGGATGGCGCGTTTAAGTGCACAGTTTCCATCATTGGGCTCTCTGAGGCTACTCAAACCGGTCCTACTGCTACCTGGCCTACATCTACAGTTTTTGGTGCTGGTACTTACAGTTGGCAGATTCCCACAGGCACTCAGGTCTTTGACACTGATAAGTGGGAATTTGAAATTGATGATAGCGGTGAAGCTCAGAATAGAATCAAGAGTACAATTGGTGCTCAGTTTATTGCTTTCGGTGAAAACAAAGCAAGCACTAAGGTGGAACGAGATTTTGAAACTCGAGCCGAACTTGATATCTACAAAGCTGTTACTTCTAGAAGCCTTACTATGACAGCATCTAATGGTGCTTCTGATTCAATCGCTATTCTGACTCCTGTTTCTTTTGTTAACTCTTATGAGTATAACTTAGGTGGTCAGGGTGACTTGGTTAGGGCAGCTATTGAGTACGCTCACGCTGTCAACGCTGCTGGTAATAACTACACCATTACTGTTATCACAGCAGAAAACATCACGTAATAATAACAAGGAGAATGAAATGCCTAATGCTTTAGCGATTGCTAATGTGACCCGCCATAATCTTAAGTCTCTGCCTGAGGCTTGGGTTGAAATTAAGAGAATGACATTCGGCCAGAAGCTCGAACGTCAGGGTATGACCAAACTTAATTTCGAGCTCAATAAGGCTAGCAAAGACTTAAAGGGCGAAATGGACATGGCCAATAAAATTGCAGTTGCTTTCGAGTTTAAGAACTGCATTGTTGCTCATAACTTAACTGATGAGAATGATGTACCTCTTAATCTCGCTGAGATTAGTATCATCAGTTTGCTGGACCCCCGTGTTGGAGAAGAAATTAACTCGCTGATTAGCGACATTAATAACTTCGAGGAAGATTCGGGAAACTAGAATATCGCATCAGCCGTGCGGTAGTTGCTAATGTTAATGATAATGATAGTGGTGATGTTCGGCAAGCCACTGAGTTATATAACATCTGTAAAACTTACAGACAGCTACCGCAGGCTGGTGCGATTTTCGATCAAGATTCTTATATAATGTGGGTATTGTCATTAGTCAATGCCGCATATATGGAAGCCGAAAAGCTTGAGCTAGAGCGTTTAAGGAATAGGAAAAAGTAATGGGGCTTTCCACAAGAGAATTACTTCTCATTATTCGCGCTCGTGATGAAGCAACTAGAGTGCTTGGCAGATTTGCCATGACTCTTGATAAGTCGAATAGAGCAGCACTTAACAATAGTTTAGCACAGGGTGCGGCCCTAACATCTATTGGCGCTACAATGGCTGCTGTAGGTGTTGCTACTATTCGCACATTAGACGTAATGGCTGATGCTCATATTGAATACGCTCAGAAAGCAGCTGTATCTTTTACTCAAGTTGAAGATAAAGCTGATACTTCTTTAGAGCGAATCAAGAAAATGGGCCTGGACACAGCATCTAGATTTGCTGTAGATTTCAAACAAATTCAGCCTGCTATCTATGACATTTTTTCTTCTATTGAAGTTTCTGGCGATGATGCTATTAAGGTACTTAATGGCATTTCGAAGGCTGCAATTGGCGGCGCCACTACTCTAGAAGTTGCTGGTAACTCCATCATTGGTATTCTTAACGCCTGGGGGTTAACAGCTAAAGATGTTGGCAGAATTAATGACCAGATGTTCCAGTTAGTTAGAAAAGGTCGAGGCACATTCGAGCAGTTCACTGCTGCTATGGGTAAAGCTATTCCTTCTGCTAAATCTGCCGGTCAGTCTGTTGAAGAAGTTTCAGCTATGTTAATGCTTATGACACGTTCTGGTGTTACTACAGCAATGGCTGGTACTTCTGCCGCTAGAGCTATGGACTTGTTAGCTAATCCAAAATTTGCTGAAAATATGCGAGACATTGGTATGTCAGTATATGATGCATCTGGTAACTTTAAACCAATGAGTAAGATCATTGACGAAATTAGAAACAAATTCAAGGACTTGAATCCTGGTGAAAGAGCTAAGGAAATCAAGGGCTTGCTTGGTGGAGCGGGTAACAATATTCAGGCTCGAAGATTCCTGAACTTGGCTCTTGGTGATACAAATAAACTTTACAAGCAGATGCAAGGCTACGCAAAAGATGCTGGCGGCGCCGCTAATGAAGCTTACAATATCATGAAGAATACGCCTGCTGCCAAACTTCAGCTAATGAAAAACGAGTGGGAGATTCTCAAAGTAACATTTGGTGAAGCTGCTTCTGCTGTCAAGATTTTCATTGTCGAGGCGATCACTCCGCTTATTAAATGGTTTAATGCTCTTAGTCCTGAAGTCAAGAAAAACATTATTATCATTTCAGGTATTGTGGCAGCTATCTTAATATTGTCTGGTATTATTATTGCTGCTGTTGGCGGGTTTTTCCTTCTAAGCGGCGCTATGGCTGCTGTTGGCACAGCAATGGCACCAGTTATTGCTATCACATTAGGTATTGTTGCGGCTATTGCTTTATTAGTTGCTGGTGGTATCTGGTTATATCAAAACTGGGGGATGGTTTCAGCACAAGCAGTCTCAATTTGGGAAACAATTAAGAACGCATTCATCAATGGCTGGAACGCTATTGTATCGTTCTTTGCTGGTATTCCAGCTTGGGCTTCTGGATTATGGCAGACTGTGGTAGATGCAACAGTAACCGCTTGGAATTCAGTTGTTAGTTTCCTTGGCGGAATCTGGAATGCAATTGTCTCATCTGTGGTAGCATTTGGTGCAGCCATAATTGCGCCTTGGACGCAATTATTTGCAGACATTGGAAATGTTATTAACATCGGATGGACACTAATCCAGCAACTGTTTGCTGTTGCTTTCTTGGTAATCTATTCTATCTTTACTGGTAACTGGGCATTGCTTGGGCAAACTGTGTGGGCATTTATGACTACAGTTCAGCAAACAATTGCCAATCTGATGACTGGTATTATTTCATTCTTTATTAATGGTTGGAACAATATGAGTTCCACTGTTAGTAGCGCATGGAGTAGAATTGTTAGCGCAGTAAGTAATGGTGTAAATATGGCCATTGCATTTATTGCAAGCTTGCCTGGTCGAGCAGTAGCAGCTTTAGTATCTTTTGGTAGTTACTTGGCTAGTTCTGCTGGTGCAGGATGGCGAGCATTTATTGCTGCATGTCAAACTGGTGGCAGAAATGTTATCTCTTTTATTTCTGGTATTCCTGCTAGAATTAAAGACGCACTTAGTTCTGCTGCTTCAATGATGTATAATGTTGGCGTAAATATTGTTCAAGGCTTAATTAATGGTATTCGATCTATGATCGACAATGTTATTAGTTGGGCAAGAAATCTTGTTATTAGTGCTGTCAATGCTGCTAAGAATGCTGTAGGTATTAAATCGCCTTCAAGAGTCTGGGCTAATATTGGTGTCATGAGTGGTCTCGGTTTAGTTAATGGTTTAAAAGCTATGCGTTCTAGCGTTACTGCTGCTGGTCGTGAGCTAGCTCTTTCTGCTGTTAGCATGGTTCCAGATATTGGAATTGGTATGAATCCTGCTTTAGCTGCTTATGGCGCAGGTTCTTACTTAACTGGTAACAAGGTTGACGTTACAGTAAATACACAAGAGATTGATCCTGTCAAGCATAGTGCTGACCTTGGTTATGAATTGGATGCGAGGTTAAATCCATAATGGTTGCACCAGTTCTAAACATGTATGAGTATCAATTTATGGATGGTGGCACGCTACTTAATGGTAGCGTGGCACTACCATTTATTGATATCATGAGCATTAAAGGTTTAGATACACCACCTGTGGAGGTAAATGATGTTGACTACGATAGTCAACACGGCGGCTTTGTTTATGCTCGTTTTACGTCTTCTCGGACCATTGTGTTTGATGGTATTTTGTACGCAAATCCTTCAACAATTGATACAACTCTTCAATCCTTAAGAAACAACTTTGTTCCTAGAGAAGACGATCAGCCTCTTTATATTAGAGAGGCTGGTCCTAGTCAGCAATATATTATGTGTAAGCCTATTGGATTTAACTATGATGAAGATAGGCTCCGCAGTTATGGCGCCTGTAAGATTCAGATTCAGTTAAAAGCTGGCGATCCATTACGCTATATTGATAAAGCTGATCTAGCTATGACTGCCGGTACAAACTACTCTATTACAAACAACGGCAATGCAGACACGTATCCTACGTTTGAAATAGTCGGCGGTTTCTCTGAAATGGCTATTGTTAATAACGATACAGGTCAAACTGTAGGGTTTCCTTATGCATCAGATGCAGATGATTTCATTGTTCTGGATTTCAAGACAAAATCATTGTATGTAAACGATGTTAGGTTATCAGGTTTACTTACTTCTATCGGATGGTGGGCTTTTGCCCCGGGAGTTGCTACATCATTTAAGCTAATTTCAATTGGCTCAAATGCTATGGTTAACCCTGGAAATGAATCTAATTATGCTGGCACTTATGCTGTAGGAACTAACTGGACTGGTACTCAGGGAGTTACCACAGAGAAGCACAGTGGCACCAAATCGCTCCGTATGGTACGTAAGAACAAAACTACTACGGGCGGCACAGTAGCGGTCCCTACCGGCCTCACAGGGCAGGCAGCGGGCACATATACGGCGTGGGCATGGATTAAGGGCTCAATGCCTAAAGTCACTATTTCCATTAGGAACGGTGGCAGCCAAGTTGCTGCGGTAACATTGGCAGCTAATAATGCTAAAGCTTGGAAAAAAGTTCAGTTTACATTTACTTTAGCATCTACAAGCGGCGCTCTTGATTTTCTGTTTACTGACGCTGGACAAGCTGGATCAGTGTACAAAAAAGGTCAGACTCTATACATTGATGATATGGGCGTTGCCTCTATTAACAATGCTTCATTAACTGCTACTGCTAAAACTAAGGACGGTTGGTTATAATGGCAGATTTTCGCATGGATTTACAAACTCGAGATGGTACTAACATTGGTACCATCCCGTTTTTTGACCTCCAAGGCGAATTTCGTGCTAACATGCCAAACGAAATTAGATTCAAA
>Ga0209480_10001705_pt1 | contig 15818 bp, 18 predicted proteins | sample JI61114C2DNA_FD_187501 | JGI IMG/M metagenome (GOLD analysis project Ga0209480, IMG submission 187501) | Wastewater effluent complex algal communities from Wisconsin, to seasonally profile nutrient transformation and Carbon sequestration -... | ecosystem: Engineered > WWTP > Effluent > Algae...
TACTGCATAACGAATTTCTTTAAGATTTGAATCTAATTTTTCTTTCGATTTCATTATCAATTTAACTGCCAAATAACCCGATGTGTCTTTTAAAATCGGGAATTCTTCCAAATCATTCAGCATAATAGTTACAACTGCTGGACTAACTTTTTGAATGAAATAATCGTGAATAAAGCTTTCCTGTTCTTTAGAAATGTCTTTTTCATTGATAATAAAAATATTTTCATTTTTGAGTTTTTTCTCGATTTCGCTTAAAATTCGTAAACTTTCAGATTGTTGTTCAATAACTATTTCTGTAATTTCTTTCAATAATTGCTCAGCAGGAACACCTAAAATTTTCTCTGTTTCATTTGATTCAAGACTCATACGTCGAATTGCCGCATATCGAACTCTAAAAAATTCGTCTAAATTATTAGAGAAAATACCTAAAAATCGAAATCTATCTAATAAAGGAACATTTTCATCATTAGCTTCTTGAAGTACACGAGCGTTAAATGTTAACCAACTTTTTTCGCGGTCTATATAATTATAATCTGTATTAATCATTTCTAAATTGGCTTGAAAATAAGGTTATTATAGTTTTTCCTTCTATCTAAATCTTCTAAATTACTTGAATCAAATTGTATAACAATCAAACTCGATGTAGGAACATTATAAATTTATTAAAACCTCCAAATTTATTAACAAAATTTGTAATAGCTACATTATATTTGAAAAGAATTAGATTATTATCTTCATTTACATATTTTTTTACGACTTAATGTAATCCTCATCATCAAATGTGTATAATGTAATATCTGTAGTTTTCAAAATAAAAAAGTAAAAAATGTTTTATTGTTGATAATAAATCGTTTGTGAACTTAACGGGAAAAGATTTTAAAATTTTAAATTTAATAAATAAAATCACCACTCAATCTCAATCTTACCCTTTTCTATCAAATAATTATTCGTCAATTTAAAATGATTATTTCCAAACCATTTTTTGTGTGAATGTGCAAACGATGGGTGGCCGCTTTCTAAAATCAAATGTTTATTTCTGTCAATTAATTTTCCTTTTCTCTGTGAGAAATTTCCCCAAAGTAAAAAAACAACGTTTTCAGATTGCTTGTTAATCAAATCAATTACAGCATCAGTAAAAACGTTCCATTTTAAATGTTTGTGACTATTGGCTTCATCTTTTCGTACTGTTAAACCAGCATTTAGTAACAAAATGCCTTGTTTTGCCCAGCGTTCTAAATTACCCGAAGTTGGAAAAAGAATTCTGTTGTATTCGTTATTAATTTCCGTGTAAATATTTTTTAATGAAGGCGGAATTGCCACACCATCATTAACAGAAAAACATAAACCATTTGCCTCACCGGTTCCGTGATAGGGATCTTGACCAATAATTACCACTTTCGTATCTTGAAAATCAAATTGTTCAAAAGCTAAAAAAATCATTTTTTTTGGTGGAAAACAAGTCGCTATAGTGTATTCTTGTTCCACTTGTTGCATCAATTCAATAAAATATGACTTCTGAAATTCAGGTGTTAATAAGGCTCGCCAAGATGTGTTTTTGATAAACATTCTATAATTTTTAACAAAAATATAAATTTCTGTTGCAATATGCATTCATTACTTTGTAACTTTGACCTAACAGAAAGAGAAAAATGATTTCTATTACCAAAAAGACGCTACAAGATTTAGAATTCAATACCGTTTTAGAAACGATTGCTAGCCTTTGTAACACTGACATTGGTGAAGCAAAAGCATTGTCAATAACACCTTTTAATAACAAACAAGAATTGCTTATTAATTTAAAGCAAACTTCCGAATATTTGTCTTCATTTTCCAATAATAACGCCATTCCGAATCACGGATTTGAAAATATCAACTACGAATTAAAATTCTTAGCTATCGAAGATAGTTTCTTAGAAGTAGGAAGTTTCAAAAAGATTGCTAACCTATCGGAAACTGCTATTACGTTAATTCAGTTTTTAAAAAAATTTGAAGAGTATTATCCAAATTTATATCAAAAAGCTTCCCAAATTGATATTGTAAAACTGATTTTGCAACGCATTGAAGAAGTGGTAGATAAATTTGGTGTTATCAAAGATAACGCTTCACCTGATTTGATTGATATTCGTCGCAACATAAATTTAGTTCGAGGCAAAATTAACCAAAGTTTCGGTATGGCATTGAGTCAATATAATTCGCTTGGGTATTTAGATGATATTAAAGAAACGGTTGTTGAAAATCGTAGGGTTTTAGCGGTTTTAACTATGTATCGTAGAAAAGTAAAAGGTTCCATTTTGGGAAGTTCTAAAACAGGAAGTATTGCTTATATCGAACCCGAAGCAGCCCAACGTTATTCGCGTGAATTGAATAATTTAGAGTTTGAAGAACGCGAAGAAATTATGCGAATTTTAAAACGTTTGACTAATGAAATTCGTCCGTTTACTGAAACTATTGCTGCTTATCAAAACTTTTTAAGTGATGTTGATGTCATTGCGGCAAAAGCCAAATATGCTTATAAAATAAATGGAATACTTCCGAATATTATCGAGAAAAAGCGATTGTTTTTTAGAGAAGCCTTCCATCCTATTTTGTATTTAAACAATAAAGAAAAGAAAGCCCTTACCTATCCACAAACCATCGAATTACATAATGAAAGTCGCATTATTGTGATTTCTGGACCGAATGCTGGTGGAAAAACGATTTCCTTAAAAACCGTTGGATTACTTCAATTGATGCTGCAAAGTGGTATGCTAATTCCGGTTCATGAAAGAAGTGAAACCTTTTTATTCGACAGAATTTTAACGGATATTGGTGATAATCAATCTATTGAAAATCATTTAAGCACATACAGTTACCGATTAAAAAACATGAATTACTTCTTGAAAAAATGTAACGATAAAACGTTATTCTTAATTGATGAGTTTGGAACAGGTTCTGATCCTGAATTAGGAGGTGCTTTGGCAGAAACATTTTTGGAAGAATTTTACGCTCGTGAAGCTTTCGGAATTATAACAACGCATTATAGTAATTTAAAAATATTAGCAAACGAATTGCCTTATGCTTCCAATGCCAACATGATGTTTGATGAAAAATCATTAGAACCTATGTACAAATTGATTTTAGGTCAAGCTGGAAGTTCGTTTACATTTGAAGTCGCACAAAAAAATGGCATTCCGTTTGGATTAATCAATCGTGCCAAAAAGAAAATTGAAGGTGGAAAAGTTCGCTTTGACAAAACAATTGCTACCCTTCAAAAAGAACGTTCTAAGTTGGAAAAAACATCTTTAAATTTAAAAGAAGAAGAAGCCAAAGCGCGTGAAGAAAGCAAGAAAATGGAAACTATCAATGCGAAAATTCAGGATAAACTAGAACGTTATCAGGAATTGTACGATGCAAACCAGCGTTTGATTTACATTGGGCAAAAAATTGATGATATTTCGGAAAGTTATTTCAATAATAAAGATAAAAAGACGTTAATTGGTGAGTTTTTAAAAATGGTTGAAATCGAAAATTCTAAACGAAAGAAACTTTCAGTCAAAGAAAAGAAAATAAATGAAGTCATTCAGAAAACGGTTGAAGAAGAAGTTAAAGTTATTGTAGAAGAAATCAGAGTAGTTAAAAAAGAAAAGAAAATCAAAGCAAAAATTGAAGAAGAAAACAAACCAAAAATCATTTTAAAAGTGGGCGACAGAGTTCGAATGATAGACGGAAAAGCGATTGGAACCATTGATGTAATTGAAAAAACAAAAGCAACTGTCAATTACGGAATTTTTACTTCAAAAGTGGGCTTAGATCAATTGGAACACGTGCAACCTGTGTAATGTTTTGTCAAGCTGAACTTGTTTCAGCTTCTAATTTGAATTTGAACTTAAACTATGGAAATACAAGATTTACCACAAGATAAAAAAATTATATTATTTGATGGTGTTTGCAACCTTTGCGATTCATCCGTTCAATATGTAATCAAACATGATAAAAAAGATGTTTTTAGATTTGTGTCGCTTCAATCAGAATTGGGCCAAAAAATTTTAAAACACATCGGAATTAATCCCATTCATATGGATAGTATTGTTTTGTATGAACCAGGAATTTCGTATTATTATAAATCAACTGCAGCTTTACATGTTGCAAAAGGATTGAGTGGAATTTTTACATTCGCAACTGTTTTTAAAATATTACCTACTGGTCTACGTGATGTCATTTACGATTATGTAGCAAAAAATAGATACAAATGGTATGGTAAAAAAGAGTCTTGTATGATTCCTACACCCGAATTAAAAATTAAATTTTTAGAATAAATTTATATGATAATTATCAGGAAATAAACAATTGTTAACATTTATCTTTGTGTAAATTCTAACATTGGTAACTATGACAAATTTATTATTACCACTTTATTCTTGGGGAAATGGAGCATTTATTATGATTGCAATTTTTGCAATTGTGGTTTTAGGCTTGGTTGGAGCTGTAATGCTAATGATGAATAGTGATAAAAAGAAAAAAAACGACCAGTAATCTGGTCGTTTTTAGAACTAATAAGTATTCTTTAGAAATTATTTATTCCCTTTTTCGTAATCTGCAATAAACTGAGCAATTCCGATATCAGTTAATGGATGTTTTAATAATCCTGTAATTGATGATAAAGGACCTGTCATTACATCAGCTCCAATTTTAGCACAATTAATTACATGCATTGTGTGGCGAACAGAAGCCGCTAAAATTTGTGTTTCGAATCCGTAATTATCATAAATTTGACGAATTTCATCTATTAAATTTAAACCATCTGTAGAAATATCATCTAATCTTCCTAAGAAAGGCGAACAATACGTTGCTCCTGCTTTTGCTGCTAATAAAGCTTGTCCTGCAGAGAAAATCAACGTTACATTCGTTTTAATTCCTTTATCAGAGAAATATTTACACGCTTTTACACCTTCTTTATTCATTGGTAACTTAACTATGATTTGCTCATGTAATTCAGCTAACTCCTCTCCTTCTCTAATCATGCCTTCTAAATCCATTGCATTTACTTCTGCACTTACATCTCCGTCTACAATATTGCAAATGTCAACGTAATGTTTTAGGATATTGTTCTTTCCTGTTATGCCTTCTTTAGCCATTAAAGATGGGTTTGTAGTAACGCCATCTAAAATTCCTAATTCTTGCGCTTCCTTAATTTGTTCTAAATTAGCTGTATCAATAAAAAATTTCATCTTTTTTAAATTTTAAAGTATTGTGTGCTGTTTTGAAATGTAAAAGTAATAAATTAAAGGGTAAGAGCAAATTTAAAAATCAATTGAAATTTTATTATTTTTATTATTTTATTCTTTTTAACTGAATCATTTAAAGTTAAAAAAAAATGATTTTCAAGGAGATAATCGTTCTATTTTCCAATTAAAATCTTCTTGTAATTGATATCGAATTCGATCATGCAAACGGTTAGGACGACCTTGCCAAAATTCCACTTCCACTGGACGAACTAAAAAGCCTCCCCAATGTGCTGGACGAAGTATTTCTTCTCCTTCAAAATCTTTCTCCAATCGTTTTAAATTATCTTCTAAAAATTCACGATTTGGAATTACTTCGCTTTGTGGAGAGACAATAGCACCAAGCTTACTTCCAATTGGTCGCGAAGCAAAATAATTATCTGAAATGTTTGAATTGGTTCTTTCTGCAATTCCTTTTATAATAACTTGACGTTCCACTATTGGCCAAAAAAAAGACAAACATATATTTGGATTATTTAGAATTGCTTTTCCTTTTTCCGAATTATAATTGGTATAAAATATAAATCCATCTTCATTAAACTTTTTAAGTAACACCATTCTTGATTTAGGAAAACCATCTAAGCCTATGGTTGAAACAGTCATTGCATTCACTTCTTCAGAAGCGTTTAAATCTTCCGTTTCATAAAACCATTGGTGAAAAAGATTGATTGGATCTTCTGAAATTTGATTTTCCAAAAGCTCACTTTTTTTATATGATTTTCTATAATTACTTAAATCTTTCATTTTTGATTACCTGTTTGAAGAACAAAGTTACAAAGTCAAAACAAAAAATAAAATTAAATTTTTTTGAATGTATTCAGTCCTATAAAAATAATCGATTAATTTTGTAAAACTAAAAAGCATCTGTTTTAGAATTAGTACATGTAAAAATGAAGCGTTTAGAAAAATTTTGCAGTTATATCAAAAACTCTTAGAAGATTTTGTATTCTTAGAATTACTCAACACTTTCTTTCATCGTGTGATATACGTTCATTACGTCATCGTCTTCTTCAATTTTTTCTAATAATTTTTCAACATCAGCTACTTGGCCTGATGTTAATTCTTTTGTTATTTGTGGTATTCTTTCAAATCCAGAAGATAAGATTTCTAATCCACGTGTTTCTAATTCTTTTTGGATCGTTCCAAAGCTTTCAAAAGGAGCGTACATTAAAATACCGTCTTCGTCAGCAAAGATTTCTTCTACACCAAAATCAATCATTTCTAATTCTAATTCTTCCACATCTTGTCCTTCAGCAAGAATTCTGAAATTACACGTATGATCAAACATAAATTCAACCGAACCTTGTGTTCCAAACGTTCCGTTGCATTTGTTAAAGTAACTTCTAATGTTAGCAACTGTTCTGTTGTTGTTATCCGTAGCGGTTTCAATTAAAATGGCAATTCCGTGTGGTGCATAACCTTCAAACAATACTTCTTTAAAGTTAGCCGTGTCTTTATCCGATGCTTTTTTAATAGCACGCTCTACATTATCTTTAGGCATATTCGCTGCCTTCGCGTTCTGAATCACAGCTCTTAAACGTGAGTTGGTTTCAGGATTTGGTCCGCCTTCTTTAACGGCCATTACAATATCTTTTCCTATACGTGTAAACGTTTTTGCCATTGCTGACCAACGTTTCATTTTACGGGCTTTTCTAAATTCAAATGCTCTTCCCATTTATATGTAATTTCAATATTCTTTATTCGTTGTTCAAAATTTCGATGCAAAAATAATAATTTCAAGTTCAACTTCAATTTTCAAATTTACATTTGTTCTTTAACTTACTCTTAACTTTTCTTATAAAAAGGCATTTTAACCACTTTTGCTTTAATATCTTTATTTCTAATTCTAATATAAATTTCAGAATCTGGTGTAGCTAAAGCCGTTGGAACATATCCCATTCCAATTGCTTTTCCCAAACTTGGTGATTGTGTACCAGAGGTTACAATACCAATATTATTCCCTTCAGCATCAACAATTTCATAATCATGACGTGGAATTCCTCTTTCTACCATTTCAAAACCAACTAATTTGCTAGAAACTCCAGCTTCTTTCTGCTTTTTTAGGTTTTCAGAGTTCGTGAATTCTTTATCAAATTTGGTAATCCATCCTAAACCAGCTTCTAAAGGCGAAGTCGTGTCGTTGATGTCGTTTCCGTACAAACAGAATCCCATTTCTAAACGTAGGGTATCACGAGCAGCTAGTCCAATTGGTTTGATTCCGAAGGCTGCTCCAGCTTCAAAAACTTTGTTCCAGATGTATTCTGCATCTTCGTTTTTAAAATAAATTTCAAATCCTCCTGAACCTGTATAACCTGTAGCCGAAACAATTACATCGCTTTTTCCAGCAAAATCACCAATTTGGAACGTGTAATATCCCATATTAGTTAAATCGATAGAAGTTAATGATTGCATAGCTTCTGCTGCTTTTGGTCCTTGGATAGCTAATAATGAATATCCTTCGGAAAGATTTTGCATATCAACACCTAAATCATTGTGCGATGAAATCCAATTCCAATCTTTTTCAATATTAGAAGCATTCACAACCAACATATAATGATTGTCAGCAATTTTATAAACGATTAAATCGTCAACAATTCCGCCTTCATTATTTGGTAAACAAGAATATTGTGCTTTTCCATCAACTAATTTAGACGCGTCATTTGAAGTTACTTTTTGAATCAAAGCCAACGCATTTTCTCCTTTTAGGAAAAATTCGCCCATGTGAGAAACGTCAAAAACACCAACGCCATTTCTAACGATTTCGTGTTCTGCATTTACTCCTTCATATTGCACAGGCATATTGTATCCTGCAAACGGAACCATTTTAGCTCCTAAACTTTCGTGAATATGAGTTAACGTTGTATTTTTCATAATTTGATGTAGTATTATTAGAGGGCGCTAATTTATTGAAAATTCTTAAAAAAGACACCCAGATTTTCTTTAAAATTTGATAGATATTTATTTTTTATTAATAATGCTGATAAATCTTGCATTTTAACAATTGTTTGCAGAATTTTGGACTTTTAAATTTATCTAAATGGAAACTACACATTATATAAGTTCAGATTTATTGTCTATCGATATGATTAACGAGATTGTTTTTCAAGGAAAACAGTTGGCATTATCAGAGGAAGCTATCGTAAACATTGAGAAATGTAGAAAGTATTTAGATGATAAAATGAAATCAAACTCAGATCCAATTTACGGAATTAACACTGGTTTTGGTTCGTTATGTAATGTAAAAATTTCGAATGAAAATTTATCAAAACTTCAAGAGAATTTGGTAAAATCGCACGCTTGTGGAACAGGAGAAAAAATACCTCATGAAATTGTAAAAATTATGTTGTTGCTTAAAATCCAATCGTTAAGTTATGGACATTCAGGTGTTCAATTATTAACTGTTCAACGATTGATTGATTTTTACAACAATGATATTTTTCCAGTAATTTATACACAAGGTTCGTTAGGTGCTTCGGGCGATTTAGCTCCTTTAGCTCATTTATCGTTACCATTATTAGGAAAAGGTGAAGTTTATGTAGATGGTTTCATACAACCCTCAGCAAAAGTATTAGCAAAATTTGGTTGGGAACCAATCGTTTTACAATCTAAAGAAGGTCTAGCTTTATTGAACGGAACCCAATTCATGAGTGCTTATGGAGTTTATTGTTTGATTAAAGCAGAGAAAATTTCATATTTGGCTGATGTTATTGGAGCGGTTTCATTAGAAGGATTTGATGGAAGAATCGAACCATTTACCGATTTGATTCACTTAATTCGTCCTCATAAAGGTCAAGTACAAACGGCTGAAAGAATGCGTGATTTGTTAGAAGATAGCGAAATCATTGCGCAACCAAAAGTTCATGTGCAAGATCCATATTCGTTTAGATGTATTCCTCAAGTACATGGTGCTTCGAAAGATACAATTGATTATGTGAAGAAAGTTTTCCGAACTGAAATCAACTCGGTAACTGATAATCCAAATATTTTCGTTGGAGAAGATTTAATTATTTCAGGTGGAAATTTCCACGGACAACCTTTAGCTTTAGCGTTAGATTTCTTAGGAATTGCTTTATCGGAATTAGGAAGTATTTCAGAAAGAAGAACCTATCAATTGATTTCAGGATTAAGAAATTTACCAGCATTTTTGGTAAACGACCCAGGATTGAATTCAGGTTTCATGATTCCACAATATACAGCGGCAAGTATTGCAAGTCAAAACAAACAATTAGCAACGCCTTCAAGTATTGATAGTATTGTTTCATCAAACGGACAAGAAGATCACGTGAGTATGGGAGCAAACGCTGCAACTAAAACGTTACGAATTGTTGAAAATGTAGAACGTATTTTAGCAATCGAATTATTAAACGGTTCGCAGGCTTTAGAATTTAGAAGACCTTTAAAATCAAGTAATTTTATTGAAAGTTTTGTAAAATCGTACAGAGAGGAAGTTTCTTTTGTACTAGAGGATAGAATTTTACATTACGATATAGAAAAATCTATCACTTTTTTAAACAGTTTTCAAATTGATTTGGTTAATTAAATTGTTGAAGTGATTTAGATAAACGATTTTGGATATACCAAATTTAGCTTCTAGTAGTAAACTGAATTATTAAACAATCGAAGAATTTAATAATAGAAATATAAAAAATATCGTTTAACTCATAATTTTTATTTGTTATCTAATCTATTTTTGAACTTCGTTAATGAAAACATTTTTTCTAAACCAAAAAGCCAAATTCACTAAAGAAATCAAAGCAGGAACTTCAACCAATGGACCAATAACACCTGCAAAGGCTTGTCCGCTATTGATTCCAAAAATACCTATGGCAACCGCAATGGCTAATTCAAAATTGTTTCCTGTAGCTGTAAAGGCAATAGAAGTTGATTTAGAATAATCAGCTCCAAAGTACTTTCCAGCAAAGAAGCTAATTACAAACATTACCGTAAAATAAATTACTAATGGAATTGCAATTCGAACCACATCCATTGGAATTTGAACAATTAATTCACCTTTTAAGCTAAACATCAATACAATAGTAAACAAAAGTGCTATCAAAGTAATAGGTGAAATAAACGGAATAAATTTGTTTTTAAACCACTCTTGACCTTTTACTTTAATTAAAAAATAACGACTCAAAAAACCTAAGGCAAACGGAATTCCTAAATAAATTCCAACACTTTCAGTAATTTGACCAATACTTATAGATACAACTAAACCTTGATATCCAAAATAAGGTGGCAGAATCGTGATAAAAACATAAGCATAAACGCTATACAACAAGACTTGAAAAATACTATTTAAAGCAACCAAACCAGTAGCGTATTCTCTGTTTCCTTCGGCTAAATCATTCCAAACAACAACCATAGCAATACATCGTGCCAAACCAATTAGTATGACACCCATCATATATTCTGAGTAACCGTTTAAAAAAAGTAAAGCTAGAAAAAACATCAAAATAGGACCAATTATCCAATTCAAAAGTAAAGAAGCTCCAAGAACTCTAGTATTCTGAAATACTTCTCCCATTTTACTGTAATTGACTTTTACTAAAGATGGATACATCATCAAAATTAATCCAATAGCTAAAGGAATATTCGTAATTCCTGAAGAAAAGGAATTGATAAATCCAGAAGAACTTGGAATAAAATAGCCAATTCCAACACCAATTAACATCGCTAAAAATATCCAAAGTGTTAAAAATCGATCTAGAAAACCTAATTTTTTTCTATTTACAACGGATGCACAATTCGTTACTGACATAGTTTTTTTTTGTGTTTATGTTTTATATAAAAATTAATTTTTAGAGGTTGTTTTTAAATTATTTTTAAATAAATATTGATGTAATATAATCCTGTTATTATGAACATTAACGCAGCAATAATTCGCATAATTTTTTCAATTTTGGTTATCGTTTTGAAATAATTTCCTAATTTTTCCATGCTAAAAGCAATCACAAATGCAAAGAAAATTACAGGCAACCCTGTGCCTATTGAAAAAACTACTGGTAATAATAACCCTTCACTCGAAGCCAATGTCATCGGAATTAACATCGCAAAAAACAAAGCACCACTATAAGGACAAAATGCCATGGCAAATAAAGTTCCTAGTAAAAATGAACCTAATAATCCTTTGGTTTTAAACGTTTCAGATAATTTCTCGGTAAAATTAAATCCTTTGATGAAGTTTAATTTTATTACATCTAACATAATTAAACCAATGATTATCAAAACATAACCAATATATTTTTCACCATTTCCTTGAAATAATTTGGCAACCTGAAATTTACTTGCTCCAAAATATATCAACGCTCCAGTTAAAGTATAAGAAAACATTCTACCAAAAGTGTAAAGCAAACCACTCAACACTACTTTTCTCTTGTTATTGATGGTTTTTGCAATAAAAGCGGTCGCCGTAATATTGGTTGCCAACGGACAAGGTGCAATAGCAGTTAACAATCCCAAAGCAAAAGCTGCAAGAATGGGAAAGTCTTTATTTTCGGCAAAAATTTGAATAAAATCCATAATTATTTGAATGCGGAAATTTCCTTTTGAAGTTCGGTTTTAAATTTATCGCCTTCGTTTTTGGCATACATAAAAGCCATTTCGGTTAAATCTTTTGTAGCTTTAGTTTTGGAATTATACAAGTACAAAGAAGTTCCTGCGGCTTCAAATTGTTCGGCTACTTTGACGTTTTTTTCGTCGTCAACATTATACAAAACAAACGTAATTGCCTCATTTTTTTTGATGGTTTCTTTACTAAATTTTTCAATGTTATTGCAAGTTACACAACGATGTTCGGTGTGAAACTGAATCAATTGAATATCGGTTTGAGCTGCAATTTCTGTTGTTGGTTTCACTTCTTCTTTCACTTCGTTTTTACAGGAAAAGAATGTTGCGAAAAGCACTATTAAAATTATAATTTTTGATTTCATCTCTATAAAATTAAATTGAATACATAACCTGAAATTATGATGCAAGTTGCCACCACTCCAAAGAAAATGGCTATCAATTTCCATGTCATTACTTTTTTGAGCATTGTAGCTTCTGGAATCGACAAACCCACCACTGCCATCATAAATGCAATGGCTGTTCCGATGGGAATTCCTTTTTGTACAAAAACCTGAATTATTGGTAATACTCCTGCGGCATTGCTATACATTGGAATTCCTAAAATCACTGCAATTGTCACTGCAAACGGATTGTTTTTACTGATGTATTGTTCAAAAAATCCAGTTGGAATAAAACCGTGCATCATTGCTCCTATTCCGATTCCGATAATAATGTACCAAAAAACGCCTTTAATTATGGAAAATGCTTCTTTAAAAATGGAAGGTAAACGTTGTGAGAATGAAAGTTTTTCTTCTTCTAAATCGCCTTCTTTTTCGGCTTTAGCTAAAATACCTTGCACCCAAGGCGATAAATACTGTTCTAACTTTAGTTTTCCCAAAATAAATCCGCCAATCATTCCTAATAATATGCCACTGGAAACGTAAATTAATGTGGCTTTTAAACCGAACATTCCGATAAACATTGCAATTGCGACTTCATTTACCAAAGGCGATGTAATTAAAAAAGCAAAAGTTACTCCAAGTGGAATGCCTCCTTTTACAAATCCAATAAATAATGGAACCGAACTACATGAACAAAAGGGCGTTATTGCTCCGAAAGTAGAAGCAAAAAGATATTCTAAACCAAAAAGTTTATTTCGAGAAAGGTAATTTCTGATTTTATCGACTGGAAAATACGAATTTACAACACCCATTACCGTTGTGATGAGGAACAATAAGATTAAAATCTTTATCGTGTCATACACAAAAAAATGGAGCGCATTGCCCAATTTTGTTCCTTGAGCAATGTTAAAAACCGAATAAATCAGCCAATCCGAAAGGTTTTGTAGCCAGTCGAACATGTTATGAAAGTGCTTCTAAAATTTCGGCTTCACTTGGAACTTTCCCTTTTATTTTCACAACTTCATCTACCACCACTGCTGGAGTTGACAAAATATTATATTCCATAATTTGCTGAATATCTTCTACTTTTTCTACCGTTGCATCAATATTATTTTTTGCAATTGCATCTCTAACAGCTTGTTCGGTGGCTTTGCATTTGGCACAACCAGTTCCTAAAATTTTAATTGTTCTCATGATATTACTTTTTAATTTGTGAGAATACATAATGCATTTCACTTGCAATTTGCAAACTACGTTCTGTGTATTTTTCGTTCATCATATCCGTTCCATCAAATGCTTTTGGATCGTCGTATTTGATTGGGAATCTGTCTTCTGCACCAAAAACCATTGGACAGCCTTCGTCTGCATTATTACACGTCATGATGGCTCCAAAGCTGTTTTTCGGATTAAAATCATCGAAATACGCTTTTGAAAAACAGATAATTGGATGCTGATTTTCATCAAATTTCAATGCATACACAGGATTTTGTTCTTGGCTTAATTGCTGAATTTGAAATCCTTGATTGACTAATGTTTCAGCCACTTTTGGAAACATTGCTGTTACTTCCGTTCCGCCAGAATAGCAAAAAAAATTCTTGATTCCGAATTGAAAAGCCATCGTTTGTGCCCAAATTTGCGACAAATGACTTCTTCTGGAATTGTGCGTGCAAATGAAGTTCAATCGAATTTCTTCGTTGGCATTGACTTTGTTTTGAATGTAATCGACTAAAGAGTGTAAAACCTCTTTTCTTTCCTCCGTAACTACAATTTTAGCAATAGATTCGATGGTTTTTGATAAATTTTCTAACATATTATTTCTTTATATAATGACAAAAAATGAAATTCTGAACCGTATCAAAGGGTGTTTCGTGGTCTTCTGTAAAGCAATTTTCTAATTCGAAATCTAAACCAAAAACCGCTTCCATTTTTTCAACCGTATATTGTGTAATTGGCAAACCACTGCATTTTAATGGTCCCTCTTCCGAGAAAGTTCCCAAAATTAAATGTGTGTTTTGATTGGTATTTGCAATTACATTAGCTTTGTATTGCTCGATATCATTAGCTTCTGTAAAAAAATGAAAAGATGCTCTATCGTGCCAAACATCAAATTTTTCATTTGATTGAAAATGCAAACTATCGGAAACTATAAAAGTCACGTTCTTAGCTTTATCTCCTAATCGTTTTTTTGCACGTTCAATTGCTGCTTCAGAAATATCTAAAAGGTATAAATTCGTGTAACCCAAATCCAATAAATTATCAATCAAATAGCTATCTCCACCGCCAATATCGATGATTTTTGCCTCATTAGCTACTTTGCAAGATTGAAATAATTGAATTGAAGTTTTCGGTTCGTTTTGATACCAACTCACTTCGTTTTCTGCTTTTGTGGTAAAAACAGTTTCCCAATGTTGTTTTTTAGTATTTTCCATTTTAACAACAACCTGAATCTGGTGAACTACAGGACGTTTCTTTTGGTTTCCACTCTCCTATTTTTACTTTTAATTTTTCTGGCGGAATGCCGCAATTATCTTTAGCTAAACAATCGGTTAGTTTTGATTTCAATTGGAAGTTAGTTCCGTCAAAATCTAAACTAAATTTTCCAATAGTTTCCTTCATTTGGTATTCGACTTCGATTTCTAAATCTGGGATTTGCAATTTAGCTTCTGATAATTCGATAATATGGATTAATTTATCTGGATGTAATCTATGATCGTAATCGTTGGCTTCCCAAAGTTGGAAGTTTGCGATTTCTTCCGTACGAACAACGCCGCCGCAATCGATGAAATGTTTAGTAATTTTACCTACTTCCGTTACATGGAAATGATTGGGAACTAAATCACCGTTTGGTAGTTGAAAAGTTATGGTTGTTAGCTTTTTTAATTGGGTTTTGATTTCGGATAATTTCATTTTTTGAGTAATTAGTGATTAGTAAAAAGTAATTAGCTAACAACATTTATTTTTTAACTTATGACGAATCATACCAAAATGATTTTCTATTTTATCAATGGTATCGGGATTGATGCAATAACAAATAGCGGTTCCTTCGATAGTTCCTTTAATGATGTTAGCGTTTTTTAATTCTTTTAGATGTTGCGAGATTGTTGGTTGTGCTAATGGTAATTCGTTTACAATATCGCCACAAATACAAGTATCTACAGTTAACAAATAATCTACAATTGCAATACGAGCTGGATGTGACAAGGCTTTGAATAAGGTTGCCATTTCGTTTTGTTCTACTGAAAAGGATTCTGATTTAGATGCTCCCATAATTTCGTAAATTATTATATTGTAATATTACGATAAACAAATATAATACGCTATAAAAAATCCCGAAAATTTCTTTCGGGATTTTTTATAGCTTCTGAAATAAATTCAGCATAATAAAAAAGTAAGATTATTTACCTCCATTTTCCATTTTAGCTTTTAGTTCAGCAAGAATATCGTTATTATCACCTAAGGTAGATGTTTGAACTGAGCTACTTGATGTAGTTTCAACTGCAGTTTTAACGTTTTTCTCTTCTTCTTCTCTGAAGATAGCTGTATGAGAAGCTACTACTCTTTTGAATTCTTTATTGAACTCAATAACTTTAAAGTCAGCAGTATCTCC
>Ga0209480_10001707_pt1 | contig 15803 bp, 15 predicted proteins | sample JI61114C2DNA_FD_187501 | JGI IMG/M metagenome (GOLD analysis project Ga0209480, IMG submission 187501) | Wastewater effluent complex algal communities from Wisconsin, to seasonally profile nutrient transformation and Carbon sequestration -... | ecosystem: Engineered > WWTP > Effluent > Algae...
AAGTCCAAAATTATCTCGATCAGGGCCTGAACAAAAAAGCGGGTGAAGAACTTTCCTTGCTTGATGAGCATTACGGCGGTCTGGCGGCACCGGCTTCGGTCGAGTTGGCCAGAAAATTACTTGTGATCACGAACCGTAAAGAGCCATGATTTGAATGATGAACAGCAGAAATTCAGCATCGCAGAATTCAACCGACAAAGCTGGAGCTTCTCAAGGAATACGGATCGATCTTTGGCTTTGGGCGGCTCGTTTTTATAAAACCCGCGCACTGGCCAAGCACGCGATAGAAACCGGCAAGGTTGAAATGTCGGGGCAAGCTGTGAAAGCTTCGCGCCTGGTAAAAATACGGGATCAACTGCGAATTACCCGCAGTAATGAGTTGTATGAAATCGAGGTGCTGTCGATAAGCGAAAAACGTGGAAGCGCGAGTGTCGCGCAAACCCTTTACCTGGAGTCAGAACCTAGTCGGCTTAAACGCGAGTCCGAACGCGAGCGTCGAAAAATGGAAAATGCCGGTTACCAAGCGCCACCCACCAAGCCCGACAAACGTGCACGGCGCTTGATCAATGCGCTGGGAGATCTCGACATGTTGTAGGAGCGCCTTCAGGCGCGACAGAGCTGTGCACCTAAAAGTTCTCCTGCGCAAGCTGCTTTATTTCTTCAGAAATCCGGCACCCAGACTCAGCATGTCGGAAAAATCGACATCGCCGTCGCCGTCTTTATCCAGCACGGCATTCATCAGGCTTCCGGCCAGGCCGCCTTGTTGGGCAACCGCATGTTTTTGCTGTCCGAGCGCATTGCCCAGTTGTGCCGGTGACCAGTTATTTTGTGCCGTTTTTTGGGCCAGAATCTGCATCACGATGGGCGCAAGAATGGCGAGCAATTGATTCGCTCCCTGACCACCGAGTCCGGTGGCTTGACCAAGTCCTTGCGTCGCACGCTGCTGTTGTCCGCCGAAGACATGGCGAAGAATGCTTTCGCCGGCACTCGGTGCCGAACTTGAATTGCCGTTACCCATGACGGCGCCAAGAATATCGCCTAATCCGCCTGCGTTGCCGTTACCCATGACGGCGCCGAGCACGCTGCCCAAATCCAGGCCCGCATGATCGTTTTCGAGTGCGGAATGCAAGGCTTGTGCACCTTCCGGCTGGCTGGCATTTTTTCCCATGGCGCCAAGCAGCAGTGGCAGGGCCGCCTGAATCGCGCCCTCGGTTTGCTGCGGATCAGTGCCCAGTTGGTTGGCGACTTGCTCGACCGTTTTTGGCCCCAATGCGCCAAGTATTGAATTCAGTAAATCATTGCTCATGGCTTTCTCCCCGGATGAATTTTCACTATATCACGGGCAAAATATCATTCGCCAAGTCTCACTCGGCAGGCTCAATTCATGAAGGTCCGGCACTGAATCGGGAGAAAGAAATGGATGCGCAAGCTGTTGGCGGTTCGTGTTTATGCGGTTCGGTGGCCTATGAAATCACACCGCCGTTTATGTTTTTCCAATACCGTTATTGCTCGCGATGCCGAAAGAATTCCGGCTCGGCACATGCTGCCAACATCATGATGGAAGCCGCACAATTTAAATGGTTGCGTGGCGAGGAAAACATAAAGGTATTCAGGATGCCGGATGTCCGCGCCTTCTCCACCTCTTTTTGTAGCGATTGCGGTTCGGCATTGCCTTGGCTGACGAAAAACGAAAAATTCTATATCGTGCCTGCAGGCGGATTGAACGAAGACCCCAGCGCAAAACCGGATCGGAATATTCACTGGGCTTCGCGTGCTTCCTGGTACGTACCCGAGGGGGAACTGCCTTGTTTTGAGGAAGGTTCCAACTAAGGTTTTTTTCGTATTCTGCTTCCGTGTCCCGGTGTTCGCCGGGAACAAGCTTGTCTTGCAAAAAAAATCAATTAAGCAGTTTCAACCGATACAAGGCTTCCAGTGCCTGCTTCGGAGTGAGTTCATCTGGGTCAATCGCCGCCAGCGCATCATGTACTGGCGACGGTTTCACGAATAAACCCATCTGCTGCGGTTGTTCAAGCGTGACCGGCGACATTTCGCTGGCATGCGAAGGCCTCGCTTCAAGTTCGGCCAGCGTGCGTTTTGCATGTGAAATAACACTGCGCGGCAAGCCCGCGAGTGCGGCCACCTGCAAGCCGAAACTGCGATTGGCCGGTCCCTCTTTCACCGCATGCATGAACACCAGTTTGTCGCCGTGTTCGATGGCGTCGAGATGTACATTGGCAATGCCGCTATCCTGCGTGGCGAGCGCCGTCAGTTCGAAATAATGCGTGGCGAACAGGGTGTAGGCGCGATTTTTTTCGGCCAGATGCTGCGCGCAGGCTTCGGCGAGGGATAAACCATCGTAAGTGGATGTGCCGCGACCGATTTCATCCATCAGGACAAGGGAGTTTTTCGTCGCATGATGCAGGATGTAGCTGGTTTCCGACATTTCCACCATGAAGGTCGATTGTCCCCGCGCGAGATCGTCACCGGCACCGATGCGGGTGAGAATCCGATCTATCGGACCGATGACCGCTGCGCTGGCAGGTACGTAACTGCCAATATGCGCGAGCAGAACGATCAAGGCATTTTGTCGCATGTATGTTGATTTACCGCCCATGTTCGGACCGGTGATGATCAACATGCGGCGGTTTTCGTCCAGTTGCAAATCATTCGGTTCGAACGGTTCGCTGCGCACCGCTTCGACGACCGGATGACGACCACGTTCGATACGGATTCCGGGCGCATCGGATAATTCCGGACAGGCCCAATCCAGCGCCTGCGCACGTTCCGCGAAACATGCCAGCACATCGAGTTCGCTCAGCGCCGCTGCACAGCGTTTGAGTGATTCGAGATTTTCGTTGAGGGCATCGAGCAGGTTTTCGTACAGGAATTTTTCGCGTGATAACGACCGGTCTTTTGCCGATAGCACTTTATCTTCGAAGTTTTTCAGTTCTTCGGTGATGTAACGTTCGGCACCCGTCAATGTCTGTCGGCGTGTGTAATGCGTCGGTGCTTTCACCGACTGACCTTTGCTGATTTCGATGTAATAACCATGCACGCGGTTGTAGCCGACTTTCAGGGTCGGAATGCCGGTCTCGGCTTTTTCGCGGATTTCCAGATCGATCAGAAATTGATCCGCATTGGTCGCCAGTTCGCGGAATTCATCGAGCTCGGCATCGTAACCATTGGCGATGACACCACCATCGCGCAGCAAGACTGGCGGTTGTGGCGTGATCGCAGACTTCAGCAGCGACGCCTGCGCATCATGCTGTCCGCATTCATCGAGCAATACTTTCAAGCGCGGCGAATCGAGCGGAGCCAGTGCTTTTGCCAGATCGGGCAAGGCAAGCAGGGCATCGCGTAGCGTGCTCAAGTCGCGCGGTCTGGCCGAACGCAGCGCAACCCGCGCAAGAATCCGTTCGATATCTCCGAGTGCCCGGAATTGCTCACGCAGGCTTTGGTCGCTGCGGGTTTCGATCAGCGTTTTTACCGCATGCAAACGTTCGCTGACGACGACACGATTTTGCAATGGGCGATGCAACCAGCGACGCAATAATCGTCCTGCCATCGGCGTGACGGTGGAATCCAGAACGCCGAGCAGGGTATGTTCGATCTTGCCGTCTGTTCGTGAATCCAGTTCCAGATGGCGACGCGTTGCGGCATTCATCGCGATGCTGTCGTCGGATGATTCCAGCACGATGTTCGACAGATGCGGCAATCGCTGTTTCTGCGTTTCTTCAACATAGGCGAGCAGGGCACCGGCGGCACCAATCGCCAATGGCCTGTTGTCGATACCGAATCCGCTTAAATCATGCAGCGAGAAAAAACGCAGTAGTTGCCTGCGACAGGTGTCGCTATCGAACAACCACGGCGCGCGACGTCGAATCCCGGTAACGTTTTCCAGAAATGCCGGAAGCCCGTCTTCATCGGGAATCAGGATTTCCGCCGGATCCAGTCTCGCAAGTTCAGCTTGCAGTGCATCTTCATTGGCGACTTCATTGACCAGGAAACGGCCTGCCGACAGATCGGCCCAAGCCAATCCGAAGCCTTGCTTTCCGCGAGAAATCGAAAGCAATAAATTGTCGCGACGTTCCTGCAGCATCGCTTCATCAGTCACCGTTCCCGGTGTGACGATGCGAACCACTTTGCGTTCGACCAAACCTTTTGCCAGCGCCGGGTCACCAATTTGCTCGCAGATCGCGACCGATTCACCCAAGGCCACCAATCGCGCGAGATAACCCTCGGCGGCATGGTAGGGAACACCGCACATCGCAATCGGCTGTCCGGCGGAATTGCCGCGCTGGGTCAATGTGATATCGAGCAGTCGCGCCGCCTTGCGTGCATCGTCGTAAAACAGCTCGTAAAAATCGCCCATGCGGAAAAACAGCAGAATGTCCGGATATTCTGCTTTCGCCGCAAAGAATTGCCGCATTAGCGGTGTGTGTTGGCTGGTATCGGCTTGACTCATGATTTACGTCGACAGCATGGCTTTCGTCGGCAAGGCCCTCTATTCTAATGGAATGAACGACATCACCCACGACAAAATGGTTTACGACGACAATAGCCTGCACTTGCTGGCCGAGCAGGTAGGCAGTGCGCTGAAAGCCGCCCACCTCAGCCTGGTGACTGCCGAGAGCTGCACGGGGGGCTGGATTGCCAAAATGATCACCGATATTCCTGGCTGCTCGGACTGGTTCGAGGCCGGCATGGCGGCTTACAGTTATGAAGCCAAGCAAGCGCTGCTGGGCGTGCGGCCGGAAACGCTGATGCAACATGGTGCGGTCAGCCGCGAAACTGCTATCGAAATGGTATCAGGCGCCATGATTACTTCAGGCGCGAGTATTTCGGTAGCCGTCACCGGTATTGCAGGCCCCAGCGGTGGCACCGAGGACAAACCGGTAGGCACGGTATGGATTGCATGGAAACGACGTGGCCGTTATCCCGATGCCGAAGTGTTTCATTTCGATGGTGATCGCGAGGCAGTTCGCCGCCAGACGGTGGCCCGCGCCTTGCAAGGTGTGTTGAAGCTGACCGAGTAAACCACTGGCCTGACAAATAGCCGATCTGCGTTTACTCCACATGTTGTTTTGGTTTTATTCCCAGGGAGTGCCGCATGTCTGCAAAACATTTCAAACCGATTTACCTGACCGCGCTGGCCGCCGCCATCGCCGTCATGCCTGCTGCCAGCCAGCAAAACAAAGCCCCGAAAACCCAGGTCTGGATTGATCTAGCCACCCATAGTTTTGCCGGTATGCCGGATATGGGCGGAATGGGTGGTTTTGCAATGAACATGTTCGGCGGCAAGCGCGGCAACAACACCTATGGTGCCACTCGTTATGGCGCGGCCCCTGGTCAATACATGGACATCGCATTATTGAACACGCTGAAACCCGGCGTTCCGGTGGAACAATCCATTCCTTCGGGTTTGAAACTCGGCAAGAGCCTGACCTTGCTGCCGTACAAGGAAACGCCGGCAAGACCGGGGGAGCCGGGGACACCCGAGGCGGGGGAAATACGGGACTTCAAGGTCCGTATCCTGATTTACTGGGGCTGCGGCAGCACCATCCGCAAGGGGCAGCCGCGCGTGATCGAGATGAGCTCGCAAGATGGCAAGATCAAGGCGAGCGGCGCGATGCAAGGCCGCTACATTCCTGATCGCACTGCGAAAATTGGCCCGGGGTACGTGACGTGGCCGAACGAAAAAAATCGCCAGAATGTTTCCAGTGATGCTTCCACGATCGGCGAACATGTCATGACCGGAGAAAGGATTCCCGAGTCGCTGAAATTCCAGCTGGAAAACAATCAGGACTTCATGCCGAAAATCAATTTGCGCAGTGCGGGCGATCTCGATAGCGGCATCACCTGGAACTGGCAATCCATCAGCCAGGCGCGCGGCTATTTCATGCAGGCGTTCGGTCAGCAAGGTGATGCCACCGTTATCTGGAGTAGCGCGGAAACCGCAGATGCCGGTTCTGGCATCATCGATTATTTACCGCCAACTACCGTCGATAAATGGATCAAGGAAAAAGTATTACTCGCACCGCAAGTTACGAGCTGTGCGATGCCGAAAGGTATTTTCGAGGCCGCCAAAGGTCGCAACGAAGGCGGCAGTGGCGGCATGTTGCGAATGGTGGCATTCGGGCCGGAAACGCATTTCGTCTATCCGCCGAAACCCGCCAATCCGAAAACTCCCTGGGATCCGGAATGGAATGTTCGTGTCCGCGTGAAATCCACCACCATGACGCCGATCGGAATGGATATGTCCGGAATGGACCAGCAGGATGATGAAGACAATAACGATGGCAAGCCGAAAAAGAAAAAGAATCTCCTGAAAAATATTTTCGGCGGTTGATGCATTTCACATCGCAGATTTCAAATCATGTAATAAAAAGCCCGGATGATTCGCATCCGGGCTTTTTTTCTACCTATCAATAAAATTGCTGGCTAACGCATTCTTCTTGAATGCATGGAAATCAGTCGTGAAATCACGATGGCCAGATACAACACGCCGATCAATTGCTGGATCATCACCAGCGAACGCGCGTGATCGCTGACAGGCGTGATTTCGCCAAACCCGACACTGGTCAAACAGGTGAAACTGAAATACAGCATCTCGAACCAGCTGAAAATACCATCGGGATTATTGCCGGCATTGATGTAGAAAGCGCCAGGCCAGAGATATTCGACAATCGAATACAAATAGGCGAATACAAACGCCAGCATCGCGTACAGGGAACCGGCGGCAAACAACTCGTCCAGCGTCATGACTTCATCATGCAGCACATAGCGGAACAGGCAGACAATCACGAAGCCGTGCAGTGCCGCCTGGAACAGCATGACTGTGACATAGATCCAGCCTGCGCCGGTCAGTGCACCTAATGCCTGCAAGATAATGGTCGGGATCAACAGGGCATAGCCCAGACGGGTTTGAACCCCGGTCGAACTGGCGGAACGCAGTGCCAAGGCAAGTATCGCCCAGTCAAAGGCAATGACCGCGAGCCGCCCGGACTGAAGGCGCTCGAGAAACGGATAAAACAACACTAAGGCGACCAGCGCCAGCAGCAGTTGTACGTTTGGCAGGGCGAGTAATTTCTTCATTGGTCGGGATAGTAACCCAGGCCGGGCTTGCGGGGCCGGAAGCTGGATGACAGATTTCACCTAGCTGAAAATTCCATTGCCCAATGCCGGCTTTCCGGGGGTAAGATTGCTGCCATGAAAAATACTCTCGCCTCGCTTGCCGTCCTGCTCGCCGTGCTTTTCAGCGCGGCTTCTTTTGCTGCGCCCGGGCACTACATCGTCGTGACGATGGACGATACCGGCAAGGCACAACCGGTGTTTTATCGGGAAGTAAATTTTTCGGACGAGCGACAGTCATCGGCAACGCGAATGAAGTCCACCCTGCACGATGCCGATCATCTTTTCATCAACGGTGCCGGCTGGTTCGATATCGCCGAAGTACCGCGATTCATCCGCGGCGAGTTTGCCGCCAATGGCGTGGACGGCGATATCAAGGCCTACCAGGTCGAGCAGCAGGAGCGCTCTTTCGCATTGCGCATTCCGGCAAAAGCCGGCTCCCGCATCAAGCTGGAATATATGGGCGTGCAGTCGGAATTGAATGTGCAAAACGTGGCGGCCAATGCATCGAAACTCGCACTCGCCAAAATTGAAGTACCACCGCCGTCGAAAGCTTTTGTCAATTCGGCCAATCGTGTTGATATTCTCGTTTTCGGCGATGGTTATACGAGTGCGGAACAGACCCTGTTCAATACCGACGCGGAAAACCTGCGCGTCTCGATGTTCAATTATTCGCCCTACAAGCAATACGCCAACATGGTGAACTGGACGACCACGTTCACCGCATCGGCGCAGTCCGGTGCCGACCATCCACCGTATCAAGCCGGTTGCACCACATCGAGTTGCTGTGCCGATACCGCTGCACAAAGCGATCCCAAGGCTGCCGGTGCCGGCATATTCGTGAATACCGCGTTTGACGGGAAATTCTGCACATCGCAAATCCACCGTCTGGTCACCATCAACAGTTCGAAAATTTATGCCGCCGCGAGTGCGTTTCCGAATTGGGATCAACTGGTCGTCATCATGAATGATGCGGTCTATGGCGGCTCCGGCGGCAGCATCGCGGTGACCACGACCAATACCAATGCGCGTCTGATCGTGATCCACGAATACGGCCACACCTTTCATGATCTAGCCGATGAATATAATTCGGCCTATCCCGGTTTTCCCGCTTGCAGTGACGTCACCAGCCCCGCCTGCGAAGTGAATGTCACCGATCAAACCAGTCGTGCGCTGATCAAGTGGAATAGCTGGATTGCACCGGCGACGCCCATTCCCACTACCAGTGGTACCGATATTGGTTTGTTCCAGGGCGCGCGCTACCAGAATACCGGCATGTATCGGCCCGCCAATACCTGCGGCATGAGAAGTCTTGGCGCCGAATTTTGTTCGATATGTGCGCAAGCCTATGTGCTGAAACTCTATCGGGGCGGCTGGGGTACGCCAGCTACCGGCATTGACCTCATCGATCCCGGTACCGAAGTGCCATCGGCTGCCAGCAGCGTCGCTTACAACGTGGGCAATACCGTAAATTTCAGCGCCACCGTATTGCGACCCACGCCGGACACATTGACGATGCAGTGGTATCTCGATGGCGTTCCGATCAATGGTGCTACTGGCAGCAGTTATAACTTCCAGCAGCTGAGCGCAAGCCCGAATACCCGCAGTCTGGAATTGCGTGTCACCGACAATTCGTCACTCGTGAAAGCCGCCATGGCCGGTACCGACATGGTGCATTCGCGTGTCTGGACGATCCAGGTCGCAACACCTCCCGATCTGTCGATCAATGATGTGTCCGTTACCGAAGGAAATTCCGGCGTTGCGCTGGCAAGTTTCACCGTGAGTTTATCTAGCCCGGCACCAGCCAATGGCGTCAGCTTTAATATCGCGACCACGAATATCAGCTCCAACGGCAATATTGCGCTGGCAGGCAAAGACTATGCGTCATGGCAGCAGACAGGCAGGACGATTGCCGCCGGACAAAGCAGTGCAAGCTTCGTCGTCAAAATAATGAGCGACAGGATCACCGAGCCGGACGAAGTGTTCGGCGTGCGATTGAGTAATGCGGTAGGGGCGAGTATTTCCGATGATCTGGGTATCGGCACGATCTCCAATGATGACAGCAGCCATTTGCGTGATGTCGGAAATCATTCTGGTCTTGGCGATTCCGGACGACAATCGTCGCAATGCGCAGCTCTGCTGAAACAAATCGCAAGCCTGGAAGCGAAAGTCGCTGCCCGGCATGTTGGGGAAAGCGCCGGCGTGCAGGCGATCGTCCAACTCGAGAACAAACGAACACGGCTGGCTTGCCATTGAGTCGGGTTTGAAAGTTTTAAATTTTACCTAACTTTTTGATTTTTATTGATATTTTTCTGAAAATTAGAGGTGCGGCAATAAATTCTTGACAGTCCGATTTTTGTTAGTAGTATTACTACTAATGGAAATCACCGAAAACCAGCAAGCCATTCTCAACTTCATTGCCGAACGCATCGAGCAGGACGGCGGTTCTCCGTCCCAGACCGAAATTGCCAATGCTTTCGGCTTCCGTGGCGTCCGCGCCGCCCAATACCATCTCGATATTCTGGAGCAGGCCGGTTACATCCGTCGCTTGCCGGGTCAGGCTCGCAGTATCCGCCTATGTCACCCGGAACCCGTCGAATCTTCCGAAGACGTCGAAATTCCGGTTACTACCAGGAATGAATCAGCCGATGCCTTGCGTCTGCCGGTGCTTGGTCGCGTCGCCGCAGGTTTGCCGATTGGTGCTGATATCACCGGCGAAGATTATGTCTTGCTCGATCGCGTGTTCTTTTATCCGTCCCCGGATTATCTGTTGAGAGTGCAGGGCGACTCGATGCGCGACGATGGTATTTTTGATGGCGACCTCGTTGGCATTCATCGCACCAATGAAGCGAAGTCCGATCAAATTGTCGTGGCCCGCATCGATGACGAAATCACCATCAAGCGTTTGAAGATTGGCAAGAACGGCATCCGCTTATTGCCTCGCAATCCCGATTTCGCCCCGATTGAAGTACGTCCGGATCAGGATTTCGCCATTGAAGGCCTGTATTGCGGCCTGATCCGGTCCTCACGATGAATAGTGCACGTTATGTTTCCCTACAAGCGAGTGCGGAAAAGCCCTACAAGCTGTCGGTAAATGTACTGAATCCAATTATTTTCAAGTCTGGCAAATTAATTTCGACGCTGTCTCAGCCTATGCGACAAGTGCCCGATAAGCTTCTTTTCACCAAATACTAAACATCCAAGGAATACCGTCATGGCAATCGATGAAAACAAGAAACGCGCACTGACCGCCGCCCTCAGCCAAATTGAAAAACAATTCGGCAAAGGCACTGTGATGATCATGGGCGACAAGGCTATCGAAGCCGCCGACGTGATCAGCACCGGTTCCCTGATGCTCGACATGGCGCTCGGCATAGGCGGTTTGCCAAAAGGCCGCGTGATCGAAATCTACGGCCCTGAATCTTCCGGTAAAACCACCTTGACCCTGCAAGTAATTGCGCAATGTCAGAAAGCCGGCGGCACCGCTGCTTTCGTCGATGCCGAACATGCACTCGATCCCAACTATGCTTCCAAGCTCGGCGTAAAAGTCGATGACTTGCTGGTTTCGCAGCCCGACACCGGCGAACAAGCGCTGGAAATCGTCGACATGCTGGTGCGTTCGAATGCCGTGGATATCGTGGTCGTCGACTCCGTTGCTGCTCTGACACCGCGTGCTGAAATCGAAGGCGAAATGGGTGAACTGCAAGTCGGTCTGCAAGCACGTTTGATGAGTCAGGCGCTGCGTAAGCTCGCAGGTAATATCAAGCGCAGCAACTGCATGGTGATTTTCATCAACCAATTGCGCATGAAGATCGGCATGATGATGCCGGGCCAAAATCCGGAAACTACCACCGGTGGTAACGCGCTGAAATTCTATGCCTCGGTACGTCTGGATATCCGCCGCATCGGTTCGGTCAAGAAGGGTGATGAAATCATTGGTAACGAAACCAAGATCAAGGTCGTCAAGAACAAGATGGCGCCTCCGTTCAAACAAATCGTTACCGAAATTTTGTACGGCGAAGGTATTTCCCGCGAAGGCGAAATCATCGATCTGGGCGTAGATGCCAAATGTGTTGAAAAAGCCGGCGCCTGGTACTCGGCCCTCGGTGAGCGTATCGGCCAAGGCAAGGAGAATGCCCGTCAGTACCTGAAAGACAATCCGAAAATGGCAGTCGAACTCGAAGCCAAGATTCGGGAAAAACTGGCACCGAAGATCGTGCCGAAAAAAGATAGCGAAGAAGCAACAGAAGCTTAAGTAGTTCTTATGGCAAAACAGCGAGAAGAACCTTCCGCCTACCAGCGAGCCCTCGCCTTGCTGGTCAGGCGGGAGCACTCCCGCAAGGAACTTGGCCGCAAGCTGAAAGCCAAGGGTATCGAGCGTGAAGACGCCGATACCGCTCTGGACAAACTCAACAAGCAAGATTTTCAAAACGACGCGCGCTTCGCCGAAGTGCTGGCGCGCTCCCGGGTTTCCGCCGGCTATGGCCCCACCCGCATTCGTGCCGAACTCGGCACCCACGGCCTGAGCCGTGACGATATCGATAACGCCATGGAAATCATCGAAACCGATTGGGCCGCCACCGCCCTCGACCTGATTTCCCGCAAATACGGCAACAAAGATCTGGCCGACCAGGCCGTCCGCCGCAAAGCGACCGATTTTCTGCTGCGCCGCGGCTTCGACCAGAAGACCGCTTTTGCCGCGACCAAGCTAAGCAATCACACCCTCGACGAATAAACATCACCCCGTAGGAGGGCCTTTTAGGCCCGAAGCTTTTGCCCTGGATCAGCACGAAATATGCCCAAAACCTTGAATGAAATTCTCCGGTGTGTATCATACACATGAGAAGCGAAAAGCTAATTCAAGATATCAAAAAACAGGGTTGGGTTCTGAATCGTATTCGCGGTTCACACCATGTGTTCACTCATCCAGAGCGAACGGGAATCGTCGTTATTCCACACCCCAAAAAAGAACTTGGCATTGGACTTGTCGCCGCAATTCGAAAGCAGGCTGGCATCAAGGAATAAACGTGCGTTATCCCATCGTTATAGAGCCTGGCAGTAATAAAACCGCGTTCGGCGTTGTCGTGCCCGACATGCCGGGCTGTTTTTCTGCCGGCGATACTCTGGAAGAAGCCATTTCCAATGCGGAAATCGCGGCGGCCGCCTGGATTGATACGCAAATGGATCGCGGTTTGAACATTCCGCAACCATCGGAATTATCCGAATTGCAAAAAGATCCGAAATACGCGAAATGGATTTGGGCCGTGATCACCATTGATCCGGCCTTGTTGGATGACCGCATCGAGCGCGTCAACATCACCTTGCCGCGCCGTGTCTTGAAACGCCTTGATGATGCCGCGAAAGCCGTCGGTGAAACCCGCTCGGGCTATATCGCGCAACTTGCGTTGAAATAAAAACACTACCCATCAAATTTAACCTTAAAACCTACGAACCTAGTTGATAAATCCATGACCCAGCCCGCCCCAGTTTCCACCTCCGACATCCGCCAGTCGTTTTTGAAATTCTTCGAATCCAAAGGCCATACGATTGTTGCATCGAGCCCTTTGGTTCCGGGCAACGATCCGACCCTGCTGTTCACCAATGCCGGCATGGTGCAATTCAAGGATGTCTTTCTGGGTGCGGACAAACGCAGCTACAAACGCGCGGTTTCCTCGCAGCGTTGCGTGCGTGCCGGTGGCAAGCATAACGATCTGGATCAAGTCGGTTACACCGCACGTCACCATACCTTTTTTGAAATGCTCGGCAATTTCAGCTTCGGCGATTATTTCAAGCACGATGCCATTGTCTATGCCTGGGAATTACTGACCGGCGTCTGGAAACTACCGGCAGAAAAATTGCTTGTCACGATTTATCACACCGACGATGAAGCTTTCGAAATCTGGAACAAGGTCGTTGGCCTGCCACCAGAAAGAATCATCCGCATCGGCGACAACAAGGGCGCGCCTTACGCTAGCGACAACTTCTGGCAAATGGCCGACACCGGTCCTTGCGGTCCTTGCACCGAAATTTTCTACGATCACGGCGCTCACATTCCAGGCGGCCCTCCGGGTTCGCCGGATGAAGACGGCGATCGCTTCATCGAAATCTGGAACAACGTGTTCATGCAGTTCGACCGCCAACCTGACGGCACACTGTTGCCGTTGCCAGCGCCGTGCGTCGATACCGGTATGGGCTTGGAACGCGTCGCCGCCGTGTTGCAACACGTGCATTCCAATTACGAAATCGATTTGTTCCAGCACCTGATCAAGGCCGCTGCCAAACTGACCGACACCACCGATCTGGAAAACAAATCGCTGCGCGTGATCTCCGATCATATTCGCGCCTGTTCCTTCCTGATCGTCGACGGCATTCTGCCTTCGAACGAAGGTCGCGGTTATGTGCTGCGCCGGATCATCCGTCGCGCCGTTCGCAATATCTGGAAACTCGGATCATTGTCCGCCGATGGTCTGTTCTGGCGCATGGTGCAACCGCTGGTCGAAATGATGGGCGATGCCTATCCGGAATTGAAATCGAAACAGGCGCTGATCGAACAAGCCTTGAAAGCCGAAGAAGCTGCATTTTCATCGACGCTTGATGCCGGCATGATGCGTTTGAACTCAACGCTGCAAGCAAACGGTGGAATACTCGATGGCGAACAACTGTTCCAGATGCACGACACCTACGGCTGCCCGCCTGATCTGATTATCGACATTTTACGGGAGAGAGAAGGAAGTAGGCTGGCCGACAACGCCAACGAAACCTACGAAACCCTGATGGAAGAGCAGCGAACCCGCGCACGTTCGGCCGGCAAGTTCGCCGGTCAAACCGGTTTGCCGGCAGAACTCGTGGCTTCGTTGCACGCGACCGAATTCCTTGGTTACGAAACCCTGGAAGAAGACAGCTGCAAAGTCGTCGCCCTCGTAAAAGACGGCAAGCCGGTTCAATCGATCGAAAGCGGTGACGATGCCATCGTGATTCTCAATCGCACACCGTTCTACGCCGAATCCGGCGGTCAAAGTGGCGATAGCGGTGTATTGCTTGATGTTGGTTCCGATCATTTCGACGTCAGCGACACCATCAAAATTTCCGCCATCTTCCACGGCCATGTCGGCAAGCTGAGCAAAGGCGCGTTGAAAGTCGGCGACAAAGTCTCCGCCCGCGTCAATGAAGCACGCCGCCAGGCCATCGTGCTCAATCACTCGGCCACGCATTTGCTGCACGCCGCCTTGCGCAACGTGCTCGGCACCCATGTCACGCAGAAAGGTTCGCTGGTCGCGCCGGATAAATTGCGTTTCGACTTCTCGCATTTCCAGGCCGTCACGTCAGAAGAATTGTCGCGCGTCGAAAAAATGGTCAACGAAGAAATTCGCCGCAACCCGGAAGCCGAAGTGCACCACATGGGCATGGAAGAAGCCATTGAATTCGGCGCCATGGCCTTGTTCGGCGAAAAATACGGCGAGCGCGTTCGCGTGCTGAAGATGGGCGATTTCTCGACCGAACTGTGCGGCGGCACCCACGTTCACCACACCGGCGACATCGGCGTGTTCAAGATTGTTTCCGAAGGTGGCATCGCGGCCGGCGTGCGTCGTATCGAAGCGGTCACCGCCGACGGCGCATTGCAATATTTCGCCGAACAGGAAAAACAACTCGATGAAGCCGCCGAACTGCTCGGTGCCAAAGGCAAGGATGTCATCGACAAACTCAAAGCCTTGCTCGACCACCAGAAAAAACTCGAACGCGAACTGAAAACCATCAAGGCAAAAGCCGCTGCCGGCGCCGCGATGGATTTGGTCAGTAATGCCATTGAAGTGAATGGCGTGAAAATTCTCGCCGCCCGTCTCGAAGGCCTGGACACCACCGGCCTGCGTGAAGCCGTCGATGCCCTGAAAAACAAACTCGGCGATTCGGTGATCGTGCTGGCCTCGGCCGACAACGGCAAAGCGGCATTGATCGCGACCGTGCAGGGCAGCGCACTGGGCAAAGTCAAAGCCGGCGAGCTGCTGACCCATGTGGCAAGCCAGGTCGGCGGCAAAGGCGGCGGTCGCCCCGATGCCGCCCAAGGCGCCGGCAACGACGGCCCGGCCCTGGTTACCGCCCTGAACGGCGTCAAAGACTGGGTGTCGGCACGCCTGAACTAAGCAAACCCTCGCAAATTCAACCAAATAGGCCCGAAAACCGACGTTTTCGGGCCTTTTCATTGCAACTCGGCCAAACCCGCACTAACATCGGTTCAAGCTGAACAAGCGGGAACCGCGTGGCAACAAGGCGCGGACCGGTATACGGACGTATCGGGAGGGAGATGCATGCTAATTTTGACTCGCAGGGTGGGAGAAACCCTGATGATTGGTGATTCAGTCACCGTAACGGTGCTGGGCGTCAAAGGTAATCAAGTGCGGATCGGAATTACCGCACCCAAAGACGTGGCAGTACACCGCGAAGAGATATTCCAGCGCGTCGATAAAGCCGGCGCCAAGGAAGCAGCGGACAAACCCGAGCAAACTTAAGGTTTACCGAAGTGGGTGCAATCCGCTAAACTACGCAACTTGATAGAGGCTTGACCGTCTAAATCAACAAACCCGGAGAGATGCCCGAGTGGCCGAAGGGGCTCCCCTGCTAAGGGAGTATGGGCTTTAACTCCCATCGAGGGTTCGAATCCCTCTTTCTCCGCCAAA
>Ga0209480_10001708_pt1 | contig 15800 bp, 18 predicted proteins | sample JI61114C2DNA_FD_187501 | JGI IMG/M metagenome (GOLD analysis project Ga0209480, IMG submission 187501) | Wastewater effluent complex algal communities from Wisconsin, to seasonally profile nutrient transformation and Carbon sequestration -... | ecosystem: Engineered > WWTP > Effluent > Algae...
GGCTACGCAGCCCTGGCCTTTTCTGAAGAACACAACCATGCCCACCACTGACGCCCTCCTCGGCCGGGCCCTCCTCAGCCAGGCCCGCCAGGCCATCGCCGACGCCCTTGGCCTGGAGGCCCCCGCCGGCCTCGATCACCCCGACTTCGCCAAGCGGGGCGCCAGCTTCGTCACCCTGACCATCGACGGCGAGTTGCGCGGCTGCATCGGCAGCCTCAACGCCCACCGCGCCCTGGGCGACGACGTGCGCAGCAACGCGGTTTCCGCCGCCCTCTCCGACCCGCGCTTCCCCCCTCTGCCGGCAGCCGAGTTCGGCAAGGTGCAGGTCGAGGTGTCGCTCCTGACCGAACCCGAGTTCATGGAGTTCCGCGACGAAGCCGATGCGCTCGCCCAACTCGTGCCGGGCCGCGACGGGGTGATCTTCTTCAACGGCTGCCAGAAATCCACCTTCCTTCCGCAAGTCTGGGAACAACTTCCCGAGCCCCACCTGTTCATGGCCGCCCTCAAGCAAAAAGCCCGGCTGCCGGTCGACTTCTGGGGCCCTGGCGTCATGCTGGCGCGCTACCAGGTTCGCAAATGGAAAGAAGGAGACTTCAAGGAGTAAGCATCATGGACACGCACCCGGGCCGTTACTGGCACGCTCTCGACGACGGCCGCATCCAGTGCGACCTCTGCCCGCGGGATTGCCGACTCCACGAGGGCCAGCGCGGCGCCTGTTTCGTGCGCCAGATGGTCGACGGAAAAATGCTGCTCACCACCTACGGGCGAAGCTCCGGTTTCTGCATCGACCCCATAGAGAAAAAGCCGCTCAACCACTTTTACCCCGGCTCCAGCGTTTTCTCTTTCGGCACGGCCGGCTGCAACCTCGCCTGCAAATTCTGCCAGAACTGGGATATTTCCAAGAGTCGCGACATGGACCGGCTGATGGATGCCGCCGCCCCCGCCGAGATCGCCGAGGTAGCCGCCAAAAACGGCTGCCGGAGTGTCGCCTACACCTACAACGACCCGGTGATCTTCGCCGAGTACGCCATCGACACCGCCGAGGCCTGCCACGCCCGCGGCATCGCCAACGTGGCGGTCACTGCCGGCTACATCCACCCCGAGGCGCGCCGCGACCTCTTCGCGGTGATGGATGCCGCCAACGTCGACCTCAAGGCCTTCGCCGATGATTTCTACGTGCACCAGTGCGGCGCCCACCTCGCCCCGGTGCTCGACACCCTCAGCTGGCTGCACCACGAAAGCCACGTGTGGGTCGAAATCACTACCCTGCTGATTCCCGGCCTCAACGACTCCGACGCCGAAGTCACCGCGCTGTCCAAATGGGTCGCCACCGAACTCGGCCCCGACGTGCCGCTGCACTTCACCGCCTTTCACCCCGACTACAAGCTCGACCAGCTTCCCCCCACCCCGCCGGCCACCCTGACCCGCGCCCGCAAGATCGCGATGGACGCCGGCCTGCACTACGTTTACACGGGCAACGTGCACGACACCGATGGCGGCTCGACCCGCTGCCCATCCTGCGGACAGGTCGTCATCGAACGCGACTGGTACGCCATCCTCGCCTACCGGCTCGATGCCCGCGGCGCCTGCCAGGGCTGCGGACACCAGATCGCCGGGCGCTTCGGCGAATTTTCCGGTGCATTCGGCCCGCGCCGTGTTCCGGTGCACATCCGGACGTAAGCGCAGTGACGCATTACCTTGTCGACCCACAACAAGGCGTGCCATCGTCGCAATCATGATGAAACTGCGTCACACCCCGATCAGCATCGCCGCCGGCCCCGTGTGGCTCGAGGCGCTGCAAGCCCATTCGCCCGACGCCGACGGCCTGATTCTCATCGCCCAGAATTCCGTCGGCAATCACCGCAACTCCCGCGAGGCCCACTTCGCCCACTGTCTTCAGAATGCCGGCTTCGCCACGCTGCTGTTCGACCTGGAAACCCGCTACGAAGAAACCCGCGACCCTGACACCCGCTACAACACGCCGCTGCTCGGCCACCGCATCAACACCCTGCTTGAATGGCTGCGCCACCAGCCGACGCTGATCGGCATGCCGATCGGGCTGCTCGCCAGCAGCACCGGCAGCGCCGCAGCAGTGCGTGCGCTGGCGAAGGATCCGGAGCTGGTCAGCGCCCTCGTGTGCCGCGGTGGCCGCCCGGGGCTGGCCGGAATCAGCCCGCTTCGCCAGGTTTCCTGCCCTACGCTGATGATCGTCGGCGACAAGGACGAAGGCCTCGGCAACATTCGCCAGGCCTACGATTTGCTCGGCTGCACCAAGGCCTGGCGGGATGTTCCCGGAACCGACGACTATTTTCGCGAACCCGGCGCCCTGGACGACGCTGCCACACTGGCCGCCGAGTGGTTCCACGCCCATCTGGCCATCACGCCGGCCCAGCGCGCACTGGCCGCCAGCGACTCAAGCCAGCCGGCCACCCCTGATCGACCCCCCCTTGGACAGTGACGGTGATTCGGCCCCAGGCCGACGCCGGACCATTTACCGACAAGCTCTCACCATCGCCTGGTGCGGCAGGCCCGCCTCGTCGTATTCATTCCCCACCGGCACAAAGCCAAAACGGGTGTAAAAACCCAGCGCATGGCTTTGCGCGCTGAGCGCCAGACGCGACATGCCGAGCCGCCCGGCCTCCGCTATCAGGGCCTCGAGCAATGCCGCCCCGACACCACGACCGCGCCAGCCGGCCAGCACGGCCATACGCCCGATGTGGCCGTCCGGCAACAGGCGCCCCGTGCCCACCGGCTCACCCTCCACCCACGCCAGCGCGTGACACGACAGCGCATCGAACTCGTCCAGCTCCATCTCCACCGGCACGCCCTGTTCATCCACAAAAACCCGGAAGCGGATCGGCGCGGCCTGCGCTGAAACCTCGTCCCAGCGCCCCAGCATTACGCTGACACCCGCGGCGCGGCTCATGCCCGGATATCCACCGGCGTGCCAACCGGAACGAGATCGAAGAGTTCGGCCACGTCGCGGTTGCGCATGCGCACGCAGCCGATGGACAGCGGCACGCCCATCGGCTCGGTGTCGGGCGTACCGTGGATATAGATGTAGCGGCGCATCGAATCGACCGTGCCGAGCCGGTTGAAACCCCGCTCCGTACCCGACAGCCACAGGATCCGGGTCAGGATCCAGTCCCGCCCGGGCAACTCGGCGGCCATCTCCGGCGACCACACCTCGCCCGTAGGTCGCCGGCCGCGAAAAGCAGCCGCGAGCGGCGCACCGGCACCAATCCGCGCCCGGATCACATGCCGGCCGCGCGGCGTGCAATGACTCCCGCTTTCCTCGCCAGGCCCGTTTCTGGCAGTCGAAACGCCATAGCGACGAATGCAGGCGCCATCGCCACCGAACAGGGCCAGCGTCTGAGTGGGAATATCGATTCGAATCTGCACCATATTCATGCTCCGGCCACCCGTTTGCGCCGGGCGGCAAAGAAACCGGACAAAATTCCGCCACATGTGTCGGCAAGGAGTCCTCCCTCCACCTCGGCGTGATGATTTAGGCGCGTTTCCGCGAAAAGATCGATTACGCTACCTGCGACTCCCGTTTTCGGATCGCGCGCACCAAACACCACCCGGCCAATCCGGGCATGCATAATTGCTCCCGCACACATGACGCAGGGTTCGAGCGTCACATACAGCGTGCAGCCGGGCATGCGGTAATTGACCAGCGTTTCAGCCGCATCGCGCAGCGCCATCACCTCGGCGTGGGCAGTGGGGTCATGGCGCAAAATGGGCTGATTGAAGCCGCGGCCGACGACTCGGCCATCGGGTCCGACGATCACCGCGCCGACGGGCACCTCGCCGCAGCGGCCGGCCTCCTCGGCCAGTTCGATGGCGGCACGCATGAATTCGGCGTCCTGCTCGGGACTGATAGGGGTCATGGATGACAAAATGACTGAAATGAAGTTTCGGAACCTGACGAACGGATTTTAAAGCAGCATCGTGCAAACACCGCCCCAAACAGTGACAGCCCCCTCCCTGACAGGGCGGGCTCGATGACTCCCCCACGGAATCACAAGCCCGCGCAGGAACAGATCGAGGCCGGCCCAGCCCTCCTTTCGAGGCGCGCGACCCGCGCCGCGCGCATCGCCTGCATTTATGCGCTGCTGGCCGTTGCACTGATCGCCGGCGCAGAGTTGCTGCCCGCGGCAGAGGCACTACGCCATCACCTGAGCTCCCTGCTGGCTGGCGCCACGAGCGTGTTCCTGTTTATTCTGCTGCGCCGTGAGCCCGCCGACGCCCATCCGGCACCTGCTGCAATCAAGCTTTCGCTCCATGACGACGTTTCCGGCACCGAATCCGAAACACGCTTCCGCGAAGTACTCGACGTGGTGCAGCACGTGCAGTACCGGTTCAACCCCGAGCACGAATGCTACGACTACATCTCGCCCCGCGCCGAAGCCTGGCTCGGCACCCCCGTCGAAACCCTGTGCGCGCCAGGCGGCTGGCAGCACTTTTCCCAGCGCATCAGCAGCGAGGAGCTGGGCCGTATCTGGGCCCGGATTGGTGAAGCCCTCAAAACCCCGGGCTGTGATCCGGTGGAAATGAGCTTTGAATACCAGCTCGACTCGGCCTGCTCCGGCCCCATCTGGATTCGCGATCAACCGACCCTTCTACGCCGACCCGACGGCAGCCTGAAGGCCGTGGTCGGCACCGCCTCCGACCAGACCGCCGAGCGCACCGCCCGCGAAAATCTTCGCGTCACCCTGCGCAGCATGGGCGAAGCGGTCATCGCGACCGACGAGCAGGGCCGCATCACGCTGATGAATCCGGTCGCGGAGGCGCTCACCGGCTGGACCGAGGACGAAGCCTGCGGCCAGCACCTCGGCGCGCACTTCCACATCATTGACGAGGAAACCGGCGAGGCGCTCGAATGCCCGGCCGCCAGGGCGCTGCGTGAGCGCCGCAAGGGCACGGCCAGCAAGCCAACCATGCTGGTTGATCGCAGCGGGACGCGCCGCCCGATTGCCCATAGCTGCGCGCCCATCATGCTGGCGCCCCACGAACAGCCCCTCGGCACCGTCATGGTTTTCCGCGACCAGACCGAAGAGCGCCGCGATCAACAGGCCATCACAAGCCAGCAGACACGCTACCGCGCCCTCGTAGAGAACTCGCCGGTGGGCATTTTCCACTACACAGGCGATCTGCTGATCAGCTACTGCAATAGCCGGCTGGCCGAAATCATCCGCTCGACGCCCGAACAACTGGCCGGCATGGACCTCCACAGCCTCGGCGACGAGACCATCCTGTCCATTCTCCAGCAAGCCCTGCTCGGCCAGCGCGGCGCCTACGACGGCCCCTTCGTCTCGCCGCTGGGCGCGGATGACGTGCACATTCTCTCGATCCGCGTCGCCCCGGACTACGACGCCGCCGGCAAGGTCTGCGGCGGCATCGGCATCGTCGAAGACCGCACCGTCTATCTCGAAACCGAAGCCCAGCTGCGCGACAGCAAGGAACGCTATGTGCTGGCCCAGCGCGGCACCAACGAAGGCCTGTGGGACTGGGATCCGAACACCCGCTACCTGTACCTGTCGTCGCGCCTCCTGTCGCTGCTGGGCCTCAACAGCGACACCCTGCGCACCACCGGCGACGAGTGGCTGAAGCTCATCCACCCGGACGACCGGCCCCACTACCGGGCAGATCTCATCGCCCACCTGCGAGGCGAAACCGACCACTTCGAATCCGAATACCGGGTTGCCGACAAGGACGGCAAGTTCCACTGGGTGTTGGCCCGCGGCCTGGCCCACCGTAACCAGCAGGGGCGCGCCGTCCGCGTCGTCGGCTCGATCGGCGACATCACCGCCCGGAAGCGCGCCGAAGAGCAGCTCAAGGCCGAGCGCGACTTCTCCCACGGCCTCATCGAAGGCCTGCCGGCACCCTTCTTCCTGTTCGACCAGCACGGTCGGCTGGTGCTGTGGAACCGCTTCGTAAGCGAACTCACCGGCCTCCCCGATGCGCAGCTCCTCAACGCGGAAGCAGAAAGCCTGGTGATACCGGAGCAGGAACCGGTCATGGCCCACCGCATCGAATCAGCCCTGCTCACCGGTGAGGCCTCGGCGGAAGTCATGCTTCGCCGCAACGACAAGGAGCCCGTACCCTTCCTCGTCGTCGGCCGGCGCGTCATTCTCGACGGCAAGCCGCATATCGTCGGCGTCGGCACCGACCTCACCGAGCGCAAGTTTGCCGAACGCGCCATCAAGCGCCTCAACACCGAACTCGAACGCCGCGTCGCCGAACGCACCTCCCAGCTCAGCGCCGCTCTCAACGAACTCGAATCCTTCAGCTACTCAGTCTCCCATGACCTGCGTGCTCCGCTGCGCGCCATCGAGGGCTACAGCGCCATCCTCGGCTCGGACTACGGCGACAAGCTCGACGACGAGGCCAAGGAGCTCCTGCGCCGGGTTCGCGCCGCCGTGCACCGCATGGGGCAACTCATCGATGACCTGCTCACGCTTTCACGGGTCAGCCGCAAGGAGCTGGAGCGCCGCCCGGTCGATCTCACCCTGCTCGCCCAGGTGATTTGCGAAGAACTCCGCCAGCAAGACCCGGAGCGGGAAGTCCGGGTGGACATCGCCCCGCATCTGCAGGTCGAGGGCGACCCGAGCCTGATGCGCACCGTGCTGGAAAACCTGCTCGGCAACGCCTGGAAGTTCACCGGCCGCGTCGAGCACCCGGCAATCCGCTTCGAAGCCACCCGCCATGAAGGCGTCGACGCCTTCGTGATCCGCGACAACGGCGCCGGCTTCGACATGCGCTACCGGGAAAACCTGTTCCGCCCCTTCCAGCGCCTGCATTCCGACCGGGAGTTTCCCGGCACCGGCATCGGCCTCGCCACCGTCGCCCGCATCGTCCGCCGGCATGGCGGCGAAGTGTGGGCCGAAGGCGAAGTCAGCCAGGGCGCCTCGCTTTACTTCAGCATCGGGCAAACTGCCGCACTGCAAAACGGCAACTGACAGACCCCAAAAAACGCGGCCAAGGTATCGGCCCCGTTTTTTTTGAACCGCCTTCGGATCGCAACAGCGCTACTTCAGCAAAATCGGCCGGTCAGGAAGTTCGTTCGGGTTGTTTTCCCGTGCCGGGAAAGGCCCGGCAAGCAGGTCACCCACGGCACGCACGGCATCCACCGCCCCGTCGCCAAATCGCTTTTCGCGAAACGCCGACTCCATCCGTCGGCAAACGCGATCCCATTCAGCCTGCGGCACCTGCCTGGCGATCCCCCGGTCCGCAACAATCTCGACCCGGCGGTCGACCCACTGGACGTAAATCAGCACGCCGGTGTTCTCGTCCGTATCCCACACCCGCAGGCGCGAAAAAACCTCTACCGCGCGCGCGCGGCTATCGATGCCACGCCTCAACTCGGACACATCCAGCCCGGCCTCGACAGCAAAACGGATCTCGCCCCGATGGCGCGCTTCCGACGCTTTCACGGCAGCATCGATAGCTTTCATGATGGGCGGCGTGAACACCCGCCCCAGCACCCAGGACGGTGCGATGACATGACGAAGCAAACGTCCGATCTGCATCACCAGCTCCCCGACGCACCGCCGCCGCCAAAACCGCCACCACCGCCCGACCAGCCGCCGCCACCGCCGCCGCGCCCGAAGCCACCCATGCCGCCGCCAACCCACGGCCCGCCGCGGCCGCCACCGCCACCCGAACCGAGAGCAAGCGCGAAGAAAAAGGCCACCACGCCGGCCACCACACCGACCAGCAAGGCGCCGGTGAACATCCATCCGCCCACCCCGGCGAGCCCTCCAATAACCGCCGCACCCAGCACCCGGCCGAGGATCACCCGAAGCACACCGCCGACGATGACGACCCCGAGCAGGCCCAGCGCAAGCGCATCCGGAAGCGATTCGAAAGCCGCGCCGGGCCCGGCCCCGCCCGCTGCAGGCGCCGGCAGGGCCTCGCCGCTGACCCGTGCGGCAAGCGCCTCGACGCCGGCCTCGATGCCACCGGGAAAATCCCCGGCCTTGAAGCGCGGCGTCACCACATCGGCGATGATGCGCTTGGCAATCGCGTCGGGAATCGCGCCTTCCAGCCCGCGCCCCACCTCGATGCGCATGCGGCGATCCTCCCGCGCCACCAGAAACAGCACGCCGTCGTCCACGCCCTTGCGCCCCAGGCGCCAAGCCTCGGCAGCGCGCAGGGCATAGGCCTCGATGGCCTCGGGCTGCGTGGATGACACCACCAGCACCGCAAGCTGGGCGCCTTTTTCCTGCTCCAGCCGGACCAGGCGATTTTCAAGGGCCAGCCGCTGCGGCTCGGGCAGCACGCCAAGCGTATCGGTTACATGCGCCGACAGCGCCGGAATGGCCTGCAATTCCTGGCCGTGCGCGCCCCCGCCGACGATGACGAGCACCAGCAGCAGAACGCGCAAGCAGACCGCCAAATCCCGCCCCACGACGAAAGCCCCGCGCCGGCCTTAGCGGCCTGCCGGAGCCGGGCTGCCGAAATTCACCTTCGGCGGCTCGCTGACGGTGGCTTCGTTCTCGACGGTGAAGTTGGCCTTGGTCTTGGCGCCGATCACCATCGCGGTGAGGTTGTTGGGGAAGGTGCGCACCGACACGTTGTAATCCTGCACCGCCTTGATGTAGCGGTTGCGGGCCACGGTGATGCGGTTCTCGGTGCCTTCGAGCTGGGCCTGGAGATCGCGGAAGTTGGCGTCGGCCTTGAGGTTGGGGTAGTTCTCGGTCACAACCAGCAGACGCGACAGTGCGCCGGAGAGCTCGCCCTGAGCCTTTTGAAACTTGGCCATGGCGTCCGGATCATTCACGAGCTCGGGCGTCACCTTCATGCCGGCCACGTTGGCACGGGCTTCGGTCACGCGAGTCAGCACCTCCTTTTCGTGGGACGCGTAGCCCTGAACCACCTGCACGAGGTTGGGAATCAGGTCGGCCCGACGCTTGTACTGGTTGAGCACCTCGGACCACGAAGCATTGATCTGTTCGTCGTTGATCTGGATCTGGTTGTAGCCACAGCCCGAGAGCAGCAGCAAGGACAGGATCATCGACAGGAATAGCTTGATACGCATGGTGTTTCCTCGAGAAAAGGCAGCCGTTTGAGGCGACCGAAACGAACATTCTAGCCACGCTGGATGACGGGCACCGTTCATCTTCGCCTGACCATCAAATCTTGCACTTCAACGGGCGCCCCGTCAGGCCTCTACCTCGTGCTTGAGGCGGCGCATGGTGGCGCGGGCGAAGCACAGGTCTTCCCAGGCCTTGGCCTTGTCGGCCTGGTTACGCAGCAGGTAGGCTGGATGATAGGTGATGATCACCGGAATTCCGTTGTATTCAAACAGCTTGCCGCGCATGGCACCAATCTTCACCTCCTGGTTCAGCAGCGCCTGGGCGGCCGGGCGGCCAAGGGCGACGATCAGACGCGGCTGGATCAGCCCGATCTGGCGTTGCAGGTAGGGGAAGCAGGCGGCCAGCTCGGACACTTCAGGCGTGCGGTTGTTGGGCGGGCGGCATTTCACCGCGTTGCCGATGAACACGTCCTCGCCCCGCTTGAGATCGATGCTCGCCAGCATGTTGTCGAGCAGGCGTCCGGCTTGGCCGACGAAGGGTTCACCGCGCGCGTCTTCCTCAGCGCCCGGCCCTTCGCCGACAAACAGCCAGTCGGCCTGGCGATCGCCGACACCGGGCACCGCCTGCTTGCGGCGCTGGCACAGCTCGCAGGCATCGCAGGCACGGATGCGGGCATCCAGTTCGTCCCAGCCGAGGCTTGCGATATCGCCCGGCACATTCCGGTGCATTGCGGGTGCTTCGATCGTGGGCCCGGACGACAGACCCGCCACCGGCGGCGCGAAACGGGCCAGCGGTTTGACCGTTGCCTCATCCACAGCCTGCATTTCAGATGGAGGCATCGCGGGCGCGCGGACAACCGGCTCAGGCGGGGCGGGTTCGACGACCGGAGCCTCTTCTATCTCGGCCGCACCGCGCAGCCGCCACAGGGGAGCGAGCCCCATTTCACGCAGAATGCCGTCGCGTCGGGAAGTCATGAAGACACCCTTGCCGCTGCGCGCCTTTCAGCCACGCGGGAACATTCGCCCTTGAGGCGGCCCTGCGGGCTCATCGCCATAGCGGCAACCTCATTATCAGCGCGTCTTCGCGCCCTTCGGCGGCCGGGTAATAGCCCTTGCGCCGGCCTATCGTTTCAAAGCCGGCACGCTGGTAGAGCGCCAGCGCCGGCGCGTTGGACGGCCGCACTTCGAGAAAGAGCTGGCGTGCGCCGACCTCACGGGCGACCCGGCCCAGGTGATCGAGCAGACGCCGGCCGAATCCGCAGCTCTGGCGTGACGACACCACACTGATGTTCAGGATGTGAGCCTCGTCGAGCACCATCATCAAGACCGCGTAGCCCACCGGCTCGGACCCGTCGAACATCATCCAGCAGCCGTAACCTGCACGCATCGAATCGGCAAAACTGATGGCCGACCACGGAAACGGATACAGCAGCCGATCCTGGGCTGCGACCCATTCGAGGTCGAGTTCGCTCATGGGCGCAAAAACGGGATCGGGGGCAGGCACCACCACGCTCATGCCTTGCCTCCACGGGCGAGGCGCTCGGCAGTGGTCATCGCAACCTTGTCGCGCACATAAAGTGGAGCGGCGAGCGCCGGGTCGATGGCTTCGCCGCGCCGGAAGCGCCCGGCTGCAAGTCGAGCAACGGCCGGCGCCAGCTGCGGCGTGGATGCATCAAAGCCGGTCAAGCGCTCGCCAAGAGCCGGAACAAGGGTTTTTTCGTAAGCCCGGAAGGCGGAACCGAAGCCGAACCACGTGCCGTCAGGCGGCAGGTGCACGCTCGCCGGCACGGCGCAGGCCGGCGCGAGGCATTCCTGCAGCGCGCCATCGACACGCCGGTAGGCCGCAAAATAAACCTCGGACATGCGCGCATCGGCCGCGACAAAAATCGCATCGTGCCCGCACAGGCTCGCCAGCGCCTCAAGGGTACCGACGGGAATCACCGGCTTGCCGGCGCCCATCGCCAGACCCTGGGCAACCCCGCAGGCGAGCCGCAGACCGGTGAAGGCGCCCGGGCCCGCACCAAAGGCAATCGCATCCACGTCGCCAAGCGCAAGGCCCGCATCCTTGAGGAGCTGGACAATTTCAGGAAGGATGGTTTCCGAATGGCCGGGACTACCGGCAACGGAACGTTCGTGCATCCGCTCGCCGTCCAGGAGGGCGACCGAGGCGGATTCGGAGGAGGTTTCGAGAGCTAGGATCTTCATGGCCCGCGCATTCTAACGCCCCGCGGGCCCGCCGGCCGTGCCGGCACAAGGGCACACCGCGCCAGAGCCCGTCAATCCGGCCGGCGCGGCGGCGGGTTGCCGTAGACATCGCGCCCCGCATCATGGACGTCGCGCCGCAACTGACGCCGCTCCTCGGGCGACCAGCGACGCGGATTGCGGCTGTCGTCCATGTCCGGACGACGCGCCGGCTCGGCCATGAAGGCCGGCGGCTCACGCATCTGGCGATCGACCGGACCCGCGTGGGAACGCAGCCAGCCGCCGCCCCGCTCAGGCCCGTCGGCAAACGCAGCGGCACACCACAACTGCCCTGCCAGCACGCCTGCTGCCACGAAGCCCACACCACGAAGCAACTTTTTATGCACAGACATCTCGCTTTCCATGTCCCATATCCTAACCCGGCGACAGAAGTTCGGACATTCGGCCCCCGCTGGATTTGATTCTGGCAGCCCCGCCGCGGATTGAAATCCGCCTTTGTAAGAGGATGTTAGACCGCCCCGAGCCCTTACGTTTGCTTACTGCACCCTCGCTATCCGGCTAGCCGGCTTGCAGGCGAAAAGCTAGGATTCGCTCCATGGAAAAAGAAAGCTATCGCATTCTCGTCGTCGACGACGACCTTCGCCTGCGGGATCTTCTCAAACGCTACCTCGGTGAACAGGGCTTCAACGTCAAGACGGTCAGCGACGCGGCCCAGATGGATCGCGTGCTCTTGCGCGAACATTTCGACTTGATGGTGCTCGACCTGATGTTGCCCGGCGAAGACGGCCTGTCGATCTGCCGGCGCCTGCGCGGCACCAACAACCCCATTCCCATCGTGATGCTCACCGCCAAGGGCGACGACGTCGACCGCATCGTCGGCCTCGAGATGGGCGCCGACGACTACCTTCCCAAGCCCTTCAACCCGCGCGAACTGGTTGCCCGCATCCACGCCGTGATGCGCCGCCAGCCGCAAACGCCACCGGGCGCCCCCGCCGCCGACGACGAGGACGTCAGCTTCGGCCAGATCGTCGTCCAGCTCGGCACCCGCATCCTGGTTCGCAACGGCGAGGAAACCCTGCTGACCACCGGCGAATTTGCGCTGCTCAAGGTACTGCTCCAGCACCCCCGCCAGCCCCTCTCCCGCGACCGCCTGATGGAACTGGCGCGTGGGCGCGAATACGACGTCTTCGACCGTTCCATCGACGTGCAGATCTCGCGCCTCAGAAAGCTCATCGAGGAAGACCCCGGCAAGCCCCGCTACATCCAGACCGTCTGGGGCTTCGGCTACGTCTTCGTGCCCGACGGCAACAAACACGCGGCCCCTTGATCCGGCGTCATGGCGCACCCCCGCCTTCGCGCGCTCCTGCCCTGGTCACCCCGAACCCTGCTGTGGCGAATTTTCCTGCTGGTGGCGGTGCTCATGCTGGCCTCGGTGGCAGTGTGGTCGGCCATATTCAGCCACTTCGACCAGGCCAGCCGGGGCCGCCAGACCGCCCAGACCGTCGTCAGCATCATCAACCTGACCCGCACCGCCCTGCTCAACGCCGACCCGGCCCTGCGCAAGGATCTGCTCCTCGACCTGGCCACCCTCGAAGGCATCCGCATCTACCCGGCCGAGGATGACGACAAGACCGCGCCCCTCGACGACACCACGGTACTGCGTCGGGTGATCGAGGACGTGCGCCTCCAGCTCGGTGCCGACACCCGCTTCGCCTCCTCCTGGGAAGGGCTGACCGGTTTCTGGGTCAGTTTCCGCATCAAGGGCGACGATCCGGCCGACAACGCCGAGTTCTGGGTGATGCTGCCCAGCGAGCGGGTCATGCACCCCCACGCGCTCGAGTGGATGTGGTGGGGCGCCGCCGCCCTGTGCCTGGCCATGCTCGGCGCCTACATGATCGTGTCGCGCCTCAACCGCCCCCTCAAGGCCATGGCTGCCGCCGCCCGCACCGTCGGACGCGGGGAAATGCCGCCACGCCTCTCCGAGAGCGGGCCGACAGAGCTGGCGGACCTCGCCCACGCCTTCAACCAGATGTCCCATGACCTGCAGCAACTCGACGCCGACCGGGCGCTGATTCTTGCCGGCGTCTCCCACGATCTGCGCACCCCCCTCGCCCGCCTGCGCCTGGGCGTCGAAATGTGCGGCGCCGACCCCGCTGACGTGGACGCGATGGTCTCCGACATCGAGGACATGGACCGCATCATTGGCCAGTTCCTGGAATTCTCCCGGGAGGATGGCGGAGAAATCCTCGCCCCCCTCGATCTCGCCGCGCTCGCCGACGAGCTTTCCGCCCTTTACGCCCGCCGCGGCTTTCCCCTCACGGTGCGCAGCAGCGGCACCAGCCTTGTGACGGCGCGCCCGCAAGCCCTGCGCCGGGCCATCACCAACCTGATCGAAAACGCCATCAACTACACCGGCGCCGCGCCCGAACTCGAGACCGGCAGCACTGGCGGCCAGCCCTTCATCCGCGTGCTCGACCGCGGGCCCGGCATCCCGGCATCCGAAACAGAAAGGGTAAAGCGCCCCTTTACCCGCCTGGAATCCGCCCGCACCAACACCAAGGGCTCGGGACTCGGTCTTGCCATCGTCGATCGCATCGTGCGCGGCCAGCACGGCGAATTTCGCCTCGGCCCCCGCGAAGGCGGCGGACTCGACGCCAGCATCCTGCTCCCGGCCGCGCCAAAAACCTGAGTTAAAGCTAGAATTGGGCCAAACTCCCTAATGGCGCCACAACCATGATCCTCTTCCACCAGTTCTACGATCAGACCAGCTCCACACTGACCTATCTGCTCGCCGACCCCATCAGCGGCGACGCCGTTGTCATCGACTCGGTCAAGGAGCACATGGGCGCCTACCTCAGCTTTCTGCAAGAGCAGGAGCTGAGCCTCGCGTGGGTGCTCGAAACACATATTCATGCCGATCACATCACCGGCGCGGCCGGCCTGCGCGAACTCACCGGCGCCCGCAGCGCCATGGGCCGCAACAGTGCCGCGGGCTGCGCCGACCGCCTGCTCGGCGAAGGCGACACCATCGTCTTCGGCAACCACGTGATCCGCGTCATCCCCACCCCCGGCCACACCCCCGGCTGCGTCACCTACCAGTGGCGCGACCGCCTGTTCACCGGAGACGCGCTCCTGATCGGCGGCTGCGGACGAACCGACTTCCAGGGCGGCGACGCAGGCCAGCTCTACGACAGTGTCACCGAGCGCCTGTTCACCCTGCCCGAAGAAACGCTGGTCTACCCCGCCCACGACTACCACGGCGCCCGGGTGTCCTGCATCGGCCAGGAAAAAGACCTCAACCCGCGCTTCGCCGGCCACAACCGCCAGTCCTTCATCGACTTGATGGGCAGTCTCAACCTGCCCCGCCCTGAAATGATGGACGAAGCCCTGCCTGCCAACATGAACTGTGGCAACGGTCGTCCCCAGAAGAATTTTCATGGTATCTGAACCCACCACGCCCTATGCAGAACTCGGTGGCGAAGCCGGCATCCGGCGCCTCGTCCACCGCTTCTACCAATTGATGGATACCCTGCCCGAAGCCTGGGATGTGCGCCAGATGCATCCTGAAGACCTCTCCGGCTCGGAAGAAAAACTCTTCATGTACCTCACCGGCTGGCTGGGCGGCCCGCCGCTCTACGAGCAGGCCCACGGCCACCCGCGCCTCCGGGCCCGCCACCTGCCCTTCACCATCGCCAGCCGCGAGCGCGACCAGTGGCTCATGTGCATGAAGCTCGCCTTCGACGAATGCATCCCCGAAAGCCCGCTGCGCACCCGGCTGTGGACAGCCATCGACGGCCTTGCCGACCACATGCGCAACCGCGCCGACCCCGCCTGAACCAGCCCCAAGCTCACACCCCGATAATGAAATTTCTCTTCGACCTGTTCCCGATCATCCTGTTTTTCGTCGCCTACAAGTTTGCCGGCATCTTCGCTGCAACCGCCGTGGCGATCGCCGCCACCGTCGGCCAGATCGGCTGGGTGTGGTTCCGCCACCGCAAGGTCGACACCATGCTGTGGGTCAGCCTCGTCATCGTCACGGTCTTCGGCGGCGCGACCCTGCTCTTCCAGAACCCCACCTTCATCAAGTGGAAACCCACCGTGCTCTACTGGTTTTTTGCCGGCGCGCTGATTTTCTCCGCCGTCGTGCTCAAAAAAAACCTGATCCGCAAGATGCTCGAAGCCCAGATGAAACTGCCCGAACCCATATGGGGCACGCTCAACCTGGTCTGGGCCGGCTTTTTCGGCCTCATGGGTGTACTGAATCTGTTCATTGCATACAACTTTTCCGAAGATACCTGGGTCAACTTCAAGCTTTTCGGCGGCATGGGCCTGATGATCGTCTTCGTGCTGGCCCAGGGAATGCTGCTGTCCCGCTACATTGAAGAGGAATCCAACTGATGCTCTACGTCCTGATCGGTGAAGACCTTCCCGGCACGCTCGACAAACGTCTCGCTGCCCGCCCCGAACACGTCGCCCGCCTGCAGGCCCTGCAGGCTGATGGCCGCCTGATCCTCGCCGGCCCCTGCCCGGCAATCGATTCGCCCGACCCCGGCCC
>Ga0209480_10001710_pt1 | contig 15787 bp, 18 predicted proteins | sample JI61114C2DNA_FD_187501 | JGI IMG/M metagenome (GOLD analysis project Ga0209480, IMG submission 187501) | Wastewater effluent complex algal communities from Wisconsin, to seasonally profile nutrient transformation and Carbon sequestration -... | ecosystem: Engineered > WWTP > Effluent > Algae...
CCCGATGTTTGTGTCCATGTTCCACCTGTTTGTTCTCCCGTAATTAAACTGAATAAATCAATCGGTGTTACACTTGAATCACAAATCGTTGTGTTACCATCAACTCCTGCATTAGATGTCGAACTAACTATCGCATTAAATTGTGTAAATGCAGGACAAGGAATGGTTAAACCCTCAACTCTAACAAAAATTGGTGTATCTGCAAGAGTCGCTGAGAAACTTGATGAAATCTGATTTACATTATTAATAGCATCCTGAGCAGACAAATAAAATAAAACATCGTAATCCGAGGGATTTAAGGCTCCTAAAATAATTGAATTATTATCTGCTAAATTAAAATTATTTGTACAACTATTTAAATCTGGAGGATTTTGATTAATAGAAATACCCACATACTCAACAATTATACAATCGGTTAGTTCACAAGAACCAAGTACAGAGTTATTTGCTCTTAAACAGTATGTTCCTGGAGCAGAAACTGTTAAAGTAGGACTTGTTTCTCCAACCAAAACATTACCATCTAATTCCCAAACAAAATTGTAAGTAGCTGGATCTAAATTCGAATTCAAAACCCTAGTATCACCTATACACATTGCTAAACCATTAGCAACTGTCATATCATTAGTCTCAATACCCGCACCTACCGGATACGTTAAATCAAGATTTCCAATATTAAAACTAGCTCCTTGAATAAGAACAGCTGAATCGAAATCTTTATCATCATAATCTCCAATTACTAACTTTATTCTATAATTTCTATAAGGAATCACATTAGCAGAAGCTGTTAAAGGAACCGTATATCCCCTCATATTCATTACAGCAGCAGGATTACCCACATTGTAAGTATCAAACAAAGATGAATTAGATGACCCACAAAGAAAATTATGTGCAGAATCACGTATTGTTGTTACAGAAACTGGTGTAGTAGTACCCGGCACGACAGCTAAGTTCGTACTAATCCCAGTAGTTAAATCGGTTAAAATAAAGGCAAATACATCTGAATAGTTACATTGAAATTGTCCATATTCGTTAGATGATAACACATAATTAAAACTAAAATTAGTTGTTATAGGAGTAAAATCAAACTGAAGATAAGTAACATCATCTATTGTGCCTGGAGCCCCACCTGCTGTTGAAATTGCCTGCAATTGAGCATCTCCAGAATCAGAACATAAACTACTCATATTATTTCCAGTATAACCACCTGCTGAAAAACCAACAATTCCATTCCTTAAAATAATTCCAGACGAAAAATCAAAATCTGTTCCACCATACTGAAAATACCCAATTCCACAAGTTGCCGACGAAGTAACATTTGACACCAATGCACAAGGAGAATTAACTAAAACATCTCTAACTAACTGCGTAGTTGTATAAGTTGTAGTATTTACAGTAATTGTCTGCGACACACCAAAAAAGGATGTAAAAAAAAGTAAATAAAAATAATATTTTTTCATAGGTTGTAGGTTTTGCTCTTAGAAAAAATTAAGTTAATTAATTGTCTTTAAGTACGTTAATGTAAATTTTATAAAAAAAACAAATATAACCATTTTATTTTTATTTTTGCTAAAATTTAATAAAAAAATTAATATGGTCGCAATAAAAAAAACAAATAACCCTACAATACTTAAATTTGAGCTAGAAAAATTCATTGTTAAAGGAAAAAAAGTTGAGTTTAAAAATATCGACGAGACCAAACAATCTCCTTTAGCAAAACAATTATTTTTTCTTCCTTTTGTAAAAACTGTTTACATCTCAGAAAATTTTATTGCTATTGAAAAATTTTCAATTGTTGAATGGGAAGATGTTCAAGATGATGTAGCCAAACAAATTAACGAATTTATTGCAAATGGCGGTGAAATTATCCTAATTGATGAAACTCAACACAAGAAACAACCTATAACTATTTATACAGAAGCCACTCCTAACCCATCAGTTTTGAAGTTTGTATGCAATAAATTGTTAACAAAAACTGCACTTGAGTGTAAAAACATTGACGAAACATTAGCTTCACCACTTGCAAAAGAATTATTTAAATTCCCGTTTGTAAAAGAAGTATTTATTGATGAAAATTATATTTCGATTACAAAATTTACCATTACAGAATGGGATGAAATTGCCTTAGAATTAAAAAATTTTATCAAAGAATACATTGAAAAAGGAAATATCGTAATTGATGAAACTGCAATTTTAAAAACCGAAATTCATCAAAAACAACAAGAAGCTTACTTTGATACCTTAGACGTTACTTCACAACAAATTATCAATATTATTGAAGAATATGTAAAACCAGCGGTTCAAAGCGATGGTGGAAACATTATGTTTGAATCTTTTGATGCTAACAAAAAACGAGTGAAAGTAGTTTTACAAGGTGCATGTAGTGGTTGCCCATCTTCTACCTTTACTTTAAAAAACGGAATTGAAAACATGTTGAAAGATATGCTGAAAGACAACGATATAAAAGTTGAAGCTATTAATGGGTAAAATTCAATACTAATAAGAATAAAAAACCTTCAAAATGTTCATCTTTTGAAGGTTTTTTATTTAACTCATTTTTCCAATTGCACAACTCACATACGATTTGGCTTTTGAACCTAAACTATTTGCTTCGCCATCTTCTGGATAACCCAAAGCTTTTAATTTTTCTTTAACTTCTATAAGTTTTTCTTCTGTTGGATAACCAAAAACAACCGAACTTTCTTCAACATTTACTGAAACTTCAATAATCTCATCAAGTGAAGCAATATTTTTAGTAATTGTATTGGCACAACCACCGCATTTCAAATTTTGTATATATAATGTAACTTTCATGATATTGTATTTTATGAATTACAAATTTACAAAATTTACAACCTTAACATCGTAACTTTTGTTACTTTAACGTAACTAATGAGGCAACTTATCTTTCAATAACCCATAAATATAAGTTCCTAATAAAGCTCCAACTAGAACTACTGCAATTGCATATGTTCCTGTTCCTAATAAAATAAAAATAGGTCCTGGACAACTTCCTACTAATGCCCAACCTAATCCAAAAAGCGTTCCACCAAATACATAACGCCAAAACCCTCGTTCTTTCCCAATAATTTTAATAGGAAAACCGTTAAAATCTTTAAGTTTTTTACGTTTAACAATTTGTAAACCTATAATTCCAGTAAAAAGAGCCATTCCTATAATTCCAAACATGTGAAACGATTGAAAATGAAACATTTCGTAAATACGGTACCAAGAAACAGCTTCAGCCTTCGTTAAAACAATTCCAAAAAAAAATCCTGTCAGAAAAAATCGTCCTAATTTCATTATTATACTGTTTTTAAAATTAGTGGTAATAAATAATGTGCCATCAATAAACCGCCTATAAAAAATCCAACTACTGCTACTAATGATGGTAATTGCAAATTACTTAATCCTGAAATAGCATGACCCGATGTACAACCACCCGCATAACGCGTTCCAAAACCAATCAATAATCCTCCAATTAATAAAATAACAAACCCTTTTGGTGTTTGCAACGTTTCAATACTAAAAATAGCATCAGGAAGTAATTTCCCGTTTGGTGTGTCAATTCCAAGTTCTTGCAATTGAGCTATTGTTTCTGAATTTATGTTAACTCCTGTTCCATTTGATAAAAAATGATAAGCTATAAATCCTCCTACAATTGCCCCTAAAACTATTGTTAAATTCCATTTTTGCTCACGCCAATCTAATTTAAAAAAGTCGCTAAATTTTCCAGCTCCAGCCATAGAACACATAGTTCTTAAGTTTGAAGACATTCCAAATGTTTTTCCAAAGTAGGTTAAAATAAGCATTATCACTCCGATTAAAAAACCAGAAATTGACCAATGCCATGTTCCATAGATAAATTCCATATTTTTTTTGCAATTTTGTACAAAAATAGAAAATTAAGATTGGGTTTAGTAACAATTGATACAATTTTGGTTAATTTTGAAACAAAAAAATACTCATTGCAAAATGAAAAAGTTTAAAATAGAATTTAAATGGGCTATAATCATGTCGATTATGTTTTTGGTATGGATGACATTAGAAAAACAATTGGGTTATCACTCTGAAAAAATAAAATGGCAACCTTTATTTAACTTATTGTACATCTTTCCAACATTTATTCTTTCCTTTTTGGCACTTAATGAAAAAAAGAAAGTTTATTATAATGGTAATATGAATTGGAAACAAGGAATAATTTCGGCAATTATAATTTCATTTATTGTAGTTATCTTTAGTCCTATTTCACAATTTATTTTACATGAATTTATCAGTCCAAGTTTCTTAGAAAATACTATAAATCAAATTGTATTAAACAAAAAGCTTAGTACCACAGAAGCCAAAGAATATACAACATTAACGAGCTCTATTTGGAAAAATATTTCCGATAACTTATCTTTCGGAGTGGTAATTGGTGCGATTGTTGCTTACACTTTAAAACAAAAAACACCAGTTTCAACGATTAAATCAAATTAAAATGAAATATTTTTTTTCTATAATTACAACAGTATTATTAACCAGTTGTATAAGTACTGAATCTACTTTAAAAAATGTAGATAATTCTGCTAAAAGACCCTCATTTACAAGTAACAGATATATTATTACAGAATATGCAGAAGATAGTAAATATGGATTTAATCCAGATTATCCTGTAAATATTGGTTTTATTCATGAAAAACAAGAAGCCATAAACATTGAATACTATTTTAATGGATTAGAAGGGCTGAATGGTGAAAAAATTAGCTTTAAAAAAGTAGATACTTGTTGCCCTTTTCCAACAAAAAACACAACTATGGGAGCTGGAACTATTGGAATTTATGAAGTAACCTTGGAAGGAACAATAAAAAAATTAACCATGTATTTCAATACGTTTGAAAAGGGAAAAATAGTTTGTCCGAAAGGATTATCAATAAAAAAATTTCCTACACGCGATAAATAAAAAAAATTAAATCATAGAATATAACGCTAAGTAACCTTTTGAACTGCTGTTTAGAAGGTTTTTCTTTTTATCTTTGCAACTTCAAAATCAACACAACATGAATTTACAAAACATACCTCAAATCAAACATTTAGATAGTGGTAATTTTTTCTTATTAGCGGGTCCTTGCGCTATTGAAGGCGAAGAAATGGCGATGCGAATTGCTGAGAAATTAGTTTCTGTTACTGATAAATTACAAATTCCATACGTTTTTAAAGGTTCGTTTAAGAAAGCAAATCGTTCAAGAATTGATAGTTTTTCTGGAATTGGAGATGAAGAAGCTTTGAAAATTTTACAAAAAGTATCAAAGGAATTTGGTGTACCAACGGTAACCGATATTCATACCAACGAAGATGCTGCTATGGCTGCTGAATATGTTGATGTCTTACAAATTCCTGCCTTTCTTGTACGTCAAACGGATTTAGTTGTAGCGGCGGCAAATACAGGTAAAACTGTAAACTTGAAAAAAGGACAATTCATGAGTCCAGAAAGCATGAAACATGCCGTTCAAAAAGTATTGGATTGCCAAAACGATAACATAATGGTAACAGATAGAGGAACTATGTTTGGCTATCAAGATATGATTGTAGATTTTAGAGGAATTCCTACTATGCAAAACTTTGCAACAACTGTTTTAGATGTAACACATTCGTTACAACAACCAAATCAAACTACTGGTGTTACTGGCGGTCGTCCAGATATGATTGAAACCGTTGCAAAAGCTGGAATTGCTGTTGGTGTTGACGGAATTTTCATTGAAACACATTTTGATCCTGCAAATGCAAAAAGCGATGGAGCCAACATGTTACATTTAGATTATTTCGAAAACTTAATGACTAAATTAGTTGCTATTCGCAAAACCGTAAATCAATTTTAATGAAATATTCATTTTTAATGGCTGTACTAACTTTTTGTGTTTTTTCACAGTACACCTTTTCGCAAGAAACAGTCGAAAATCCTGAAAAATACACAGCACACAATAAAGGTAAATTTTATGTTTTTTGGGGTGGAAATCGCGAATCATATTCAAGATCAGACATTCGTTTTAAAGGTTCCAATTACGATTTTACAATTTACGACGTTTCTGCACATGATAAACCAAAAGGATGGCATATTGATTATGCAAATCCTGCAAGAATGACTATTCCTCAAACTAATCTACAAATAGGCTATTTTATTAATGATCATTACAACATTTCTATTGGTTTTGACCATATGAAATATGTGATGTATAATGATAGAAAAGTTGATTATTCAGGGTATTATCCAGAGGTAGGAAATAATATATTTGGAGAAACAATGTCAGATGATGAATTGTTGATAACTGAAGATTTCTTATTATTTGAACACACAGATGGTTTAAACTATGTAAATACCGAAATTTCTCGTGTAGATGATATTTCAGGATTGATTGGATTACCAAATACCGATAAATTTCAAATCAATGTAACCGAAGGTATTGGTGGTGGATTTTTATATCCAAAAACAAATACGACGCTTTTAGGAAAAGATAGATACGACGAATTTAATATTGCAGGATATGGTTTATCTGCAAAAGTAGGTTTAAATTTTACTTTTTTTAAATATTTCTTTATTCAAACCGAATTAAAAGGTGGCTATATCGAAATGAATGACATTAGAACTACAAAAGATAAAGCAGATTCTGCCGAACAAAATTTTTGGTTTTTCCAACGCATCATAGCAGTTGGCGGAATTTTTAGATTGTAATCAAATTGCTTACTATAAAAATCACGGATTCTGAACGAGTTCGTGATTTTTTAATTATAAAGCAATTTCGCTTCCGAAATAACATCAATTAAAACAGCGTTATCTATATCCTCAATAGAAAAATAACGCAACGATTTAACGGTATTTCTTTTTTCATCAACTAGAGTTTCTTGATTCCTTTTTAACTGAAAACCTTTGGCAAAACCAACATCTAAAAACCCTTTTTTATGATTGGGAGCCAAATAACAAAATGGTTTTTTCTTATAATACACATACGGAATTCCCCATTTAAATAGCAATTCTGATTGCGAAAGCTCCAGCTCTACTACTGCAAGCACATGTAACATCATCGCTTGGTATTGTTCAGGTTGACGGAGTATATATGCTTCTGTAGGTTTCATAGAAAATGATTTCTTCAAAAATAATGTAAAAAATGTTTGGTCAACAAATTATTTATTATTTACTTTGTATTTCAAAGTACTTTAAAATGGAAAACGAAAAATATCTTAACGACATTACCGAAATCAAAAATTTGATGAACAAATCATCACGTTTTATATCTTTGAGTGGTTTATCGGGAATTTTAGCAGGCGTTTATGCATTAGTTGGTGCATGGATGGCTTACAAAACGATATACTTTGATACTTCAACAATGGGTGCTTATCGCGATTTAATCATTTCTGAAGATGCAGTAATTCGCTTATTGATTATTGCCACTTCTGTTTTAGTGTTGTCAATTGCAACTGGAATTGTGTTAAGTATTAGCAAAGCAAGAAAAAGTCATGAAAACGTTTGGAACAGCGCTTCCAAAAGATTGGTTATCAACTTTATGATTCCTTTGGCAACTGGTGGATTTTTTATTATCTTTTTGATCGAAAAAAACATATTGGGTTTAGTTGCTCCATTAACTTTGATATTCTACGGATTAGCTTGTGTAAATGCTAGTAAATATACTTTAGGAGACGTTGTTATTTAAGGAATTACGATGATTGCTTTAGGTTTATTATCCACTTGGTTCTTAGGGTATGGCTTATTATTCTGGGCATTAGGTTTTGGAGGTTGTCATATTTTATATGGAAGTTTAATGTATTTTAAATACGAGAGAAAGTAAAATGAAAAATCTAATTGTATCGCTTTTCTTTGGTTTAATTTTTATTTCATTTAATTATAAAGAAATCAATAGTAAAGAAGTTGCTTTTCAAAATGGTGATATCATTTTTCAAACTTCACAATCTAAGCAATGTGAGGCTGTAAAAATTGCAACCAATTCAAAATTTTCTCATTGTGGAATCATCTTTATTGAAAATGGTAAAACTTACGTATATGAAGCGGTTCAGCCTGTTAAAATGACTTTGCTTGAAGATTGGATTTCTCATGGAAAAGATGCTAAATATGCTGTAAAGAGATTAAAAAACTCAGATAAAATATTGACTAATGAAGTTTTACAAAAAATGAAGTCATACGGAAAATCAATGAATAACAAAGATTATGATTTGTATTTTGAATGGAGTGATGATAAAATTTATTGTTCGGAATTAGTTTGGAAAATTTATAAAAATGGAGCCAATATAGAACTATGTAAAACCAAAAAACTGAAAGATTTTAATCTTGATAATCCATTGGTAAAAAGCATTATGAAAGAAAGATATGGAAATAAAATTCCATTCAATGAAGCTGTAGTCGCCCCTTCTCAATTATACGAATCTGAAATAGTTGAAACAATTTTCGACAACTTTTAACCTTTTAAACCATAAACTTTTAAACTAAACATGCTAAACATTATCCAAAATATCAACAAGGCCTTTGATCACCGAATTCGTTTGGGGATAATGTCGGTATTAATGGTGAATGAAAGTGCAGATTTTAATATGCTTAAGGAACTTTTAGGCGTAACAGATGGCAACTTAGCTTCGCATACTAAAGCATTAGAATTAGAAAATTACATTCAAATTGAGAAACAGTTTATTGGCAAAAAGCCCAACACAAAATATAGTGCTACAAAAGAAGGAAGAATTGCCTTTACTTCTCACATCGAGGCACTTGAAAAATTAATCAATAAAAGTTAAACCTTTTTTTTTACCTATTTACTTTGAAATTCAAAGTACTTTTAAATATTTATTATGAGAGATTTATTTATAGAAAAAATGTACGAGCTCAGTAAAAAACCGTATCAAAAATTCTTTAAGAAAGGAAATGCTTGGGATGTTAAAGTCAATCAATTGATACAACTTCCTGATGATAGCTTGGGATTTCACTTAGGTTGCTTTTTGCTGAAATACAATTTTGAAATCCAACCTAAGTTAGAAGACCACGATGTCATTCACGTATTAACCAATACGGGAATTTCAGTTATAGACGAAATAGGAATGCAATATTATTTGTACGGCAACGGCAAACGAAGTTTGTATTTAATGATGGTAATCATTTCTGGAACACTCTTCTATCCTACTCGATTTTCGTATTTCAAACAACAATATCAAAGAGGAAAAGCGGCACATGAATTCTTTGGATTGGACTTTTTAAATATGCTTTCGGTTCCACTAACTCACATTCAAAAAACCTTTAATATTCAATAACTAATCAAATAATAAAAGCATGGAAACACAAATGCAACAAGAACCAAAAGTACCGTTCTTTCAAACCACAACCGCTAAAATGATCATGGTTGGTATTCTAACCTTAGTATTAATCATTCCACTTGCTTTAGTGCAAGAATTAATTGTAGAGCGAAGTGTGCGACAAAAAGAAGTCATTACTGAAACGACTTCCAAATGGGGAAATTCCGTTTATTTTTACGGTCCAATTTTAAAAGTGCCGTACAAAGACCCAATGTCGGGTGCCAATAATTATGCCTATTTCTTTCCAGAAACTTTAAATAACAAATCGGAAGTTACCATGGTAAAACCTTTAGAAAGAAGCATTTACAAATCAAATGTATTTACCACCAAAATGCAATTTGATGGAAATTATACCAATCCAAATTTCGCTTCGAAAGGAATACCAGCCGAAAACATTTATTGGAATCGCGCTAAAATTTTAATTCGTACTACCAACTTGAAAAGTCTTAAAGATGAAGTAAAAATGAAAATTGGAAATCAGAATTTGGCCTTTGAATCGGTAGCAAATAGTACAAATGATAGCATTGAAAGCTTGGAAACCAACTATTTTGATTATAAAACACTGGAAAACAATACCAAATTTAATTTTACAATTTCGTTCAACGGAAGCAAACAAGTAAAAATGGTTCCGATTGGAAAAACTACTGATGCTAAAATGACTTCAAATTGGAATTCTCCGAACTTCAATGGAAACTTCTCGCCTATTTCAAGAGAAATTAGGGATAATGGATTTGAAGCGAATTGGAAAATACTACACTTTAATCGACCATTTGCTCAAAACTATTTTGAAGTTTTACCAGAATTAGGAAAATATGCTTTTGCAGTTGATTTTATTACGCCAGTTGACGAATATCAGCAAAACGAACGTGCTTCAAAATATGGCTTTCTAGTAATTGGTTTAACGTTTTTGATTTTCTTTTTAATTCAGTCGATAAGTAAAATCAACATTCATATTTTTCAGTATTCGATGATTGGAATTGCTTTGATTATGTTTTACACTTTGCTAATTTCAATCACCGAACACAGTACGTTTTCATTTGCTTACTTGATTGCTGGAGCATCGGTCATCATAATGATTTCGCTTTATTCGATTTCCATATTAAAAGATAGAAAGTTTCCAACTTTCATTGGGACTTCTCTTAGTGTTTTATATACTTTTATCTATGTGATTATCCAATTGGAAGATTATGCGCTATTAGTCGGAAGTATTGGATTATTCTTGATTTTGGCAGCCGTAATGTATTTCTCTAGAAAGATTGAGTGGAATAAATAAAAACAAAAACCTCCGATTGAAAATCTTCAATCGGAGGTTAAACTTATCACTATTTACTAATTACTCATCACTAATTAATGACTTCCCTCTACTTCAATTGCATCTACATCAATGTTTTGTTTCTTTAGCAAGCCTTTTACCAAAATTGCGAAAAGCGTTAAATAAGCAAAACAAACTACAGCAATAATATACGATTGATGAATTCCAATAATATCAGATAATTTTCCTTGAATTGGAGGAATAATTCCACCACCTAAAATCATCATAACTAAAAACGCAGAACCTTGCGAAGTATATTTTCCTAATCCAATAATTGACAAACTAAAAATAGATGGCCACATAATACTACACGCTAATCCACCTGCTAAAAAGGCATAAATAGCAACTGTTCCTGTACTAAATAGACCAATTAACATCGCAGCAACTCCAAATGTTCCAAATATGGTTAACGTTCTTGCTGGTTTATCTTTACTTAAAAAGAAAGCTCCAATTTGTATCAAAACACAGAAAATATAATAATACAAAGGTTTCATGTCTTTTCCTGAAAGTATATTTACTCCCAAAATAATTCCAAAAGCAATTAATGGAACCACAATTAAAGCTATGGTCTTTTTTGTGCCTTGTAAATTGAAAACGCTAATAGCTCCTGCCCAACGCCCAATCATCAAACTTCCCCAGTACATAGAAATATAAGGCGCAATATCGGATGATTGTAGATTACCAAATTCTTCCAATTTTAATAATTCTCCTAAATTACTTCCTATTGCAACCTCAACACCAACGTAAGTAAAAATTGCCAACATTCCTAAAACCAACTGTGGATATTGCATAGCTCCCCAACCTTCCGATCTCTTTTTTGCTGAAGCATAAGAAAACATTAAACCACCTACAACAACTAATAAAGCTCCAGAAAGCCATAGCATTCTCTCTCTTTCAATCGCCTTCTTTAAAACTGTCAATTTAGTATTTTTTGTATTCAAATTTTCTTTATAAACTGCTAATTCATCACCCGTAAAGTCTTTTGTTTTTTCAATTGCCTTTTTCGATTTAGCATAGTTTAAATCATATTCTAAAGTTTCAATTTTTTTAGCTTCAGCACTTTTATAACTTTGAAATACGGGTGTAAACATTACACCTAATAAAACCGTCATAATTACCAATGTTCTTAATGCTTTATTAGCTTTTTCCATTGGTTCATTTGCAATTCCGCTTGGTACTTTTTTAGAAAAATAAAATAATGCCGCAGCTGCAACAAATAATAATCCAACACCAATATATAATAATACTACTTTACTTAATTCTAATGCTTTAATTTGATCATCTGAAATTGATTTTGCGGTTCCAAACAAAGCCAATGCCACTACAATTGGTCCAATAGTTGTCCCAAAAGAGTTGATTCCTCCACCAAGATTCACACGACTTGCTCCAGTTTTTGGGTCGCCCAATAAAATTGCAAACGGATTTGCAGCAGTTTGTTGCAATGAAAAACCTAATGCAACTATGAATAATCCTACTAACATTCCAGCATAAACACTTGCTTCAACAGCAATAATCATTGCTCCAGCACCTAAAGCCGAAAATAATAATCCGTAAACAATACTTTTCTTGTAACCCCATTTTCCAACAATATCTTTGCCCGATAAATCTCCTAAAGCAAATAGTAATAAAGCACCAACGTAATATGCCGTATAAAAAGCAAAATCAACCAACTGCGATTGAAATTGATCTAATGAAAAATAACTTTTACAAAATGGAATAAAAATACTGTTTCCAGCTGCGATAAATCCCCAAAAGAAAAACACTGTAATAAGGGTATACAATGCAGGATAATTAGTTTTGATTTGATTGTTCATTAGTGTTTGATTAGTTTTTAACAAATATATATGTTTTTAGCCTAAAACAAAAAATCCCGATAGAAATCGAGATTTTGTAATTATATTTTTTGTTATTTATTGTCCATCAACATAATCTTGCAAATAGGCAAAACGTGGTGTCAATTTTCCCTTTTCGGTCATTTTGGCTCTTTCTAAAATACCATCTTTATCTCCATTGAAAAATGCTGGAATTACATGCTGCATAAACATTTCACCAAAACCTTCACTGGCATCTTTAGGTAATTCACAAGGCAAATTATCTACTGACATTACCATTATTGAAGCAGGATGCGTGTAAGAAACTTCTTTATGCTCACTTGGTAAGTAACCGAAAAATGGTTCTGCAATAGTTGAAGCCTTTAGTGTACATGCAACAGGACCATCAACATCACAAGAAATATCTGCCACAACTTGAATTTTATTATCAGGTGCTTGAAGCATTTCACGTGTTAAAATATCTGGCGCTCCGTTTCCATGAAAATGTCCAGCAATGTATACATCAGCAACTTTTGTAAAACGACCAAAATCTGAAATATAATCTTGCGGATTTTTATAGAAATCATCGTTGTTTAAAACTTGCCCATCAATTCGTTTGTTGTAATCCAAAACATCAATTTGTACATAAACAGGTTCAGAGTATTTTTTTGATAAAAAATCTGTAACAGAGACTTGCTTAATTTTCATACCATCCAAAATTTCTTTTGCACCCATTCCTACTTTTCCGTGTCCAGAAAGCACAATTTTTATATTTGGGAGTGTTTGTCTTTTTAAACGGGTAATCAACTCATCTTTTCCACTTAAAGTTTCTGCTTTAGCCAATGTAAACAAGTCATATTTTATTCCGAAAGCTCTAAAACCATTGTAAGCACCAACAATTCCGGCATATCGTCCAAAACCAATTAATCTTCTGTTAGTTGCATCAACAATTGTTTCATGATCATACAATTCAATATTTTTTTCAAGTATTGCTTGTAGTAATTTTCTATTATAAGGTTGTTTTTTTATGGTATGCGAAAAGAAAAAGTATTTTTTATTCGGAATTAAAGCATCAACTGGCACTTCTTTTACACCAAATAAAACATCACAATCAGTTACATCAGAATCAACTTTTATTCCTAAATTTTGATATTGCTCATCAGAAAAAACACGAATATCTGAACTTTCAACTTTTACAACTGCCTCAGGATGTTCAGATTGCAATCGAACTAACTCATCTGGAGTAAAAACCACTCTTCTATCTGGCGGGTTTTTTCTTTCTTTAATAATACCAAACTTCATGCTAAAAAATATTTTGTAACCAAACATTTGATTAATGTTACAAATATAACTTTTTACCTTTGTTTGTACAACAGTTTTTTTTATTGAAAAAATGATAGTACTTTTGGCTCACTTTTTGATAAATATACTATTCAAAAATCTAATTTTCAAAATGGGGTCGACTGGTTTTGACAGCGAGTGGAATTGATTAGTAAGCACGTCGAGCGTTGTATGTTTAGCTCGTAAATCCAAATGTACAAACCTATAAACGGCGAAAATAATTACGCTTTAGCTGCTTAATCTGAATTATAGTAAGATTTGCCAAGTTCCTACTAGGTAGGAAAGCTGGATTCTCCTCAAAAGCCTTGGTTTATGGCGGTTGGTTTAGGAGAACCGTAAAAGTAAACCTAGAGAAGGTAATGCTTTAAATCCTTCTTGACACTGATAAAGCTAAGCTAAAAGTGGCGGTTTCTAGCCTTGCTTTTAGTCGAAAATTCAAGAAGAAACTAAGCGTGTAGAAAGCTTTTTGATTGCTTGTTTGGACGAGAGTTCGATTCTCTCCGACTCCACAGAAAACCCTGTAAAGTACTTATTTTACAGGGTTTTTTATTTTTAGGGGACGTTTTAGGGGATTAATTCCAAATTTTATTTTTAGATTAACTTTAAATTATTAATTAACCTTTTACCTCCTATTTAATTTGTAGTAAAAATAGTTTTGATTGTTATTCTACACAAAAAGACCATTTTTGTCTGTAATAACGGATATTTTAAAATTCTCTTTTATGTTTCATAATAATTTCCTCAATATCCTCTTTTATGAATTCCCAATATTTGCCTTTGAAACAAATAGGATTGAATTCATCATCTGCTATGCTAAAATCGGTAAAATTTTGAATAATCAAATCTCTGTCGTGGGTATACGGATATCTTTGTTCGTGTAAATCTAACATTTGGGATAAACTATAATTTTCAAATAATTCATGTAAATCCCAAAAATCTTTTTTTCTACCACCTCTCTGGACTACATCTAATTTCATAGCAATGATTTCTTCGATTGTAGCCATTCGAATGGTATCTTCTAAATAAATGGGTTGAATAAATTTGTCCGTATAAAAAATATCTAACTTTAAAGTATTGTCTTTATCCTCCCCTATCAGGTACGATTTTCCCATTCCTGGAATAATATTCGAAAGGTGGTCAATATACTTAAAATTGGTCTCTAAATAATTCTCAATGGCATCAAAATCTATTTCACCATATTCAGCATCGCTAAAAAGGTCTATATCTATAGATTCCCTGTGTCCAATTTGTAAACTCAATGATGTTCCACCAACTAGTCTAAAGTTTTTAAACTCTTTAGCTGCCATCAATTGAAGCAATCCTTCTTTTAATAAATTGTTTACAGTTTTGTAGTAAAGCATTATTGCTATTTATTTTTATAGATAGTATATGGTTTTCCAGTTGATGTATTAAGAGCAGTATTTATCTTTTCTGCACCATAAAAATGAATTAGTTCTAACTTTTCAGTTTCATTTCCACGCTCAAAAATTCTTCTGATAACAGCTTTATAATGCTTATCCCAATCAATCATGGTTATATCTGTGTCCCAAAATAATGATTTTCTAATTAAAGCTAAATTAGGAGTATTATCTTCTCTTTTTTGCTTTTCCTCATTAATATCGAAATATGTTTGAAGTATTGCTAGTGTACCTTCTTCTAAACCAAGTCTTTCTTCAATCTTAAGAGCTAATGCTGTATTTAACTTGCGTTTACCCTTAGTAATTGCATTAAGTGTTTGTGGATGCTCCCCAATAGATAAGGCAAAAGGTCTCTTATGGAGCGCTCTTTTTTTAAATTCTCGCTCCAAAATAAATCCAGGGTGTATGCCTTTGTATTTTTCTAAATAGGTGTTCATAGTACAAATGTAAACAAATTTGTTTACATATTACAAAAATACTGCCAAAGTTATAGGTAGATTCAAATCAATTTATTTATATAAGTATGCATTAAATAAGAGTTTTTTCTTAAAAGTCGCTTATTTAGATTTTTTTCTACTGGA
>Ga0209480_10001712_pt1 | contig 15772 bp, 12 predicted proteins | sample JI61114C2DNA_FD_187501 | JGI IMG/M metagenome (GOLD analysis project Ga0209480, IMG submission 187501) | Wastewater effluent complex algal communities from Wisconsin, to seasonally profile nutrient transformation and Carbon sequestration -... | ecosystem: Engineered > WWTP > Effluent > Algae...
TGTCAATTTCAGATTTATTCGATAGCGGTTTTAGAAATAGAAACAAAGGTCACTTTTCAGCAATTGTAAGAGTAGCAATGTCTGATGGAAGTATTTCTCCAGAAGAGAAACAATTCTTAGATAAATTAGCTATCAAATTAGAAATTTCTCAAGCAGAATATGAAGAAATTTTAGAAAACCCTTTAAAATATCCTGTCAATCCACCATTAATGCACACGCACCGTTTAGAGCGTTTATATGATTTAGCAAGAATGGTATATGCTGATGATGTTTTAGGAGAAAAACAACAAGATTTATTAACGCGTTTTGCTTTAGCTTTAGGCTTTACGGCTGGAAACGTAGGTTATATTGTAGACAAAGCGTTAAAATTAGTAGATATGAATGTAGATTTAGACACGTTCACTTACGAAATGCAACACATGAACAGATAATTAATTCTGTTTTAAAATACAAAAGCACAAATTCAAATGAGTTTGTGCTTTTTTGTTTGTCCTAACAAATACCTGTTTTTCATTTAATTACAAAAAGTTTAAATTGTTAAATTTCACAATAATTAAGAAAATGGTTACATTTTTACTTGCTTGAATCATTTTTTTTTTTTTTATTTAGCCAGTATAACTATAACCAATTATACAATGAAAAAATTATTATTAAGTGCCTTATGTGCTTCTGTTTTTTTTATTTTCTTGTGCTTCTGCATCAGATGAAAGCATTTCTGAAACTACAAAAACAAGCCAAACCCAAGCCAAAACAAGTAGTATTACCAAAACTACAGAAATGATTAATTTTGAAAGTGCTTTAAAAAAGTACATGCAAAACAAACCTTATTTTGATGATGCCAAATTAAAAGAAGAATCAGAAAACGAACTACGTTTAAATGCTACAAAACTATTAGTTGCCATCGATACAACTGGAAGTGAAATTAAAGAAAACGAGAGTAATGTAAACACTTTAATTCCTTTTACTTTAAAAAAATACAGTGCTTTTTTAAACGCATCTAAAAACTAACTTTTAAACTTATTATCATGAAAAAATATCTTTTTATAGTATTTGCAATTGCTTTAGGAGCAACTGCAACAGCACAGAAAAAATTATACATTTATAACCTATCAAGTAACGACGTAACTGTCTCTGATATTTTAACAAAACATGTGACTAGTGAATATCCCAAATTTGAAGACAATGTTTCAAATTTTATAATCCCTGCAATTACAGGAAATTTTGAATTATCTAACAGCTCAATACCAACATATCGATTTCCGTTTTTTTCAGAAGTTGATGCAGTTGCGAATTGGAATAGAATAACAAGTGCTACAACTTTTACTTCATTAGCTGCTGGCGCTGCAACTTTGACCCAGACCAACTCATCTCAAGCTCAAATTTTTCATTGTGTAAAATATGATGATGGTTCGGCGTCTGGAATAATAGGAACAACTCCTTTAGGCTCAAATGAAGTCGTGTTAATTGATACTACGGCATATTATGATGTTTTTATTTCTGGGACATTAGTAGAATATACAATTGTTATATTAGACAACTAATCAGACAATTAGAAGCTGTCTAAAATTCCAATATTGTTAAAATAATTGTTTTCGCTTCCATAAAATACTACTTTTAAAACTATATAAATTTGAAACAAAATTTAGAATAATAAAGTTTTTATACTTTTAGATAGTTTCATTTTTAAAAATGCTCGCTAACTATGAAAAAAATTATTTTTATAATGTTTCCACTATTATTATTTTCGCAAACCACCCCACCTGTTATGCTATGGGAACAAATTTATGATGTAACAACAATATCTTCAAATGGTGTTTCATTTTTTAATTCTATCATACAATCCCATAGCAGTAATGAATACGTGCTTACGTCAATTTACAATACCGAAAACACTCTTTTTAAAATAGACACAGATGGTAATTTAATATGGCAACAAAGTGCACCTGTGAATATTTCTAATATTGGTGGTAAAGGAGTGGCAATATTATCAGACAATTTGTATTATACCATTACAGAAAATTGCCCTAGTTCTGTACAAAATAGCATTCAACAATTTGACAATGATGGCAATATACTGGGTAATTGGTGTCTTACGAATTCAGAAAACAATAGTAATTTTAATTATATAATTTCTACAAATGATGGAGGATTACTAATCTCCACGACAACAACATTAAAAAAATTTAACAGTTCTAAAATCTTAGAGTGGTCTGCTAACCACACACCTAATAGTGTTATATCTAACATAATAGAAACATCTGATGGCCACTTTGTTGCGGTAGGCAGTATAGATCCAACTGTTTTAGGCAATACAAATGGCGGTTGTTATATGGTAAAATATGACTCTCTTGGCAATATGTTATGGCAAAGAAATTTTGGTGATAGTATTGATGTAATTGAGTCCGCTTACACTGTAGCAGAATTATCAAATGGAAATTTCATAACAGCTTGTTTTTCAAACAACTTAATTGACGATGAATTTTTTGAGGGCACTTGGATGTATACTGTTAATCCATCAGGCGATGTATTAGGACATAAAATATTACCCCCCTATGGCGCACAATCTTATTCGAACATAATAATTGAAGGTAGAGGCTATGTGGTTGCAATCATCACAGCTTCTAATGGAGAAACTTCAAAATTTAGATTAATCAAAGTAAATGAAACAAATGAAATTGAATGGGATGTTTCATTCTCAGATGGCTGGATATATGATCTAACAAAAACCTCAGAAGGCGATTATATTGCAGTAGGAACAGATTATAATGCATCCGTTTCTGGTTCTGGTAATTTAAAAGCCATGAAAATAGGTTGGGAACCTTTATCTACTCCAAGTTTTGAAAACAGTGTGAGTCTTTATCCAAATCCAGCACAAGATTATATTATTGTAAAAAATAATTTTTCTGAAAATCAAACCGTAGTAATCTATAATGTTGCCGGGCAAACCATCATGACACAAGAAATCAACCAAAACGAAAACAGCTTAGACGTTGCAAAACTGGCGAGCGGTATTTACTTTGTTCATGTTTCTGAAAGTAATACTACGTTGAAGTGGGTTAAAGATTAATTTAGATGTTTTAACACAAAAGCACAAACTCATTAGAATTTGTGCTTTTGTATTTTAAATATTTCAGAAATTTACTTCGCTTTCGCCATAAATTCTTCTGCTTTTTCTACCATGTTTTTACTTCCACAGAAAAAAGGAACTCGTTGGTGTAATTCGGTAGGTTGAATTTCCATGATTCTTCCAAAACCATCCGAAGCTTTTCCTCCTGCTTGTTCAGCTATAAAAGCCATTGGATTACATTCGTACAACAAACGTAATTTACCATTTGGTGTTTTTGAAGTGGTTGGATATAAGTAAATTCCGCCTTTAATCATGTTTCTATGGAAATCGGAAACTAAACTTCCTATATATCTTGAAGTGTAAGGTCTGTCTCCTTCTTCTAGCTGACAATATTTGATGTAATCTTTTACACCTTGTGGAAAATGAACGTAATTTCCTTCGTTAATCGAGTAAATTTTTCCGTCTTCCGAATATTTCATGTTTGGATGCGACAAATAGAATGTTCCGATAGCCGGATTTAAAGTAAATCCGTTCACGCCATCGCCTGTTGTGTATACCAACATAGTTGAAGTTCCATAAATCACATAACCTGCCGCTACTTGATTTACTCCTGGTTGCAAGAAATCTTCAATAGTTACTGGAGTTCCAACTGGTGTAATTCTTCTGAAAACAGAGAAAATCGTTCCTACTGAAACATTTACATCAATATTTGAAGAACCATCTAACGGATCCATCAAAACGACATATTTGTTATTGTGTGAATTATCTGAACCTGCAACGGTAATAAAATCATCATTTTCTTCCGAACCAATTCCACATACAATTTCACGATTGATTAAAGTTTGAATAAAAACCTCATTCGCATAAACGTCTAATTTTTGTTGGTCTTCTCCTTGAATGTTTTGTTCTCCTGCTGCTCCCACGATATCGACTAATCCTGCTTTATTTACCTTGTAATTAACTACTTTTGCAGCTAATCGAATTGAATTAATGATACGTGATAATTCTCCTGTTGAGTACTGAAACGAATTTTGATGTTCAATAATAAATTCGCCTAAAGTGGTGTTTCTTTTTTCCATTACGAAATCGTTGTAGATAATGAGCAAAAATATAGTAATTTTAACAAAAATCCTACTTTAAAAAGTGCAATTTTAATATTTTAAAAAAGTCTTTTATATTATTAAAATTTAATTATTTTTGTTTAAAAAACAATTAAAATGAAAAAAATATTCAGCAACTTTTTTGTACTATCAATCCTATTAATTTTAACACAATCTTGTAATGATAAAGTTAAAACAGAAGTAAGCTTAAAAAACGACACATTAGTAACAAAAGTAATTACCGACAAAGATAAAGAGGATTTAGAAAAAAATGGATTCTATGCCGAAGAACAATATGTTTTTGCAAATAAAACCTATTTAAGAAACGAACCAAGCAAAAGTGGAAAAGTTTTGGACTCATTGTTTTTTGGTTCAAAAGTTTACATTAAAAGTGTTTATTATGATGAATATGAAGGCAATATTGCTGATGAAACTGTTTTAGAAAACGAGCGAGCTAATGAGTATGTAGCAGTTTACGCATCTAAACCAAAAACTTTATCACAAAAGCCTATTGGGTATTTATTAGAAAAAGTTCTAACATTTGAATATGACTTTAAAACCTATAAAAAGTATTTTTCGCTTCCCGAATTTAAAAAACTTGAAACTAATATAAAAAAAATAATCAACGAAAATTCATATCTCAATGGTTCTCAATATTATTTAACCGAAAATGCTCAAAAAGCCCCAAATGCTATTGCTTATGGCGATTTTGATTCTGACGGCAACAAGGACATTGCTGTGATTCTTGATTGTGTTGAAAAACAACAATCATTAGTATTGGTTCTATTATACAATTCTTCAACTAAAGAACCTTATATTGCTTATAAAACTGAATTTGCAGAGTATTTAAAAATTAAATCAATACTTAAAGAAACACCAACAGAATATTGGGATCACGTAAATGAAAAAAATGCGACCACTACTTATAAAAAAGACATCCTTGAAATTTATGGTGCAGAAACTAAATCGTTTATAATTTATGATGAAGCTACAAATAAACTTAAATTAATTTAATAATTACTTAAATGCAAATAAGAAAGGCAACCGCAAACGACATGCCATCTGTTTTAGAATTGATTCAGGAATTAGCTACTTTTGAAAAAGAACCTGATGCTGTTGTGGTTACCGTAGACGATTTAATTCGTGATGGCTTTTTAGAAAATCCGCTTTTCCAATGTTTTGTTGCCGAGGAGGAAAACAACATTATTGGAATGGCTTTGTATTATTATCGCTATTCGACTTGGAAAGGCAAAACCATTCATTTAGAAGATTTAATTGTAAAAGAAAACAAACGCGGAACTGGTGCCGGATTTTCCCTTTACAAAGAAATCATCAAACAAGGAAAAGCCGAAAATGTCCGCAGAATCGAATGGAACGTTTTGGATTGGAACACACCAGCCATCGATTTCTATGAAAAATCAGGCGCGAAAGTTTTAGACGATTGGCGTGTGGTGCATATGGATGAAGAAGGAATAGAACGATTTTTAAACACAACTATATAATACTTCAAAATGAAAATTTTTAAATTTGGAGGTGCATCGGTTAAAGATGCCGAAGGCGTAAAAAACGTATTACATGTCTTAAACACGGTAGGACACGAGGATGTTTTATTGGTAATTTCTGCTATGGGAAAAACCACGAATGCATTAGAAGTGGTAATCAAAAATTACTTTGATAAATCGAAGGAATTACATGCATCACTTCAAGAAGTTCGAAAATACCACAACCAAATTTTATTAGACTTATTTGAAGACGAAGATCACGATGTGTTTTTTGATGTAAATGCACATTTTGACGATTTAGAATATTTTATTCGCAGTAACAAATCCCCAAATTATAGTTTTGTTTACGACCAAGTGGTGAGCATTGGAGAATTAGTTTCTACTACGATTGTAAGTCATTATTTCAATTATAGCGGCTTAAAAAACAATTGGATTGATGTTCGCCCATTAATCAAAACCGACAATAATTACCGCGATGCGCAAGTAGATTGGGAAACCACACAAAAATTAATTTCAAAAGGTGTTAAAAAGAAAACGTTGAACATCACACAAGGATTTTTAGGTTCAGATGAGAATAATTTTACGACTACTTTAGGTCGCGAAGGTTCGGATTATACCGCTGCGATTTTTGCGTATTGTTTAGGTGCCGAAAGTGTTACCATTTGGAAAGACGTTCCCGGAGTTTTAAATGCCGATCCAAGATATTTTGAAAATGCGGTTTTGTTGAACCAAATTTCATACAGAGAAGCTATTGAGTTAGCTTTTTATGGAGCTTCGGTAATTCATCCAAAAACGTTACAACCTTTACAGAAAAAAGAAATCCCGTTGTATGTAAAATCGTTTATCAATCCAACATTAGCAGGAACCAGCGTTTCAAAAGGTGCCGATTTAGAACCTCATACACCTTGTTTTATTGTGAAGAAAAACCAATTGTTATTATCGTTATCGTCTATTGATTTCGATTTTATAATGGAAAATCACATCAGTGAAATCTTTGCTTTGTTTGCGAAATTTAAAGTAAAAGTGAATTTAATTCAAAACACGGCAATTAGTTTCTCTGTTTGTATCGAAGACAAATACAACAACTTTGAAGAGTTACGAAAAGTATTAGCAAAAAAATTCAAAGTCTCATACAACGAAAATGTGTCGTTGTACACCATCAGACATTTTGACGAAAACGCTTCAAAAGTGGTAGAAACGAACAAAACGATATTGCTACGCCAAATTTCAAGAGAAACAATGCAGATTATAACGAAAGAGTAGTCTTAAAATAAATTACCACAGATTCGCAGATTATTATTTAAAAAATCTGCGAATCCGCGGTTCAAACAAAATCATTCCTTTTTTCCAACAATAAATACTACTTTTGAAGATTCGGAGTTATAGTATTTATGCAAAAAATTGTTTTTTTAGCTGGATTTTTGTTTTGTTTTTTGGGCGGTTTTGCTCAGGAAACGTTACAATCGTATCCAACTAAAAAAATTACCTTTTCAAAAGACACCATTTCAATAGAAAAATTCAGTTTAATCAATTCTTTTTTTGAAATTAAAGACAAAAGCGGAAAAATCATTGATACTAGCTTTTACAAAGTAAACTTTCAAAAAGGAACGTTAGTTTTCACCAAAGAAATCAATACTTCTGATTCTTTAATTGTCCGATATTCAAAATTTCCTGAATTTTTAACCAAAACGTATTCTATTTATGATGACGATAAAGTGGTTTCCAACGAAGCAGGAAAATTAGTTGTTTTCAAAAAAGACAAAAACACCAAATTCAAACCTTTCGACGGATTGAATACTTCGGGAAGTATTACACGTGGCGTAACCGTTGGAAACAATCAAAACACGGTGGTAAATTCGAATTTAGATTTACAAATCACAGGAAAAATTTCGGACAAAGTGAGTTTGCGTGCATCTATTCAAGACAGTAATATTCCGTTGCAAGAAGGCGGTTATTCGCAAAAACTAGATGAATTTGACCAAATTTTCATCGAATTATTTTCGGATAAATGGAACATTCGAGCTGGGGATTTATTTCTGGAAAATAGAAAATCAGCTTTCCTGAATTTCAACAAAAAAGTACAAGGTTTAACCACTCGATTTACTTTTGGAACACCCGATAAAAAAACTGAAGTGGTTGCTTCTGGCGCTTTGGTGCGTGGACAATATGCCCGAAGTTCGTTCGTTGGTCAGGAAGGAAATCAAGGCCCGTATAAATTGCGAGGCAACAATAACGAGTTGTATGTTTTAGTGATTTCAGGTTCGGAAAGGGTTTATGTGAACGGAATTTTGAAAACGCGTGGAGAAAATAACGATTACATAATCGATTACAACGCTGGAGAAATCATTTTTACATCTTTATTTCCGATTACTTCCGAAATGCGAATCAACGTAGAATATCAATACACCGATAGAAATTTTACCCGATTTATAACATATGGTGGAATTTCGCACGAGCGAGAAAATTGGCAAATTGGTGGTTATGTCTATTCGGAAAGTGATGTAAAAAATCAGCCGTTGCAACAAAATTTATCTTCTGAACAAATTGATATTTTGCAAAACGCTGGTGATGATATTTCGCAAATGAACGGGCCTTCCGCTTATTTGGATTCTTATTCCGAGAATAAAATTCTGTATAAAAAAGTAATTATTGGTGTGGTTGAAGTTTTTGAATATTCGAATAATCCAACAGACGAATTGTACAATGTGCGATTTTCGTTGGTTGGAAATTTTCAAGGAAATTATGTTTTGGTCAACAATCAAGCCGTTGGAAAAATTTATGAATATGTAGCGCCAATCGCCGGAATTCCGCAAGGAAATTATGAACCGATTGTTCGTTTGATTGCGCCTACAAAAATTCAAATGGCAACAATTTTAGGAAAATATAATCCGAGTGAAAAAACACTTTTAGATTTTGAAGTAGCATTAAGCAACAGCGACCAAAATTTATATTCGAATTTAGACGACAATAACAATAAAGGTTTTGCTGGAAAATTCAACGGAAAACAACGCCTTTTTGATGGAAAAACTAAGATTGATGCGTTTTCGAATTATCAGTTGGTGCAAGAAAATTTCAAAACGATTGAACGTTTGTACAACATCGAATTTAACAGAGATTGGAACATTACTTCTGCTTTGTTAGGCAATCAAAGCTTTTTGACTTCAGGATTGGATTTTAATTTCGACAACAAAGGAAAAGCGCTTTATCAGTTTGAAAATTTAGCTTTTGGTGATGAATTTTCGGGAAATAAACATACTTTATCAGGAAGATATGCCACAAAAAATTGGATGATTTGGAGCAATTCGAGTGTAATGAAAAGTGATTCCGAACTTTCAAATTCGTCTTTTGCTCGAAGTGAAAATCGTTCGTCGTATAAATTGGGTAAAAATTGGATTGGTGCTACAATAAATTTGGAAAATAATTCGGAAAAATTGAAGACGACCAATGCATTTTCGGCTTTGAGCCAACGTTTTTTAGAATATGGTGCTTTTGTGGGAAGAGGCGATTCGACGAAGGTTTTCGTGGAATTGGGATTTTTACAACGCCAAAATGATAGTTTACAAAACAACCGAATTGAGCGTGTAAATCATTCGAATTCCTACTACTTAAAATCGCAATTAATTAAAACCGAAAAAAGCAATTTGAGCGTGTTTTTGAATTATCGCACCTTGAAATATGAAGATTCAAGCTTAAAAGACGAACCATCGTTGAATTCACGAATTTTGTATTCCGATAGATTTTTTGGACAGTTAATTCAGACAACAACGGCTTATGAAACAAGTTCAGGAACAATTGCTCAGCAAGAATTCACCTATTTACAAGTAGAACCCGGACAAGGCGTTTACATGTGGAACGATTATAACGGCAACGGAATTCAGGAATTACAAGAGTTTGAAATTGCTCCGTATTCTGATTTAGCGATTTATGTTCGAGTATTTTTACCAAATCAGGTTTTTGTAAGAACACATCAGAATAAATTTTCGCAAGCGTTGAATTTCAATTTTAACCAATGGCAAAATGAAAAAGGTTTTAAGAAATTTGCTTCGCACTTTTACAATCAAACTTCGTTTTTAATTGATCGAAAAATAAAAAGAAATGGTGCTAATTTCGATTTGAACCCGTTTTCAAAAGAGGAAGATGAATTAATTGGTTTGAATACAAATTTTAGAAACAGTTTGTTTTTTAATCGTGGAAAACAACATCATTCTACTACTTATTCGTTCTTGCTAAATGAAAGTCAGAATTTACTTTCTGTGGGAAGTGTTGTTGCTAAAAACCAATCACATCAAGTACAATATCAACATTTGGTGAAGAAAAGTTGGTTGTTTAATTTTTCTGGAAGCACCACTTCAACCGAATCTACTTCCGAGAATTATCCAAATAGAAATTTCGAGATTGATGGTTATCAAATTGAACCAAAAATTGGCTATTTGTTTTCCAAAAATGCGAGTTGGGATATTTTTTACGAATTTCAACAAAAAGAAAACCAAATTGGAGCATTTGAAACGTTAAAACAAACCCGTTTAGGAACTTCATTTACCTTCAATAGCGAAAAAGGATTTAGCATGAATGGCGAATTTTCGATGTATAACAATACATATGATGGAAATGCGTTATCAGCAGTAGGATTTCAAATGTTAGAAGGCTTACAACCTGGAAAAAATCAAACTTGGAGATTGCTTCTACAGAAAAATTTGACCCAATATTTAGACGTAAACATCAACTACCAAGGCAGAAATAGCGAAACCAGCAAAACCATTCATACAGGAAATATACAATTAAGAGCGTTTTTTTAGTTAATATTTAGATTAATTCTACATTTCTGCTTAATTTTACAAGCTATCCCAATAAAAAGAACTATGTTAAAAAGAATATTATTTTTATTATTAATCTTAATTTCAAATATTACTTATTCACAATTAAGTAATAAGCATTGGTTACCTCCTTTACATGCTCGTGATGCAAGTGTAGTTGGTGTGCAATACATATATTTATCAACACCTGAACCTGTTCCATTTTCAGTTGAAATTACAAATGGAGCTGGAGTTCCTATTGCTGGATCACCCTTTACTATTTCTCAAGGAAATCCAAGGGAAATTTTAATTGGTGAAGATCAAAATTCTTTGATGTTCTGCCCAATACGTTATGTCAATGTAGTTAACGTAGACAGAGGTCTTATCTTAGAAGGAAGTGGCGAATTCTATGTAAGTTTTAGAGTAAGGTCACAAAATCACGCTGAAACATTAGTCTCAAAAGGAAAATCAGGAATTGGAAAAAAGTTTAGATTAGGAAGTTTACCGCAAACTAGTCCTGGCTCAACAAGAAACTTTGTTTCAAGTTTTATGGCAACTGAAAATAATACAACTGTTACAATTTCTGATTATGATATAAATGTTGAGTTTGTCTCTTCAATTGGGCCAATAACATTAGATAGTCAAACTTTCACACTAAACGCAGGAGAAACCGTTATTCTTTCTGGCTACACAGATGTTGGAAATAATTTATCAGGCTTTGTAGGAGCTTTAGTTGAATCAGATAAAAACATTGCTGTTAATACTGGAAATGCATTGGCAGGAATGGCTACTCAAGAAGAAGGTCAAGATTTTAATCTCGATCAAATTGTTCCAATTGCAGAGGTTGGTTCAGAATATATTGTTGTCAAAGGAAATGGAAGCTCAAATACAGAACTACCATTAGTAATAGCAACAGAAGATAACACTTCAGTATACGTAAATGGGAGCACAACTCCAATAACAATAATTAATGCAGGTGACTATTTTTTAATTCCAACTTCTAACTATCAAGGGATAAATAATCAGAATATGTATATCACTAGTGATAAACCTATCTATTTATATCAAATTATTGCTGGAGATATTAGTGATGCTACCTCAGGATTAAACTTCATACCTCCTTTAAGTTGTTTTTTCCAAAGAAAAGTAGACTTAATCCCAAAAATTAATTTTATTGGAACAAATGAGTATTTTGGTGATGTCATAGCTGTTACATATACAGGAGCTACAGTTACTATTAATGATGTAGCTACAACAGCTTTACCGCAATCAGTTGTAGGAAATTCTGATTGGGTAACATATCGTATTCCTGATATTACAGGTAATGCCAAAATAGAATCTACAGGACCACTTGCGGTTGGTGTTTTTGGGTTTAGCGGATTTGCTGGATTTGGAGGATACTATTCTGGATTTGGAAGTACCCCTAGAGATACTGATGTTACTATTTGCTCAAATAATTCTGTAGATTTATTGGATGAAATAGAAGGTAATCCTGAGCCTGGAGGTACTTGGAATCCACCTTTAGCTAGTGGAACCAATATATTTAACCCAAATATTGATATAGCTGGAGTATATAATTATAGTTATATCTCAACATGCGATATTGTAGACGTTGATGTAAGTGTAACTATTCAACAGGCCAATAATGCAGGAAATAATAATAACATAACTGTTTGTAATAACAATTCTTCGTTCGATTTATTTCCACTTCTAGGAAGCAATGCTGAAGTTGGTGGTTATTGGTCTCCTGCACTATCATCAGGAACAGGTGTTTTCAATCCAAATGTTGATTTAGGAGGCACCTATAGCTATATTATTCCTGCAGTAAATGCATGCAATGAAATATCGGCGTCTATATCTGTTACTAATAACCCTGCCCCAATAGTATATGCTATCACAAACTATTCTATCTGTGATAACAATTTAGATGGAAATGATACAAATGGTATAGCAACTTTTAATCTTACATCTAAAACCGCAGAAATATTAAATGGGCAAACTGGAATAACTGTAACCTATCACACTTCTATTACTGATGCAGAAAACGGAATTGGAGGAATAACAACAATTTTAACTAATGATAGAATAATTTATGCTAGATTAACAAATAACACTACTAATTGTTTTGCTATAACTAATTTTAATTTAGTTGTTTATTCGCTTCCAACAGTAAGCTCAACAATAACTCTTAAACAGTGTGATACCGACAATGATGCTGTTACAGATTTTAATTTAACAGAAGCAAATACAATCATATCCTCAGAAACTACAAATACTTATACCTATCATAATACCCTATTTGGAGCACAGAATAACACTGATTTAATTGTAAATGAATTAAATTTTAATGCCCCTAATGGAACACAGGTTTGGGCAAGAATTACAAATCCGAATGGATGTATACGAACTTCTTTGGTAAATTTAATTGTTTCTACAACCACAATACCTTCAACACATCTTTTTACCATTTATGAATGTGACGATTATATTAGTTCAACAGACACTGATGTTGATGGATATGACTATTTTAATTTAGACAGCCCTATTTTAGCTGAAAATGCAATAGAAAATTTATTATCATTTTTCTCAACAAGTCAACCTTTAGTGGTAACATTTTATGAAAATGAAAGCGATGCATTAGCCGAAATAAATGCAATTACAAACATTACAAATTATAGAAATATTATACCAAATTCTCAAATAGTTTGGGCAAGAATAGATAGTGAATTAAATAATGAGTGTTTTGGTGTTGGTCCGTATATACAATTAATTGTAAACCCATTACCAGACATTAATTTAGGTTTAGATTTTGTTTTATGCATTGATCCAATAACAGGATTAGGTTTACAAACTGTAGATGCAACACCTGCAACATCTGGCAATTATTCGTATCAATGGACACCAACAAATCCAAATGGAAATTCACCTTTATTTGATATTACTTCTGGCGGAACATTCTCAGTAATTGTTACAAATACCGACACAAATTGTGTTAATTTCGATTCAATTACTACTACTTTTTCATCTGAACCAGAAACATTTGAAGCCAATTTAATTACACCAGCATTTTCAAGTGGTTTGGCAACGATTGAAGCTATTGCTACAGGTGGATTCGGCATTTATGAGTACAGTATCGATGCTATTAATTGGCAATCAAGTCCAATATTTTCTGACTTACAAAACGGAAGCTATATTGTTTATGTTCGAGATATTCAAGGATGTGGAATATTGTTTTCTGAAGAATTGCAAACTATCACTTATCCAAATTACTTCACACCTAATGGTGATGGATATAATGATTTTTGGAACATTCGTTTACCAAATGAATATGAGGGTTTAATTTCTATTTATGATAGATATGGCAAACTTTTAAAACAACTCAGTGCTCAAGGTCAAGGATGGGACGGAACATTTAATGGTAATCTTTTACCTTCAACCGACTATTGGTTTAAAGTGGAATACATTGAAAATAACCAAAGAAAAGAGTTTAAATCACACTTTAGTTTAAAAAGATAAAAATGAAATTAGGAAATCTTTCAACTATAATTGATGAAAATAAAATTGCTACGGTATGTTTTTCACATCCAGCAAGCAATTCATTTCCGAGTAATTTATTACAAAAATTAACTTCAGAAATTAACTATTTAAGTAGTTTAGATACCGTTTCCGTGATTATTTTAAAAAGCGAAGGAACAGGTGCCTTTTGTGCAGGAGCCTCTTTCGATGAACTGCTTTCAATTTCAAATGAAAAAGATGGAAATCTGTTTTTTTCAGGATTTGCAAATGTAATTAACGCTATGCGAAAATGCACAAAACCAATTATTGGAAGAATTCATGGTAAAGCAGTTGGTGGTGGTGTAGGTTTAGCTGCAGCATGTGATCATACTTTTGCAACTAATAATAGTGCCATAAAATTATCAGAAATTGCTATTGGAATTGGCCCTTTTGTAATTGAACCTGCCGTAAGTAGAAAAATCGGAAAAACAGCTTTTACCGAAATGACACTTACACCTACTTTATGGAAAACGGCTCAATGGGCAAATGAAAAAGGTTTATTTACCGAAGTTTTTGAAACAATAGAATTGTTAGACGAAAATTTAAGAAACTTTACCCTTGAACTTTCATCCTATAATCCAGAAGCTTTAGTTGAAATGAAAAAAGTGTTTTGGGAAGGAACAAACCACTGGGACAGCTTATTATATGAAAGAGCTTCAATTTCTGGACGATTAGTTTTATCAAACTTTACCAAACAAGCATTAGAAAAATTTAAGAAATGAAAAGTTTAATTATCGCATTACAGCAAGTAAACATAGAAGAAAAAATAAAAAATGACCCCGACGGAACATATCAAATTGGTGTTTTAATAGGTTCATTTGTACCTGTTGCCGTTTTAGCAGGCTTAGCTTATTTTTTATATTATAGAGCTAAGAAAAAAGAAAAAAATCTTGACCAATAAATTGTAAATTATGTCAAAAATTAGAATTACAAAACAATTTAACTTTGAAACCGGTCACGCTTTATATGGCTATGATGGTAAATGCAAAAATGTCCACGGTCATAGTTACAAACTTTCTGTAACAGTTATTGGTAGACCTATTACAGATACAAATAATGTAAAATATGGAATGGTAATCGATTTTGGTGATTTAAAAAAAATCGTAAAAGAACAAATTGTTGACGTCTTTGATCACGCAACAGTTTTCAACAAAAACACACCACATATAGAATTAGCCAACGAGCTTCAATCGAGAGGTCACGATGTAATTTTAGTAGATTATCAACCTACAAGTGAAAATATGGTAATTGATTTTTCTAATAAAATTAAAAACTTATTACCCGAAAACATCGAATTACATTCATTAAAACTTCAAGAAACAGAAACTTCTTTTGCCGAATGGTATGCGGAAGATAACTAAATAAAAAAAGCGATTTCAATTGAAATCGCTTTTTTTATTTTATTCTTGTTCTTTCATTACGAAAGATTCCATAAATTTTGTGGTATAATTTCCAGCTACATAATCTGGTTCATCCATTAATTGTCTATGAAATGGAATTGTAGTTTTGATTCCTTCAATTACGAATTCATCTAACGCACGCTTCATTTTGTTAATTGCTTCTTCTCTGGTTTGAGCGGTTGTAATCAACTTAGCTATCATAGAGTCATAATTTGGCGGAATTGTATATCCTGCATAAACATGCGTATCTAAACGCACTCCGTGTCCTCCTGGCGCATGTAAAACCGTAATTTTACCAGGCGAAGGGCGAAAATCATTATACGGATCTTCAGCATTAATACGACATTCTATTGAG
>Ga0209480_10001713_pt1 | contig 15770 bp, 10 predicted proteins | sample JI61114C2DNA_FD_187501 | JGI IMG/M metagenome (GOLD analysis project Ga0209480, IMG submission 187501) | Wastewater effluent complex algal communities from Wisconsin, to seasonally profile nutrient transformation and Carbon sequestration -... | ecosystem: Engineered > WWTP > Effluent > Algae...
TGCACCACCAAATAGCGGTATCTGTCGTGGACATAAGGTGAACAAGGAAGAAATCCTTGCCATGTATGTTGCCTTGGAAAGACATATTAAAATGGATCATGAAAAGGAATGGAAGATGTGGGAAGCCAGCATGGCGGTTGTAGTGAATACTATTAAAAATATAAATGGAGTAGTTACTGAAGTTTTCATTCCTGAGATCGCCAATAATACGCCAACCTTACACCTTTCATGGGATGATACTAAGATAAAAATGACCGGCAGGCAGCTGAAAGAGCGCTTGTGGAATGGTAATCCGGGTATTGAAGTTATGGGTGGAGGGACAATGGGAGGGAAAAAAGATGGAATTGAACTTTCTGTATGGCAATTAAAACCAGGTCAGGAGAAAATCGTTGCTAACAGAGTTAAAGAAGAGTTATTAAAAGCATCTGTTTAATTTTTTTTAATTAATTTTTATCCGATCCGATACGATGAATAAGGGTGCTTTTTCCAAACTCTTAATGGGTATTTCAATAGTATGTTTATTGACTTCCCTTTATATGGCTTCTAATGGCAATATTGCAGAGGCAGGGCCGTTTGTTATTGCTTTTTTATTATTACTAGCGATTAGTTTCAGAGGTTTTCCTGTACTTCGCGGACTAACATTTACCACCACAATCCTTTCAGTAGTTGCTACTTCATTGTACTATCCGCAGTATTTCAAAGAATATAATGGATTTGAATTTGCCACTTTAATTACCCCACTGATCCAGATAATCATGTTTGGAATGGGTTGTTCGATGGGTCTGAAAGATTTTATAGCCTTGGCAAAATCTCCCAAATCAGTTATTGTTGGTGTAATCAGCCAGTACACGATCATGCCTCTGCTTGGTTTTGCTCTTGCTAGTTTTACTGACTTTCCTGCTGAAATCTCAGCTGGAATCATCCTGTTGGGTTGTGCCCCAACATCTGTAACTGCAAGCGTAATGTGTTATCTGGCAAAAGCAAATGTAGTGCTCGCAATTACAATTACTGCGATTACAACATTGCTCGCACCTTTCCTTATTCCTCTGCTGATGAAAGTACTCGCTGGCGGATTCATAGAAATAAATGTAATGGAAATGATGTGGGGGATAGTAAAAATGGTATTTATCCCTATTGGAGCGGGACTCATTTTCAATAAATTCCTGCATGGGAAGGCGAAATGGCTGGATGATTCGATGCCTCTGGTTTCTATGATTGGAGTTGCATTCATTGTTGCTATAATTATGGCTGCGGGAAGAGACAGTATACTGAATATCGGACTTGAGCTGATTATCGTAGTTTTTCTCATGATCCTCTTTGGGTTTTTCTTTGGCTACTGGCTGGCACGACTTTTCAAATTATCTGAATTTGATTGCCGTACAATATCAATTACCACCGGCACTCAGAACGCCGGACTTGTTTCAGGGATTGCTAAAGTTATGGGTAAGATTGCGACGGTAGGACTTGCAACAGCGGTTTGCGGACCTATAATGGGTTTTTCATCGTCGATTCTGGCTTCATACTGGAACAGCAATCCGCCTAAAGAGGAGGCTTCAGCCGGAATGTCAGAAGCTTAAATCCTGAATTTTTGAATTTTTAATATTAGAATACGAAATCATGTCTTTTAGAATAGCCCTAATGGGTATCTACCACGAGTCAAATACTTTTGTTCCTCAGGCTACAACCACTGCCGACTTCAGGAACGGTAAATATTTGATGGGTGAAGCAATCAGAAAAGAGTATCAAGCCGCACACAATGAAGTAGGCGGGATGCTGGAAGTAATGGACAGAGAAGGAATGGAAGTTATTCCGATTCTTTTCGCATCTGCAACGCCCGGTGGTGCTCTTTCTGCAAATACGTATAATGGGCTGTTGAACAATATGATGGAGGAACTCGACAAAGTTCTGCCCGTTGATGCATGCCTTGTTATCCCTCATGGTGCCGGAGTTTCAGAAGAGTTTCCAGATATGGACGGACATTGGTTAAGCCTGCTAAGGAAAAAGGTAGGTGATTCAGTTCCTATTTTCGGAACTCTTGATTTACACGCAAACGTCAGTCCGCTGATGGTATCATCCACTAATGCTTTGGTGGCCTATAAAGAGAATCCGCATATTGATATGAGACAGCGGGGTATCGAAGCAGCGAATTTGCTGGCAGATTATTTAAAAGGAAAGACAAATCCGGTTCAGGTTCTGGTCCAGGTTCCTCTGGCAATCAGCATTGAGCAGCAGTTAACAGCTAATGAACCTTGCAAAAGTCTTTATGCTTATGCCAATGAATTAAGCCGGGATCCTGAGATTTTATCCCTCAGTATTCAGCACGGTTTTCCTTATGCTGATGTTGAAGAAATGGGGACATCAATAATTGTGGTAGCCAATGGGAATAAGGAGAAAGCGCTTGAGATTGGAAAGAAATTAGAGACCTATATTCTCGATCGGAGGGAAAGTTTTGTGGGAGTTAAAAACGACATTCAAGCTTCTCTGGATTTGATCGATAAAAGTGAGAAGCCGGTATTATTACTGGATATGGGTGATAATGTCGGCGGGGGTGGTCCTGCAAATAACTGCTGCATCCTGGAAGCCTTCGAAGAAAGTAAAAAGTACAAATATTTCGTTTGCATCTATGATCCTGAGGCTGTTCGTATGGCCGGAAACCATCAGCCGGGAGAGTGGTTCGAACTGATTATAGTTGGTACAGGGAAGGATGGAATAAGAACCTACAGGCTTAAAGTAAAATTACTCAGGTTAACAAATGGTGAATTCCAGGAAAGTAATCCAAGGCATGGCGGACAGATCAATTTTAATATGGGTAAAACTGCAGTAGTTGCCACTGAACAGGGTAGTGAAATCATGCTGACCACCTTAAGAGTAATGCCCTTCAGTTTACAGCAATTAATTTCTCAGGGAGTTCAACCTTCTGATTTTGATGCAATAGTGGCTAAAGGGGTGAATGCTCCAATTGCGGCCTATGCCCCGGTTTGTCCGACTGTTATTCAGGTAAATACTCCGGGAGTAACCCAGGCTGATATGACCCTGTTTAAGTTTGAACACAGAAGAAGGCCATTATTCCCTTTCGAGAAATGATTAACATATAGAACAATAACTCAATAAGTAATTAAATTTTTTACCCTCTGGGAAAGTATAATTTAAACTAATTCATCATGGATAGACAGCTGATTGACAAAAACATAAGCAGGACAGCTTTTTTCATCTTTGGAATGGCATTCTTACTGATCCTGCAGAATTTGCAGGTAAATGCTCAGGCAGCAAAAGATAATCTGCGTCCTGCAGCGCTTGGAAAGAATGGTATGATTGCGACCGCAAATCCGCTCGCAACACTTGCAGGCCAGAAGATTTTAGTGAAAGGTGGAAATGCCATCGATGCCATTGTTGCAGCGGCTGCTTCCCTTAATGCTGCAGAACCTTATATGTCTGGTACTGCTGGTGTGGGGTATATGTTATTCTACTCTGCGAAGGAAAACAGGGTTAGATCTTTGGTTTTTGGAGGCTGGGTGCCTGAAACTTTCAAAATCACAAAATTTAAAACCGATGTTAAAGTTGCAGATGGTGCTGGTCATGGTGCAATGGAAAGCATAGGGCCAAGAATTGCATCAGTTCCAGGGAATCTGGCGGGCTGGGCAAAGGCATTGAAAGATTATGGAACAATGCCTCTTTCTGAAGTATTCGAAAGTGCGATTGATTACCTTGAAAATGGGGTTCCAATCACGGAATTTGATCAGGCAATGTGGGCAGGAACGGTTAAGAGGATTGCTCCTCATGCTGAATCAAGAAAGATTTTCTTTAAGAATGATAAAGACCCGTTCGTAATCGGTGATTATTTTTCAAACAAGCCTCTGGCAAAAACAATGAGAAGGATTGCAAGTGAAGGGATTGATGTTTTTTACAAAGGAGAGATTGCTAAAGAAATGGCTGCTGCATTTGCCCGTGATGGAGGTTTTATCACTGAAAAAGACCTGGCCTCTGTACCTGATAAAGTACAGTGGGTCGATCCGATCTCTATTAAATACCGGGATTATACAGTTTACAATAACCCCCCTCCGGGAATGGGTCTCCAGCAATTACAAACGCTAAAGATCATGGAAGGTTTTGATCTGCAAAAAATGGGTCATAATAGTGTAGATTATCTCGCTCATTTGCTTGAGGCGGTTAATCTGAGCAGAATTGATTCTGATAAATATATTGGTGATCCAAAATTCGTCGATGTTCCGGTTGATATGTTGCTTTCTGATGCATACATCGCCAAACAGCGCGAAAAGGTTATTGCTAAGGTAAAAGAAAGAAAAGCTGGATTAAAGCCGGAGACTTCCCAGAATATTAGCCCGGATCCTGTTGATGATCCAAATGCATCCAAATATAGATATGCAACTACCAGTCTGTCTGCAGTTGATAAATGGGGTAATGCAGTTGTAATCATTCAGACTCATGGTGGAGGTTTTGGTTCGGGTTACGTTGCCGGAAATACTGGTGTGGTGTTTAATAGTGCACTGGATTGGATGACACTGGAGCCAGGTAAAGCAAATACCGTCGCTCCGGGTAAAGCTGTTGGATGGTGTATTGGTGGGATGATGCAATTTCATAAGGATGGTAAGCCGCAGTTGATTGTAGGTTCACCAGGCAGTTTCGGTATTTTACAGTCTGTTCCTCAGGTAGCAATGAATAACATCGATTTTGGAATGAACATTCAGGATGCGATCAGTGCACCCCGATTCAGATGGAAAGATGAGTTGGGCTCAGTACCGGCAAAGGAAATTATCATGGAAACCAGAGTACAACCAGGCGTTATCAAAACCTTAAGAGGAATGGGATATGTGATCGACACGAGCCTGGGCGATTGGTCAATGACTGTAGGAGGAGCTCAGGGAATAACCATAGACCATAAAACAGGCTGGCTTATGGGTGGTGCAGATCTGAGAAGAAATGGTTATGCAGTTGGATGGTAATTAGTTGGTTAGAAATTTTTTATATAAAAATATTAAAATGAAAAGAGAGAGCAAAAGTGACCGCAGAGACTTTATTAAAAAATCAGTCTTTGCAGCAGTAGGTATGAGTATCGTTCCCGGGTTTACCATGGGTGAAAATGGAAATATCACTTCAATTACCGAAGAGTTATCAAGAGCTCTTGCCGGTCAGGATGGAATTAAGAAAGTTGCATTCATAACCCATATATACAGGAATAGTGCTCATGCTGATGTTATCGGCACCAAACTTTTTCTTGGTATTCCTACTGATGAGGGAATGGTGGCTCCTCAGATAAAGATTGCTTCGGTATACATTGAGCAGGTTGGCGCGAATGACACTGGTATCAGAATCGCGAATATGAATAATACCCCGGTGTACCCCACAGTTGAAGAAGCTTTAACTCTTGGCGGAGATAAACTTGCTGTGGATGCGGTGATTTATGTCGGTGAACATGGCGAATATCCTTATAACAGACTAGGTATGAAATTATATCCCCGAATGAATTATCTCGAGAGGATATTCAGAGTGTTTGATGCATCCAATAGATCGGTACCTGTCTTTACAGATAAAGCCTTGTCTTATAGCTGGTTGGATAGCAGATGGATTTATGACCGTGCAAAGGAATTGAATGTTCCTATGATGGCAGGCTCATCTTTACCATACTGCTGGAGAGATAAGCCTCTGGTACATCCAATTGGAGTTAAAATATCGGAAGCTGTTGCTATCGGATATGCCTCACTGGATGCTTACGGTTTTCACGTAACTGAAATTCTGCAGTGTATGGTTGAGAGAAGAGCAGGTGGCGAAACCGGTGTTAAAAGTGTTGAAGGCCTGAAAGGAGATGATGTTTGGAAAGCGATCGATTCAGGAAAAATCTCTCAAAAGTTAGTTGATGCAGCTTGTGATACAATACAAGATAAAGAAATAGGGAATATGCGTGAGATTGTACCTACACCTTATGCAGTAATCGTTAATTATACAGATGGAACAAAGGGAACAATTATGATGCTGGATAAGTATGTCAAGACAGGTTGGGCTTATTCTGCAAACACCTCAAAATGCATGGTTGCAACAGAATTTGTACTAAGCGGAGGTCCAACTTATGCCCATTTTAGCTATCTCGCTCTGAATATACAGAAATTCATTGTCAGCGGACCTACTGCACCAATAGAAAGAAATTTATTGACAAGCGGTATTATTGATATGGGAATACGTTCGCTGGCTGAAGGCAAAGTGAAGCAAACCCCGTTTTTAAATATTAAATACTCAGCAGCAGGTTATGAGCCAATCAGACCTACCGCACCCCGACCTACAGGACAAAGTATAGCTCCATGGCATCCGAAGGAGTATGAGTTTATGATTCCGGATGCCTTTAAGAACAAAGGATAGTCATTTATTGAAAATTTATTTAATCAGCTGATACTTTTTTTTAAAATATACCAGAAATAATACGCGTTTAATTTGGAAAATCAGTAAAAAGTCAAGAATATGCACCGTATTTAAACAACACCCAATTTAAAAGCAAAATTCAATAAAAATGAAAGTCAATTTTAAAAATTTATACAGGACTAATCTTCGTACAAAGCTAATTGCTTTTTTAGGTCTGGCATTTCTGATCACGATCAGTTTTATTAATTCAGGGGGATCTGGTGGACTTCCTCAGGGTGATCCTGATAATGGCGGACTTGCACTTCCAGGCGATTTTGAGGCGGTTGTAGTTGCTGATTCTCTCGGACGTGCAAGACATCTTGCAGTTAACAAAAATGGAGATATTTATGTTAAATTAAGAGTGCCTGATGCCCAACAACGTGGTAGTGTTGCCTTGAGAGACAATAATAACGACGGCAAAGCAGATATCATTGAGTATTTCGGAAGCTATCCGGATACAGGCAATTATGGAACTGCTATGCGTATTCATAAGGGTTATCTGTATTTCAGTACTGCTGGTGAGGTTTTAAGAACCAAACTGACTCCGGGAAAATTAGTTCCGGAAGGCAAGACAGAAACTATTGTTGTTGATAATTACAAAAGAGGAAAATATTCCCATATAGCAAAACCAATTGCTTTTGATAATAAAGGCAACATGTATGTTCCTTTTGGTTCCCCAAGTGATGTTTGCCAGATTGCCGACAGACAACCCGGTTCTTTAGGTCAAACACCTTGCCCTGAATTGAAAGAACATGCAGGTGTCTGGAAATTCAGTGAGAGTAAATTAAACCAGAAACAAAGTGACGGTACCATGTATGCTACAGGTATTCGCAGTATTGTGGGTATGGAATGGAACAAGGTAGACAACTCATTGTATGCAATGCAGCATGGACGTGATGATTTTTCCAGAACATGGTCAAATCTCTATACTTCCTGGCATAGCGCTTTATTGCCTTCTGAAGAGTTTCTGAAAGTTCCTGAAGGTTCTGATTCAGGATGGCCATACTACTACTATGATTTTATGCAGGGTAAAAAATTATTAAACCCTGAATACGGTGGTGATGGTAAAAAGGAGGGTGATGCCGCTAAATACAATATGCCAATTATTGGTTTTCCGGGCCACTTTGCTCCAAACGATTTACTTTTTTATACCGGAGATCAATTCCCTGAGCGTTATAAAAATGGTGCATTTATCGCATTTCACGGTTCCACAATTCGTGCCCCTTATCCGCAGGGAGGTTATTGTGTAGCATTTGTTCCATTTATTAATGGTAAGTTTTCAAGTGAATGGGAGTTATTTGCTGATGGATTTGGCGGTGTAGATACAATCGTTTACACTTCTGATGCTAAGTACCGCCCGATGGGCCTAGCGCAAGGCCCTGATGGATCTCTTTACATGAATGATAGTGAGAAGGGAAAGATCTGGAGAGTGATGTTCAAAGGTGACAAGAAAAAATTTGGTACCAGCCAGCTTGCTGGAATGGCAGCCCGTAAATTAACTTCACCAAATGTTAAAACACCTGATTTCGAAAAAGATAACCTGATGAAAGGTCAGTTGGCCGCAGGAGCTAAATTATATAATACTTATTGTGCATCATGTCATCAGCAGAATGGTAAAGGAGACGGGACACGTTTCCCTCCGGTTGCTGAATCTGAATGGGTTAATGGCGACAGGAAAAGGTTAATTCAAGTGGTACTTAACGGTCTTTCCGGTACGATTACCGTTAAAGGTGTAGGATATAATGAAGCAATGCCTCCTCATAGTTATCTGAAGGATACAGAAATTGCTCAGATATTAACTTATGTCAGATCCAGCTTTGGAAATAATTCAAATGCGATTACGGCAAATGAAGTGTCCAGATACCGTACAAACCGATAAAAGATTAATATAAATATGAAATTTATCACCTATCTTTTATTTATATCTCTGCCTTTCTTAATGAAAGGCGGAGATATTCTTTCTCCTGAGAAGCCAGGCTCATCTTCATCATCTGCTCCTCAAACAAAGCCTGTTGAAGATAAAAAATATAAGGTTTCTAAATTGAAGGGTGCTTTAACCATTAATGCAGACTGGAATAAGGCGCAATGGAAGAATATAGAAACGATCAAAATCGAAAACTATATGGGGACAATTCCGCCGTTTAAACCAACGGTTGAAGCCAAAATGATGTACGATAATGATAATGTTTATGTAATCTTCCGGGTGAAAGACCGTTTTGTTAAAAGTGTTGTGCAGGAATATAACGGCAATGTGTCGGGCGATTCCTGTGTGGAATTTTTCTTCGCACCTGATTCTTCGCTCCCATTAAATTATTTCAATCTGGAAATTAATGCAGGCGGTACACCTTTGATTTTTTATATTAAGCATCCTTACCCTTCAACACCTTATGTCAAACTTGAAGCGACTGAAATTGAACAAATTGAAATAGCGCATTCATTACCATCAAAGGTTGATCCTGAGATTACGGAACCGGTAACCTGGACTATAGAATACAGAATACCACTATCAATGTTGTCTAAATTCTCAAATGTTAGCCGTCCTGCACCTGGTGTAGTTTGGAAAGCCAATTTTTATAAAACAGGAAGCAGGACATCAAATCCAAATTATATTACCTGGAATTTCGTTGACAATCCCAGACCGAATTTTCATCTTCCACAGTTTTTTGGAACACTGATTTTCCAGTAATTTATCGATTGTGCCCGGTTTAAATGAAATGGAGAAACTGGCTGTAATAGGCTGCGGTACCATGGGTCATTCCATTGCCCTGAATGCTGCCTGGGTGGGTATGCAGGTGAAAATGTATGGTGTTGATACAAATGATATTCAAAATGGATTGTCAGGTGTCACCGATAAATTAGACACTCTTCTTAAAAATGATCTGATAACCAGAGATCAGCTAAGTCAGATTCTCAAAAATATTACCGGAACATCTTCATTGTCAGAAGCTGTTGATGGTGCAACTTTTATCATTGAATGTATTCCTGAAGTTCTGGAGCTCAAGAACGATCTTTTTAGAAAACTGGATCAAATGTGTGGTGAGGAGGTTATTCTTGCAACCAACACATCCGGACTGAGCCCAAGTCGTATTGCTTTGAATTTAAAACATCCCGAAAGGACTCTTGCAACACATTTTTGGAATCCGGCACATCTTATTCCTTTGGTGGAAGTGCTGAGAGCTGAGTTTACAGATGATAAAACTTTCAACAGGGCGATCGATATGTTGAAGCTCATGAATAAAAAGCCGATCGAAGTTAAAAAGGAAGTACCCGGACTCGTCGGAAACCGGCTTCAGTTCGCACTTTTCAGGGAGGCACAATATCTTTTGGAGCAGGGAATCGCAAGTAAAGAGGATATCGATGCTGCTGTAACATACAGTATCGGGAGAAGATTGCCTGTAACTGGTCCTCTGCTCTCTGCCGATATGGGTGGACTGGATGTTTTCGCTTCTATCTCGGATTACCTTTTCAAAGATCTTAGTAATGCGGATCAGTCATCTGCAAATTTGAAAGAGCTTGTTGCTCAACGTCACTTTGGTCAAAAAAATGGAGCAGGATTTTATCTCTGGGATGAGAAGTTTTCGGAAGAAATGAATCACAAAAGGGAAGAACAGCTCATCCGATTTTTAAAAGAGGATATCAATTAAAACAGGAACAAATAACATTAAATTATGTGAACCAATGTAAAATGGTCTCATATTCAATAAATTAACAAAATCTACATGAAAAGTTTAGACTATTCCAAATCAGCCGAATTACTTGGAAGGGCAAAGAAAGTACTTGCCGGGGGCGTTTCTTCAGAATTCAGAAAATACAATCATCCGCATGCGATATTTTATACCCATGGCAAAGGAAGCCACCTGTTTGATGTGGACGGGAATGATTACCTGGATTTTACCTTAAGCCAGGGGCCACTGATTCTGGGCCACTCACACCCTCATGTCTTAAAATCGGTAAATGAATATTCTGAGCTGGGTCAGCTTTATGCCGGGCAGCATATCAGGGAAATTGAGCTTGCCGAAAAAATTAATAAGCTAATCCCTTCCGCCGAATTAATGCGTTTCTGTTTGGATGGTTCTGAAGCAGTTCAAACTGCTTTCAGGGTTGCCAGAGCAAAAACCGGGAAGCAAAAATTTCTTCGTTTTGAAGGACATTATCATGGCTGGCTGGATAATGTGGCCTGGGGAATTTCTACTCCATCTGCTGAAGCACTCGGAAGCAGAGAGAATCCAAATGTATATCCCTGGTCTGCCGGAATACCCGAACATTCAAAGGATGAATTCATCATACTTCCATGGAATGATATCGAACTGGTGAAGAAAACTCTTGCAGAGCGCCATAATGAGATTGCAGCGATAATTACTGAGCCAATTATGTGTAATAATGGATGTATCATGCCTGAAGAAGGCTTTCATGCAGGTTTACGCAGTTTATGTGATCAATATGGTATTGCACTGATCTTTGATGAGGTAATCACCGGCTTCAGAATGAGCATTGGCGGTTCTCAGCAATATTTCGGTATTACTCCAGACATGTCAATCTTCGCGAAAGCAATGGGTAGCGGATACCCGATCAGCGCAATTGTTGGAAAAAGAGAGTGGATGGGACTGATTGAAGAGGCCAAAGTGATCCATGCAGGAACAATGAACTCAAGCAATCCGACCATCGCTGCAGCTTTGGCAACTATTGAAGTACTTGAGCAGGAAAATCCTTATGAAAGAATGTTCAGACTTGGTAACAAGCTGATGGATGGCCTCAGAGAGGCAGCTACCGGAAATAATCATAATTTACTGGTTCAGGGTCCGGGCCCGATGTTTAATATTGGTTTTACAGATCTGAAGAAGGTGAAGGATTATCGGGATACCCTGACTTACGATAAGGCAAAACTGGGTAAATTCATTGCTGCAATGCATGATGAGAGGATCAGGATAATTGGCAGGGGATTATGGTATATTAGTACCGCCCATACTGAGGCTGATATTGACCACGCAATAGCAGTATCCAGGCGTGTTTTGAGTACTATGTAAAATACTAGCTTTTCTTTGGGATTTGTATTCCATTGGAAATTCTTTCAAATTTGGGTTCTAAACGAAAAATATGGATACTGGGAAGCTTTTGGAAGCTATTCTGCCAAAAGAACGAATAAAATGCCGATTAATTGACCTTGTTGCTTATGCATCTGATGCGGGTTTTTATTATCTGAGACCAAAAGCAGTTGTGCAGCCGGTTAGTGAAAAGGAAATCATCTCTTTGCTTGAATTTTCTCACCGGAATAAAATTCCAATGACCTTTCGAACAGGAGGGACCAGCTTGTCGGGTCAATCCATAACTGATGGTATCCTCGTAGATCTGAGCCAGTACTGGAATCAATTGCTGATTGAAGATAATGGTGGCCTTGTAAGGGTGCAGCCCGGGATTACCGGTTCAATGGTTAATACCTTCCTGAAAAAGCATAAGCGCAAAATAGGACCTGATCCATCCAGTATCGACTCAGCAATGATCGGCGGGATTCTGTCAAATAATTCGAGCGGAATGTGCTGCGGGGTGAGCCTGAATTCTTATCATACCACAAAACACATTCGTTTTATTCTCCCTTGCGGTAAAAGCTTTTCAACCGAGGTCAAAGCAGATTACCACCGCTTTAAGGAGGAATGCCCTGATATCTATTCCACATTATTAAATTTAAAGAATCAGATCGCTGAGAATGCTGCTCTTTCGCAAAGGATCAGAACAAAATATCTCACTAAAAATACGGTTGGGTATTCCCTCAATGCCTTTATTGATTACTCTGATCCGCTTGATATTCTTTCGCACCTGCTCATAGGTGCAGAAGGTACACTTGGCTTCATTGCTGAGGCAGTGATGGAAACCGTACCCGATTATCCGTTCAAATCAACCGCATTTATCTACTTTGAGACTATTTATTCTGCCTGTCAGGCAATCGGTCCTTTAACTGCATCGGGGGCAGAGGCTGTTGAACTAATGGACAGAGCATCTCTAAGGTCGATCGAAGATTTGAAGGGAGCTCCTGAAATACTAAAAACTTTACCCGAAACAGCTGCTGCTTTATTGGTAGAATATCAGAGTAACAGTAAAGAGGAGCTGAAGGCTAAAATTGACAGCCTCCTCCCTCATACCAGCTCATTTTTACTACTTGAGCCTATTAGCTTCACAGAAGACCCATACATTCAGGCCTTTTACTGGAAGCTCCGAAAGGGAATGTTTCCGGCAGTTGGTGCAGTTCGGGCAAGCGGGACGACTGTAATTCTGGAAGATATTGCTTTCCCGGTAGCTAAGCTGGGGGATGCAATTCTCGATTTGCATGTTCTGTTCGAAAAGTATGAGTATGATAATGCAATCATCTTTGGCCATGCCAAGGATGGTAATATTCACTTCGTAGTAACTCAATCCTTTAATTCTCCGGAGGAAGTTGTACGCTACGACAAATTCTTAAGGGAAGTCGTCGAGCTGGTTGTTGATAAATATGATGGTACACTGAAGGCTGAACATGGAACCGGCAGGAATATGTCGCCATTTGTGGAGACAGAATGGGGCTCTGAGGCTTATCAGATCATGAAGAGCCTGAAACAGGTGGTTGATCCGCAGAACCTCTTGAATCCCGGTGTCATTATCAATGAACATAAGAATGCACATTTGCACGATCTGAAATCTTTGCCAAGTGTGGAGCAGGAAGTCGACAGATGTATTGAGTGTGGCTATTGTGAGCATAAATGTCCGAGCAGGAATGTAACCCTAACACCCAGACAGCGTATAGTTGTCAGACGGGAACTGGCTTTATTAAAATCCAAAGGCAATACTGGTGAGCATGCCGAACTTGTTAAGCAGTTTCAATACGATGGACTTGATACCTGTGCGGTGGATGGCCTTTGTGCAACGAGCTGTCCAGTGGACATAAATACCGGTGACCTGGTTAAACGGTTGAGAAGAGAAAGCCATTCTGGTTTTTCTAATCAGGTAGCAATATGGGTTTCGAGGAATTTCCGTTTTGTAACATATATTGTAAATTTTGCACTTGAGGCAGGTACATTCATCAATTCTGTCTTTGGAAAGAATTCCATGAACCTGATGACCAGGGGGATAAAAAAGATCATCCCTGCATTCCCATTATGGAGTAATCAGCTGATCGTAAGTGGCTCTATTTCAAAGAATTATAAGAATTCAATAGATTCAGAAACTAATAAAGGTCCGGCGGTAGTATATTTCCCAACCTGTATTTCCAGGGTAATGGGTGGTACTACAGGTAAAAAGAATATCCCGGATACCTTCTTAAGTGTATCGTCCAAATCAGGCATTCAGGTTATTATTCCTGAAGGAATAGAATCACTTTGCTGCGGGCAGCTTTTTTCTTCAAAAGGATATAATCTGGCGTATGCAGATAAGGTTAATGAGACCATTGAGAAACTCTGGACAATAACTAACGGAGGTATGCTGCCCGTAATTCTGGATGTGACTTCCTGCTCCCATACCCTTCAGCAATGCCGGCCGGTTTTGAGTGATAGTAATAAGGAAAAGTATGATCGTTTGAGTATTTTGGATAGCATTGATTACCTCCATGATTATGTGATTCCTGCCTGCGGAACTATAGAAAAGAAGGGAACCATTGTGCTTCATCCGGTTTGTTCATTACAGAAAATGGGCCTTGAAAGGAAGTTTGTTTCCGTTGCGTCTCATTTTAGTAATACCGCAAATGTTCCGGTTCATTCCGGATGTTGTGGAATGGCAGGGGACCGGGGTTTTCTTTATCCCGAACTGACTGCCTCAGCGACAGCTCCGGAAGCAATGGAAGTCAAAAAGGGTACTTACGAGGGCTATTATTCTTCTGGTAAGACCTGCGAGATTGCTATGTCTGAAGCGGTGGGTAAGAACTACGAGTCTGTTCTGTACCTTGCAGATGAATGCATAAAAGATTAGATCGCATATCCATTTAAACAAAATAGTGAGGGCTCTATGAATTGAAGAATGTTTTGATAACCGGAAGTACCAGCGGTATCGGTCTGGGTATTGCAATGCAATTTGCAAAATCAGGGTATAACCTTGTTTTTCACGGACTTGAGCAAGATGGTGCTGAAATTGCAGCTGAGGTAGGAAAACAATATCAGATCAAAACTTTTTTCTCTCCGGCAAACCTGCTTGTACCTGCAGAGATTGTATCAATGATAAAAGAGGCATCAGCCCACCTGGGTGATATAGATATTCTGGTGAATAATGCCGGGATTCAGTATGTATCACCTGTCGAGGATTTTCCATTGAATAAATGGAATGATATCATTAATGTAAACCTTACTGCTGCTTTTTGTACATCTCAGGCTGTTTGGAAGAGTATGAAAGCCAAAAAATGGGGTAGGATCATCAATATCTCCTCTGCGCATGGTTTAGTGGCGTCAGAGAACAAATCTGCCTACGTAGCATCAAAACACGGGCTTATTGGATTGACCAAAACACTAGCTCTGGAAGGTGCAAACTTTGGGATAACAGTGAACGCTATCTGCCCGGGTTTTGTTAAAACCCCATTGGTAGAAAAACAAATCACGGATCTGGCAAAACAGCTGAATGTTTCAGAAAATGAAGTCATTCAAAAAAATATTTTGCAAAAACATGCTGTCAAAGAGTTTGTCAGTCCTGATGCGATCGCAGCACTTGCCTTGTTTTTAGCTTCTGAGAATGCCTCAATGATTACAGGTACTTCGATGCCTGTAGATGGGGGATGGACTGCGCAATAGTCCCGGGTCTGGCCCGGGATGACACGCTCCGGATCAAGTCCGGGATGACAGCCGGGTTAAGTATGGGTTTATTATTTAAGGATTGTGAGGTTCCAGCTTTCGCTGGAATCGGTTCAGTTAACGGTTATGTCTTGCGATTCCAGCGAAGGCTGGAATCTCCTCACCCCACACAACGCATGTCATTCCCGCGAAAGCGGGAACCTCCAGCCATATTCTCCACAACTATTTTAACCCAATGAACCTAACCGGACTCCCAAACAATGAAATCGGGCTTGACCCCGTGTCACTGTGGACATGACCCGCAGCATTGCGGGCTTGACCTGTGTCATTGCGGGCTTGACCCGCAATTAGCGTAACCTCTCCGCCGATTTGATTAGCTTCTCATCACTTCTAATGCCCCTGAGAGCCAGAATTACAAACAATACACTTAATGATGGAAGTATGACGCCAAGTCCGTAATTCTCTGTTTGCAAGGTGATATTACCAAGAACCTCTTTTGCGGTTTGAACCATCCAGAAACTAAAGCCCAGAATACCTGCGATGCAGATATAGCAAAGCATCATTTGCTTTTTCCTGTTTTTAAATAGGAAAATAGCCAGGAAAGGGATTAATCCGAGTATGACT
>Ga0209480_10001716_pt1 | contig 15756 bp, 9 predicted proteins | sample JI61114C2DNA_FD_187501 | JGI IMG/M metagenome (GOLD analysis project Ga0209480, IMG submission 187501) | Wastewater effluent complex algal communities from Wisconsin, to seasonally profile nutrient transformation and Carbon sequestration -... | ecosystem: Engineered > WWTP > Effluent > Algae...
GCCCGACGACAAGCCGTGGGTGCGCGGCACGCTGATGCCGAGCTTCGGCCTCGGCGGCGGCTTCAGCCAGGGCGGCGGCGGCAGCCTGCTGGTCGCCGCCGGCCTCAGCTACTTCGTGGTCAACAATCTCGGCTTCGGCCTGTCGCTGCGCAACTTCACGACCTTCCTGCCGGCGAGCCTGAAGGCCGACTTCCCCGGCATCGAGAAGCAGATCCCCACCAACGAGTTCAGCGTCATCCCCGGCATGACCCTCGTCCTCTACCGCAGCTTCCGCTTCTCCCCCTACGTCGCCGGCGGCGTCGGCCCGGTCTTCCTCAACCACAAGCGCGGCGTCGTCGGCGAGTGGAACGCCGGACCCGGCGTGCTCATCGGCCTCGGCCGCATGCTCGCGCTCAGCCTCGGCGTCAGCTTCTCGATGCGCTTCCCCGCCGACCGCTGCGACGACGCCTACCGCTTCCCCGGCGACACCACCCAGAAGTTGAGCGCCTGCGGGGTCCGCTGGGGCATCAACGGCGGCCTCGTGTTCGGCTTCGGCGTCGGCCGCAAGCGCAACCCGCCGCCACCGCCGCAGGACCCGACCTACGCGCCCGCGCCCGCGCCCGAGCCCTACCCCGAGCCCGCGCCCAGCCCCGGCTACACCGGGCCCGGGCCCGCCCCAACCCCGTCCGCGCCGCCTCCCGGCGAGGCGCCAGCAGCCACCGAGCCACCCGTGGTCACCGAGGAGCCCATCGCCGCCGAGCCGCCCGCACCGGCCCCGACCGCGCCGCCGCCCGGCGAGAGCGTCCCGGTCGCCCCACCGCCCGGCGACTGATCCCGCGCCCGCAGCGACCTGTCCCCGCGGCCATCTTCACCCGACTGATCCCGCGCCCGCAGCGACCTGTCCCCGCGGCCATCTTCAACCCACGCCCGATCGCCGCGCCCGGCGCCGTCGTACCGCCCTTCATGCCGCACCCGCGCCTGCTCGCGCTGCTCCTCGCCGTCACGGCCCCGGCCTGCGCCACCGCCGTGCCCGCGAGCCCCGGCCACGAGCCGACCGGCACCGCCGAATTCACCTGGCAGGCCTGGACCGCGGACAGCTTCGCCGCCGCCGCGCGCGAGCGGAAGATCCTTCTGATCAACGTCGCGGCCAGCTGGTGTCACTGGTGCCACGTCATGGACCACGAGACCTACGCGGACCCCGAGGTCGCCGCCCTGTTGCGCGCGCACTTCATGCCGATCCGCGTCGACGCCGACGCCCGCCCCGACCTCGCCGAGCGCTACGCCGACTGGGGCTGGCCCGCGACCGCCGTGCTCACCAGCGACGCCCGCCCCGTGCTCGAGCTGCGCGGCTACCAGGACCCGCGAGCCTTCGCCGCCCTGCTGCGCGAGCTCGTCGCCGACCAGCGCGCCGGCACCCTGCGCGGTCGCAAGGCCGTGCCCGCGCCCGCCGCCCGGGACGCCGACCTCGTCGCCCTGCGCCGCGCCGCCGAGCAGCAGCTCGACCGCTTCTACGACGAGCAGCAGGGCGGCTGGGGTCGCAAGCAGAAGTACCCGCTCGCCGCCCTCGACGAGCTCGCCCTGCTGCGCGCGCGGGTCCTCGGCGAGGCCGTCTGGCAGGAGCGCGCGCTCACCACCCTCGGCAACGAGCTGCGCCTGATGGACCCGGTGTGGGGCGGCATGTATCAGTACTCGGTCGCCGGCGTGTGGGACCGGCCGCACTTCGAGAAGATCGGCGCGATCCAGGCCGGCGCGCTCGAGGCCCTCGCGCTCGCCTACCGCCGCACCGGCGATGCCCGCTGGCAGCAGGCCGCACAGCTCCAGCGCGGCTACCTGCTCGGCCCGATGCAGGACCCGGGCGGCGGCTTCTACACCAGCCAGGACGCCGACCTGCAGCGCCCCGGACAGCCGCCGATCCTCGGCGCCGAGTACTACGCGCGAGACGACGCGGGCCGCCGCGCCCTCGGGCTCCCGCGCATCGACACCGCGATCTACGCCGACCTCAACGGCCGCATCATCGCCGCGCTGTGCCAGCTGTACGCCGCCGTCCCGGGCCCCGACGGCGAGCCCGACGCGATGGCCCTGAGCGCCGCCCTCGCCGCGGGCGAGCGCCTGGTCGCGCAGCATCGCACACGCGACAACGGCTTCACCCACGCCGCCGGCGACACCGGCCTGCTCCACCTGCGCGACCAGGCCTCGGTCGGTCGCGCCCTGCTCGCGCTCCACCGCGTCACCGGAGATCCGCGCTGGCTCGAGCACGCGAGCGGCCTCGCCGACTTCATGCGCACGCACCTCGAGGACCGCGAGCACGGCGGATTCTTCGCCCACACCCGCGACCCCGACGCGGTCGGCGTGTTCGCCGAGCGCCGCAAGCCGATCGAGGAGAACAGCCTCGCCGCGCGCTTCCTGCTCGAGCTCCACCGCCAGACCGACCACCTCACTACCCCCTCGGTCGACGCAAGCACCGCCGTCCGCGCGCTGCGGGCCGTCTCCGACCCGGCGCAGCTCGCCGAGCAGGGTCGCATGCTCGGGCAGTACGCGCTCGCGCTCGCCGAGGCGACCTTCACCCCGGTCGACGTCACGGTCGTCGGCGACCGCGGCGACCCGAGCACCGTCACGCTCCACCGCGCCGCGCTGCGCCTCGACGACCCGCGCGCGGTGGTCAGCGTCAGCCCGCCCGGGCTCCGCTACCCCGACATCGGCGCCCCCGCCGTGTACCTGTGCACCGACAGCGCCTGCTCGACCCCGATCCGCGACGCGGAGAAGCTCCCCGCGGCCGCCCTGAAGTTCCTCGCCACCGTGCCATGAACGGACGGACGCGCCGGGCTCACGGCTCGTGAGTCGTCGGCGCGTCGGGCAGCTCGATGCGCTTGAGCGCCTCGACGACGCCGGTGCGGATCGCCAGCAGCGGCGCGGGCACGATGCCGCCGACCAGCAAGGTCCCCATCATCGCCACGGCCACCAGGTGCTCCCAGCCGCGCAGGTCCTCGAAGGACCGCAGGCGCTCCGCGTGCGGCGAGGGCGGGCCGAGGAAGGTCTGCTTGAACGCCTTGAACAGGGTGATGCCGTTGACCGCGGTGACGATCAGCATCACCCCGGCGACGACCTCGTGCTGGCGCAGCAGCCCCTGGATCGCCAGGTCCTCGGCCACGAACGAGATCGTGCCGGGGAAGCCGACCGCCGCCGCCGACAGCAGGAGGAAGCCCGTCGCCATGCGCGGCGCGCGATGCACGAGCCCGCCGAGCAGCCGCATGTCGGTCGTGCCCGCGCGCGCCTCGACCTCGAGCGCGATCAACATCAAGCCGCCGACCTCGACCACCGACGACATCGCCTGCATCAGCGCCCCGGCGACGCTCGGGGCGTTGAGCGCGGCCAGGCTCGCCAGCACCAGCCCCATCTGGCTGACCCAGAAGTAGGCGAGCACGCGGCGCAGGTCGTGCTGCCCGACCGCGAGCAGGGCCCCGTACACCGCCGTCACCGCGCCGAGGATCACCAGCGGCGACGAGGCCTGCTCGCACACCTGCGGGAACAGCGGCATCACCACCCGCGCCAGCGCGAACGAGCCGAGCGGCGTGAGCACCGCCAGCATCGCCGAGTAGCCGGGCGCGCGCGAGGCCGCGGCGGTCAGCCACAGGTGCATCGGCACGATGCCCATGCGCAGCAGGCCCACGAACAGGAACAGCCATCCGACCGCCGCCGGCGGAGCGACGCCCGCGCGCGAGATCGCCAGCAGGTCGAGCGGCGCAGGCAGGCCGTTCTCGGCGCCGTGCACCCCCAGCAGCACCACGGCGACCAGCAACGCCGCGATGGTCGCCCCGAACGCGAGGGTCAAGATCACGTGCAGCGGCCGCGACCCGCTGCGCCGCGTGTCCTGCCACAGCGGCACCATCGACGCGACCCAAAACAGCGAGAGCAGCGCCGCGTCGAAGGACAGCAGCGCGCCGAGCAGCGCGCCCTCGACCACGAGGATGCGCGCCGTGGTGTCGCCCCGCAGGTCGGAGCGCGGCGCCGACAGCAGCGCCGCGAGGGCCACAGCCGCGGTCATCGGCAGCAGCACCGCGTTCAGGCCGTCGACCGCCATGTGGTAGTGCAGCGACAGGAACACCGGACCGAGCTCGATGTCGTCGCGCGCGAAGGCGTCGTCCGAGCCGTTGATCACCAGCAACACCAGCGCCGCCGCGAACACCAGCCAGGCCACGCCGATCGCCACGCCGCGCTGCTGCCGGGGATCGTGCAGCAAGCCCTGAACCACCCCCGCCGCCAGCAAGGGCACCAGCCACAGCGACAGCACCAGCCCCGACATGAAACCACTCACGGCTCCACCCCCCTCTGCGGATCGGCCTTCGCCTCCAGCGATGAGTGCGACGACGCCTGCAGCGCTGACTGCGGCGACCCGTGCGGCGGCGACAGCGTCGCCGGCCGCGCCAGCGGCACCGGCCGGTCGTGCAGCGCCAGGAACCGATTCTCGAGCCGGTCGAGCCAGCGCGACAGCCCCATGATCGGCCGCGTCAACCACCGGTCCAGCGCGGTCTCCACGGCGAAGCGCTCGATCGCCAGGCGGAAGACGGCCCGACGCCGGCGCAGCCCGACGCGCTCCCACAGCGCCGCCGCCTCGTCCTGCTCGGTGCGACCGAGCGCCGCTCGCCGGGCCAGCGCGTCCTGCAGCGCCGAGGGCGTGCGCAGGAACTGATAGTAGCGGAGCGTCGCGTGGGCGATCAGGTGCACCGTCGCCAGCGTGTAGAAGCCGAGCCCGCAGGTGACGAACATCAGGCCGACCTGGGTCGCGGTCGCGTACGCGGCCGCGGACTTGGCGTCGGCGGAGACCTTGTGGCTCAGCGAGGCCATCACCGCCGTGACCGCGCCGATCACGATCAGCGCCGCGCGAGCCGCCGGCGAGTGCTCGATCAGCGGCGCCGCGCGCAGCAGCAGGTACACCCCCGCGTGCACGGAGAGGCTGCCGTAGAACACCGCGCTCGAGGCGGTGGGCCCCTCCATCGCGCGCGGCAGCCAGCCGCCGACCGGGAACTGCGCCGACTTGCCCATCGCCGCGAACACCAGCGAGAGCGCGACGGCGAGGGCCGGCAGCGGCGCGGCGTGGACCGCCGCCGCCGCGAAGGCGTCGACCCACACGGTTGTGTGCAACCAGTGGTGCAGCCACACCCCGCCGAGCAGCAGGCCGATGTCGCAGATCCTGTAGGTGACGAGCACGCGGATCGCCGCCTGGACCGGGCCGGCGCGCTCGTGGAAGAACGCGACCAGCAGGATCGAGGTCATGCCCACCAGCTCCCAGCCGATGAACATCAGCTCGATGCTGCCCGCCAGCACCAGCAGCTGCATGCCCGCGCCGAACAGCAGCATCAGCAGGAAGAAGCGGACGTAGCCCGGCTCGCGGTGCAGGTAGTTGACCGAGAACTTGCAGGTCGTCAGCAGCAGCACCGCGATCAGCAGCGACACCGACGCCGACAGGCCGTCGAGCAGCAGCACCAGCGGGAAGCTGTACTCGAAGGCCTCGTACCAGTTGCCGAGCCGCAGGTCGCTCGGGCCGCCGATCACCCGCAGCGCCACGCCGCCGAGCGCCCCCATGAAGCCGAGCCACAGCGCGAACCAGGCGATGCGCGCGACCGCCCGCTCCGCGGGGCGCCCCTTCGGCACCAGCATGAGGGCGATCAGCACGGCGCCGAGCGCCGGCCACACCGGGGTCAGGGCGACGAAGCGGGCGAGCCAGACGTCAAGAGGCATGGCGGGCCCTCGGGTCGATCAGCGGCGGCCCGCCGACGCGAGCGGGCGGCAGGAAGCCGTCGTGCCCGCTGTACCAGTCGCGCGAGCGGCTCACGGCCGGCAGCGTCGGGTTCGCCGGCGAGTACGGGCGAAAGCCCCGGCGCGCGTCGAAGGTGAAGATCTGGCCGGTGTCCGGGTCGACCGCCGCGAGGCGCAGCCACTCGCCCCGCACGAGCTCGGCGATCGCCGGCCGCCGCTCGCAGATCGCCGTCAAGATCGCCGGCGTCGACTCGACGACCAGATGCATGCGCACCGGCTCGTGGATCTCCGTCATCTGCGTCGGCAGCCCCGTCCGCAGGTCGCTAGACGCCCCGTTCATCACCCCGAACAGCCCCGTCACGTTGTGCGGCAGCTTGGTACCCGCGCCCAGCCGCTCGTTGTCCACCGTCGAGAAGAAGTACTCGAGGTTGATGCCCGCGCCGACCGGCCCCACCGCCGCCAGGATGCGCTCGAGCACCGCACCCTCCGGGTCGATCTTCGGGTCGTACGAGACCAGGAACGCCCGCCGGTCGAGGAACAGCCCGCGCGACAGAGCCCGCCGTCCGACGATGCAGGCCGCGTTGGTCGCGTGGCCCAGCTCCGGTCGCGCCTGGCTCAGGTCGAGCGCCCGGCCCTCGACGTGGTGCAGCGCCCCCGCGTAGCTCGGCCACGGCGGCGCGGTCGGGAACCGCCGGCAGCGCTCGTGCGCGTTGTGCTGTCCGGTCGCGGCCAGCAGCCGCCTCAGCGCCGGCAGCTGGGCCTGGGCCTCGGCCGGCAGCTCCTCGACGTCGAACAGCCGGACGCTGTCGTTGCCGGTGTTGTAGACCCCGCCGACGAACACGGTCTCCGCCGGCACGACGATCCCCCGCGCGGCCAGCCGCTCGCGCACCTCGGGGCGGTTGGCCATGCGCGCGAACAGGCGCGCGTTCGGCCCGCCGCTGCGTCCGCCGCAGGCCCCGCACGAGTAGGCCGGGAAGTACGGGTTGTTGACGCTCGAGGAGTCGTGGCCGAGCACCGCCACCACCCGCGCGAAGCCTCGCGTCAGGCCGATGTCCTCGAGCAAGTTGCCGACCCGCAGCGCCTTCTCGTCGAGCGAGAAGCCGGTGTGCAGCGTGCTGGCGGCCATCTCCTCGGAGCCGGTCCGCGCCGAGGTCAGCCGCGTCTTCGGCTCCGGCAGCAGGCGCCGCCGGATCGCCTGGCGCAGCCGCCCGGCCAGCTGCGGCGCGAACACGCTGATCAGCAGCGGCACCACGGCCGCCACCCCCGACACGATGCTGACGAACAGGCCGAGCAGCAGCGAGCGCGAGGCCCGACCGAACAGCGTCGTCGCCTGGCCCCACCTGTGCAGCCGCTGCTTGCGCAGCTCGGCGAGCGGCCAGTGCTGCGAGTGCGGCTCCTCCTCGACGCGGTGCTGCGGCGTGACGACCACCGGGCACAGCGGGAAGGTGCTCGGGTCGTCGATCCCCTGGTACGCGATCGCCAGGTTGAAGAAGCCCGCGACCCCGAAGGTCCCGACCTCGCTCGACAGCTCCTCGAGGTGACGACGCACCGACTCGAAGCGGTCGTCGAGGCAGAACATCACCTGGAAGCGCCGCGGCGGCGCCTCGGCCGGCGGCGCCGGCTCGTACTCGCGGTTCGCCGCGACCGCGTCGAGCAGCTCGACGCGAAAGCGCCGCTCGTAGGCCTCGTGCCACAGCCGCTGGCGCGCCGTGTCGTCGAGGCGGTCGAGCAGGCCGATCACCGCGTCGATGTCGGCCCGCACCATGGTGCGGATCGTCGGCGCCGCGACCCCGGCGAACTGCGCCAGCACGAACAGCGGCCACGCCGTGTCATGCGGACCGCGCAGCCGCGCAGGTGCGATGCGCGGCAGCCGGGCGCACAGCGCCCGCACCTCCGCGACCGGGCCGCGGTGGCCCAGGCGCCGCGCGATGTCCTGGAACGCGAACAGGTCGAGGGTCAGGCGCACCGCCAGGAAGTCGACCAGCCGCGCCCGCGCCCCCGAGCGCCCGGGCGGCACGGGCGCGGCCTCGAGGCGCGCGAACATCCCGGCCCAGCCCCGCAGCTGCAGCAGCGTGCGCTCGATGAACAGGTCCTGCTCGTCGTCCGCGAGCCCGAGCTCCGCGAGCAGCTCGAGCACGACCGCCTCGGCCTCGAGGCCCCGCTCCTCCCACGCCTGCAGCCGCCGCCGCAGGCCCCGCAGCCAGCCGGGGCGGACCGAGTGCCCGGCCAGCAGCACGCTGCGCCACGCGTGGAAGAAGCCGAGCTCGCGACCCGGCATCGACCAGTGCGACTGCCCGCGGTCCAGGAACGACGCGCACAGCGGGATCAGCGTCGTGTGCACGAGGTCGTTGGCGTCCTCGTCGCTGCACGCGAGCAGCAGCTCGCGGTGAAACTCGGGCGCCTCCGGGCCGGGCTGCCGCGCGCCGTCGAGGTGACGACAGGCGTCGACGCAGGCGGTCCACAGCGCGCGCACGGCCACCGCCTCGTGGCGGGCCGCGAAGGCCTCGGGACGCGCGCGCGCGCCGAGCAGCGCGCCGAGCTCGGCCATCGGCGTGCGAAACTCGGGCTGGCCGACGATCAGCCGCGCCAGCTCGGCGTTGACCGCCCGCTTCCCCGTCGAGCGAGTCAGGTCCGCCAGGCGGATCAGCTGTGAGCCCTCGCCCCCGACCCCCGCCAGCGTCGGCGCCAGCCAGGCGTCCGTCGCCACGACGATCGCCCGCCGCGCGGCCGTCGGGACCTCGGCCGCGAAGCGCGACGTGGCCTGCTTCTCCACCAGCTGCCAGTGCAGGTCCGCCGGCGTCTCCGCGGCGATGCAGTGCCGCGTCACCAGCCGCGCGACCGTCATCTCGCTCGGGAAACCCGCGGCGATCGGCCGCGTCGAGTAGCTCGTCTCCGCCAGCACCACTTCGAGGTCGACCTCGCTGATGCGACCACGCGCCAGCGCCTCACGGTACCGCTCCTCCGGCATGTATCCGTGCGCCCCCAGCTGGGCCTGCGCCGCTGCCACCCCCTCGTGAAACGGCAGGTGCTGGTACGCGTGCAGCGTGTTGTGATGCACGAACACCTCGAGCGGCGCCTGAGCCGGCAGGTAGTGCTCGGCGTGCCGAAGCGTCTGGCGAAGACGAAGCCGGGCGTCCGGCTCGGGGCTGGTGAGAAGCCTGGACATCGCGCGCTCCCGCGGCGCAGCATCCTCGCCTTGGCATCGCGATGCCAGACCCAAGTCATCCGAAGTCGCCACGCGGCATCGCCTGCGCGCCGGACACCTGTCCGCGGCGACCGCGCGACGGCCCCCGCAGCGCTCCAATCGCGCGCTCTCGGCTCCGTCCACCCAATTGGGGTCCCAGGCGAATGTTCGTGACCCCGAGGTCCACCGCGGGGTAAACGAAGTCTCGGGTGTTTGCGCGAGGTGTCGCTCGTGTCGGCGTTCGTCGGCGAGGGGCTCGCCGCCGCAGCCGTCACGGCCCGCATGCGCCCGCTGCCCAGCGATCGAGGCTCCGCGATGGGATCGGCCGACGACACCCACCCACATGAATCGAACGCCGCGTCGAGGCCGGCAACAATGACCCGTCCCCCCACCGACCTCGCCCGGACACACACCCGCGTCCCGCACGACCTCGGCACCGCCCACACGCTGGCCCCACACGACACCGACGTCGACACCCTGCGCGACACCCTGAGTCACCCGGCCCGCACCGACCCGCTCGCCTTCCCCGACCTCGACAGCGAACAGGAGCGGCGCATGGAGGACCTCCTGGCCGCCCGCCTGTTCCCCCACCAGACCGCCCCGCAGCGGATCGGCCGCTACACCCTGCTCGACCGCCTCGGCCAGGGCGGCATGGGCGTCGTCTACGCCGCCTACGACCCCGAGCTCGATCGCCGCGTCGCCATCAAGCTCCTCAACGCACCGCTCGGCCAGGCCGAGGCCCGCCTGCTGCGCGAAGCCCAGGCCATGGCCCGTGTCGTCCACGCCAACGTCGTCACCGTGATCGAGGTCGGACAACACCTCGGCCAGACCTACGTGGTGATGGAGTACCTCCGCGGCATCAGCCTCGAGCGCTGGCCCGAGCGCCGACCCGACTGGCGCGCCACCCTCCGCATCTACATCGAGGCCGGGCGCGGCCTCGCCGCGGCCCATCGCGCCGGCGTCATCCATCGCGACTTCAAACCCCACAACGTCATGCTCGTCGAGGGCGGCAGCGACGACGGCCGCGTCAAGGTCCTCGACTTCGGCCTCGCCCGCGCCGCCCACACCACGCCCGGGCCCCCGAGCGACGCCATCCCGCCCTCCCTGACCCAGCCCGGCGCCGTCATGGGCACCCCCGCATACATGGCCCCCGAGCAATTCACCGGCGCGCACGTCGACGAGCGCAGCGACCAGTTCAGCTTCTCCTGAGCGCACCCAGCTCCCGCCCCTTCCGACAGCTCACAAGCAAGCTAGACGGGCGGAATCGCTGGGTTTTTCCGCGCGCGGCTAACGGGCCGTCACCCCCGAGTCCCCGGCCATGCCCCCCAGGCTTGGAGAAAACCAGGAGAAGGGACAGGCGCAAACGACGGGGCACTCATTCACCCTCGGGGGCTCGCGGAGGCTTCGCCCGGTACAGGGTCATTCGCTTACTTCAACAATATTCAGCCAGGCGTGCACAGACGGGTGCGACATGTGGAGGACACTTTTGACCACGTAGATTCCGCCCAGCGCCGTGTCCTTTCCTCCTTCTGTTGCGTGGGTGATAGACACCAACTCGTCAACGCAAGGGACGCGCCGGGGCTGGCTTCCACGGCCGTCCCAAGGGGACCAGGGCGAGCGGAGCCCGGGGCGGCGCCGCGTCGCGCTCGGCCTCCATCTCGATCACCTCGCGCAGGCGCTCCGCGACCATCGCCATGTCGGAGAGCCGCTCTGCCGGGTATTGGGTTCAGCATGGCCATGAGCACATCCTCGACGCTGCGACCCAGCGGGATGTACTGGTCACGGGCCTGCGGCGCGTAGGAGCAGGCGGTAGAGCAGGGCGTAGACGTCGCTGCGCTCGCTCCAGCACCGATCGGCCCGGACCTCGGGCGCCGCGAAGGGCAGCGTCGTCGCGGAGGTTGAAGAAGCGGTTGGTGAGCAGACAGCCGGTGAAGTCGATCACCTTGACGCGACCGGGCGGCGCAGCTTGCAGTGGTAGGCGCGGAAGACCTCGGCCTCGGCGCCCCAGTGCAGAGCTGATAGAGCGTGACCCCGAGCGCGAAGATGTCGGTACGCGCGTCGGGCTCCTGCAGGCCAGCGCTGGGCCAGCAGGCGCCGCCCAAACGCGCGGCCTGCTCACCTGTCACACCGAAATCCGGCTGGTGAGCAAGCGCACGCTCAGAGTCGCCGGCTGTGGAGAGCTTGAACTGCCGAGCCAACGTCGCGGACACCCCTCACCGTGGCGGGCGTTCTCCTTCACCCAGAACGGTTTCGCTGTTACCCTCTCCTCTAGTATGACCCACGATGCGCCGGTTTTTTATCGGGCAATGCGACGAGCGAGCAGTGGATTTCCCGAAGTCGGAAACACTGCCCGGTGTCTGGGTGCTCGTCCGAAATATGAACAGGAAGAGGGAGACATCCCGGTCGATGCTATTGGGTATGTTCAGCCGAAGACGGGCGGCATGTCGATGACGTTCAAAGACCCGCATCATTTGCCGCACCATCGTCGGCCCAAGTCCCTAGGCGGCATGGGTAAAGATCCGGTGTTCTGCTTTGTGGGGCCATCTCCCGAAACGCTTATTCCGCGGCAAGACACGCGAGCCAACCCTCATCATTTTGTACTTGAGCCCGCTGGACGCTGCCTCTTCACCGAATTCACTCGCAATATAGCGACCACGCAACCTAAGTGGGAGGAGGTGCCGTGAACACAAAAGTCGCCTACTATTGCGCGCTGCTATTCAAGCTTCTCGAACTCCGAGAGCTTCAAAATGCAGGGCAAGATCTTGATGAAGAGGAGGACACCCTTCTCGAGGAGATGGATCGCGCTTGGCTCCGACTCGATCTTGACGAAGTTAATGCCGTTGAGGAAATGGCAAAACTGCTGAAACGACCACGTCGTCCGCGTCTTGGCCATGGCATTTTCTCCTTCACCGAGGCGGCGCGACTTACACGTCTTACACCCAACCGGATCCGGGAGTGGTTTGACTACAAAACGCGCCCGTCAATGTTCACTAGTGACTACGATTCTGTTGACGGTGACCGGACCCTGAGTTTTCTGGATTTAATCGACGTTTTGATCGCCGGGAAACTGCGCGGCGCAGGCGTTTCACTGCAACGCCTGCGTCGCGTCTACGATCGGATGAAAGAACAATTCGGCACACATCCATTCGCCCGAAACATCCTCCTAACTGACGGCGTCAGGGTGTTCATGAAGGAGGCCGCGGGCGAGGGTGAACATGTCTTTGACGTGCTTAGTCGGCAAGAAGCGTTTCCGCCCATTATCGAGCCTTATCTCAAGCAACTTAGATATAGTGAAATTACCCAACTGGCAGAGCGATGGGATATCGCTCAAGGCATTGTCGTCAATCCGCGGATTTTCTTCGGCAAGCCTGTCATCCTAGAGTCTGGCCAGCCTACACACATCATCGCTCGTGCCTATCACGCAAACGGATCAAACAAGCGAGCCGTTGCTGCGTGGTATGGAGTATCCGAAAGCGATGTCTCGGCAGCGGTGGACTTCGAGCAGGAATACGGTGCGGCGGCATGAGATTCTGGTTCGACAGAACAGTTCCCAAGAGGTTGGCTGCCCTTGTCAGGGTCTTTGACACCGACAGCGAGATCTGTCATTTCAGCGAAGATGCTCGGGTCACTCAGTCGACCACCGATGTCGAGCTAGCAGCCCTGTTAAATGGCGACGGCGATACTTCATGGATAGTTGTTACGATTGAAATAGATCAACGACGCCATCGCTCTTTTGGGGCCGCCATGGCCCTCACAAACATCCGCCACGTAGTTCTCACCAACAAATGGTCTGAGAAAGACTTCTCTGAGCAGACGTGGCGTTTGCTTCGCCTATGGCCGAGCATAACCAGGGTTTTGAAATTCACCGATGTTCAGATGATCTCAATATCAGCAATTCAGTCGCCCAGTGCATTTGAAACGGCCTATATTTTGGGCGCACAGGGAGTCTCCGTCGACCCCGATAGCGAGGTCGACTAGAAGCCTGCGCGAGGTGAGCGCGACGCGGTGCCGCCCCGGCCTCCGCTCGCCTGGTCCTCGGAGCCCGACCATGAGACGGCCGTGGAACCAGCCCCGGCGAAGCCCGCGATGACTGCTGGCGACGCCCGACGCTCGACGCTCCGCGGTCCCCGCGCCGGACCCGGGAGGCGTGGGGCAGTGTGGGGCGGCCGCTGTGCGCGCCACAAAATTTCCCACCGCATCACACGCCACCTTCACCTGAGATTCGAGTCCATTCGTTGATCGGCGCCGCTGCCGCCGCCGACTTAGCGTTCGGTTGAGTCGCCGTTTACGCTATGATCCCATAATTGGGGCTGGTTCCAGAACGCCCATGCGGCGCTGTCAGGCGGATGGCTATTAATCTTAGATATCACCGATCGTCCTTTTTCCTGAATCTGTAGTTCGTCGGGCGTCAGGGGTAAAGCCGCACAACTCTGAAGGAATGCCGTTGCGTTCATGTCTTTGCATTCGACACGATCGGCAAGATGTAAGAATGCAGCAGGAACGTCGCTGCCAGGGCCCACAATTACGAGGCGTTTGTCTCGGCTCAACTCCAGCCAACCCCTGATGAGAAGATTAATGTGGATATCCCCGAAACTGTACCCAATGCAGATCAGAGTGTCGAGATGCAAGAGGCTCGTCTCGAAAATTTGCAAGTAGTCCATGGGAAGGACTTGGGGATGTCGTGCATCGAACTTGTGGGCGCCTGAGACTAGTGACGCTTGGAGAAACAGGTCGTTTCCGTCTGTGTCAGTGGCAAAGTGCCCCCCCGGAATCCGCGGCGGTGGCGTGGGAGGCATCTGTGAGTTAAGATTGTATAGAGCCTCCAGGATTCCGTCCGCCCCGTCGCCATGCGGAAGGATCCTCAGCACATCATTTCCTTCATTGAAAGTGAAAATGTCGAGAGCTCCATGGATTTTCAGAAGGTTGATCCCGATCGTCCCCCGCCTAAAGAAATTGAGCATTCTAGATTTCAGATGCGCATTTCTGATCACCTCGGCGGAAAGGTGGCGAGATTCGCCGCCGGGCGCGGGAGCAAGTTGAATATGGAGTTTTTCGTCGGAAAAGCCTCCTGAGACTGGGAGACTCAGGCGGGCCGCAATAAGTTCAATCATGACATCGTGGTTTAGCGTAAAGATCCAGAGGGGAGAGTTCGCTTGGGCCAGCCCAAGCAGACCGTCATAGAATCGCAGCATCTCCATAGTGAACCCCGCGAGCATGATGTGTCGCCCAATCAAGATGTTGTTGATGGTGTCCGTGAAAAGTGCCTTTAGAGTGTGAGTCCCACGGTCTGCCTGCGCACGCAGAAACCAATCTTCGCTTTCCAAGTGCCCCAGGATGCTCTCATAGTTCGGGGTCCGAACGTGCGGAAGTGTCATGAACTTGCACAGGCGCTCGACATGCTCAGACAATTCGCGGCCACCTTGGGCCCATATCTCATCCAATCGCCTCAAGCGCTCAGGTGCTAGAATCTCAAAAATCTCCTTTGTCAGAGTGGGGCCTAGCGGCATTCCGAGTTCAAACGAAAATCCGGCGCCGAGAAGTAAACCCGTGCAGTCCTTGATGTCGGTACTCATGTCCGGAATCAACACCCATCCGGCGTCACCGTCAAGTCGTCGTGTCCGCGCGGGGCGGTGAAGGAGCGCACGCGGGCGTGCCGCGCGGCATTGACACACGCGAAACCGATCTTACGTTGTCATCCATGCCGAAGAAGATCGCAGACCTCCTCGCTCCCCCTACCCCCAAGGCACCATCGCCACCTCCCCCGACGCTCGACGAGAAAATAGTTGCTGCACTCACCGCAGCGAAGGAAGCCGGTGACGCGCTGTCGTTCCAGGAGGTCCACGAGAAGGTCAATTTTAGAGCTCAGCTCGTCTCGGCTATGGGGGTGGCCGGCGTCCTACTAGATCTGGACAGCAAGCTCGACAAGTCGCCGTGCCAGACAGCGCTTGATCGGCTGTGTGAAGCCGGCACTGTTGGCCGCAAGAAGGATAAGGACAAGGAGTACTTCTATCTTCCGTGACGCCCACCAAGCGGTGCGTCGCCCAGCTCGGCGAGCCACCCCGGGAGCCGGACACGCGGCAGGCTCGCGTAGAGGTCCTGGACCTTGTGTACGTCGGACCCGGCAAGGCCGCGTCGTGCTCATAGTGCTCGGGCCCGCGGTCCCGCAACTTCCGCCGCGTGCCCGGGTGCCTGCTGTTGTAGCTGCCGCGCGGCCATGCTCGCCACGCGGTCGGCGGGCTCGCGCGCGGTGCCGTGGCCACACCGAGTAGATGTCGCTGCGGGGTCCGCCCCCGCCATGTTACCAGACACATCACACCACACCGGCTAAGCTGGCCCTCGTGGACGCCGACGCCCTGTTACACCGGCTGCTTTTCGACCTCTTGCAAGACGAGCTGGCGAAATGGCCGTCGCCCCGCTTGCTGGAGCTCTTGGAGGAGACTGGCGCGAGTGATGAACAGGCCAGGGCACTTCGGGTCCGGGCCGTTCAGATGCAAGGCGAGTTTTTCGTGGCATGGACCCACGCTGGGGCCGACCGTGACTAGCGATCGGGCTCGAATCTCAGGGTGAAGGTCGCGGGTGATGCGGTGGGGAATCTCGCAGCGCCCACAGCGGCCGCCACACACTGCCCCACGCCGCCCGGGTCCGGTGCGTCGGGTGCGAAGCCGTTGATCGACTCGACATGTCCCACCCCGCCCGCGACGCGCAGCTTGAGCGCGAGCCACTCCGCCGTGCGGCAAGCCCTCATGCCCGGTGCCAGAAGCCTCTGGACCACCGCTTGTCGCAGGCGGGGCCGCGGGGTGTCGGGCGTCGCCGGCACTTCCTCGGGGGCGCCTGGCCCT
>Ga0209480_10001719_pt1 | contig 15705 bp, 13 predicted proteins | sample JI61114C2DNA_FD_187501 | JGI IMG/M metagenome (GOLD analysis project Ga0209480, IMG submission 187501) | Wastewater effluent complex algal communities from Wisconsin, to seasonally profile nutrient transformation and Carbon sequestration -... | ecosystem: Engineered > WWTP > Effluent > Algae...
AACTTGCAAACGACGGTTATGTTGACATTGCCGCAGTAGGTAATGAGGTGATGTATCGTAAAGATTTAACCGAAGATGAACTTTTAGATTTCATTGACAGAGTAAGAAACGCAATACCTAAATCTATTCCTATTGGATATGTAGATGCTTATTATGAATTTTCTCATCGCCCTAGAATTACTGAGGTTTGCGACGTTATTTTAACGAATTGCTATCCTTATTGGGAAGGTTGTCCAATAGAATATTCATTTCCGCATATGCTTAATATGTTCGAATCAGCGAAAAGTGCCGGTCAAAATAAGCGAGTAATTATTACAGAAACAGGTTGGCCAAGTCAAGGTGGTTTTCTAAAAGGTGCAGTCGCATCTAATGAAAATGCTATGAAATATTTTATTGATGCGCAAAACTGGTCCAAACAAAATGAGATAGAAATGTTTTACTTCTCTTCCTTTGATGAATCTTGGAAAGTAGGTCCAGAAGGTGAAGTGGGAGCTTATTGGGGAGTTTGGGATAAAAATGAAAATGTAAAATTTGGAGATAAATAACAAATAAACATGTCGTACAAAGAAGAGCGTTATTTTTCAATTGAGGAGTATAAAAAAATAATTGCACTCCAAAAAAATGTTGAAGAAATTCAAATTTCTGAAATTTCATCTCAGGATTTAGCTCAATTATGGAGAAAAACTCTTGAAATTGGAATGCATGGAGTTTCTTTTAGCGCCTATGAAGAGGGACAAAAACCTGGCGATATCATTACAGAAGAGCAAGTTCGTCGAAGAATGAAAATTATTGCTCCTTATACAAAATGGGTTCGCTCTTTTTCGTGTACCGAAGGAAATGAGTTTATTCCGAAAATTGCTCACGAATTCGGAATCAAAACATTAGTTGGTGCTTGGCTGGGAGACAATCCTCAAGTTAACGAAAGGGAAATAGACGGACTTATAAAATTAGCTAACGAGGGGTTTGTAGATATTGCTGCTGTTGGTAACGAGGTAATGTTTCGAAGGGATATGGATGAAGAGCAATTAATAGAATTTATCAAAAGAGTGAAAAAAGTAATACCCAGTTCTATACCCGTTGGCTATGTAGATAATTATTATGAGTTTTCATTTCGGTCCAGAATCACAGATGTATGCGATGTAATTTTAGCCAATTGTTATCCTTATTGGGATGGGTGCCCTATAGATTACTCTTTGCATCATATGCAAAATATGTTTGAAACAGCAAAAAGTTATGGAGATGGCAAAAGAATAATTATCACAGAAACTGGTTGGCCAAGTCAAGGTGGGTCTCACGGAGGTGCTTTTGCATCGGAAGAAAATGCCATGAAATATTTTATTGAAACACAAAAATGGTCCAAACAAAAAGAAATAGAAATGTTTTACTTTGCTTCTTTTGATGAATCATGGAAAGTGGGCACAGAGGGAGAGGTTGGAGCCTATTGGGGGATTTGGGATAAAAACGAAAAATTAAAAAACACATTATAATCTAATTTTTAAAATTGAATATGAATAATAAAAAACTACATAAAATACTTTTTTCCTTTTTGCTAATTAGTCAATTTTGTTTTGCTCAAGTAGATATAGTATATAATGATTTGGTTTGGTCTGATGAGTTCTCAACCAATGGAACTGTAGATGCTAACAACTGGTTTCATCAAACACAATTACCAGCTGGTGGGAATTGGTTTAATAGTGAGGTTCAACATTATACCAATCAAACCACTAATTCGTATGTGGATGCAGGATTGTTACACATAGTTGCAAAAAAAGAAAGCTACACCGATCAAGGGGTAACAAAGCAATATACCTCGGCACGATTAAATTCTAAATATGCATTCAAATACGGACGAGTAGATATCAGAGCTAAAATTCCAAAAAATGCAGGAACTTGGCCAGCTTTATGGATGCTTGGGAAAAATGTAAACGAAGATGGAGGTTATTTTGACGCCGTTTATGGTACTACAGATTGGCCTGCTTGTGGCGAAATAGATATATTAGAACACGGAATTACCCGCTCACAACCCAATAATTATATTCAAAGTGCCTTGCACACGCCATCCTCTTTTGGAAATACTTTTAATATTGGTGGTGTGGTAGTAGGAAATAATATCGATGAGAATTACCACATTTATTCCATGAATTGGTCTCCAAATCAAATTTCATTTCTGCTAGACGGTGTTGTTTATTACACTTATAGTCCAGCAGTGAAAGATGCCAACAATTGGCCATTTGATAAAGAGCAATACCTACTGTTAAATATAGCAATGGGTGGAGTTGCTGGTCCAATTGATGCAAATTTCACTCAAACCGCTATGGATGTTGATTATGTAAGAGTGTATCAAAATACAACTTTAGATACACAAGCACCAACAAACTTTACGGCTAGTGTTGGGACTACAACAGGTTCTACTGTAGAATTATTATTGAATGCAACAGATAACTCAGGTAATGTTTCTTATAATGTCACTTACGGTGCTAATTCGACTAATACATTTGGAACTTCTGGTGTTCAAAAATCGTTAATTATCAATAATTTGTCTCAAAATACCAATTATACTTTTACAGTAACCGCTACTGATGCAACTGGCAATGCTGCACTCAATAATCCAATCGTGTTTAACGCAACCACTCAAACCATTTTGCAATGTTCAGGCACAGATACACAAAAATCTCAAGGTGCTGATTTCGCTCTCGGTTACAATTATACTTTCGAAACCATTGGAACGGATGTGAAAATCAATTTTGAATTGTTAGATACCTATAAAGTTGGAGTAGTGGCTTATTTGTGGAAAGAATCCCCTTTTACTGAAACCCTAATGACGAATGTTTCAGGCAATATTTTTACTAAAACAATTACTGGACAAACAAATGGCTCAACCATCAATTACGCTTGTAAATTTGCTTTTGCAGGAGGATTGTCTGTCACGAAATATATTTCTTATGTAGTTGGAAGTAGCTGCTCATTAGGTATTGAAACAAATTCAGAATTGAAACAATTTTGTTATCCCAACCCAGTCGAAAATAGCGTTCAGTTGGAATTGTTAGACGATAAAAATCAAATCACTTTGACCGATATTTTGGGACGTAAACTACTCGAAGATGAAGTCAAATCCAATCACAAAATCGATATGAGTACTTTTAAATCAGGGATTTATTTTTTAAAAATAGATAACTCGTTTGGTATTCAAAACTTAAAAATTATTAAAAAATAAGAGTAGTAATCCCAAAAGAAGGGCTAAGTTGATAATATTGAAAAATATAGTTGTGGTTGCGAAGTAAGTTCCAATAGCTATCAGAATAGTGCTTGTTGTGATGTGAAAATTTAATTTAAAAAGAAATTTATTTAGTTGCCCTTCGCGGGGCAACTTTTTTTTATCATAGACTTTTAATATTTCAGGATGAAAATTCGTCAGTTTTGGTTTTGTTATTTCTGATATTTTGACATTTTTTTTCTAAAAAAATCTTAAAGTAAAATGACATTTTTTCAGTTTTGAAATGCTATTTTCGATGGCACATAATTTGTTGTTGGTCTAAAAAAATAAATTATTATTAACTTTAAAATTTTGTAATTATGAACCTTGTAAAACGTAATTCGGCACTAAACAATGCACTGCCAATGTTGTTGGACAACTTTTTTAATCGCGATGCATTTAGAGAAGGTAATTTAAATTTTTATGATGCTACCACCTCTGTTCCTGCGGTAAACATAAAAGAGACAACAGAGAATTATGCTCTTGAAATGGTGGCTCCGGGAATGGCAAAAACAGATTTCAAAGTAGAATTGGAAAATGATGTCCTAACCATTAGTGCAGAAAAAAGCAACCAATCTTCCGAAGCTGAGGAAGGCGTGTATTCTAGAAAAGAATTTTCATACCAATCCCTCAAACGAAGTTTTACCTTCCCACAAGATGTTGTAGATACTGAACGCATAGAAGCCAAATACGAAGATGGCATCCTGCACATCAAAATTCCAAAAAAAGAAGAAGTTCTTCGCAACAGAATCAAACAAATTGAGATTTTGTAAGGCTGAAAGAAATGGAGAAAGTTGCCCTTAATTGAGGGCAATTTTTTTTATATAGTGGAATGCACAGCACGCCTGAATTTAGGGAAGACTTTGAGGAGCAAGGTTTCACTTTTTAGACAGCTTTTTTTAAAGAATATATTTAATAATGAGTTATATTTGAAAGAATAATAAAATATGTTTTTGTGAAATTTTAAAAAGATAAAAGGTTTAATTTCAATGCTAATGGATAAAATGGTTAGAAGTCAATTTCAGGAAAGGTTAGTGAGTTTGTTTTTAAGATTAAATGGATATTTGCAGAGCGGATATATTCCTCATTCAGAAAAATTGGGAGATGCAGGTACAGATGTGGATAGAATAGGTATAAGGTTTCCAAATCATTCACAAGAAGAAAGAGAAATAAAACAATTTGAAGATTTAGATATTCCTGAAAATTCTATTGATATTATCGTGGCGGAGGTCAAAAATAATTCATTGAAATTCAATGATACTATTACAAAAATGGAGAATAGAGCATATGAAAATTGGAAACAGATACTTAATTGGATTGGGTTGTTTGAAAGAAATGAAGTTGAATTTCTAGTTCCTATAATGATTGATATTGCTAATAAACACGGTCAAATTGAATTTGGAACCTATTCACAGTATAGACACGAAAATAAATACGGAATAATAACTATTAGACCAATATTATTTTCATTTGAAAGAACTAAAATAGAAACAAGTACTAAAAAGTGGGTAAATGGAGAAGAAATATTATCATTTATGTGGCAATGTTACTGTCCAGATATAAAAAGAAATCAATGTTCTACAAGATATCCTTTTATTTTATGGGGAAATGAATTTTCAGATATTGTAGAATATTTAAAGGATAGGCATAAAAAGGGAATTGGAATCCCTAATTTGAATGAAATGTATAATGAATTAAAATATTAATGATAAAATTTATATAATTCATTCGTCATACGATAAGTTAAAAATTCAAAAAAATATGATAAAATTCAAGATTTTAAAAGTTGCAGAAAATAATATTAGAGAGCAAAATGTATTAATAATAATTTGTACGGTAATTGATATAATGTCTGATTTACTGATTAATCCAGATTCAAATGAATATGTATTTGTATTTGGAATAAATTCTACAACAAGTAAAAAAATTCGAAACAATCCTTTAAATAATATAGAAATCAATTTAAATGATTATGGTTTGAAAGAAATCAGATTTGATGAAATTGACCAAAAGTTTGGATATTTACATAATGATTTGTTAGAAGAAATTGATAGACTAAGAAAAAAGGAAAATCTTGATGAAGGAAAACTTATAAATTCTATAAATGAATGTGTTTTATGTTGCCACACAGATATGTATTTTTATTTTCTAATAAATGTTGTTTTATTTCGCGAATCTGGATTATTTAATTTAACTGCGATTGATAGAAAAATATTTGTGGAAAAATATTTAAATATTCTGTCGGTAATTTCAAAAGAAGTATTTTATATAACGTATGAAGAATATGATATGCTATCAGATTCAGAAATATTATTTTTTAAAAACAATTATAAAGATGCCATTGAATATGGTAAAGAGCTTATTAATACAGTTTATTTATATATTGACAATAACGTTTCAGATGAAATAGTACAAATACTTGATAATGATAATTTTAAACAAAGATATGTGCAAGAGGTAATTATGTCGTCAATTCGAATTGTAAAACGTAGAATTAAAAATAATATTTCGTCATACGAATATTTTGATCACGAAATTAGTATTACAAAAAACGGAACAGAAATAAAAATTTTTCCAACTTTCCACGGTTTTAGGCAACGAAATATTATTATAGAACTTTCTAAAGATGGTGTTCTTTCCGATAGATTATGTAAATATTTGGGAAATCATAAAATTACTCGAATAGTTGATTTAAATTTTACAAATAAATTGGATAGCAAATGGTTTTTTAAGCACGATAACATTTTATTACCATTTTTTGTAAATCAAAGTAATTCTAAAAATGTTTCAAAATTTAATCTTCAAAATCGAAAGTCAATATTTACTTCAATTTTCAAACAAGGCCAATTAAATATTTCGCTTTTAAACTTGGATAGTTAGTTAAAACACCCTGATTTCATATTTTATTGTAATATTCAAAATATTATATCTGGATGAAATAATTTAGCTTCAATTCGTTTAAACAAAAAAATGATTTTAACAAAATAGACGCTCTCAAAATACCTGATTTAACCAAAATACATTTATAGAGTTACGAAACGAAATAAAGGCAATGTAGGTTGAAAAAAGATATTGCGTACAGCGGGAGGGAAGTGGTTATGAAAACCAATCGCTCTGCTCCAAAAAAAAAACCAATCTCAATAACGGAGAGATGCGCAAAGCAAGAGCAGAGATTCACTAAATTTAATTTAAAAATTCTTTGTGTTTCTTTGTGTTTGCTTTGCGCATCTTAGCGAAATAAAATCTATGGACTTTTAGTCCAAAAGCAGTTTAGTTATGAATTAACTCACTCTGATTCCTGAAAACCAATTCCCCATCAAAAGAATCCAGTAAAATAATGCTGTCGGTTTTGATGTTGCCAGCAAGGATTTCTTTGGACAATTCGTTGAGTACTTCCCGTTGAATTACCCGTTTTACAGGTCTGGCTCCAAATTGCGGATCATAGCCTTTGTCTGAAAGATAGGCAATCGCTTCTGGCGTAGCGTCCATCGTGATGCCTTGTTGCGCCAGCATCTTGGTCACCGATTTCAGTTGCAAGCCCACGATTTGCGCAATATTGGCATTGGTCAAAGGCGTAAACATCACGATTTCGTCAATACGATTGATGAATTCCGGGCGAACGGTTTGTTTCAGCAAGCCCAAAACTTCTACTTTGGCAGCTTCGGTAGCGGCTTCAACACTTCCTTTCAAATTCTCGAATTTCTCTTGAATAATTTGGCTTCCCATATTAGAAGTCATAATGATAATCGTGTTTTTGAAATCGGCCAAACGTCCTTTGTTGTCGGTCAAACGGCCTTCATCCAAGACTTGCAACAAAATGTTGAACGTATCTGGATGCGCTTTTTCGATTTCGTCCAACAAAATCACAGAATAGGGTTTTCTGCGCACGGCTTCGGTCAATTGTCCGCCTTCGTCATAACCCACATATCCCGGAGGCGCTCCTACCAAGCGACTCACACTGTGACGTTCTTGGTATTCGCTCATATCGATTCGGGTCATTGCGTTTTCGTCGTCGAATAAATATTCGGCTAAAGCTTTGGCCAATTCGGTTTTTCCCACTCCAGTGGTTCCCAAGAAAAGGAAAGTCCCAACAGGTTTTTTCATATCCTGCAAGCCCGCACGAGAACGGCGTACGGCATCACTCACGGCTTCGATGGCTTCTTCCTGACCCACAACTCTGCGGTGCAATTCGTCTTCGAGTTTCAAGAGTTTTTCTCTTTCGCCTTGCAGCATTTTGGTCACTGGAATTCCGGTCCATTTCGCCACCACTTCGGCAATGTCTTCGCGGGTTACCTCTTCTTTTATCAAGGAACTGCCACCAGCTTGATTGGCGAGCAATTCGTTGTGCAAAACTTCCAATCGTTCTTGGGCTTCCTTGATTTTTCCGTAACGAATTTCGGCTACTTTTCCATAATCGCCATCTCGTTCGGCACGTTCGGCTTCGTATTTAAAGTCTTCGATTTCGGTTTTCACGGTTTGAATGTTGTCCACCACATCTTTCTCGGATTTCCATTTGCTGAAAATCTCGTTGCGCTCGTCTTTAAGATTCGCCAAATCCATTCCTAAAATTTTCAGTTTGGATTCGTCTTTTTCTCTTTTAATAGCCTCGATTTCGATTTCCAATTGCATAATTTTTCTATCCAAAACATCGAGTTCTTCGGGTTTGGAATTGATTTCCATACGAATTTTAGAAGCGGCTTCGTCCATCAAATCGATGGCTTTGTCTGGCAAAAATCGGTTGCTGATGTAGCGTTGCGATAATTCGACAGCGGCAATAATGGCTTCGTCCTTGATTTGGACTTTATGGTGTGTTTCGTATTTTTCCTTGATTCCACGCAAAATCGAAATGGCACTTTCGGTATCGGGTTCTTCGATCATTACTTTTTGGAAACGGCGTTCTAAGGCTTTGTCTTTTTCGAAATATTTTTGGTATTCGTCCAAAGTCGTTGCGCCAATGGCACGCAGTTCGCCACGAGCCAAAGCGGGTTTCAGAATATTGGCCGCATCCATTGCACCTTCGCCACCACCAGCGCCAACAAGGGTGTGGATTTCGTCAATGAAAAGCACAATATCACCTTCGGCAGCCGTAACTTCTTTCACGACCGATTTCAAACGTTCTTCGAATTCCCCTTTGTATTTAGCACCGGCAATCAAAGCCCCCATATCCAAAGAGAAAACAATTTTGTCTTTCAGGTTTTCGGGCACGTCTCCATCCACGATTCGGTGTGCTAATCCCTCGGCAATGGCAGTTTTGCCAACACCAGGTTCTCCGACCAACATCGGATTATTTTTGGTACGACGAGTTAGAATTTGCAACACCCTGCGGATTTCTTCGTCACGACCAATAACAGGGTCGAGTTTTCCGTTTTTGGCTAATTCGTTGAGGTTTTTGGCGTATTTGTTCAAGGAATTATAAGTTTCTTCCGCCGATGCCGAAGTAACTCTTTCGCCTTTTCGCAATTCTTCGATGGCTGCTTTCAGAGCTTTTCCAGTTACGCCTTGGTCTTTCAGGATTTGCGCTGCCTTGCTTTTAGAATCGAAAATAGCCAAGATTAAATGCTCGATAGAAACGAATTCGTCGTTCATTTTTTTGGCAATGATTTCGGCTTCGTTCAAGGTTGAATTTGCCGTTCTAGAAAGCATAATTTCTCCTCCAGAAACTTTTGGAAAACTCTGAATGGTACTGTCCAATATTTGTTCGAACAACGGAACATTGACGTTTAGTTTTTTCAAAATAAAAGGTGCCACGTTTTCATCGACTTCAAAAATGGCTTTGAAAATGTGTTCGTTTTCTATTTGTTGTTGTCCAAAACTTTGAGCCAATTGTTGCGATTGCTGAATGGCTTCCTGTGATTTGATGGTAAATTTATTGATGTTCATTTTACTTTTTATTTAAAGTTGAATGTTCGTTCTGTTTATTGATGTGCTTGTGCAAGATTAAAGTTATCGTATCTTTGGCTAATAATCGTCAAATACTGTTCCACCCCTAAAGTTACGACATTTTGACTGGATTTAAGGGGTTTATGGGAGACAAATTGACTTAAAAAGCGACAAAATGAGTGTATTTTCTAATTTATTTGGAAGTTCTGAAAAACAAGTTAATTCTAACAGTAAAATTAATTGGATTCCATTAGTCCATTTGGGGCAATTAGATGAATTGGTAGCTTTTTCAGAGCAAAAACCAGCTGTGATTTTCAAACATAGTACTCGTTGTAGTATTAGCAGATTTGCCTTAAAACAATTCGAAAAGGAGTTTGATTTGAAAGAAGATGTGGATGCTTATTTTCTAGATTTATTGGAACACAGAGACATCTCGAATGAAATTGCCATTCGTTTTGGAGTCTACCATCAATCGCCACAATTATTATTGATTAAGGCAGGAAAATCAGTTTATGATGTTTCGCACGATGCCATTGATGCAGGGGAATTGAAATCAAAATGTTTGCAAGCAAATTAATATTTCTAAACTATTGAAATAGTAGTTTGCAGAATAATATCCAGGAATTATTTAATGAAATGATTCTTAAGGTAATACTGTATTTCTAAAAATCATATATTTAGCAGATGAAAGATTTAAAAAAATATTCCAATAAAACAAAAGCCGCCTTTGTGCTTTTGATTGTTATGATTATTATTTTATTAAATAATTTCAAAACATTGCATAGTTCAAAAAAAACAAACGAGAATATCAATGCGATATACAATGATCGATTGGTTGTCGAGCGTTATATTTTTCAATACGCTAACGAATTGCATTCAATAAAAGCGTATGCTATACAGTCACAATTAAATGATAGTCAGAAGAAAGAGGCAATTGTAATTGCTTTAAACAATATTAAAAACATTGATAAATTCTATTTACAAACGGTTTTAACACCCAAAGAAGAGCAATTTTTCAATTCATTTTTGGCATCTTGTGCCACAATTAATATACAAAATCAAGCAAGTAATTGGAATCAGATTGCAGATTCAGGTAATCAGGCACTACAAACCTTGGATAAACTTTCTACTCTTCAAATCTCAGAAGGAAAAGCAAAATTAGAGAGTTCGAATGCCATACATTATGGAAACAATAGTTTGGGCGAACTCGAAATAGCGTTGCTAGTGATACTTTGTGGAATTACAACCTATTTGTTAATGGCGAAGAAAACTAAAATAAAAATCAAAATTCCTGAAGCGCCAAGTATGAATTAATTACTTTTTGTATCAGTGAATTCTTTTTTTTTTTTGGAGCATAAATTTTGTGCTTTTTAAAGAGAATTGTCCTGCTCTACGTTTCAATCTTGTTGTCCGAACCCCAGGCAACAAGGATTTCCACTTCGATCAGGGCTATGCAAAACGATAGTGCTTATTTAAATAAGTACAAAAACCGATATTAGAATTTGTTTAAATTCTAATATCGGTTTTATAATTTATTATGAAATGGCTTGTATTAATATTCGCTTTCCATTTTGACTTTAATTTCATTCAAACACAAGTTGTTGATACTTCCTTCGTGAGTGTGTTTAGTTTCTTTTGGCGATTGATAAGTGCCGTTTTCTAATTGTTCGGCAACGGCTTTGTATGCATCCCTGAACGGCATTCCAGCAACTACCATTTCATTCAAAGTGTCAACTGTAAACAAGTAATTGTATTTCGGATCGTCTAATATATGTTTTTTTACCTTGATATCCCTGATAGAAAAAATAGCAATATCCAAACAAGCTTTCAGGTTTTGAATGGCTGGAAACAATCCTTCTTTCAACAATTGAAAATCTCGATGGTAGCCACTTGGCAAATTATTGGTAATTAAAGTAATTTCATAAGGCAAGGATTGAATTTTGTTGCATTTTCCACGGATTAACTCGAAAACATCTGGGTTTTTCTTGTGCGGCATAATGCTGGAACCAGTCGTTAAATGGGCTGGTAAACCAATAAAATCAAAGTTTTGACTCATATACAAGCAAACATCCATCGAAAATTTTGCCAAAGTCGCCGCAACGCTGCTCATAGCAAAAGCGACTGTTTTTTCGGATTTTCCACGGCTCATTTGAGCGGCAACCGAATTGTATTTCAAGGTTTCAAAACCTAATTCTTTGGTAGTAAAAGTTCGGTTGATAGGAAAAGAACTTCCGTAACCCGCGGCCGAACCCAATGGATTTTGATCCACAATTTTCAAGGCAGCATTCAACATCGTGATGTCATCAATCAAGGTTTCGGCATAAGCGGAAAACCACATCCCGAAAGAGGAAGGCATCGCAATTTGTAAATGCGTATATCCTGGCAACAATACATTTTGGTGTTTTTCTGCCGATTCCATCATCAAATCGAAAAGCGTTTTTACTTGTTCTTTTAATTCTTTTACAGCATCTTTAAGATACAAATTGACGTCAACTAATACTTGATCGTTACGAGAACGAGCTGTATGGATTTTTTTCCCAGCATCGCCTAGTTTTATTGTTAAGAGGTATTCAATTTTAGAATGTACGTCTTCAAAACTATCTTCGATTTCAAACTCTCCTTTTTCAGCATCGATGATGATGTCTTCCAAAGCTAAAACTAATAAATCGGTTTCTTCCTCCGTTAAAAGTCCGATTTGACACAACATTTTGGCGTGGGCAATAGACCCTAAAGCATCGTATTTGGCCAAAACTAAATCCAGTTCACGGTCGTTTCCAACTGTAAAATGTTCTATTTGTTTATCGGTAGGTATTCCTTTTTCCCAAAGTTTCATATTTCTATTTTTTGTTTCGCAAAGATACTCAGAGGTTGCTCAAAGATTCGCAAAGTTTTTATTCTATTTTCCAAGGTGGATTAATTCGATTACTGCCAGCGTAATATAAAATCAGTTGATTTTCATCTAAATCTTTTAATCTGCTTTCTCTCCATAACCACGGTTTGTCGTTGGGTAATTCCTCAAATTCAAATCCTTGAGTTATTAATTCATTTACTTTTTCATCTAAATGTTCTATTTCAAAATAAATCCATGTTCCCGAATTTTTCGGTTTTGTTTCTACTTTATGAAGTGAAAAAGTGGTTCCACCATCCGTACATTCAAATCGAGCATAATTTGGCAATGACTCAACAATCAATTTTAATCCTAATTTTTGATAGAATCGAATTGATTTTTGGACATCAAAAACGGGAATTGTGACTTGATTTAAATTCATTTTGATTGAATAGGTATTAATTGAAGCCGTTTAAATTTTAAAAAAATCCGTCAATATTTTGATATACAATTGAATTCCTTCTTCAATTTCGTGTAAATATATAAATTCGTCAGCCGAGTGGGAACGCAAGCTTTCTCCTGGTCCTAATTTCAAAGATTTGCAATACAAAACCGATTGATCAGAAAGGGTAGGTGAGCCATAAGTGGTTCTTCCTAAGGCGATTCCTGCTTGTACCAATCCGTGAGAAATTGGAATAGATGAAGCATTCAGGTGCATTGAGCGAGGTGTAACTTCGGCTGCAACATTGGCTCTTACGGTTTCCAATATTTCGGTATTGTTGTAACAATCATTCACTCGGATATCGACCACCAAATGACATTCGGCTGGAACTACGTTGTGTTGCTTTCCTGCTGTGACTTGGGTTACAGTCATTTTTACTGGACCTAAAACTTCTGATATTTTCTCGAATTGAAAGTTTTTGAACCACTCTATTACTGGCATCGCATTGTAAATAGGATTTTCGGGATTGTGGTGTGCGGCATGGCTTGCAGTTCCTTTTACCACAATATCCAAGACTAATAATCCTTTTTCGGCTACGGCCAATTGCATTAAAGTCGGTTCACCAACTATAGCACATTCCAATTCTGGTATATGTTTCAAAACGCTGTTCAGACCCTTTTTTCCGCTGCTTTCTTCTTCTGCTGAAGCTACAATTACAATATTATAAGGTAGATTTTCAGCGGCATAAAAATGGGTAAAAGTGGCAATTAACGAAACCAGACATCCTCCGGCATCGTTGCTTCCTAATCCAAATAATTTACCATCTTTTACAATTGCTTCAAATGGATCGTTGGTGTAACCTTGGTTAGGTCTTACGGTATCGTGATGCGAATTCAGTAAAAGAGTTGGTTTGGATTTGTCAAAGTACTGATTGTAAGCCCAAATATTGTTGTTTTCCCGCTCGAAAGGAATGTTATTTTGTGTAAACCAATTTTCGATTAAAAGTGCCGTTTGATCTTCTTCACTCGAAAAGGAAGGCGTTTCAATCATCGATTTTAATAACGCAATGGCTTCTTGTATAAGAGTTTCTATGTTTTTCATATTAAGGTTTGGTTGGAGGTTGATGGTTTTTGGTTGATGGAGAAATGCTAATTTTTAACAACTATCAACCAACAACTATCAACTTTTATAACTCTATTGTTGTGCAAATTGAATCTACATTTTTCAACATTCTGTGATGCCCAATTCGTATTTTTTGAACTCCTTTAGATAAACTATTGAAGCAGTTGTCCAATTTTGGAATCATTCCCGAATGAATCGCTCCTTCTTGTTTTAATTTGGCGTAAAGTTCTGAATTTATTTTTTCGATTACCGAATTTTCATCTTCAACATCGGTCAAAACACCCGCTTTTTCGAAGCAATAATTCAAAGTCACTTCAAAAACTTCCGATGCGGCAATGGCCAATTCACTGGCGATCGTATCCGCATTGGTATTCAATAATTGTCCGTTTTTATCGTGTGTGATGGCGCAAAAAACAGGAATAATTCCATTAGAAATCAAGGTTTCTAACAAAGGTGTATTCACTTTTTGAACATCACCCACAAAACCATAATCAATAGTTGGGTGGTTTCTTTTGGTGGATTGAATTAAATTTCCATCAGCTCCAGAAAATCCCATTGCATTGGTGTTGTTGGCTTGCAATTGCGCCACTATGTTTTTGTTGATTTCACCGGCATAAATCATTACCACTACATCTAGCATCGGTTGGTCTGTAATTCTTCTTCCGTCAATCATTTGAGGAGTCAAGCCAATACTTTGCGCCATTTTGGTAGCCGATTTTCCGCCTCCGTGAACAAGAATTTTGTTGCCTTCTATTTTGGAAAAATCTTCTAAAAATTGAGATAATTCCGTTGGAATATCGATGATGTTTCCACCAATTTTGATGATGGACAAGGGCTGTTTATTTGACATTTTCCAATATTTTTTGCAATACCAATTGAGCGGAATAGGTTCTGTTGTTTGCCTGTTCGATTACAATCGAATTTTCGCTGTCAATCACTTCGTCAGCCACGATTACATTTCTTCTTACCGGCAAACAGTGCATAAATTTGGCATTGTTGGTCAAAGCCATTTTTTCGGTAGTTACTGTCCAATTCGGGTCGGTATTGGTGATTTTTCCGTATTCGTTGTAATTGCTCCAGTTTTTGGCATAGATAAAATCGGCATTTTCGAAAGCCTTATTCTGGTCGTATTCTATTTTGGAATCTTTGGTGATTTCAGGATTCAATTCATAACCTTCGGGATGTGTGATTACAAAATCCATATCTTCCTGCTTTTGCATCATTTCTACAAAAGAATTTGGAACGGCTTGAGGCAAAGCTCTAGGATGTGGCGCCCAAGTCAGAACCACTTTGGCTCTGTGTTTGGTTTTGTGTTCCGCCATTGTGATGGCATCGGCAAGTGATTGTAGCGGATGTCCTGTAGCACTCTCCATATTGACAATTGGCACCGTAGCGTGTTTCAAGAAACCAGAAATCACGGTTTCGGCATTGTCTTTTTCTTTGTCCACCAATCCAGCGAAAGCCCTGATGGCAATTACATCCGCGTATTGCGAAACCACGGCAGCCGCTTCTTTGATATGTTCCGAAGCGCCTTGATCCATAATGGCTCCGTCTCCATATTCTAATGTCCAGCCTTCACTGCCAAAGTTCATCACCATCACGTTCATTCCTAAATTTAGGGCTGCTTTTTGGGTACTCAAACGCGTTCTCAAACTGGAGTTAAAGAACAACATTACCAAGGTTTTGTTCTTACCTAATTTTTTATTCTTAAGCGGATTCTTCTTGATTTTCAAGGCTTGTTTTACCCATTTGTCGAGTGAATCTATGTTTTGTATGGATATAAAGTTCATTGTTTATATTTTTTTGAGCATTTTAATTTTAAATTTTATTTACCAGAAAAGAAGTGATATAATTGATAACAATAAAAACATTATTATTGGTGACCAACTTTTAACCATTCTATAATAATCATATGAATTATCAAATGATGAAGGGTTGTCATTTTTTTCTTTTTTATATCTAATTAAATAAAAAAGGAAAGAAAGTAATGCAAAGATAAAAGAATCTAAAAAGTTGTTACCAGTCATAATTTTCAGTCCAATTTTATAAAACTTTAAAAAATCTGTTTTTATCTGTGTATTCGCGATAGCGAATCCGCGTCATCCGTGTCCCAATTTATAAAATCTTAGTAAATGCAATTTCATTTTTCAAAGCCTTCAAAATAAAGTTGTCTTCCAAGCC
>Ga0209480_10001721_pt1 | contig 15702 bp, 14 predicted proteins | sample JI61114C2DNA_FD_187501 | JGI IMG/M metagenome (GOLD analysis project Ga0209480, IMG submission 187501) | Wastewater effluent complex algal communities from Wisconsin, to seasonally profile nutrient transformation and Carbon sequestration -... | ecosystem: Engineered > WWTP > Effluent > Algae...
TGAGCGAGGTCTTTCCAGTCGATGGCGCTTTTTTCCGCCCATGGATGATCCGCCCGCACGACGATGCCGAGCGGCTCCTGCCGTAGCAGCAAGGTGCCGAGCGCGCGCTCACCCTGACCGGGCAATGGCCGGGTGAGTGCCACCGAGAGGCGGCCCTTCGCCACCATTTCCCAGACGCGCTCGGGCGTGCGCTCCTCCAGATGCACGGAGACCTTGGGGAAACGCCGCCGGTATTCCGCCAGCAGCCTGCCGAGGAAGGGCTGGGTCGGAGGGCCGATGTAGCCGAGGCGCAATTCGCCCTCCTCACCCGCCGCGGTGCGCTTCACCCGGCGCAGGGATTCATCCAGCCGCTCCAGCAGCAGGGAGGTCTCGCCAAGCAGGACGCTGCCCGCCGGCGTGAGGGAGACGGTGCGGCGGTTGCGGTCGATGAGACGGGTGTCGAGGTCCTGCTCCAGCTCCTGGACGGCACGGGAGAGGGCGGGTTGGGCGATGCGCAGGCGGCGTGCGGCTTTGGAGAAGCTCAGCTCCTCGGCGACGGCCTGAAAATAACGCAGGTGACGGAGATCCATGCGTCTGTTTAGACGGCGTGCGGAGGTCTGACAACTCCTGCTGTTGCCAGAGGCCGTTCCTTTGCCCAATGTCAGGCTCATGACACGCCCCGAAGCCATCCAGCAAATCCGCGATGCCGCCAAGACCATCGCGCTCCAGATGATGAAGATCCATCCTGCGCTGCCGCACTTGCAGGATGAGGAGACGATGAAGGAAAGCCTGAAGGCGCTGCATGAGATGACGGTGCATCTGGAGACGGTGAAGAAGAAGATCGGCCGGCTGGAGAAGCGGGACGACAGCACGCTGCTGTGATCAGCCCACGATGGCGCGCGGCACACGGCCATGTACATCCGTGAGGCGGTAGTCGCGCCCGGCGTAACGATAAGTCAGTCTCTCGTGATCCATGCCGAGCAGATGCAGCATCGTCGCGTGGATGTCGTGGATGTGCATCTTGTCCACGGCAGCCTTGAAGCCAAAGTCATCGCTCTGGCCATAGGCCGTGCCGCCGCGCGCGCCACCACCGGCGAAGAACATGCAGAAGCCGTGCGGGTTGTGGTCGCGGCCATTGCCGTTTTCACTCACCGGCGTGCGGCCAAATTCACCTCCCCAGACGACGAGGGTGTCATCGAGCAGCCCGCGTTGCTTTAAATCACCGAGCAGAGCCGCGATGGGGCGGTCAATGTCCGCCGCGAGCCGCCGGGTCGTCGCATCATGATTCGAGTGCGAGTCCCAGGGCTGGCCGTTGCCATAATAGACCTGCACGAAGCGCACGCCGCGCTCCACGAGCCGCCGCGCCATGAGGCAGCCATTGGAGAAGTGGCTCTTGCCATACATCTCGCGCACCTTTTCCGGCTCCAGATTCACATCAAAGGCATCGGTGGCGGCGGACTGCATGCGGTAGGCCGTCTCCATGGCCTGGATGCGGCCATTCAGCGCCACATCGGCCCCGCCGCGTGCGGCGAGATGCTCGGCATTCAGCTCCTGAAGCAGGTCGAGCTGCCTGCGCTGATCGTTCATGCCGAGACGGCCATTGTTCAGCCAGGGAATGAGCTGCTTCGGGTCTGGATTGGTGTGATTGATGTAGATCCCCTGATGTTGCGCGGGAAGAAAGGCGCTGCTCCAGAGGATGGAGAAGCGCACGGGTCTGCCGGGGCAGAGCACGACGTAGGAAGGGAGGTTCGCGTTCTCGCTGCCGAGCCCGTAACTCAGCCAAGAACCCATGCTCGGGACGCGCTCGGTCATGGTGCCGTTGTTCATCAAAAGCAGCGCGGGGCCGTGATTGGGATTGTCCGTGTGGCAGGAGCGCAGCAGGCAGAGATCATCCGCATGACGCGCGATGTTTGGCAGCAGCTCGCTGATCTCCAGCCCACTCTGCCCATGCTTTGAGTAGGCGTAGGGTGAGGCCAGAAGGCCGCCCGTGGGCCGCTCTGTCCGCAGATCAGCACCCTGAGGGCGCTGGCCGTTGAACTTCGTGAGCATCGGCTTCGGATCGAAGAAGTCGGGCCCAAAGGGGCCGCCATTCATGAAGAGATGGATCACCCGCTTTGCCTTGGGCAGGAAGTGCGTCGCCACACCACCGCCGGCCTGCAGGCTGGAGGCCAGGCCCAGCGCCCCGAGTCCGCCACCCATGCGGGTCAGCAGTTCACGGCGGGAAAAGGGGGGCGGGGGAGTCATGCGGCGGAGTCATACGCGGTGGCTGGCTGGATGCTTGCGCCGCATGAGCGCTGAAACCCACAGGGCACGTGTGAGCCTGAGTTCCTGGCCATCTGTTGATGGTTGCTTCCGCGCCTTTATTGCCTCAGGACTCCGCCCATCGTGTCCACCTCCGCCGCTCTCATCACCGCCTCCAAGAACCTCCGCGAAACTCTCCGCCCGCTGCGGTTCGCGCCGCCGACGGAGTTTATTTATAACCCGCTGGAGTATGCCTGGGCACCGCATGAGGCTTACCTGACGCGGTACGGCGGCACGAAGAAGAAGGTGGTGATGGTGGGGATGAATCCGGGGCCGTTTGGGATGACGCAGACGGGCGTGCCGTTTGGCGAGATCGCGGCGGTGCGTGACTGGATGGGCATCTGCGAGCCTGTGGGCAGGCCGGAGCATGAGCATCCGAAGCGGCGCGTGGTGGGCTTCGACTGTCCGAACTCAGAGGTGAGCGGTCGCCGCCTGTGGGGGCTCTTCGCGCAGCGCTTCGGCACGGCGGAGGCTTTCTTCAAAGATCACTTCGTGGCGAACTACTGCCCGCTGGTCTTCATGGAGGACAGCGGACGCAATCGCACGCCGGACAAGCTGCCCGTGGAGGAGACGGAAGCGATGGAGGCGCACTGCGATGCCCATCTGCGGGCGGTGATCGCCGCGCTGGAGCCGGAGTGGGTGATCGGTGTGGGCGCCTTTGCCGAGGAACGCGCCAACCGCGCTCGTGCGGCCATGAACGGCGGTTTCAAAGTGGGCCGCGTACTGCACCCCAGTCCGGCCAGCCCGGCGGCGAACCGCGACTGGGCTGGTGCGGCGACCAAGCAACTGACGGCGCTGGGAGTCTGGAAATGAATCATTGCCACGCCCCCTGAGAATCTCGTAAAAACCCCTCGCCACGCCCGTTCCTTCCGCCCCCTCATGTCCACCACTGCCACTCCCGCCTCCCCCACCGCGCAACGCGGTCACATCGCCGCCCTCATCGCCGCATTCCTTGGCTGGCTCTTTGATGGCTTTGAGATGGGGCTCTTCCCGCTGATCGGCAAGCCGGCGCTGCAGGACATGCTGCCTGACGCGAGCGCCGCCGTGCAGGGCCAGTGGTTCACGGTGATCATCGCCATTTTCCTGGTCGGTGCAGCCACGGGCGGAGTTCTCTTTGGCTGGCTCGGCGACAAGCTGGGACGGGTGAAGGCCATGGCGCTGGCCATCTTCACCTTTGCCATCTTCACCGGCCTGTGCGCCTTTGTGACGGAGGCCTGGCAGTTCGCCGCGCTGCGTTTCGTCGCCTCGCTCGGCATGGGAGGTGAGTGGGCGCTGGGAGTGGCTCTGGTGAATGAAATCTGGGGCAGCAAGAACCGTGCATGGATCGCTGGCATGATCGGTGCGGCATCCAATGTCGGCTTCCTGCTGACCGGTGTGCTAAGTCTGTATTTGAATGCCAGCCTGGAGACCGTCACGCAATGGATTGGCAGCATCGGGATCAGCCAGGAGACGGCGGATTACCTGCTGCATAATCGCGGCTGGCGCCTGCTGGCCGTGAGTGGTGCTGCCCCTGCCTTGATTAACTTCTTCATCCTGATTTTCGTGCCGGAATCCCACAAGTGGGAGGCGGAGAAGAAGTCGGGCACCACCTCTCACTGGGCCACGAAAGACCTCCTCGGTGTCTTGTTCGCCGCCATGGCCGCACTGTGCATCATCACCGTCTGGACACCGCAGGTGCTGGAAAAAGTAGGCAATGCCGTGGCTCTGCCGGTGACCTTCCTCGGTCTCGCGATCGCCCTGTGGGGCTACCTGCTTCCTGTACGCCGCTACATGACACGCGCCCAGGCTGGCGGCAGCGTGCAGAGCGATGAACGCGCTTTCATCATGAAGAGTCTGCTCATCGGCGCAGGGCTCGCCGCTGTGGCGCTCATGGGCACTTGGGGCTCGGCACAGCAGGCCGCGAAGTGGGCCTCCTTCCTCTCCCCTGATGGCACGAAGTCGAACATCATCGAGTACGTCGTGATCGCTACGGCGCTCGGTGCCATCCTCGTCACGCTGCTCACGCCGCTGGTGGCGGACAAGCTCGGCCGCCGGGTCACCTACTTCCTTCTTTGCGTGCTGGCATTGGGCTCTGCGTTTGTCTTCTTCCAGACGAACCATTCCTACACCGGCTCCGGAATGCCTGTGTGGCTGATGACAAGCGCCTTCCTGCTCGGCGGTCTCACCGCATCGTTCTACGGCTTCTTCCCGCTTTATTTCCCGGAACTCTTCCCCACCAGCGTGCGCGCCACGGGCCAGGGTTTCTGCTTCAATTTTGGCCGCCTCATCGCCGCCATCGGCTCTCTTCAGTTCGTGAACCTCATGAGCATGTTTGGCTCAGCCAAGGTGACCGAGCTCGAAGGTGAAGCCCGCCGTCTCATGCAGCTCCAGGTCGAAGCTAATGCCTTCTCGGTGCTGTCGTGCATCTATCTCGTCGGCATGGTGCTCATCTGGTTCGCGCCCGAGACCAAGGGCAAGGCGCTGAGCTGAGATGGCGAGACCGCATTCTCAAAAGACCTTCAGTTAAACAAATTCTGATCCAGCCTGGGCACGCTACGACGCGTTTGGCGCTGTTTTGCCCGCTTGGGAATCGGGCAGGAGGCGGCAGGCTGGGAACACCTGCAAAGCCTTGGTCCATCTCTGCTCGGACATTTTGTCCAGTTGGACGCTTGTTTCTTGTCAGGAAAGAAGGTTCACGATCAAAAGGGGGGATGAATCACCACCAGACCTCCCTCACCGCCAGCCTGCTGCTCATTTTCTACCTGGGCTTTGGCTGGAGCGTGGAGCTTCCCGCAGCATCACCAGTGGAGCCTTTGCCGGAGGTGCCGTGGGTCTATACCGAACTCATGCCCTCCATTCTCGTGAGGGGAGTCGATTTGGAGAGTCTGCCCGACGGCACGATCCAGCCGGAGTATGTGAACCCGAGTGACCTGCCTTTCACGATCACCATGACCGGCCTGCCTCCGGGGCTGCGGGTGGCAGACGGGGTCATCGTGGGCACTCCGACCAAAAAGGGAATCTACCGGGCCAGCATTCGGGTGGGCAATGCCTACGGCAGGTCTCCGGCTGCCATCTGGGTGGTGCAGGTGGTGGATGAGCCACAGGCGGACTTCGGCCCTGGCGGCAGCTTTTTCGGCGTCAGCCCGGTGAACCAAAGCTCAAAGTTCCCTTTTGATCTGCGGATTTCCCGGCTCCAGGTGGAGGTCACGCCAGCGGGTGCATTCTCGGGCAGTCTTTCCATCCTGGGAGATCGGCGACGCTTCACGGGGCAGTTGAGCATGAATCCCGAGGACTCGATGGAGCGGCTTTCCGTGATCAGCTTCACCACGCGGGTCGGCAGAGTCTCCGGCGTCAGGCTGACTCTGACCCAGACGGCAAAGCCTGGTTTTGTGAGGTGGTTCAGGGCCCGGGTGGAGACTGATGACGGATCAAACGACGAGGTGCAGCTTTACCCAAGGCTGCAACCCACGGATGCCGAACAGAAGATGCTGCGAGGTCGCCAAAATCTTCATCTCGAAGATCAGGTCTATCACGGGATTGCCTCGCTTTATTGCAGCCCTGGTATGGAGGCAACTCTGATTGGAGTTCTGCCTGATGGCAGTGGCTTCACCACCTCCTCACCACTTCTGCGGATCGAGACGGCGACTCCGGGATTCCTAGTCGGCCATGATGATGGGAAATACGGCAACCTGATCGGACAAATCCAAATTTACGGCTGGCCGGAGTCTGCCCGGACGCAAGTGGGCGGCGTGCTGAGCTGGCACATCGTCCCGCGTCCGGGCTCACGTGCGATGTTTGAGGGGATTGATGTCAATTTCCAGGTGGTCGGCGGCACCTATGTGCCACCACGGCCTGGGGCTCTGCTGCTCTCCAGCGCCCCAAAAACTCCAGGCAATGCCCTGCTTTTGATCACTGGAGGGGCCTTTGTGGAGCAGACTTTCACCCTCACCTCAGCCCACCGCGCCGTCTTCCCAGCAGGAGCGGAGAATCCCTTCCGTGCCCGGCTGGATTTTTATGCTCCGACCGGCTTCTTCACCGGCAAGTTTCAGGTGGAGGATGTGATTCCCGGCCCTGTCTCACGCAAACTCACCCGCTGGGTTAATTTTAGGGGCCTGATCATCATGCAAGCACCGGATGTTGGCAGCATGGGGCGTGGCTTTTTCATCATGGCCTCCCCGCCTGATCCCACCACGACACCACCCACGACTCTGGCCAATTCGATGCTTCTTCCAGGCGGTATCCAGCTCCTGGAGCTGAATCACTGAGGTGAGTGGTGGATGGCTGCTCCCACGATGTTTCGAGATTGATCCAGATCCGTCGGGCTGAGAGACTGCCGTCATGCGCCGGGTATCTCATCACCATGACCTGACGGTTCTAGGTCTGCAAAAATCCATCCTGGAAGGGGCGGGCATCAGTGCATTCATCCTCAATAATCACAGCTGGTGGATGGGCAATGGCGCTGTGTCACTGCTTTGCCTGTGCCTGGGTGAACGAGAATTGACGAACAATCCTTTGTTCGCGCCCGTGCTCTGCATCGTGGAGGACGCATACTTTGAAGAGGCTTTGGAGATCTTGGTCGCGCATCATGCCGCCCTGCCCCAGGGCACGGACTGGACATGCCATGCCTGTGCAGCGGAGGTGCCAGGAACCCTGGACGCCTGCTGGCAGTGCCGCGCCGAGCAGCCCACAGAACACCGCCAGTGACGGGATAACCGCAGAGATGATGCGCAAGGCGATCAAGCAGAACGGGAGGACATCTTTTTGACCTGCCCTTTACAAACACAGGCTGCACCAGGGGCCATGAATACCTCTCGAATCAGCCGCTCTTGGAATCGCGCATTGCATTCGGGGTGCCGATTGAAGACATTTCCTCATCCACATGAAACTGCCACTCACTCTTCTCCTATTGGCCCTCGCCCAGGCTTGTTTCCTTCATGCGGCCGATCCCGCACCGGCCAGGATCAAAGAACCAAAGGCGCTGCGCACGCATCAGGATTTCCTGGCGGTGATCCCGAAGGACTTGGAGCCGGAAAACGCGAGGAACTGGACCGATGCGCAAAAGGAAGTGGCCAACGGCTTGCTGAAAAAGAAGCTCGTCGATGCCAGGCGTCCTGCTCAGATGCGCTTCAAAGTGCGCGGTGTGGATTACTGGGGCCGCTTCGTCGTGTGGAGTCATCTCCCGGCTGACGAAGGCTACTTCATCCGTGTCTTCGCAAGTCAGTGGAAGGACGCCAACATCCTGGCCAAGCTCGCCACACTGCGGGAGGGCGATCTGATCGAGATGACCGGCGTGTGTGATCTGGCGAAGTTTGAAAACCTTTGGAACACCGCATCCCTTTCCCTCGGTATTGGCGAGGCGAGTTTCATCAAGCTCCAGCCGAATGGCAAACCCGCCCCTCCACCAGCTGAGGTGCCGGTGAAAGTGATCTCCGCGGTCTATGGCTCCGGAACCACCTTCGCCGATGTCACCGACCGCGTGAAGTCCCTGCTCAACGAACCCGGTGCCCGCTTCCATGCCAATCTCCACTGGCTCGGAACCGACGCTCCCGGTCCGAACAAGACGCTCGTGATCGTTCACGAGATCCAGGGAAAGCGACACATCTTCAGCGCCGGCGAAAATGGCGAGGTGAGTGCCGTCCAACTGGTGGAACAGGCGGGCTCCTCCAAACAGGAGCCGTGAAGCCCTGTTTTTGTCTCGACACTTTGAACCTGGAATTCAAGAATCAACCTCATGAAACGACACTCGTTTATTGCCGCCGTGTGCCTCGCCTTTTCACTGAACTGCTGGTCTGCTGAGGAGCGTCCGGTGGCTTTTCAAGAACCGACCGATGTGCTGAAGGGCCTGTCACGGGATATCCTGAAAGACCTGCGTGCCGGGTCCAACAAGATGCGTGAGGCGGCGGGAGAGGCCTCCAAGAAAGCCGCCGAATCCGAGGGCAAGCAGGCGACCTTCAAGATTGTCGTTGGCAATGTGGATCCCTTTCAAGCGGCGGAGGCACCGGACGTGACGCGCTACAAGATCGGCGGACGTGTGGAGATGGCCCGTGTCTCTGGTGTCAACCTCAGCGTGCATGTGCTGGCGGTGCTGGCCATCGACCAACACCCGAAGGTGGAGAAGCTGAAGAAGGGGGACAAGATCACCATCACCGGAAAAATCGGAAACGCCGAAGTGCTGGCCCGCACAAATGCAGAACTGCACCTGGATGTGAAGGAAGTGAAACTCCCTTGAGACGGACCGGGACGCTGTTCCCGAACTTCTCAGAAACACTCCCGCGCATGAAGACCACGCCAGACGCCCCTTCCATCGCCGAACAAATGCAGGTGCTGAGGTCATCTGCTGATGTGGCGACGTGGTCGCTGAAGCGGCTGGGGCTGCTCCCCGAATGGCGGGACACGAATGAGGCAGGGAACACTGAGCGCTGCCAGGAAGCGGTGAACCGGCTCTTCACGATCACACGGGAGGAGATCGAGGCCAGTCTGGCGGCGGAGGGATTGCAGCCCGAGGATCTGCCACCTGTCCGAAAGAAGCCGGACTCGCACGATGGCTCCTACTTCATTTCCAAAGGAGGTGGCGTGTGGGAGTTCTATTTTCAGGAGCGCGGCTATCCTTGGGCCGGGGTGACTTTTGATGATCTTACGGAGGCGCGAAAGCTGCTACTCAATCACTTCATCCCCGTTTGGCTCAGCCACCTCCACGTTCCCTGCCGCACCAAATCGGGGAAGGTGATCACTGGACTTTAAGCCAGCGCCCTGCTTGGGGACTTCAATCCATCCTGCGAATCAGCGTCTTGAGGACGCCTTGGACGACAAGTTCTTCATCGGGAATGAGATCGGGAAAGGCGGGGTTTTCGGCCCGGAGAAGCGGACGGCCGTTTTCGACCATGTAGCGCTTCAGCGTGGTCTCACCGTCGATGAGTGCGGCGACGATGTCGCGGGGACGTGGCTCTTTGACTTCGAGGATGGCGATGTCGCCATGGCAAATGTTCGCGCCGATCATGGACTCGCCACGCACTCGCAGCGCAAAGGCTTTGCTGTCACGGTTCAGCCCGAGTGTGGAGGTATCGACGGCGATGGCACCATCTGGCTGCTGGTGCTGCATTTCCGCATAACCGGCGGCGATGGCTCCATAGATGGGAATGTCCACGATTTCGTCACGCTGGAGATCCTCTGGGAAGACCACGGCACGAGCCTTATGGGGGTGGCGCTGGATGACGCCTTTTTTCTCCAGGGCGCGGAGGTGACTCATGGCAGCGGTCTGGCTGGAGAAGCCGAAATGCCGTTGAATGTCACGAGTGCTGGGCATGACGCCCTGCTCCCGCTGATGCTGGCGCAAGTAGGCCAGAAGTTCCTGCTGACGGTCCGTGAGTTTGATGGGTGTGCCGAACATACGAACTCTGTTCGCTCGAACAAAGTCTTTGGCAAACTGTTTTTTCTCCGGCTCGAGTTACGGTCACTCCAGAGGCACGGCTTTGGATGGAGTGCGGGGTTTGGCTGGCTCATCCACTACTGGTACTGCTCTGGAGATGCCACGTGGCGGACCTTCTCGGGAGCCGACTCGCTCGAGCAGGATGGGCTGGTTGCCATAAATGCGAAGTACGAGCCCGGCGGCATTCAGAGCTGCCGCAGGATCTGGAACGGCGGCGGCGCGATCAGGGGCCACGATCGGAATCAGGTAAAGTGGCTGCGCGGTGAACCAGTGATGGCTGGCGCGGATGTCCTCCTTGCTGGATTCCGGAGTGAGTCCGAGCACGACACTCTCATGAGGATGCGACTGGATGACGGCGTCGGGGAGGGGCTCCAGCTTGGCGAAAAACTGCCGCAGACTGGCGATGACGTCGTGCTGGAGATCGGCTTCATGGGGCATTGTTTCCTCTCCGAAAAGACCTCCGAGAGCATTGCTGGGGAGGTCATCTGGCGTGCAGTCGGCAGATTTGCTGTCGGCTGTCGCAGTGGCTTGTGCAGCACCCCCTTCACGCTGCCACTCACGGTAGAGTAACTCGCGTCGGTCCTGTCCTTTGGAAACGTTTCGCGCCATGGTAAAGAAATGCACCAGGTCGATAGGGCCGGCGAGGGCGGTGATGACGTAACGGTCGGAAACAGGTGTTGACTCGGATTTATGGCCGAGAGCTTTATCCCGCAAGATCGTGAGCCTGTCGGATTGATTCCGTGCGGTAGGCCAGGAACTGGACTTGAGTGCCGCGTCGAGGATGCGCTCGAGAGAGGAGGTGGGAGCGGCGGCGGCGTCAGTGGACAACTGGGCCTGAGTAGAGGCCGCGAGAATGAGTGTCAGGAAGAGCGGGAGAAAGCGCATGTTTCATTGTGGTGGAGGTGAGCACGGCGGGCAACTGACAATGCGTCGCAATGGTCAAAGAAGGGGACATTGGGCCGATCCCGTGCTTTGCTGCCAATCACATGGAAGCAAACAAGCCTGTTGAAAACTCCTGGACGGATGCGTTGGCGGATTTCCTCGCGAGTCAGACAGCGGTGGAGGCGATCCGGCTGAAGGCGGGTGACCGGCGTGTGGAGATCGCCACGCTGGGCCCGGTGGACATGGCGGCGCTTCAGGAGCAGCTCAATGAAGTGTTGCGTAGTCTGGACGAAAGCCTGCTGATCTCCGCGCCACTCGGTCATGCGGAAGGACTGCAATTAACGCGCAAGGAAGGTGAGGTGGTCATGCAAAAACCCACCTGCCCTACAGCGCCACGGTTCTGGAAATGGCGCGAGTTTGAGTGGCCCGAGGCGGAGGAGATCGAGAGGCAGAGTGATGAGGAATGGCGGGCGCTGGCCGTGCAGGCGGCGGTCTGCGGCGTTGCGCTAGTGGCAGGCTGGGTGGCAGAACGATTCTTCCAAGCACCGCTCTGGCTGGCTCATACTTTGTTCGGCATCTCCCTCGTCAGCGGTGGCTGGGATGCGGCGAAGGATGCCTGGGAAAACCTGCGCGAACGGCGGCTGGATGTGCATTTTCTCATGCTCGCCGTGGCGACAGGTGCGGTGGCCATAGGTGCCTGGGAGGAGGGTGCGCTGCTGCTGTTTCTCTTCTCCACTTCAGGCGCGCTGGAGCATTATGTCCTGCACCGAACGCACCGCGAGATTTCAGCGCTCACGAAGGCGGCGCCAAAGATGGCGCGTGTGGTTTTGCCAGATGGCTCGGTCGAGGATCGGGCGGTCGTGCATCTGCGGGTGGGGGATACCATCCAGGTGCGTCCGGCGGAACTCTTCCCCGTGGATGGCACGGTGATCAGCGGAGAATCAGCGGCCGATGAATCCACTCTCACAGGCGAGGCCGTGCCTGTGGACAAAGGCAATGGTGCACAAGTCTTCGGCGGCACACTGAACCTCTGGGGGCTCGTGCAGGCTCGTGTGGACAAGCTCGCGACGCAGAGCGCGCTGGCGAAGATCATCACGCTCATCCAGACCGCACAGCAGATGCGTGCGCCGAGCCAGCGCTTCACAGACCGCTTTGGAACCACCTACACACTCATGACTCTCGGCGCGGTGCTGACCATGTTTTTAGTTTGGTGGCTGGCGCTTGGGATCGAGCCTTTCACCACGGCGGATGGCACAAAGCCAGCGTTTTACCGTGCGATGACATTGCTGGTGGTGATGAGTCCCTGCGCGCTCGTGCTCTCGATTCCATCGGCCATCCTGGCGGCCATCGCCTGGGGTGCCCGACGTGGTATTTTGTTCCGTGGTGGTGCCGCCATCGAAAAGCTCGCGGAGGTGGATACCATCGCGATGGACAAGACCGGCACTCTCACGGAAGGCAATCTGCGCGTGGCCCTCGTGGAGAGCTTTCCTCCAGGCCGTGAAGCCGAGGTGCTGCGCCTCGCGGTCACGCTGGATGCGCACTCGAATCACCCGATTGCACGAGCGATCACTCAGCATGCGAAAGGGCAGGGGATCGAGCCTGGTGAACTCATCGAGTTTCAATCCATTCCAGGTCAAGGCCTGCGTGGTCGCACGGCTGATGGTGTGACCTATGTGGGACGTCGTGAGTTGATGAGCCAGGGTGATTTCGCGCGTTGGCTGGCCGAGGTGCCAGATGCGCCGCTTGGCTTCTCCGAAGTGTGGGTGCTCAATGCCGCGACGATGGGACGCGTGCTCCTCAAAGATGAAATTCGTCGTGGCAGTCGTGCGGTCTTGAAAGCACTGGCCACAGATCAAGTGCGCACGGTGATGCTCACGGGAGATCGTCGTGCGGCGGCGACACAGGTGGCGCAGGAACTCGGCGTGACGGATGTGCGTGCAGGTCTTCATCCGGAAGACAAAGTCACCGCCATTCAGGAACTCACGAAGCAAGGCCACAAGGTGGCGATGGTCGGCGATGGCGTGAATGACGCGCCGAGTCTAGCCGCCGCCTATGTCAGTGTGGCGATGGGCGCTCGCGGCAGTGATGCCGCGCTGGAGCAGGCGGACGTGGTGCTCATGCAGGACAAGATCGAGAAGCTGCTGTCCGCTCGTCACATCAGCGAGCGTGCGCGGGCGATCATTCGGCAAAACCTCGCCATCTCACTCGGCTCCGTGATGGTGATGGCTGTGGCAGCACTGTTTGGCATTGTGCCACTGACACTCGGGGTGCTCACGCATGAGGGCAGCACGGTGGTGGTCTGCCTGAACAGCCTGCGGCTGCTCTTTGTGAAAGAGCCCTATGTCACGGAGCCGGAGGCCAGCCCAGCCCATTGAGCCGTTCTTTCTGACTGGCTGACCACGCCGCTTCATTGTCGTAAATCTGGCGGCGTGCGCTGTTGCGGATCGCCTCTTCCATCGGAGAGCCTTTGTAGCCAAGTTTTTCCCAGAGGTCGAGAGTGACGCTATCTGGCTGAGCGGCGGCAAGAAGTGCGGGCAGACGTTTGCGGATCTCCAGATCGTCAGGCGGATCGAGGTGCAGCCAGGAGAGCAGGCGGATATAGCGCGCATCTTCCTTCGGTAGATCAGCCGTGGTCCCAGAGAGCAGGCTCTCCACATCAGCCCACTGACTGCTGCGCATGCGACCATGCAGGTCTTGCAGATCAGTGCTCACGCCAGCCATGCGCGCGGCTTCTTCCTTCCGCCAGGCCTCCTGTGGTGGCGGTGGAGCATCGGCAATGGCAGGAATTGCAATATCGGGGTCAGCGGATGCAGGAAGACTCTTCTTTAACTCATAGGGGCTGATCCAAATGACCAGCGCGAGTGCAGCAGCGCCCACCAGGCCTCCAGCGAAGAACGGCCAGGCGTTCCAGACAATGACTGGAGATGGCTCCGGAGCAAACATCGCCCTCATCGGCGTCACCTCGGGGAAGGTAAGCGAAGGCGCTGTTGGTTGGGCCTCGACTGCGGATTGCTGGGCTTCCATCCGGGCGATTTCAGCAGCCCGTTGGATCGCCGACTCCCACCATTCTGGTGGCACAATGGCACGAAAGAGATCTGAACCTTCCTGTTCGGGATGCAAATGATCCGCCAGTTCCTGAAGCGCTGCACCTTCCACCGGACTCTCCCAGCTCCAGGCTGTGCGGCGGCGGCGCAGGCGATGATCAAAGAGGTCTCGCGTCTCCTGGGTGCATCCGCGCAGGATGCGTCCGGCGGCGAGCCAGTGGCGTGCCTCTGCCAGACTTTCCTGATGCTCTTCCTGCGCCTGTGGCTCAGCCAGAGTGAGCAACTGCTCAGCGCGTGTGTAGCGCGTGATCGCCAATGAGGTGGCAAGCGCGAGCATGAGATGCACGACCTCCGTGCTTTGAATCTTCGACTGAGTGGCGACGAGCGCCTCAGCCAGCTTTGCCATGCGGGCGGTATCTGAACTGGATGCCCATTGGAAAGCGACGGTCGTGGTGAGTGTCTGATGCCCGCTGGCCAGCTCGATGATCAGATCAGGGATGCGCGCCATCGAGGCAAGTTCCGCCTCACGATTCTCAAATTGATCGACAATGAACTCGCTCGCTGGTCCTGCCCAGTCAGGTTTTACATAAGCTTTGGCACAAAAATCAGCGAATGCATGAGGCAGGCCATTGTTCTCAGCCAGTGCCTTGATGAGTGACCGCGCGGCAGGACGCAATTCCTCCGGTAGTTCGCCAGGATTGGATGAGGTCTCAGACAGCGCTTTTTCCATGTTGCGTGCCATGTTTAGCGTCGTGAAGCCTCACATGCAACGCGCCTGTGAGGTGGATCACGCTGTTTTGAGTGAATTGGCTGCCTTACTTCGGCTCGGTCTTCACTCCGTCTTGTGGGCTGCTGCGCATTTTCTGGAACTCATGCATCGCGGCCTCCCGATAAACCTGACGCAACTTCTGAGCCGCCTGGATGCGTGCTTCTCCACGTGCTGCATGTATTTCTTTGAGCGCGCCCTTTACCGCCTCTGTTTCCATGAGACGACCATGAAACGCACGAGTCGCTTCTTTACGTTCGGGCTTGGAAAACATCATCATCTCCATCCCAAGCCGGAGTACAATGGCCTTTGGAAATTCCTCTGAGTCCACTTCTGGCATAGGTGGAAGATCACGCGGATCGTAGCCATCGGGAGGATCGACCTTTTGCAGCAGTGTGGCGACTTCTGGGTCATGCTTTTCCAGGGAAACACGGATGGCGTCACGCAGGTCCGCGTGAGCCTTGAGTGTGCGTTCGCGGGCATTGATCACCTCCGGCCTGCCCCAGGCACGGTCCATGGCCTCGCGAATGCGTTTCTTTTCCTCTTCGGGCAGTTTGTCATAAGCATCCGACTTCATCGGCGGTCGCCCATACCCGGGCCAGAAGCCACCACGCCTGTCACCTCCACGATCACTGCCGCCCCGGTCGCCACGTTCACCTGGACGCTCTCCCGGGCGTGGACCGCCTTCACCGCGTGGCGGTGGTGGGCCTGGGCGGGGAGTCGGAGGAGACTGGCCGTGGCCCTGCCCACAGACGAGGGACAAGACGATGATCACAAAAAGGGCGGCGAGATTCATGGCGGGAACTTTGAAGAAGGCAGCGCGTCTGGCAAATGACAGATTTCGCCGGATGACAGGCACGCGAAACCCGGCCCGCTCGGCAAAGTTGCGCTTCATGCCGGGCTAAAACAAATCACCCGGCAGATGGCTACCGGGTGATTCGAAAATAAAGCGACCAAACAAAGAAGCTTACTTGCCCCAGACCTTCAGCAGCGCTGCGGCCATGTCGGCGGGGCTGTCGGCCACGGCGATGCCGCACTCGGCGAGGATGCGCTTCTTGGCAGCGGCGGTGTCGTCGGCTCCGCCGATGATGGCACCAGCATGGCCCATGCGGCGTCCTGGAGGTGCAGTGGCACCGGCGATGAAGGCGGCGATGGGCTTTTTGACGTTGTCCTTTGCCCAGAGGCCAGCTTCGACTTCGGCATTGCCGCCGATCTCGCCGATCATGATGATGGCTTCGGTCTCGGGGTCTTCGTTGAACATCTTCAGCACGTCGAGGTGGTTGGTGCCATTCACGGGGTCGCCACCGATGCCAACGCAGGTGCTC
>Ga0209480_10001724_pt1 | contig 15690 bp, 7 predicted proteins | sample JI61114C2DNA_FD_187501 | JGI IMG/M metagenome (GOLD analysis project Ga0209480, IMG submission 187501) | Wastewater effluent complex algal communities from Wisconsin, to seasonally profile nutrient transformation and Carbon sequestration -... | ecosystem: Engineered > WWTP > Effluent > Algae...
CGCGTCCACTTAAAAATCAAGCGCCTGCTCAGGCAAAGGAAACAGGCATGATCACCACCATCACCGACATCCGCGATCAACTGATCCAGGTGTTCAACGGCCTGCGCGACGGAACCGTTGCGGCCAAGGATGCTGTCGAGGTCAACAACACGGCGGGCAAGATCATCGCCACCGCGAAGGCGCAGATCGCCTATCACGCGCTGCGCGGCGAGGCGCCGAACATCCCGTTCCTGGCCGCGCCGGTGGTATCGATCACAAATTGTCCGGCACCCGGTGTACCGGGAAAGAGGAACCAATCGTCGTTACCAGACTGTACGAGTCCGTTGAAGAAATTGGAGCGCAGATCGGCTTCCACGCCAAAATTTGCTTTGATAATCGGATAGGTGATCTGGGCCTGTGAAAGATTACAGGTGAAGATCAGGAAACATAATATGCGCAGTGGCGTTTTCAAGGGTTGGAATGAGGTATGGGAATCGGAAAATTTCAGCAACTGTGACAACAACATTTAGTGCGCCACAATATGTTCTGTGGAAACAGGTGAAACAGCTATTTCCGTATTGCCATTCATAACCCGAACCCGGTAGGAAATAAATCCGGGTGTAACATTGGTATTGGTTACTTTATAGGAACGGGCACCTGTATGAGCAACAATGGCCACTGTTTCCCAGGATGCATACGGATCGGTCGCATCTTCGTAGGTTCTTTCCACGATATAGCCTGTTATAGTACCGCCGCTATAACCCCAGGTAGCAGTGATGCCATCTTTTCCCTGGCGATGTGTTCTGAAAAAATCAAAACCGGCAAAAACCGTATTTGCATTGTAGCCATTTTTACTCCTGGTAACATCAGATGAAATGTTGTTAAATGAAGAAGCCATAACAATAACCAGGAGTAAGAGACAAGCATTCAGGTGTTTCATAGTAAAATTGTTTCTATAAAATTAAGCAATCCATTAATTGTTGACCTATGAAAAAACACCTCATCTTCCTGTCACGGAAAATGCGGTCACAGTAGTAATACTACGGTACTTAGTTATTCCAATAAAAAAGCCTCCCCTATGAAGGGGAGGCTTGCAGGAAATTCCTGCGGTAATAACCAGCTACCGAGTTTGAAATATTATTGCTTTATGACTTTTATTGCTATGCTTTTCCCTTCCATATCAAAACGGGCTACATATACACCTGCAGGTATACCTGTCAGATTATTGATTGAATAAGTACCTGTTCCGGTAGCGGCGATCAGTTCTTCCCGGCGAACTATCCGTCCCTGGAGATCTGTAAGCGCAATGGAAAGTTTTCCTGTACGGCTGGTTGTATAACGGATGGTAATGGACTGCGAGAACGGATTTCCCAGTACTTCAAATTTTTGTCCATCATTGATCCGGATTGCCACGATCTCTGAATAAGTATAGGAACCATCCTGATCTATTGACCGGATACGATAATAATATACCGGAGCGGGATTCTGTCCAAGCGGATCAAGGATTGAATAGGTGGTCTGTATCGCGGAATTTCTGGCTGTAACCTGTTTAACGGCGGCAAAACTGAATCCGTCCGTGCTTCGCTGCACTTCATAGCGTGACAGGTTGCTTTCCTGATCCACTACCCATTTCAGGTTATTGTTTTTACCGGCATTGGCACCTTCAAATGATATGAAGTTAACGGGGAGCGTAACCATACCATCCCAGCGGGCAGTTTCAAAAACACCTTTACCGTGGGTAGCTGCCCTGAGTTTATTACCGGGTGTAATAGCCAGGTCCATTACCAGTGTGGCATCCCATAAATTGTTATTGAAATCATACCAGTTGGCACCGCGGTCTGCACTCACATAGACTCCAAAATCGCAACCGGCATACAAAATCTGCGGATTAGCCGGATCGATCAGGATGGTATTGAAAGGAACATCCGGAAGTCCGCTGCCACGGGGTGACCAGGTTGATCCACCATTGCCGGTGACATAGATATGGGTGGTTCCGAATCCGCTGAGGGTAACAAAAACACTGTCATGATTTGTCGGGCTCACTGCAAAATCGGTCACCACGCGATCAGGCAGACCGGTCGTAACGGTAGTGAAACCACCACCACCATTGGTACTTTTTCTGATTGTTGCAGGCGGGTTGTAATATAGTCCATCTGTCAGCAGGTTCTGTGCAAAAGGTGAAACTGAAACATAAAGGACATCTGCATTTGAATAGGAAACACCGATAGCAATCGCGGGTTTGTGAAAGGCTTCGATATAGCTGGTACCCGGCACTCCTGCAACGTCGCCACTGAATGTCACCCCGGCATCATTACTCACATGAATATTGTCCGAACCCACATACCATCGATTCGTATTGGATGGAGCGACCACTACAGGTGCACAGAAAGCGGTACGGTCATCATCCCCGTTCGGAATATTGCCAAGATAACTCATTACTGATGTCGGGAAACTTGTACCTCCATTAGTAGAACGGTTAACGCCCCTCGTATCATTTGATCCGAGGACAATAAGTTCATTATCGGGCTTGAAAGAAACGGTGGTGCCATCCCCTCCGATTACCCGGGCCCAACCCGTTCCATTATAACGGATAACCCCGTTATCCTGTAAACCACCGATCGCCAGGTTGGCTGTGGTTTGTGATTGAGCAATGGTGGGATAGAATTGTTGTGCGTATAACCCACCGTTACAGGAAACAAATGTCATCCCCGTAATGGGTGAAGCATTGGCATTTGTGGTCCGGTAAACCCCTCCGTCTGTGGCCCAATATGCAGTAGTCGTGCTTCCCGGAACGAATTGTACATCATGTACATCATCGTGTACGTATGTTGTACTTCCCTCCTGACTGCCATCTACCAGGTAACTGGAACTGGCGGCTCCCGTAGCAATATTTGTCAATGTCCCGGTCGTGGCCGGTGTTCCGGACATGACAAGTACATGTTTTTTTACGCCAAACATGAATATTTTATTTGTGCTGCCTGGGAAAGCAGTAACCCCGTGCGCAAACCAGGACTGCCATTTAGCATGTGTGGAATTCGACACAGAGGCCCAGTTTACGCCAAAGTCATCTGAGCGGTATACTTCGCGTTCATTATAAGTTCCGTTATTATCGATATCGCCAACGCCTACACTGGCAATAATCGTATTGGTACCCAGGATGGTGAAATTCGTCGAGCCTTTAAATTGAGCGGCTGTGGGGAAACCACCTGCTGTAACCTGTGTAAATGTGGTGCCTCCATCGGTTGACCTCCACACGCCTTTGGGACTATTGGTTACATTACCAGCTGCAATAACGATCTGGTTGACATTTGATGGATTGATTACAATATCACTGCAATATGTTCCGGACCAGATCAGCGACCAGGTAACACCGGAATCTGTTGATTTATATAACCCATCGGTGGCACAGGCGAATACAGTTCCGGTGATTGTGGGATGATACTTGATTTTCTGAATCCCAAACAGATCTGATTGTGATTTTATCAGTACCTGTGTCCAGGTCAGGCCTGCATCGGCACTTCTAAGGATCCCGACTCCATAAGTTCCCCTTGCCTTCCATGCATTACGTCCGATATTACTTACCTGATTGGATGAATAAGGAGAACTGGAATAATTTTCAATCCGGTAAGACTCACCGGTTCCGGCCAGGATGATACTGGTATCTGTCGGATGATATACCATACTAGACACACCTAAAACAGCAGTATTGGTTATTACAGGCTGCCAGGCAGATGCTCCTATACCCGATACATAGGTTTTCCAAATACCCCCTCCGGCACTGCCTGCAAATATGGTACGTTGACCAGCGGCATTAACTTGAGGGTTTATGGCCAGACAAAGTATACGTCCACCAAATGCCTTCGGTCCTACATAGGACCAACTGCCCATACCCTGTAAACGGGTAGCATACTGCTGAAAGGGTGATCTTTTTTTGAGCTCCAGAAATTCTTCCCAGGCAGCGGCATATTTCTGAGTGAGGTTACTGGCATCGGGATAGCCTTTTGACTGAAACCAGGCAGAAAGTTGCTTATCTGCCCCGTTCTGTTCTTCTTCTTCATTTTCCTCTTCTTCTTCATTCTCTCTTTCCTCAGTCTCAAAGTAGCGCTCATCACGCAGCCCGCAGGAAGTAAGACAAACGGAAGTGAACTGCATAGTGGCAAGGATAAGCGCCAGGCTTAATAAACGGTTCTTCATAAATTGGATTTAAGTAGTGGTTATAGGATCGTTGGTCATACGGGGAGTTTCAGCAGTCCCCGTATGTTCAGTATTCGCTCTTTATTTGGTTATTACAAGTTTTCTATTAATAACAAGGTCCTCAGCAACCACCTGGATCAGGTAAGTGCCTTTCGGGTACTTCTCCAGGCCATTCAGCTGGATCACATTCTCACCCGGATTCAGTGCTGTTTTGATCGTCTGCATGGCACGGCCCGTCATATCCATCACTTTTATCGTGGCTGCAATATTCGCTGTACTGCTGAGATGCATACTGGTTGATGCTTGTGCGGGATTTGGCACGAGGGTTAAATTCTGTACAACATCCTCAATCCGGATTGCCCTTGTCTCACTGAACCTGGACGTAACCGGGTTAATATCTGTCAGCTTGAGCCGGTAGTAGGACTGCCCTTTGAGCGCCTGCTGATCAATGAATTCATATGTATTGCTGCCAGTATTGTTATTTCCCTTAGCATCTGCAAAACCAATATTGGTCCAGTTAACACCATCTGCACTCCGCTCAATACCGAAACCGGAAAGCTCTGATTCATTGATCGTTTTCCAGCTCAGCTTTGCCGTCCTGCGTCCAGTAGCTTTTGCATCAAAAGAAAGCAGGTTTACAGACAAGGGGAAATTATCGACCAGTACGCGATAATCCTCCACTTCACCATTATTAAAATAGCCGGTTGGATTTGACGTGGTCATACTGTTTGAGGAGGATGTTAGGCGCAGACGCAAGTAGGTATATGTTCCATTGGCGATCGTGGAACTGATACCTGACCAATGTAAATAGTGTTGCTGAACAACCGGTGAGCTGGCTATGGTAATCGGGGCAAGTGCTTCACTTGCATCGTACACCCCGTTGCCATTATAGTCAAACCAGGCAATTAATGTGGCATCCGCTCCGGTGTTATTATAAATATTTGCCTGTACAAGATAATTACCAGTGGTTTTATCAAAGACAGACACATAGGTCAATCCGTCATTATCATCCACACCATCCCCGCTGGCATCGGAAGATGTTTGCTTGTCCCATTCCCAGTCCCAATCGTTGGTAAAAACATTACCCAGGAAAAGAGCGGTATCCTTCTCGTGCAATGCAGGAGACAGTGCTACCGGATCATATGTAGAAGGCGCATCACCAAAATCTGCTTTGGGTCTGAACGCTTCCCCCGCATCTCCTGCAGGGCCGACCCAGGTTACCGATTGTGGCGAACTTAAAATCCGGCTCTTACCAGTGACTGTATTCGCAACAGTACCATTGAATACGCCGATAGAATCAGCCACCCAATAAATAGTTCCATTCCACGACTGTGCAGTCTGCGCAGGTCTGTTAGCCAAAATATTAGGTACAACTGTTGAAGTTGTCGTATTTGATTGCATGTTTATCTGCCAATACTGCCCTCGACCACTGCCAACAGCCGTGGAAGAATTGAAATCATAAATAACACCGTCTTTCAGACCAAAATCCGCATAGTCATGGATATTATTCGATCCGTTGTCAACCGGAGTCCCCCAAACCTGACAAGCCTTGGATGGAGTAATTGAATCCGAAGCAAATTCAATTCGCCAAATAACTGTCTCCCTGCCCGAATTTTTGGTCCCGCTCAACTTATAGCCTTCCACCCCGACATAAAGATCCGCATCATAAAAAGCTGCACCACCAGATTCAAGCCCGGCATGAAAAGTGGGAATATTAAAGGGGGCCGTCTTTACATCACTGATCAATGTTGAAATCGTTTCAGTATTCATATCGTACTTCTTGATATGCCGGATGGAATCAGGTGACCCCGCCGGAGTACATCTTTGCAACCCATCTACCGAATAATAAATAATTCTTTTATATGGATCATATGCGATATTATTTATCTCACGTACCCGTGGATCAGGGTCCGTAAAAATTGAAACCGCCCTTCCATTTGCCGGATTCACATAAAAAACCGTATTTAAATCATGTACCACCATTACATAGGATGGCTGACCTGTAAATGGTTGAGCTATGACATAATAATTGGTGGCAAAATTCCTGTAAACACAGGCCTGAATATCTGAAATCCAGAAATCTCCCGCTGTACCAGCAAAGACAAGGGTAATTGATGTGACTGGGCCTGCAACTGCTACATTCAGCGTTGCGTTAGATGAAGACGAAGCTATCCCTCCGGCGGGGCCTGTTCCAATATTCCCAACAATCGTCACAGTGCCGCCGACAGGCTTGGTCAAAACCGGTACTCTCGGAGTAACCCCTTCAAAAGCCGTAACTGTAACATTCTGACTCAGGTCAAGATCAAAAATAGAAAACTGAACATTTGAAACAGCAGTATCAAACGTTAATGTAATTGTACCATTCCCAGTAAAATTAATATCTGCACCAGAACCAAAGGACCCGGTTTCTCCGGTATGAGAAGTGTTATCCCCCAATATTCCGTTTGCCGGATAGTTTGAAGATATGGTGACTGCATTCGTACCTATAGCAAACCGTTGCGACTGTACCAAGTTGGCAAACAAAGTAGGCGTATTAATAAATGTCGTGTAATTAGTATTTCCATTGGTGATGAAATACTCCAGATTATCCCAATTCACATTGGCATTCGTACATTGTGCTGAAACCTGACTGGTAAATGAAGAGCAGATAAATGCCGCTGCTAACAACCGGTGGTAAAGCTTTTTCATGATACAGATTTTGGTACTGGTTTTCTGGTATTGGATTATAATTAGAAAAAACTTCGGTGTTTACTTATACGATTGAAATAATACTCTTATAACACCTAAATATTTTCCTGTGCTAAATTCAGAGTATTTACTTAAAAAGAAAACTGAAACGTAGGTTTTCACGAAGGATCAGGTACTAATCCTGAATGCGGAAAGGAGTTTTACGATATTATAAAGCAAAAGTATCGGGAAAGTACCCGGGGAGAATAAAAAAACCCGCTTTTGCGGGCTTTAAAATCAAATTATAAAAAATAAGGCATGAAATTTTATTGCAGCTTATTGAATTTACGGGTCAGTATCATTCCGTTGTATTGTACACGAAAAATATACATGCCTTCCGGGAGATTTACGGCATGGTTCAGTTCAATTGTAGTATTCCCTTTTACCAAAACCTGGCTGGCGCGGAAATGTATACGGCCATTCAGATCAATAATATCCATGACGGCCCGGGCATTGCTGGATACACTTATACCAACCGTCATACTGCTTCTGACCGGGTTCGGAAACAGGGAAATACTATCATTCGGCTTGTTAACCTGTAAAACCGGAATTACTGCAGAATAATTTACTTTACCTGAAGTCAATACCGTTTTCAACCTATAATAAAGTACCGGTAGTTGAGTGTTCAGGGACCTGTCAATTACCTGGTAGGCCTCTTCTTCATGGATGACTGATCGTGCTTCTACTCTTTGCACACTATCAAAATGCTGACGATCAGCACTTCGCTCAACAATAAAGTAAGCTGGCTGCTGACTGCATCGCACTGTCCAGTCAACCCTGACATACTGCCCATCGGCATTGGCTTCAAAGCGGGTATACTCACAATTCAGCAAATAAGGTATACAACGCCAGTCGCGCTCTGACGCACAGCCATAAGCAATAATTGTATGCTGAACCGTTGTAATTGAACCCGGGGTTGGATCACCAGACGTGGTACCACCATCGCCCATATAAGCAGAGGTTGATTCGGCGTTACTGTTGTTGTTATCAAACCGGTCATCGAGCCCATCCCCATCTGTATCCACACCGGTCAGGGTAACAAGGTCATCCACAATTCCGTTGAGGTTCAGGTCATTTCCTTCTATAATATCAATTAGTCCGTCGCCATCCGTATCACTGTCGAGGTAATCGGGTGTGCCATCCCCATCTATATCGCAAGGGTGGATGCCATCTCCGCCAAAACCAACATAATTATCATAGCGGTCATCAATTCCATCTGCATCGCTATCTGTAGCAGCCGGCAAAAGATAACCTGCTGTTGTTAATCCTTCCACATTATCCGGAATACCATCATCGTCTGAATCGATGTCATACAGATCGGCCCTGCCTGTTGCATCGCGATTCGCCAAAACCATGGATCCGAGAGCAGCCAGCACAGTGTTTCGTCCGTCAGCATTTACCGCACCATCCACCCGTCCGTCCCAGTTTGCATCCGTCAACTGGGTTTCCTTTACATCAGTAATTCCATCACCATCACTGTCCAGGTCATACGGATTGGGCTTGCTGTCATTGTCCATATTCTTATAAGGCCAGCTGTCTGCACGTCCATTGTTGTCTGCATCAGTACCGGTACGTAACAAAGCAGCAGCAGCATTTTCTGCAACTGTATCATTCCCCACATCGCCATCATAGCTATCGGTTATTCCATCGCCATCGGTATCTGTAAATACACTGACTTTAGCGCTGTTAGATGCATCGGCTCCATATACTTCAATAATATCCGGTATACCATCATTGTCACTATCCAGGTCAAGGTAATTCGGCAACCCATCCCCATCGGTATCCAGTGCACCGAGGCCTGTTGATGAACCGCTGACACCTGTATTATTGGCATCCACGTTCTGGGAAAAGCCATCATTGTCCGTATCAGTATAGTTATCAATCCGTCCGTCGCCGTTCGCATCCACCCCAAAACTCTCCACGGTATCCGGAATTCCGTCATTGTCACTATCCAGATCAAGATGGTTAGGAATGCCATCCAGGTCCTTATCCATATTATCATTCACGCCGTCGCCATTGCTGTCCACATAACCGGAAAAATCCGGATCATAAAAATTGAGGATACCATCGTTGTCACTATCAGCACTTGGATCAAAATTATCATTGAACCCATCTGCATTATTATCGGTAAAGCCCGGATACTGCGCATCATTCCAGTTGGGTGTACCATCACTGTCATGATCCTGTAGTGCCACCGGGTTATTAAGTTCGAGGTAATCGGGCAATCCGTCGTTGTCATCATCGATATCCGGACAAGCCAGAATATAGACATTCAGTTGCAATGTATCATCACAGGAACCCGGGCCATCATACCAGGCATAGATCACACGTGTTGTGGTAATTGCCACTGCCGGATCGTAAAGTGTACCTGCACCAAAGGGCATTCCGGTATAAAAACGATAGCCGCCATACCTGCCTGCGGGGAGGGTTACTGAAGAAGCCGGACAACTATTTGTCAGGATCGTATCGCCCAATGGCATACAGGAACCAGTGAGTGTTGCGGTTACCGGACCCAGTACTGTACAACCACTCACATCCACACCACTTGAATCGTACAATGAAATACCGGATAAAGCGCCGGTATAGTTGATCCGGGCACTGTTGCTGATTGTAGAAGAACAGGAAACCAGTAAGCAGGAAGAAGGCGTATAAACATCAAATTCAATATAACCGCTTGCTCCGATAGCGAGTGCACCACCGGTACTTCCATTGGCCCCTGTACCGAGTCGGAAGAGTACCCGGTTATTGGTGAAATCATACTCTGCCTGATCGTCGGACAATGCATCCGTTTTACTAACCCCATTTATTACAAGACTGCCCGGAACATAAGTGGTGCCTGTGGGGATATTATCATAAATAACCGACTGATTACTGGCGTCATTACCATTATTGTGATAGTCTACCCGGTAACGGATCACATCACCCGGCACCAGGCTGCCGCCGTTCACATCAGTAAGCGATTTCACCAGGTTGAAAGAAGGTGTGTATTGTGAAATGGCGGTGGTTGCCACCTGCAACATATAGTTTTCAGAAGGCGAACTAAAACGGATACTGGCAGAGGTCTGACTGTTTCCTAAAACCGCATTCAGTGTATTGGGCACGATCAGGATATCAGCATCATAACCTAAAGTATTATTATGAGCCGGACTCCGGGTGGTAACCACGGCTCCATATTTGGAGATCGTACTGTTCCACATATCGTTCAGGTTCGCAGTGGCATTGGGTGTAAGACTGGTGTACACACCCACCAACGGATTGGAGTTCTGTTTGAAAGAATATTCATCGGTCGATACCCTGTCCCCGTCAAATACCACGGCCCCCAGTTCACAACTCACCGGTCCGGAAGGAGGTGTAAGGAAACCATCTATCGGGATATGCAGGGCCGGGTCGCCGCCATTCATGATGGCTGAGCCATCGAATATGGTAAGGTTACGCAGAATGGTTGAAGGGTCAGAATAGGCAATAACAATTGTCCAGCCACCTGCTGCATTCACAATACCGGCCGGGCTGCAGACATTCGCAACGGTGTATGTACCATCAGGACTGGTTGTATTCATCAATGCGGTGATATCAACAAAGCAACGGTACCCAGTATGCGGTAATCCGGGAACAAGTGTGTTGTTATGATAATCCGTTTGCGTAGATACCAGATCTGTATACGTTGACGAACCGGGCAGTTTCAGTTTGACGTTAGTTTCATTGGTAATCCAGGACACATTGATACCATCTGTACCCTGTGTAGCACCCCAGTAAAGACCGGCGAAGAGGACTTGCGAACAGGATGGCAGACTCAGATCGGCAGAGGAACTGTTGAAGATCACGCCATCGGTGCAGGCCAGTTGCAGGTTGAATGACAGATCGGAACTGCTTGCATTCGCCTGGTGAATTTCTACCGCAATGGTATTATTGCCCGTAGCAAAATAGGTATTTGCAATACTGAATGTAATAACAGCGTCTTCAATAGCAGAAGACGCCAGGGTATTGTATGCCACTGCGCCGGCAGGCATATTATTGCGGGCCACTTCCACACCGTTCACATAAACCACATAGCCGTCGTCACGTTCCACACTGAACTGGTAGGATGTATAAGCCGTGGGAGACGGAATATTAATTGTTTTACGGAAATAACTGGTCAGGTATTTATTACCTGTAGGCAGGCAAAGTGTACCTCCACCGCCGGAGGGGATACAGGTGGTTTCATCTCCATCGCCATACCCCAGTTCGCCGTTTCCGGATGACCAGGCTGCGTCGTTATAACCAAGGTCTTTCCAGCTACCAGCAGGGGCTGCTCCTGCAGAATAATATTTCCAGGATGAACCAAATGGGATCAGCGTATCTGCATCAATATTGATATTGGCCCCGGTATTCCCGTTATTTACTGCAGAACCACCAGGAGGCGCTTCGGTCGTAGAAACCCCGGAAGAAGTGATGATATTATTGGCAACAAATGTGATATTACCGTTCACCGATGAATTAGAATACCGGGGTGTGAACGTTCTCAATACCTGGGCATTTATCCGGGTACTGATGAAACCAGTCAGCAGAAATAATATGATCAGCTTAAACTTCATTTCGTTTTATTGCACTACTGCTTTTTGTTGAACCGCTTCTCCGCGACTGTTTCGTAACTCACATATATACCATCCGGATTTAAGTTCTATTACTTTCCGGGTTGTTCCTTTTTGCAATGACAGATCTGTCTGACTGACTTTTACCCCATTGACAGTGTAGATCGTCAGGCTATACTGATCATCGGTAGCTGTACTGCAATCCAAAACAATACTACTCGTCACCCCTGTCCGTATTTCAAGGTCAAAGCCTGTATGTGTGTTACCATTGAGTTTCCTGATGCCGAAATAAGTCTGTGCGGTACCGGCACCTGTTGCAGAAAGCCGGTAAAAAACGGTGCCCGGAACCGGTTGGTGGTCGGTGTAACTATATTGCTGCTCACCAGAACCTGGAAACACATCAACGGTACCCAGTATCACAAAGTCACGGCCATTGAGCGAACGCTCTATTAAGAATTGCGCTGCCGTCTGATCCGCAACAATGGTCCAGTTCAGTTGAACAACTGCATCCATCCGTCTGACATCGAAGGTTTTCAGTAAAACTGGCAGAGTACTGGAGGTTGTTACATTGAACTGATCAGTGATGCAACCATACTCATCTTCCACCGTATAATTGGTTACTGCATTAATGGGCGGGGTTACACTTATGGAACGGGTGGTAGCGGCGGTACTCCAGCTGTAGTTTCCCGGCCAGGATGCAGTCAATGTTTTTGAACTGCCATTGGAAATGGTATAATTCGTTGTTTTGTTTACATCCTTGATAATAGTGAACTGATCAAAAATGGTTCCGTTACGACGGAGCATCTTTGCATCAAGCCGATTATCCTCCACTTCAAAATAAAAAACACCACCATCATTCAGGGCATAAGGCATTGGCCCGGTACCAAAGCCGGTATTCATAGTACCACTGGCCCCTGCTGATCCGGATACCACGTATACGGTACCATGATTGGCGGGTGCAGAATTATAAACATACGGACAGGTTGCACTACTGGTATAGGTTGCACTGGAATTACTCACTGCATGCGTACCTGCGTTGAAAGAAGCCCAGGATCCGGTATAGTTTTTAATAAGATAGCCCCGTTCATAGTTATGACTGTGTCCACAAACGATCATATCCACACCGCGGGTTTCGAGAAAACTGATAAAGTTCTGCCGGATATTCACAAGGTCTGACTCCGAATCGGAGTTGTGACTGCCCTTTGTATAGGGCGGGTGATGCCAGTAGGCGATTGTCCATTTTTTTGTGTTCGCGGCAAGATCATTGGTCAGCCATGTTTTCAGGGCGCTGCCACCAGCTGTTTCAATACTGGTGCCATCGCTTTCGGTACCATAGGAGTCAAGTGAAAGAAAATGAATATTACCGATGTCAAAAGAATAAAAATTCTGTTTGTTAGACGCTACACCACCAGATTCACCGGATTGGGGTACAGTAAAACTGTTGTGATAAGCCATGTTCCGCAAAGCCTTATTCGCCGCACTGTTACCATAGTCATGATTGCCCGGAGCAGGATAAAGCTTATGGTTTTTCAACATGTTACTGCCATAGATATTAAAGAAGTTGGCCGTGAATTCTGCATCCGTTCCTGAGTTATACGCATTATCGCCCAATAATAACCATGCATCGGCTGCGTCAATGCTATTGGTTGTGAGATAGTCCAGATAGCTGGCCAGGCTTTCGTCCTGGTAGGCAACATTACCCCGTCCACAATCCCCAAAGGCGATCACCCGGATCTTACGGGTCGTATTGAATGCCGGCAAGGTTGTAAAAAACTGATTGGCATCCGGCAACTGTGAATCGGTTGAGTTACCTATACGATAATAATATTTGGTATCTGTTGACAAACCAGTTACCCGAACAACATGCTCTGTTACTGAACTGGCATCATTCACCACTATCGGATAGCTGCCATAGCTTGTTCCTACTTCTACTTTGGAATTCTGTGCAGTTGCTGTTCTCCAGCGGATGGTTATTCCATCCTGACTACCTGATTGCAGGTAAGGGCCGCGGCTCAGTCCGGCTGAAAAAGCATCATTGGCCAGCAATTGCAGGTTGAATGAAATATCGCTGCTGGTTGAAACAGGTGGTGAACCGGACACGGATGCCTGATGCATTTCCACCGCAATTGTATTGTTACCTGATACAAAAGCGGACGTAGCAACTGTAAAACTGATGATCCCATCTTCAACTGCTGTCGTTGCGGATGTACCATAGCTGACAGCACCGGCTGCAATATTATTGCGTGATACTTCCACCCCGTTCACATACACCACAAAACCATCATCCCGGTCAATATTAAAACTGAAATTGGTATAAATTGCCGGATCCGGAATATTAATCACTTTTCGGAAATAGTAAGCAGGCCATTTATTACCAGTTGGAGTACAAAGTGTACCAGCTACAGGGCTGGCCGCCGGAATACAGGTAGATTCATCTCCATCTCCATAACCCAATTCACCGGTACCAGATGGCCATGCACTATCATCGAAACCGGTCGTATGCCAGTTGGCCGGATAATTTGCCTGGCTATTTGCCCAGTATTTCCAGCTACTGCCATAGGGAATAACAGTGAGCTGAGCACCAGCTATTTCATGGAGTAGAAAAAAAAGGAGGCAGAGTGAAAGGGATTTAATGTAAAATGGTATGGCTTTCATAGGTAACGGGTATAACTTTTGCAACTATAAAATTCGCTCAATAAAGCGGCAATAACAATCGGTATTAATACTGTATTTACTTAAGCAAAAGGCAAACAGGTACTACACAATTACCCTTAATCCTACACTCCCATCCGTAACCCTGAATGGCAAAAAAGAAGCGAACGATTTACAGCTGCCTTCAAATCCCGGAGCACTCATTTTAAAATAAGTGATTGACTTCAATCCTTTTAAAAATCGTACTTTTAACCCCTAAGTACTGTTAACCATGAATACGAATAAACCTGTCATCGGTATTTCCTGCGGCGATGTGAACGGCATCGGGACCGAACTGATCATCAAGACCTTTTCCGATAACCGGATCCTGGAACATTGCACACCGGTGATCTTTGCCTCCAATAAACTGATCAATTTTTACCGGAAAACGATGCCGGAGCTGAACCTGAATTACAGCAGTACTAAGGAATTCAACCGGATTAACCACAAACAGGTGAACCTGTTCAACTGCTGGGAGGAAGAGATCCAGGTAACGCCCGGTCAGCTCACCGAAACCGGTGGTAAGTATGCGATCCTGTCTTTACAGACCGCAGTAGCTGCCCTGAAACAAAAACATATCGATGGTCTCGTTACCGCGCCGATCCATAAAAAGAATATTCAATCTGCCGAGTTTAATTTTACCGGACATACTCCCTATCTCAAAGAAATGTTCGGGGTAAAAGATGTGGTGATGATGCTCTGTGCCGGTGATTTCCGGGTGGCCCTGGTAACCGAACATGTGCCTGTTGGTGAAGTAGCACAGTATATCACAAAAGAAAAAATCCTGAGTAAACTGGCTCTGATCAACCAGAGTTTGCAAAAGGACTTCGGGATTGAAAAGCCGAAAATTGCGGTACTCGGACTCAATCCGCATGCCGGAGATGAAGGATTGATCGGTAAAGAAGAAGAGTCGATTATCAAACCTGCGATCAAAGAAGCCAAGAATAATAATATGCTGGTAGTAGGGCCCTATAGTGCCGATGCCTTTTTTGCCCGCCGCAGTTTTGAGCGCTTTGATGCAGTACTGGCTATGTATCACGACCAGGGACTGATTCCCTTTAAAACGCTGGCTACCGGCGAAGGAGTGAACTTTACGGCCGGATTGCCTGCTGTTCGTACATCCCCCGACCATGGAGTGGCATTTGATATTGCCGGAAAAGATAAAGCTGATCCATCCTCGTTCATGACGGCCATATTTGAATGTATCGATATCATTAACCGGAGGAACGGTTATCACGAAAGCCGGAAAAATCCGTTACGCAAGATGACCCCGTCCATTCTGGCCAATGCCAAGGACGAGATCATTGAAGAGTAGGTTTAGTTAAAGGCTGAATCCGGCACCCCTTTGTTGATCTCATAGGAGGAATAATCGATTTCGACCTTCCCCTTCTGATTTTTTGTATCTCTTGGCTGGCCCTTGCCGGTGCCATTGTCGTAATCTATGGTCACCCCTTTGGGTAATTTATAATCACGGGTATTAAAGCTCAGTTCCACTTTATCCGGCAAGCCCCATTCCGCGTATTTTTTATAG
>Ga0209480_10001725_pt1 | contig 15690 bp, 15 predicted proteins | sample JI61114C2DNA_FD_187501 | JGI IMG/M metagenome (GOLD analysis project Ga0209480, IMG submission 187501) | Wastewater effluent complex algal communities from Wisconsin, to seasonally profile nutrient transformation and Carbon sequestration -... | ecosystem: Engineered > WWTP > Effluent > Algae...
AAGCAAATCCGCACTAGGGGCAGCCGCATGAGTGATCCCTTTTCCCACCTTCCCTACCGACCCTGCGTCGGCGTCATGCTGGTCAACGCTGATGGTTTAGCCTTTGTCGGCCGCCGGATCGACACCCGCGGGCAGCCCGCTGAGGGCGGGGATTTCTGGCAGATGCCGCAGGGCGGGGTCGATGATGGCGAAGACCTGCGCGCGGCCGCGCTGCGCGAGCTGTGGGAGGAAACCGGGGTTGAAGAACGCCACATCACCCTGATCGCCCAGACCCGCGAGGAAGTGCTCTATGACCTTCCCGAGGAGCTGCTCGGCAAGCTGTGGAAGGGCCGCTTTCGCGGCCAGCGCCAGCATTGGTTCCTCGCCCGGTTTGCTGGCGAAGACGCCGACATCCACCTGGAACGCCACGATCCGCCCGAATTTGCGGAGTGGAAATGGCTCGACCCGCACTTGCTGCCAGAGGTGATAGTTCCGTTCAAGAAACGGGTCTATCGCGCTGTTCTGGATGAGTTTCGAGATCTGATCTAGAACCGTAGCGGCGCTAGGCCACGCGGTTCAAAAAGCTTCGTTCGTACCCAAGGATGCACCCCGTTTCACGCGCCAACGCCTCTGCTGGCGCGCAATCGGGGTCATCTTTCACGCTTGCCCGGAACGCATGATATCCCGCTTCATCGGCAAAGCTGTACCATGCAAAGGCAACGTCCGATCCGGCCTCGCTTCCAAAAGCAGGGAAGCTCAGCTGCGGGTGGGATTGCAGCTCACTGGCCATGAAAAAGCCGTGATGGACCCCGCCATGCCGATTGGTGAGTTCAACCCACCGTCTCCCATACTCCGCGAAGGCTTCGCGCTGAGCAGGATCAATTCGGTAACGGTTGCAGCAGGTTAACATGGCGAAATTCCCGATCTGATCGATCAGTTCGCCGTAACCTCAGGCTTGGTTTCTACCTGCGCGGCGGTCACCACTTGCGGGGTCGGCCCGCGCTCGATTGCGGCGGCGAGTTGACGTGCGGGGGCGCAGGTCTTGTTGCCGCACAGCACTTCGAGCCGGGCGAGATTGCGCTTGGCCTTTTCGACCGCGCCCTTTTCAACCAGCGCTTCGCCCTCACCGGCGATTGCATACTGGTTGTCCGGATCGAGCTTCAGCGCCTCACGGTAATAGCGCAGCGCCTTGCCTTGCAGGCCCTGCTTGCGGGTTGCTTCGGCCAGGTTGAGGTAGATCGCGACGTGACCGGGCTGGATCGTCAGCGCGGCTTCGAAGCTGTCGACCGCTTCTTCCACCTTACCCTCAGCCAATGCCTTGCGCCCTTCGGCAACCAGCGCGGCGGCGCGCGCGTCCAGCGGTGCAGGCGGCGCGCTGTGCCCGACGCTTGCGGTAACCGCGGCCAACAGTGCCAACGCCATTGCGGCGGGGGTGTAACGCATGATCTGCTCCTTGAGCCGTGCCATTTGCCCGTTCGTTATCATGGCGAAACAAAACAGGCGATGAAAAATCCGTCAGTAGCATCTGCCCATGGGGACAGGCGCCAGCCAGCCCCGCGCGCTACACCTACCGGCATGAACGGCAGCTGGGCGGTCCAGCCGGGGTGGCGGGCGAGAAAGGCCGTGGCCTGAGCGGCACCTTCGGCATCGAGCAGGGAACAGGTGACGAATATCACCCGCCCACCGGGCCGGACCAGCGTTGCGGCAAGGTCAATCAACCGCGCCTGAATGGCGGCATAGCGCGCCACTTCGCGTTCGCTCAGCCGCCAGCGCGCTTCGGGATTGCGGCGCCAGGTGCCGGTTCCGCTGCACGGCGCATCGACCAGCACGGCATCGACCGAACCCGCCAGATCGGCCAGCGCGGCCGCCTCTCGGCCCGGATCGAGCAGGCGGCTCTCGATCAGGCTGGCCCCGGCGCGTGTCGCGCGGGGTGGTAGGCGTGACAGCCGCGAACGGTCGGTATCGCAAGCGATCAGACGGCCCTTGCCCTGCATGGCTGCGGCCAGCGCGAGGGTTTTGCCCCCTGCCCCTGCGCAGAGGTCCACCACCGTCTCGCCCGGCTGGGCACTGACGGCGAGGCAGGCGATTTGTGAACCGCCATCCTGCACTTCGATCTGGCCGCTGATGTAGGCGCCCCATTGCTCGACCGGGGTGCCGGAGGGAAAGCGCAGCCCTTGCGGCGCGGCCAGAGCCTGACCCAGTTCGGGCAGTTCGAGTGTGTCGCGGTCGGCCTTCAGCGCATTGACCCGCAGGTCTAGCGGCGCGCGGCCGAGCAGTGCCGTTGCATCTTCCCCTGCAACCCCGCTTGCCGCGAGTTCCGCTTCGAGCCAGGCCGGAGCAACGCCCGTTTCAGCCACTGGCTCACCCGGCACAATCGGCGCTGGGCCGTGGCCCTGTCCGTCAAACAGCGCTGGTAAAGCCGCGTCATCCTGCGCCAGCCGCAGCATGGCCGCCCGGCCGGACGCGGGAACCTCTCCGCAGGCCCGGATTGCGCCATAGACCAGTTCGCGCACCGCACGGCGATCCTTGCTGCCGGCAAAGCGTCGGGTCCGGAACCATTCCGCCACGATCCGATCCGCACTCGCCCCGCCATCCCGCGCGGCGGTGATGATAAGGTCAAGGATCTCGATCCCGGCCTGAACGCGGGCTTGAGGGGTCATGAGGCTGGACCTTGAGCGCGGTATCTCGACTTCGCTCGATACGAACGGAGGTTGTCAGGAAATCCAAAACAAAGATCCGTTCGTGTCGAGCGAAGTCGAGACACCAATCGCAAACTCACAGCTTGTAGTTCGGGGCTTCCCGCGTGATCGTCACGTCGTGGACGTGGCTCTCTTTCAGGCCCGCGCCGGTGATCCGCACGAACTGCGCGCGCTCCTTCAGGTCCGGAATGGTCGCGGCGCCGGTATAGCCCATGGCCGCCTTGATCCCGCCGACCAGCTGGTGGACCACGTCCTTGGCCGGGCCCTTATAGGCGACCTGGCCTTCGATCCCTTCGGGCACCAGCTTCATCTGGTCCTTGATATCGCCCTGGAAATAGCGATCGGCGCTGCCGCTGCCCATCGCGCCGAGCGAGCCCATGCCGCGATAGCTTTTGTAGGCCCGGCCCTGATAGAGGAACGTCTCGCCCGGTGCTTCGTCGGTGCCGGCCAGCATGGATCCGATCATGATAGTGCTGGCCCCGCCCGCCAGGGCCTTGGCGGCATCGCCGCTGGTCCGCAGGCCGCCGTCGGCGATGATCGGTACGCCGCTGTCTGCAGCCGCGCGTGAAGCTTCCATGATCGCGGTCAGCTGCGGAACGCCAACACCCGCAACCACGCGGGTGGTGCAGATCGAGCCCGGCCCGATCCCAACCTTGACGCCGTCCGCCCCGGCGCCGATCAGCGCGCGGGTCGCCTCATAAGTGGCGACGTTGCCAGCGATCACCTGCGCCGAATTGGAAATCTTCTTCACCCGCTCAACCGCGCGGGCGACATCCTTGTTGTGACCGTGGGCAGTGTCGATGATGATGACGTCGCATTCGGCCGCCAGCAGCGCTTCGGTCCGTTCAAAGCCCTTGTCACCCACCGTGGTCGCGGCGGCAACGCGCAGGCGGCCCGTGGCATCCTTGGTCGCATCGGGATAGGTGATCGCGCGTTCCATATCCTTGACCGTTATCAGTCCGATGCAGTGGAATGCGGCATCGACCACCAGCAACTTTTCGATCCGGCGTTGGTGCAGCAGCCGCTTTGCTTCGTCCTGGCTGACCCCGGCGGGCACTGTCGCAAGGTTTTCATGCGTCATCAGCTCGCGCACCGGCTGGGCTGGATTATCGGCAAAGCGCACATCGCGGTTGGTCAGAATTCCAACCAGCTTCCCGCCCGCCTCAACCACCGGAATGCCGGAAATGCGATTGGCCTCCATCAGGGCCCGCGCTTCACCCAGTGTGGCATCGGGGCTGATCGTGATCGGGTTGACCACCATCCCGCTTTCAAACCGTTTGACCGCGCGCACCGCCGCGCACTGTTCCTCAACAGAGAGGTTACGGTGGAGCACGCCGATCCCGCCCAATTGCGCCATGACGATCGCCATGTCAGCCTCCGTCACGGTGTCCATCGCGCTGGAGATAACCGGGATGTTGAGCGCGATTTCGCGGGTCAACCGGGTGCTGGTATCGGCCATCGAGGGGACGATATCCGATTCCGCCGGCTGGAGCAGGACGTCGTCGTAAGTCAGGCCGAGAGGGATTTCCATGGGTGCCACTTGCCTCAATGTGCGGGTCGATTCGTGGCGGCCCATGTAACCGCAGGCAGCGGGATTAGCTAGGGGGCTATCGCGCCGCGAACGGCACCTTCTTGGCATCGCCAAACCAGCGCGCCAGAATCACAAGAAAATCGACGTCGTCCGCCGCTCCGCCAAGCTCGATTCCGCGGCTGAGCTGATCGCCGGGGCGGTGGTAGTCGCCCTCCATGAAGCGTTCGACCAGTGCCAGATCAGACCATGAACTGGAGATCATCACCGCTGGTACATCGTGCTTCATCAGCGCCCAACCATCCTGCCGTTTGACATAGGCATTGGCTGCGGTGCCATCCGCCAACTTGCGCTTGTTAGCCTTGGCAGCGGCAGCAATGTACGGATCGAGCGGGGTCATCCCCTTCCCAACCACAGCAAAGGGGCGACCTGCTGCGGCCAGCGCCACCGTATCGATGTTGAATGCCGCCACGATCTGCCCCAACGGCAAGGGCGGATCTTCGGCAAAGGCTTCTGTCCCCAGAAAGCCGATCTCTTCGGCTGTGGTGGCCAGAAAATAGATATCGCGATCAGGCTGCGGGCCCTTCACCAGCCGCCGCGCAACTTCGGTTAAAACCGCAAGCCCGCTCGCGTTATCAACCGCACCGTTGCATATCTGATCCTCGGCCGGCGGCGCGGCGCAGCGGCCAAAGTGGTCCCAATGCGCCAGCAGCAGCACCGCGCCCAGCTCTGGCCGCTTGCCCGGCAGCTTACCGATCAGGTTGTGGGTCTTGATCCGGGTTTCGCGGGTGGTCGCCTCCAGCGACACGGTCAGCTCGATTCCGCGCGGCCCGAAACCGGGTGCCGCAGCCTGCGCCTGTAACTTGGCCAGATCGAGCCCGGTTCCCGCCAGAACTGCCTTCAGCGCAGTCGGGGTAAGGAACGCCTCGATATCTCCGCCCACCTTATCACTGGCCAAGGCATAGCCTTTGCGATTGCGGCTGCCCGCGACGTTTTCCAGACTGCGATCGCCGTCGAGAACTGTTACGACCGCCGATGCCCCGCCCTGCAGCAAGGCATTCTGCCGATCCGAATTGTCGATCCCCCCATCAAGCAGCAGCACCACGCGCCCGGCAAGGTCTGCTCGGGGCGGGATCACCGCGCCGGTGCCGACAAACAGCAGTGGCGCATTTTCAACCAGGCCGCGCTTGCCCGAGGTCAGCACCAGACCTTCGCCTGCTGGAACAACCACTCTGCGCCCTTTGTGCGCAAATACCGCCCGGCTCAACTCTGGTTCGCGGGCAATGATCGTGACCGGAGCAAACCAGGGGTGGGCTGGATCGTTGGTGCCCGATACCAGCCCGATATCGAACCACTGCTTGCCCAGATAGCGCAGAGTTTTCGTTTCACCCTCGGTCCCCGGCTCACGCCCTTCATAAGCGTCGCTCGACAGTTCGGTGACATGGCCGCTGAGCTGCGATAACAGTTCAGCCCGGGCCTTGTTCGGTCGCGACGCGGCCGCGAGCGGATCAAGCACCATCGCTGCCGCAATCAGCGGCAGGAAAGCTCGTTTCATCGCTTGCAAGAAACGGTTCATCGCCGTCACTATCACCCTAAAGCAACGGTCCGGCAAGCGGCAGGATCAAACTTGTGCCGATTGCGCCGCGCCGTGGCAGGAATGATACAGGCGCCCGGCGATCTAGCCCTATTCCGCCGTCCAGCCGCCATCCATGCTGATATTCGACCCGGTGATGTTGTTGGCAGCGTCACGACACAGGAACACAGCCATTTCGCCGATGTCCGAAGGCTGAACGAACTTCTTGGTCGGCTGGCGGGTCAACAGCACATCGTTGATCACCTGATCGCGGGTCAGCCCGCGCGCTGCCATGGTATCGGGGATCTGGTTTTCCACCAGCGGGGTCCAAACATAACCGGGGCTGATGCAATTGGCGGTGATGTTGAAAGTCGCCAGTTCCAGCGCCAGCGTCTTGGTCAGGCCATTGAGGCCGTGCTTGGCCGAGACATAAGCCGATTTGAACGGCGAGGCGGTCAGCGAATGGGCGCTGGCGGTGTTGATGATCCGGCCCCACCCGGCCGCTTTCATATGCGGGATCGCCAGGCGGCAGGCATCGAACGCCGCAGTCAGGTTGAGCGCAATGATCGTATCCCACTTGTCGACCGGGAACTCTTCAACCGGGGCGACATGCTGCATCCCGGCATTGTTGACCAGAATGTCGATCGGGCCGGCACCCGCCATCAGCGCCTCTACCCCGGCGCGCTGCGATAGATCGGCAGGAACGTGGACCGCGCCCAGTTCTTCGCACAAAGCGGCAATGACATCTGCATCACCAAAACCGGACAGGACCACATCTGCCCCTTCGGCCTTGAGCGAACGGGCGATGGCGAGGCCGATGCCCGAGGTTGAACCGGTGACCAACGCGCGTTTTCCGGACAAGAACATTCCCGACTCCAATAGCTTGATGTTTCCGCTATAGCGGGGCCATTGCGGCTGGGACGGTCTTTGTCCAGCCCGGCGAAAGGGCCCACGATGCGTCTGGATGAATTTGACCCCAATGCGATCAACATTGAGGACCAACGCGGCGGCGGACGGCGCTTGCCGGGCGGGCGCGGCGGGCAGGTTGGCTGCGGCACGCTGATCATCGCGTTGATCGGCGCCTTGGTGTTTGGGGTCGATCCCGGCCAGCTGATCGGCGGGCTGGAACAGGTTCAGAGCCCCACTCAGCAGACCCAGATCGAAGGCGGCGCTTCCGTTGGCGATTCGTGCCGGGTCGATGCCGGCAGCCTGCAAAGCTGCAACACGCTGTCGTCACTCAACAAGACCTGGGCGCCGGTCTTTGCTGCCGCCAATGTCCCGTTCCAGGCACCCAAGCTGGTGTTCTTCAGCCAGGCTGGCCAATCGGGTTGCGGCGCCGCGCAAAGCGCGATGGGGCCGTTCTATTGCCCGGCCGACCAGGGCATTTACCTCGACACCGATTTCTTCGACCAGATGGACCGCGAGCTGGGCGCGCGTGGCAAGTTCGCCCGCGACTATGTGATTGCCCACGAATACGGCCACCACATCCAGAAGCTGACCGGCGTGTCCGATCAGATCCGCAGCCTGCAAGGCCAGAACCCGCGCAAGGCCAATGCCCTGTCGGTGCGGCTTGAACTGCAGGCCGATTGCTATGCCGGGGTCTGGGCCGCCAAGAACCGCGACCGGCTGGAAGCAGGCGACATGGAAAGCGGTCTCAACGCCGCCGCCGCGATTGGCGATGACACGTTGATGCGCAATGCCGGTCGCCGTGCCAGCCCCGAACAGTTCACCCACGGCACCAGCGCCCAGCGGATGGAATGGCTGCGCAAGGGCATGCAAAGCGCCGACGATTCGGTCTGCGATGCGTTGATGCGGTGATGCGCCTATCCGATTGCCATAACATCGACGACTTCCGGCTGCTGGCCAAGCAACGCCTGCCTTGGCCGGTGTTCGACTATATCGACGGTGCCGCCGATGATGAGCTGACCAAGGCCCGCAACACCGCCGCCTATGCCGACTGCGATCTGGTGCCCGATGTGCTGGCGGGCGTCGATCAGATCGACACCAGCTGCACGATCCTGGGCCGCAAGAGTGCGCTGCCGTTGGTCCTCTCACCCACCGCCCTCCAGCGGGTGTTCCATTGGCAGGGTGAGCGCGCCGTGGCGCGCGCGGCGGAGAAGTTCGGGCTGTGGTTCGGAATTTCCAGCCTCGCGACGGTTTCGATCGAGGAAATTGGCGCGATGGGCAGCAATCCCAAGCTGTTCCAGTTCTATTACCACAAGGACCGCGGCCTCAACCGCAGCATGATCGAGCGCTGTCAGGCCGCCAAGTTCGATGCCATTGCGCTGACGGTCGACACCATCGTTTCGGGCAAGCGGGAACGCTGCGCCCGCTCTGGCTTTACCTCGCCGCCCAAGTTCACCCCGCGCAACCTGCTGGGCTATGCGCTGAAGCCGCGTTGGGGGCTGGACTATCTGCTGCGTGAGAAGTTCGCCCTGCCCAACCTCGACACCCACGTGGTTGAAGGGACCGGCGAGGCGGTTTCGATTGCCGGCTATTTCAACACCATGCTCGATCAGTCGATGGACTGGAAGATGGCCGAGCAATTGCGCGACGATTGGGGCGGCAATTTCGCGCTGAAAGGCGTGATGAGCGTTGCCGATGCGCGCCGCGCGGCGGACATGGGAATCGACGCAATCATGATTTCCAACCACGGCGGCCGCCAGCTCGACGGTAGCCGCGCCCCGTTCGATCAGCTTCCGGCGATTGTTGATGCAGTTGGCGGGCGGATCGAGATCATCTGCGATGGCGGCGTCCGGCGCGGGACTCATGCGCTGAAATCGCTCTGCGCAGGGGCAACTGCGGCGTCAGGCGGGCGGCTCTACCTCTATGCCCTCGCCGCTGCCGGACAGGATGGCGTGGAACGCGCGATCACGATCCTGAAGGACGAGATCGAGCGGGGCATGAAGTTGATGGGGGTCAAGTCGGTGGCGGAACTGACGCAGGACCGACTGGTCTGGCGGTAGTGCCACGGCATAACTAATCTTGGGGTCGGTTACCAGTTGGCCAAACCCCGTCCGTGCTGAGCTTGTCGAAGCACCGTCCTTCTTGCGGCGCGCGATGCCGCACGAAGACAAGAACAGTCCTTCGACAAGCTCAGGACGGACGGGTCTGGTATGGGTTTTGTGTTCGACGTCTAACTTTGGCCAGACCCGAAGGGCACTAGCCCGCCTTCGCTGCCTTTTCGATTTCAGCGTCGAGTTGCCCCAGCACCTCGGTCTTTGTTTCCGCCGGGATATCCGGATTGTCGGCAACCTTTGCGCGGGCACTGCGCAAGCCGTGGAGCCGGCCCTGCGGGTCACCATCGTGAGCGCAAACCACCACGCGGACGTGGCGCGTCTTTCCACCCTGGCCTTCGTCCGCAGTCTGGACATGCGTTGAGCGGGTCCCAGTTGGGCATTCCGGCAACACAGCGGCTACCACATTTCCACTGCTCTCAAAGTGGGTGATGGCAGTGCGGACTTCGCGGCGCTCAACCTTCTTTTCAGGAGCCAATCCATCGCCGTGTCTGATCACTACGGTTTGGTCCGCGCGCTTGGCACCATCAGGAGTGGCGGAAACGACAAACTTGTCTGCCGAGACCATCTGACCTTGATCGATACCTGCAATGCGCTTTTCCACCTCGGCATCGCTTAGCGGCTTGGCGGTCTTGAACACATAGGTCCGCTCGCCTCTGGTCTCGGTTCGTGTCACCAGATCGCCGCCATCGCTGGACTTTTCGACAATCACGATCTTGCGGATTTTGGGAGGCTGACCGGCTTCACTCTTGCCGACCGTTTCGATCAGCACTTCATGGGCCTGAACCCCGGCCGGATGGACCGGCGGCGCTGGCGGCGCGGGCGGCGCAGGCTCGTTTGCGGCATAGCTGATCGTCGCGGTCAGCGGCAGCGCCAGCGCGGCGGCGCCGATCAGCAGACGGCCGGCCAGGCGGCGGGTCTTGGTGGGCTCAGTCATGGTCAGGCTCCTCAAGCGATAGATGATGCTTTTCTCAAGATTGATCGGGCAGGCCAGCGGGCTGGCCAAGGCTGGGGATGGATGGACTGCAAAGCTGGCGATCAAGCGGCCATAGATTGCGCGGGTTTCAGCCTCTCGACCCGCCAGCACGCGGGCATCGCAGGCCGCCTCCTGATCGCGGCGGAGCGCCTTCCAGCCGAGCCAGCCGAGCGGATTGAACCAATGCAGCGCGAGCAGCGGCTGGACCGCGATATTGATCGCCAGATCACGTCCCCGGTGGTGCTCCAGCTCATGCTCCAACGCCAGATCACGCTCGGCCAGCGGGGTCAGTGCCATGAAGCCGGGCGGCAGGGCGATCACCTTGTCGAACACCCCGAAGGCCACCGGCGTAGGTGCGCTGGCGCTTTCGATCAAGCGCACGCCGTCCGCTTCGCCGACATTGGTTGCTCCGCCCAGCAGTGTACGGCGCATCTGGACATAGCCCCAGCCGCGCCAGACAAGATAGGCCAGCGCGCCCAGCAGCCAGACCACCTGGAGCAAAGGGGCAACGATGCTCCAGGTGGGGGCTGTCGCGGCGACGTCCGGGACTGGCCCAGCGAGCACCGTCACAACCGTGGAAGTCTGTTCGACCGGGGTGGCCGGCAGTGTAAGGGGCGGAACCAACAGCCGCAGGAACGGCAGCGACCACAAGGCATAGGCTACCCCCGGCCCACAAGTCCGCGCAACCGGGCCGCGCAGCAGCAGGACCAGCGCGATCAGCGCACCGGTGACCATCAGCGTATCGGTCAGCCAGTTCATGCCCCGCCCTCCCCGCGCAGATCTTTCAGCAGTGCTTCGATCTGGGCGATATCGCCGTCGGTCAGTGCCTCAGCCTCGGCCAGATGGGCGAACAGACCGGCAGCCGAACCGCCGAACAGCCGGTCAACCAACCGCCGCGATTCACCCGTGGCGAAATCACTGCGCGCGACGCGGGGGGAATAGAGGAAGCGCTTGCCATCGGGCTCGGTTTGCACCGCTTGCTTGGCGACCAACCGCGACAGCAGCGTCTTGACCGTCGCCAGCGTCCAGCCGCGCGTTTCCGCGACCGCATCGGCCACCTCGTTCGCCGTCAGCGGCGATCGGAGCCACAAGGCCTCCATCACCGCTTGTTCGGCCTCGGTAATCCGCTCACCAGTATCGGGGGCTTCTGCCATCTGCGCGCCTCTTCGTTTACGTGTGTAATCGACTACGTCTGTAAACATGAACGCTGGGTGAATAGTGAATGCCACTTTGGACATATCGCGCCCGCGGGTTTTTGCGTGTAACCAAAGGGCTGATTGTGGCGAATAGAGCGGTGTCAGACACAAAAGGCGCGAACCCATGTTGATCCGGATCATCGACCCTGCCCATGCTCGCGAGGCTGAGGCGACGGACGAGGCAACCTATTGGAACCGCCGTTCAGTGTTGGGCGGAATGGCATTGGCGGGCCTGCTGCCGGCGGCCTGCGCCGAAGCCAAGGTCCCCAATCTGGCCCCGCTGGCGGCGCGCAAGACCCGCAGCCTGAACGAAAAGCTGACCCCCTATTCCAGCGTCACCAACTACAACAATTTCTACGAGTTCGGCACCAGCAAGGAAGACCCGGCGCGCAATGCCGGGACCCTGCGGCCAGCGCCTTGGTCGGTGCGGATCGATGGGATGGTGGCCAAGCCGCAAGTGATCGATATCGACCGGTTGCGAAAACTGTTCCCGCTGGAAGAACGAGTCTACCGGCTGCGCTGCGTCGAAGGCTGGTCGATGGTGATCCCGTGGGTCGGCTTTCCGCTGGCCGCGCTGATCAAGCTGGCCGATCCGCTGGGCAAGGCCAAATATGTCGCCTTTGAAACGCTGAACGATCCCGCGCAAATGCCGGGTCAGCGCAGCTCTGTGCTGCAGTGGCCCTATGTCGAAGGGCTGCGGCTGGATGAGGCGCTGCACCCCTTGGCGATGATCGCGGTCGGGCTTTATGGTCGGGTTCTGCCCAACCAGAACGGTGCGCCGCTGCGGCTGGTGGTGCCGTGGAAATATGGCTTCAAGTCGATCAAGTCGATTACCCGGATCCGCCTGACCGACCGGATGCCGCCAACCAGCTGGAACCGCTCTGCCCCCGGGGAGTACGGCTTCTATGCCAACGTCAATCCGGCAGTCGACCACCCGCGCTGGTCGCAAGCAACCGAACGCCGGATCGGCGAATACACCCGCCGCAAGACCTTGCCGTTCAATGGCTATGAAGGCGAAGTGGCCGGGCTTTATCGCGGCATGAATTTCCAGAAGAACTTCTGAATGACGCCTTTGGCGCGCAAAACATCGCAAGCGGCGCTGCACCTGGCGATCGCGCTGCCGCTGGCCCTGCTGGCCTGGCGCTGGTCCGGCGTGCTGCTGCACGATGCCGACCCGCTGCTCGCCGGGCTGACGGTGGAGCCGGTTGACTATACCATCGATTACCTCGGCCTGTGGGCCCTGCGCGCGCTGTGGCTGACGCTGGCCGTGTCGCCACTAAGGCAGATCACCGGCTGGAACTGGTTGGCGACATGGCGGCGCCCGCTTGGGCTTTGGGCCTTCGCCTATGCGCTGTGCCATCTGACAGTCTATTTCGGGCTCGATCAGGCGTTCGACTTTGGCTTGTTGGTGGAAGACGTCATCAAGCACAATTTCATCCTGCTGGGGATGAGCGCGCTGCTGCTGATCCTGCCGCTGGCGCTGACCTCAACCCGCGGGATGATCAAGCGGCTGGGCGGACGCCGCTGGCAAAGCCTGCACCGCTTGATCTACCTCGCCGCAGCGCTGGCCAGTGTGCATTTCATCCTGCGGGTCAAAGGCTTCCAATGGGAGCCGTGGATCTATGCCGGCCTGCTGGCGCTTCTCTTGGCCTTGCGGTTCAAGCCGGTTCGCGCCCTGATCAGGCGCTAGGCTACCATTCAACCTTGTCGCCCGGCACGATGCCCAGTTCTGCCGCGCGTCCGCCGCGCAGTTCCAACACCGCCTTGGCGAGGCCAATCGAATTGAGCGGGCTTTCATCATAGGGGATCGCGTTCGCCGCGATGTTGCTGATCCGGCCATCAACCCCCACAAAGATCAGATCGAGCGGGATCACCGTGTTGCGCATCCAGAAACTGGCGCCGCGCGGCGGATCGAACGGGAAGATCATCCCTTCGTCTGGGCCCAGCTCTGTCCTGAACATCAGTCCCTTGGATTGTTCCTGCGGGCTCCGCGCCAGTTCGACCCGGAAAGCAAATGTCTTATCGCCATGGATCACTTTCAGCGGCACCACGGGCAGGCCTGAAACCGGATGGGCTGCGGGCGAAGCCTGCGTAGATTGGGCCCCAGCCTCACCGCTGTTGGGCGAACAGGCCGCCAGCGCCATAGCCAGTGCGGACAGCAGAACAGCGCGCATCATCAATCCTCTTCTTCGTCGTCTTGCCGCGCCCAATCCTGCGCGGCGGCTTCATCGCGGGCATTGACCAATTCGCGGGCGCTGTCCAGCCGGTGCCCGGCGCGCAGCAATGCGGCGATCTGCTTTTCGCGCACTGCGCGGTCCGGCTCAACCTTGCCGAACGGTCCGAACCCGCGCTTGACTGCCATGGCCAGCGCGGCGCGGCGCTGGGCGCCTTCACCGGCGCGAACCTCTGCACGGACATCTTCGGCAATTCCGGCGACATGGAGCGCCTGCCCAATCCGCCGCTGGCCATAGCCGCGCCGCAGCAGGCTGCCGCTTTTGGCGCGGGCATAGGCCAGATCATCGATAAACCCGTTGGCGACGAACTTCGCCGCAATCGCGCCCACGGGCGGATCGCCCTCCCCATCCCAGCCCCGTTCGCGCAACTTGCGCCGCAGATAATCCTCCAGCTTGGCCGCAGATGTCGCAAAGCGGGCGACATAGGCCAGCGCCAGCTCTTCCAGCCGGACCGAATCCAGCGGTTTGGGAATACGTTTGGGGCGGTCGCGGCGGTCCATTGGCCATAATCGTGCCACACTGTGCCGCAATTGGGAAAGCCTGTGATTGCTGGGCCGCCGGTCCAGTGGTTGGTTATTGCACTGCGGTGAAGCCGGAAAATCGGCGCATCGCCATGATTAAGAACGGGTTTTCGCGCATGACTGATGCTTCCATGTTGGAGCCTGCAGCCGCAGTTGGTTTGACGCCGACGCCGAACCACGACGATCTGCCGCGCCGGTTTTCAGATTTTGCCACATTTGGTGAAGCGCTGGACTATGCCGCGCAGGGCAAACGCGGGCTCAATTTCCATGATCCACGCGGGGTCCTGAAGCGGGTCTATCCCTATAGCGAACTGCGCGAAGATTCGCTGGCGATGGCCCAGCGGCTGCTGGCGCATGGGATCACCAAGGGTGACCGGATCGCCCTGATCGCCGAAACCGGGCCGGAATTCGCCGCGCTGTTCTGCGGCTGCGTCTATGCCGGGGCATGGCCGGTGCCACTGCCCTTGCCAACCAGCTTTGGCGGCAAGGAAGCCTATATCGACCAGCTCGCGGTCCAACTGGCCAGCAGCGATCCCAAGGCACTGTTCTACCCGGCCGAGATCGCCGAAATGGCCGCGCAGGCCGCCGCCCGCCAAGGCTGCGAAGGGATCATCTGGGAGGAGTTCGCGCAGCGTGAGGCCCCGGCGCTCGATCTGCCCAAGGCCAGCCCAGACGACATCTGCTATCTGCAATATTCCAGCGGATCGACCCGGTTCCCGCACGGCGTTGCCGTCACCCATGCTTCGCTGCTCAACAACCTTGCCGGCCACAGCGAAGGGATGAAGGTCCAGCAATCGGACCGCTGCATCAGCTGGCTGCCATGGTACCACGATATGGGGCTGGTCGGTTGCTTCCTCTCGCTGATCGCCAATCAGATTTCGGCCGACTATATCAAGACCGAAGATTTTGCGCGGCGGCCGCTGGCCTGGCTCGATATGATCAGCCGCAACCCCGGCACGTCCTGCTCCTATTCGCCGACCTTCGGCTATGACATCTGCGCACGCCGCATTTCCAGCCAAAGCAATGTCGCCGAACGGTTTGACCTGTCGCGCTGGCGGATCGCGGGCAACGGCGCCGATATGATCCGGCCCGACGTGATGCAGGGCTTCGTCAATGCCTTTGCCCCGGCCGGGTTCAAGGCCAGTGCCTTCCTGCCCAGCTATGGCCTGGCCGAAGCCACCCTGGCCGTGACCATCATGCCGCCGGGCGAAGGCATTCGGGTCGAACTGGTCGAAGAAGAACGCCTGTCCGGCGCCCCGCGCGATCTGTCGCGTCCGGCCCGCTACCGTGCGATCGTCAACTGCGGCAAGGCGGTCAAGGACATGACCATCGAGATCCGCGGTGCAAAAGACGATGTGCTGGGCGATCACCAGATCGGCAAGGTCTGGTGCAAGGGCCCCAGCGTGATGCAGGGCTATTTCCGCGACGAAGAAGCGACCGAGGCCTGCATGGTGGGCGGCTGGCTAGACACTGGCGACATGGGCTATCAGGTCGATGGCTATCTGTTCATCGTGGGCCGCGCCAAGGACATGATCATCATCAACGGCAAGAACCACTGGCCGCAGGATATCGAATGGGCGGTCGAACAGCTGCCCGGCTTCAACCACGGCGATATCGCGGCGTTCAGCGTCGAGACCGAAACCGGCGAGGAATCGGTCGCTGTGCTGGTCCATTGCCGCGTGTCAGACCCCGAAGAGCGCCAGAAACTGCACGATACGATCCGCGACAAAGTCCGCTCGATCCTGGGCCACCCGGCGATCGTCGAGCTGGTCCCGCCCCGCACCCTGCCGCGCACCAGCTCGGGCAAGCTCAGCCGGGCCAAGGCGAAGAAGCAGTACCTAGCGGGCGAGATTGAGCCGTTCAAACTGGCGGCTTGAGGGCGGGTTGAAGGTGGTACCAATATTTGGTATTGTCGGTGCATGGCCAAAAAGAACACCTCAATCGCGCTCAGCGAACGTTGGATGGAC
>Ga0209480_10001726_pt1 | contig 15689 bp, 14 predicted proteins | sample JI61114C2DNA_FD_187501 | JGI IMG/M metagenome (GOLD analysis project Ga0209480, IMG submission 187501) | Wastewater effluent complex algal communities from Wisconsin, to seasonally profile nutrient transformation and Carbon sequestration -... | ecosystem: Engineered > WWTP > Effluent > Algae...
ATTCAGAAAAAACTTTAGCTCAATTATACGACCCAGATAAAATGCCACAAGGTTTGCGTGAAGCCCATAGATTAAATGATTTAGCTGTAGAACGTTGTTACCGCAGTAAACCTTTCGAAACAGACGAAGAACGCTTAGAATACCTTTTCAAATTATACGAACAAATGATTGCAGAGGAAAAAACAAAAGACACGTTATTTCAAGAAGAAAAGAAAGCCAAAAAAAGTAAAAAGATAAAGTAATTTAAGATGACAAATCAAGATTTAATTTCTTTAATAGATGAGTTAAGAGCCTTACCCAAAGAGAATGAATGGGTAGAGTTCAAAACAGGTAATGTAACTACAAATGAAAAGCTAGGACAATATATTTCTGGTTTATCAAATGCAGCTTGCATTGCAAATAAATCTTTTGCCTATTTAGTTTTTGGTATAAATGATGACACTCACGAGGTAGAAGGTACGAATTACAAGTTTAAAAATCGTAAAGAAGGCAACGAAGAATTAGAATTATGGATAAAACGTTATTTAAGTCCATCTATTAAGTTTGATCATTTCACTTGTGATTATAATGCACAGCATGTTGAAATATTCAGAATACCTGCAGCAATTGGCGAACCTACTAATTTCAAGTTCTATCCTTACATTCGTTTTGATAGTAGTTTAACCGATTTAAAAAAATATCCTCATTATTTAAGAGCCATTTATAACTCACAAACAGATTGGTCAGCTCAAATTGTTGATAAGGCAAGTATTGATGATTTAGATGAAAACGCAATTAAAATAGCAAAAGAAAAATATAAAGAAAAAAATACAAATGAGCCTTTCTACAACGATATTGATAATTGGTCCTCAAAAACATTTTTAGATAAATTAAAAATTACTGTAGATGGTAAAATAACAAATACAGCACTAATATTACTAGGTAAACCCGAAACAGCACACTATCTTTCTCCTGCTGTGGCTCAAATAACATGGAAATTAGATACTGAAGAAAAAGCATACCAACATTTTAATATGCCATTATACACAGAAGTAAATAATGTTTTGGCTAAAATTAGAAACGTAAATTATAAATTCTTCCCTGATAATCAATTAGTAGCAGCCGAAGTAATTAAATACGATACCGAAGTTATTTTAGAAGCACTAAACAATTGTATTGCTCACCAAGATTACAGCAGACATTCACGTATTTTGTTAACTGAAAAAATAAATAAACTAATATTTAGTAACGAAGGTAGTTTTTTTGAAGGTACAGCAGAAGACTACACAGCAGGTGAAAAAACACCTAATAAATATCGTAACAAATGGTTAGCTGATGCAATGGTTAATCTTAACATGATAGATAGTTTAGGATATGGTATTCATAAAATGTACAAAAGTCAACGCAAAAGATATTTCCCATTACCCGATTATACAAAATCAACAAGAGATAGCGTAATTCTTGAAATATACGGTCATACTATTGACGAAAATTATTCGAAATTATTAATCGAAAAGAAAGATGATTTAAGTTTAACCGAAGTAATTCTATTAGATAAAGTTCAGAAAAAACTAAAAATTACGGATGATGGTGCAAAATTATTAAAGAAAAAAGGATTAATTGAAGGCAGAAAACCTGATTATTATATATCAGCAAAATTAGCTGAACTTACTGGACAGAAAGCTAATTATACAAAAAACAAAGGTTTAGATAAAGAAGTCTATAAAGGTTTTGTAATCAAACACATAGAAAATCATGGGTTTGCAACAAGAGAAGAGATTAATTCTATTCTTTTCAATCATTTACCTGATTATAAAAATGATAAACAAAGAAAAATTTATATTAATAATTTAATTCAAGAAATGGCAAGAACTACTATAGTGAATGTTGGTACAAGAATTAAATCTAAATGGATATTAAAAGAAAATATTAAATAAAATTCAAAAATATTAAATAATAACATTAAATAATATTAGCAAAAAATAAAGCAAACACCTGTTATTCAAATGCTTATAAAGTTTTAATTAATTCAATTCCAGGCTCAAAAATATTAAATAAGAAATTATTTAATTAAATAATATCAACTATCAATAAATAAACTACTATGCCAAATTTAGTAAACGTATCATACCACCAAACAGGAAAAAGCACAAGTACCAACACAATGGGAATGCGTGAAATGCAATCTCGTGCCTTTGAAGCTCGTGATGCAAAATATTTATTATTAAAAGCACCTCCAGCATCGGGTAAATCTCGTGCATTAATGTTTTTGGCTTTAGATAAAATGATAAATCAAGGCATTAAAAAGGTAATAGTAGCTGTTCCAGAGCGTTCAATTGGTAGTTCATTTTCTCAAACTGATTTAATGAAAGATGGTTTCTTTGCAAATTGGGAGCCAAATGATAATTATAACCTTTGTACACCAGGCGATGATGGCAGCAAAAGTAAAGTACAAGCATTCCATAATTTTATGGATAGCGATGAAAAAATACTAATTTGTACACACGCTACACTTCGTTTTGCTTGTGATACAATAGACGAAACAAAATTCAATGATACGTTACTAGCTATTGATGAATTTCACCACGTTTCTGCCGATGTAAATAATAGATTAGGCGAATTATTAAAAGTAATAATGAACAAGTCAACAGCAAATATAATAGCAATGACAGGTTCTTATTTTAGAGGTGATAGTGTGCCAATTCTAACACCAGAGAACGAAGAAAAGTTCACTAAAGTAACTTATAACTATTACGAACAATTAAACGGTTACAACTACTTAAAATCACTGGGTATTGGCTATCATTTTTACACAGGTAAATATACAGAAGCTATTATTGATGTGCTAGACACTGATTTAAAAACAATTGTGCATATTCCAAATGTAAATTCAGGCGAAAGCACAAAAGACAAACACAATGAAGTAGATTTTATTATTGATGCTATTGGTAAAGTAATAAAACAAGATAGTGAAACAGGAGTTATTTATGTAGAAAGACATACAGATAAAAAAGTATTAAAAGTTGCAGATTTAGTAGAAGATACTTCAAAAGAACGCGATAAAATTGTGAACTATTTACGGAATGTAAAATCCGTTGATGATATGGATTTAATCATCGCATTGGGTATGGCAAAAGAGGGTTTTGATTGGCCTTTTTGCGAACATGCTTTAACTGTTGGTTATAGAGGTTCATTAACCGAAATAATTCAAATCATTGGTAGATGTACACGTGATAGTAACAATAAGACCCATGCTCAATTTACAAATCTTATAGCACAACCCGAAGCAATACAAGACGATGTAAAAAAAGCAACTAATGATATGCTCAAAGCAATTACAGCATCTTTACTAATGGAACAAGTATTAGCACCTAATTTCAAGTTTAAAACCAAATTAGATAATGATGATGAGGTAGAACCAGGTACAATTAAAATAAGAGGATTTAAAGAGCCAAGTTCAAAAAGAGTAAAAGATATTATTGAAGCAGATTTGAATGATTTAAAAGCGGCAATATTACAAGATGATACAATGCTTAAAACAATGTCAGGTAGTGTTGACCCTGAAGTAATAAATAGGGTTTTAATTCCTAAAATCATCAAAGTAAAATATCCCGAATTAAACGACGACGAAGTTGAAGAAATCAGACAATATGTAGTAGTAGATAGTGTTGTAAAATCAGGAGAAATAAAAGAAGTTGGAGACCAAAGATTTATTCGATTAGCAGATAAATTTATCAATATAGACGATATTAAAATAGATTTGATTGATGCAGTTAATCCGTTTCAAAAAGCTTATGAAATACTATCTAAGTCAGTTACTACAAAAGTGTTGAAAGTAATTCAAGATACAATAGAAGCTACACGAATAAAAATGGATTTTGAAGAAGCTAAAATATTATGGCCCAAAATTGTTGAATTTAAAAAATTACACGATAAAGAGCCAAGTCTAACTTCAAGTGATCCATTAGAAAGAAGAATGGCAGAATGTGTTATTTATTTAAAAGAAGAAAAAAGAAAACGTTTAGCAAATGGATAAAAATTCAATACTTGACGATATTTTCAATAATGATGAGTTTGATATTCTAAATGTCAAACCAAAATCTTCTGGAGCAAAAACAACAGATGAAAGATTATTAAATTCATTTAATGAAGTGAATGATTTTGTTGAAAAATACAATAGAGAACCACAAGCTAATCCAAGTAATATTTCAGAATACCAATTATATACAAGATTAAAAGGAATTAGGGAAAACCCAGAAAAGAGAGAACAATTAAAAGAAGTCGATACAAATAACATTCTTGATTTTGAAGTAAAAGAAATTAACTCTATTGACGATATATTTAATGATGATGCTTTTGCTTTATTTGAGGACGATACAGATTTGTTTGATTTTAAACATACACCACAAACAGACGAAAGAGCTGCAGCAGATTTTGTAGCACGAAGAAAACCAATGAAAGACTTTGATAAATACAAGCATTTATTTAAAGACATTCAAAAGGATTTAGCAAATGGTAAAAGAAAGTTAGTTGACTTTAAAATGGGTAACTTACGTGAAGGAGCTTATTACGTTCACAACGGTGTTTTATTCTTATTAGAAGAAATTCAAATCACAAAAAAAGAACATTACAGAGAAGATGGTACAAGAGTTAGAGAAGATGGCAGAACAAGATGTATTTTCGAAAATGGTACAGTATCAAATATGCTAAAAAGGTCAGTAGAAAAAATATTATATGATAACGGACAAGTAGTTTCAGAAAATAAAGATAAAGTAAATGAAAGCTTTGTAGAGAAGTTTAGTAATATTACTGACGAAGATGAAGAAGCAGGATATATTTATGTATTAAGTTCAAAAAGCAAAGACGAGCGAATTGCATCAATAGAAAACCTTTATAAAATTGGATATTCAAAAGTAGATGTCCTAGAAAGGATAAAAAATGCCGAAAAAGAACCAACCTATTTAATGGCAAAAGTCAAAATAGAGGATGCTTGGAAATGCTACAACATGAACCCACAAAAACTAGAACAATTATTACATAATTTCTTTGGCAGCTCTTGTTTAAACATTGATATATTTGATGAAAACAAAAGAAGACACACACCAAGAGAATGGTTCATTGCTCCATTAGATGTTATAGAACAAGCAATACAATTAATTATAAATGGAGGAATAGTCAAATACTGCTATGATGCTGATAACTCTATAATTATAAAAAGATAAAAATAAAATGATTCTTTACAATAACAACAATTTAACTGAACTAATCCAAGTAAAAGAAAAGCCTTTTAAATTGGAGAAAGAAATTCAAAATATTTTTGAAAATAATCTTCATGAAGTGATGGGTTTGGAATTAGTTAAATCAGAATTTTCAATAAAAAACAAACGTATAGATACTTTAGCATTTGACAAGCAATCGCAAGCATTTATAATCATAGAATATAAGAGAGATAAAAATTATAGTGTTGTTGACCAAGGTTTAACTTATCTTAATATCATGCTCCAAAATAGAGCAGAATTTATACTAACATATAATGAGACATTAAACGAAACATTACATAGTAAAGATGTTGATTGGACACAATCTAGAGTTGCCTTTGTATCACCAAGTTTTACTGAAAACCAAATATCAGCTAGTGACTTCAAAGATTTGGGTATTGAATTATGGGAAGTAAAGCAATTTGAAAATAATATTTTAAGTGTAAATAGTATTAAGAAAAGTAATGCTGCACAAAGTATAAAACCACTCTTAGAAAACAATGAAAGTTTTAAAGAGGTAAAAGAAAATATAATAGTCTATACAGAAGAAGATCATTTCAATAATGGTTCAGTTGCAACAATAGAATTATACGAAAAATTCAAAAATTCAATTCTTAATTTAGCAGACAACATTGAAATACTTCCTCAAAAGTTCTATATAGCTTTTAAAAAAGGTAGTAATATATCAGATATAGAAATGCAAAAGAAAGCATTAAAAATATTTATAAACACTAAAATAGGTACATTAGATGACCCAAAAGGGTTAGCAAAGGATGTTTCAAACATAGGTCATAGAGGAAATGGCGATTATCAAATTCAAATTGAAAATGACAAAGATTTAGAGTATATAATGAGTTTAATAAAGCAAGTAATCAGAAATATTTAATTACGTTTCAAAAATATATAATAATTAACATACAATATCCTAAATATTAATTTAAATAATGTCACATGGTACCACCAATAGATAATGTAGTAAAAGAAAAATTAAAAGAAAAATTAATCCAAATATCAGAAGAATTAGATGGTGATGTTTTTTCTTATTTTGGTATAATTGCAGATGGCAATGAAAATCAAATTTTAAAACTAATTGAAGATATTGATAATAAAAAAGAAAGAATATTTGTAATATTAACAACAGGTGGTGGTAGTGCTATTGCAGTTGAAAGGTATGTCAATATTTTGCGACATCATTACCAAGAAGTAAATTTTATTGTTCCTGATTACGCTTTTAGTGCAGGTACAATTTTTTGTATGAGTGGTGATAATATCTACATGGATTATTTTTCTGTTTTAGGACCAATAGATCCACAAGTTCAAAACAAAGACGGTAAATGGGTTGCTGCTTTAGGTTATTTAGATAAAATAAACGAACTTATTGATAAAGCAAAAAAAAACACTTTAACTCAAGCTGAATTTGTAATATTAAAAGATTTTGATTTAGCTGAACTAAAAGGATACGAACAAGCAAAAGAACTTACTATTGATTTATTGAAAAAATGGTTAGTAAAATTTAAATTTAAAGACTGGTCAAATCATCAAACAAATCCTGTCTTGTTAAGCCAACCAGTTACTGTATTAGAAAAAGAGCAAAGGGCTAATGAAATAGCCGATTTATTAAGTAATAATAATGAATGGAAATCACATGGAAGACCAATTAATATAGATACTTTAGAGAATAAATTAAGACTTAAGATTGAAGATTACTCTAATAAACCCATAAGACCTTTGATCAGAGAGTATTATGAATTACTTTCTAATTTTGTAAATACAAATAATATTCATATTTTTGTACAAACTAAAAACTTTATTTAATATGGATAAATCGATAACTGCTTCTTTAAAAAAGGTAATTAAGGAGAATAAGATTGATAAAAATGATTTTTCTGTTGTTAAAGGTTATTATGAAGCTATTAAAATATATGATAATTTAGTTTCTAATGGTTTGGCAGAAAAAAGAGGATATAATTTAAAAACTATTGATAGTAAAAAAAACGTTGTATTGTTTAATACTCTTGTTTAATTATTCAAATCACTAAAAATATAAGAACTGGCTTTTTAGTCAGTTTTTTTTTGTTTAAAAATTATTACCTCATTCATCTACACAAAAACCGCTCCTAGTCCAAGTATTCCTAGCATCAATTCTTTGTTTGCTTCATTTCGTTAATATTTAAAAAGAAACCAATAATAAAAAAATAGGAACGCTATCGCTGAAGTATTTTCACCCACCCAACCCAACGCTCTGCCAACGCTCTAGTGGTTTTCTCCCAACGCAATAAGCACTTGTTTTTTCCCAAGCTGTGCAAAGCTTTTTTTGCCTGTTTTATCTTCCCAACCCAATCGCACATAAAACAGGCAAAAAAAGCCCTGCCCTTTCCCAACGCTCGAAAACAAGAGCTTCCCAACGCTAAAAACCACTCCCAAGCTATGTTACATAATGAAAGCTACATTATAGTTCAAAAAAAAGGTTAATATTTTCGGTTGAATTTTTTTAGAACTATAATTTCATTATGTAAAATAGCCGCCACACCAGCCGCACCCACCCAAAAGCGGTAAAGTATTTGCATTGTTTTTTGAAGATGCCATAACGTATTTAAACAACATTTCTAGTAAATAGAAAACGCCCATTTCAAAAGAAAAATCAGGCATCCTCAAAAATCAAATTTGCCCACAAGAGTATAGTTTTTTATTTGCCAGAACATCAGTAGTAAATTGCTTTTAAGCTGTCTTGATGCTATCCGATACTAAACAACATTTAATTTTAAATTGATAATACATTTTCAAAAGAAAGCATACAGCACCAAGCCAACAATAAAAGCAATCAGAACATCCCGATAAGCAAATAAAAAACTACACCCTTGTTTCGCTTCTGCCAACGCACTAGGTAAGTTCAGTTGGGGAAATCTTCCATTTCCCCAAACCCCTATGGATGCAATTTTTTTTAAAATAATGCTAGAAAATTTTCACTCCGATTGACGAATAGCGGTTGGCATTATTTCAAAAAAAACAGCTCAGGTTGACTCCTATCCGCATGTTGATTTTTGAATGGAAAGTTTAGGGCTTCCTTGCGATTGTGGAATGGATAAAAAAACGATTATTCTTTTTTCACCTGATTGGTAGATATTCCGTACTTAAATGCACTATAACTCCTATATGAGTGCGGATTATAGATAAATGAGTGCAAAATAAAAAACCCTCTCTTTCGAAAGGGTTTACTTTGCAACATTGCAGACTTTGCAAACTTGCAAACTGATGGTCTTTTTAGAATACCTCTTGAACTTTCATTGCGTTACCTGCATTGAATAAGTAGTAATTTCCTCCAACTTCTTGATAAAACTCAATACCAACACAACCCAAAACAGCTACGCTAGTTGTTAAGGTTGGAGAACCTGGCAGAGTTGCAGTAATGTCAATTAATGAAGTCACAGCATTAATAGGAGTATAAGCAGAATAGGCAATATCTGATAACTCGTTTAATGTTGGCTCGGCAGGCTCATAAGCACTTGTAGCTGGATTATAAACAAAATCCGACACAGCAGCTAAGGCATTGATAATTCTAAAATGTGTCGCTCCTGATGGAACATTTAAAAAACTCATTGGATTAAAAGCTGGTAATGATAAAGTACTTTCGTTTCTATCAACTGTTGCAGTTAATGTAAATGGAGCACTAAGAATACCATTAAAAGAAATGTTCTTATTAAAATCCAATCCTCTTAAATATTGAGGCTGTTGTGAAACCAAGACAGCTCTTTGTCCTCTAGCTTCTGAACCATCTTCAATATTTATTTTTTTCATAATAGCAGTTAATCTACCTGTAAATTGGCTATCAGTCATTTGTTTCATTAAAGCTGATAAAGCAATTCTAACAGATTTTCCTGCCATTGCACATGCTGCAAACTCAGACATGTTTTCACGAGTACGAACAAAACCCGGAGCGGTTTTTACTTGCTCTCCTGTTGGTCCGCCTTTTAATCCTGCATAGTAACCAGTGTTACCTTTAATTTTGAAGTGTCTAACTTCTCCAAGTGTGCCGACATACTTAACATGTCCTTTTTGTTGCGCCATTTCTGTACAATTTAAATTATTATTTATTAAAAAATTTTATCTAAATTTACAACATAAAATACTGATTTACAACGTATTAAATAAAGCAATATGATGCATTTTAACGCTAACGAAACAACAATTAAAAAAAACCTTCTGAAAATCGTAAAGTTTGTTGATGGTGATGGAATTATTTTAGAAGATATTATTTCAAAAAAGGAATTTGAAGTTAGATTTTTGGGTATAGATGCACCCGAAATAAATTATTGTAATAAGATAAAACAAGATGAAAAAGAGTTGCAAGTTCCAGCTGCACTATTAATCAAATTAGGTTATTTATCATTTAACTTTTTAAAAGATCAAGTTAATTTGGGTGATTATTGCACATTAGTACAGGAACAAAATAATTTAGTTGATAAATATGGAAGACATTTAGGCTATCTTATTTTAAATGATGGTAGAGTTTTAAACGAAATTATGATAAAAGAAGGCTATGCAAAGCCATATAACGATGTTTTCTGTGAAATGCTTCCATTGTATCAAGAATGGAATTTACAAGCTAAAAACAGCTTAAAAGGATTGTATTCTTTGGTAAATAGATTTTAAATCGATTGTGGGCTAAATGTGGACTAGGACTGGAAGTAAAAAACCCTAACTAATTGATAATCAATCGTTAGGGTTTTAATTCTGCGGAGAAAGAGGGATTCGAACCCCCGGACCTGTTACAGTCAACAGTTTTCAAGACTGCCGCATTCGACCACTCTGCCATTTCTCCAATAAATCTAGCAACGATTCCTGTGTTGCGAGTGCAAATATAGAACGTTTTTCTATTTCTGCAAGTTTTTTAAGAACAAAAAAACATTTTTTTACCTATTTTTTTACAAAACACTGATTTTCAAATTGTAAATAATTTATATTTTTTTACTAAAAAGCTCATTTAATTTTTTAATTGTCCGTTTTTTGTCATAACCCTGTACTAGCTGGTTAAGCTTTAATTATTTAGCTTTCATAATAATTGCGCTAAAAAAATTTAGCAAAATAAAAGTTTAAACGACTTCTATATAAAATTTCCAATAACCCAAAATAAAGAGGGAAATATTATTATAGGAATTGCGATAAATATTGTCATTAAAATTTCCGAATACCAAGAGTTTTTTCCCATATTGAGTTTCCTTTTGATTTAGTTAATTTCTATTTGATATTTAGTCGTCATAATATGTCTGCTAACTACATATTACTTTAATTTTTGAAGATACATATTCACCACATTTTCTAAACCTAAGTATAAAGATTCGGAAATGAGTGCATGACCTATCGAGACTTCTAACAAATTAGGAATGTTTTCTTTAAAAAACTTGATATTATCTAAACTCAAATCGTGACCAGCATTGATGCCAATATTTAATTCATTTGCCTTGATAGCTGCTTTTATAAAAGGTTCGATTTCTTTTTTATTTCCTAAACCATATTTATAAGCAAACGATTCAGTGTATAATTCAATGCGTTCTGTACCTGTTGCCTTTGCACCTTCAATCATTTTCTCATCTGCATCTACAAAAATAGAAGTTCTTATTCCATTGCGCTGAAATTCCTGAATTATCTCTGATAAATATGATTGATGTTTAATAGTGTCCCAACCTGCATTTGATGTTATAGCACCAATAGCATCTGGCACCAAAGTAACTTGTGTAGGTTTGCATTCTAAAACTAAATCGATGAAATTATGTTGCGGATTTCCCTCAATATTATATTCTGTATACACAACCGATTTTAAATCACGTGCATCTTGGTAACGAATATGACGCTCATCAGGTCTTGGATGAATGGTGATTCCTTGCGCTCCAAACTGCTGAATATCTTTTGCAACCTTTAGTAAATCAGGTACATTTCCACCTCTTGAATTACGTAATGTTGCTATTTTATTAATATTTACCGATAATTTTGTCATGTGTTTTATTTTAATTTAGCAAAAATACAAAGTATAAATTAGGTAACATATGATATTTTTTGATTATTTTGCGATATTAATAATACACATGACAAAATGAACAGTCTAGAAAGCTACGTAAATAACGAGATAAAACCTATAAAAAACACCGATTCTATTGCAGAAGTGCAAAATGTATTTAGCAATTTTCCGTATTCGCATTTTCCAATTACCGAAGATGATGTTTATATTGGATGTTTGAGCAAAGATGCTGTTGAATTTTTGAATGCCGATGCAAAAGTAAATGATAGTCGATTTAATTTTGAACGTTTTTTTGTACGTTCGAATATGATTTGGCTTGATGTTTTAGAGTTTTTTGCTAAACACGAAGCCAATTTATTACCTGTTTTAGACGACAAGAATAATTATTTAGGTTATTACGAATTAGAAGATGTAATTCGTTTTTTGCATGAAACCCCCTTTTTTAAAGAAAAAGGAGGAATTATCATTGTAGAAAAAGAAGTTGATAAATTTTCGATGAGTCAAGTGGCACAAATAGTTGAAAGTAATAATGCTAAAATTTTAGGATTATTTATTTCAAATGTAACCAATAGAAAAGTGCAAATTACTGTAAAAATTAGTCAAAGCGGGTTAAATGACATCATTCAAACGTTTAGACGATATGAATATGAAATTATTTCGGAACATCAAGAAGATTCGTACTTGAATAGTTTAAAAGAGCGTTCTGATTATTTGGACAGATACCTTAATATTTAAGATCAATAATTATGAAAATAGCCGTTTTTGGGCAGTATTATCAAAATAATACAGCTGAAATTCTAACCAAAGTTGTTGATTTTTTATCGGCAAATAATGTTACAATCTATTTTGAAGCTACTTTTTTAAAAATCATTCAAGAAAAAAATATTGTTGATAAATCATTTTTAAGTTATTCAAATTATGAAGAATTAACCACAGATTTTGAAGCACTAATTAGCATTGGTGGTGACGGAACTATTTTAAAAGCAGCCACATTTATTAGAGATAAAAATATTCCAATTATTGGAATCAATGCTGGAAGATTAGGTTTTTTAGCAACTGTACAATTTGAAAACATTGAAACTCTATTACAAAAAGTCTTGATGAGAGAATATTGTATTTCAAAAAGAAGCTTATTAAGCATTATAACAACTCCAGAATATGAAAATTTTTCAATTTTAGATTTCGCACTAAACGAAGTAACGGTTGCGCGAAAAGATACCACTTCGATGATAACTGTTGAAACTTTTTTAGATGGAGAATATTTAACTTCGTATTGGGCAGACGGCTTAATTATTTCAACTCCTACCGGATCAACAGGATATTCACTAAGTTGCGGTGGTCCAGTTTTAACACCAGATGTGAATAGTTTTGTAATTACACCTATGGCGCCACATAATCTAAATGCCAGACCTTTGGTAATAACTGATGACACCGAAATTGAATTGAGAGTTTCTGGTCGTGAAGAACAATTTTTAATTTCGTTAGATTCAAGAATTGCTGCAGTTTCAAAAGATACTATTGTAAAAATTAAAAAAACTCCATTTACTATTTCCATTATCGAATTCAAAGAAGAATCATTTTTAAATACCATTAGAAAAAAACTACTTTGGGGTGCAGATAAAAGAAATTAACTACAACTTATATTATTTTTATCATTTTGGCGTTTTAAAAGTTTAACAAGATGTAACAAAAAAAAACTATAAAATAGGGTTAAGAAGTCAATATTGTTATATTTGCAAACTATTTCAAAAAATGAAACGCTTTTTAATTTACATTAGCCTGATTTTATGCACCTTGAGCACTTACTCACAGATCAATGAGTTAGGGGTTTTTGTTGGTGGTATTAACTATATCGGTGATATTGGTCCTACGGATTACATTGCGCCGAACGAGCCTGCATTTGGAATCATCTATAAATGGAATAGAAGTCCGCGACATGCTTGGCGTTTTTCGTACTATCAAGGAAGTTTAAAATCTAAAGATATTGATAGCGATGTACCAAGTAGAAATTTACGAGGGAATTCATTTAAAAATAGCATAAAAGAGCTTTCTGCAGGAATGGAATTCAATTTCATGGATTTTGATTTGCACGACGGAAGAAAGAAAATAACTCCTTATGTTTTTACAGGAGTTAATTATTTCATTTATGATGAAATATACATTTTAAATAACAAAAGTGAAAAAGATTATCAAAGCAACACATTTGCAATTCCAATGATTATAGGAGTAAAAGCGCGTTTGTTTGACAACTTTGTTTTAGGAGCAGAAATTGGCGCCCGTTATACTTTTACTGATAATTTAGATGGTAGTAATCCTGAAAATGATAATTTTGAAGCCTTGCGTTTTGGCAATATAAATAGTAACGATTGGTATGTGTTTACAGGTTTAACACTTACTTACACCTTTGGTCAAAACCCATGTTTTTGTGCAGAATAAAATGGAATTAGTACAGCAAATAAATACCGCAACTTTACCGCAACATTTAGCCATTATTATGGATGGAAATGGAAGATGGGCAAAACAGAAAGGTCTTTTACGTGCTTTTGGGCATGAAAGTGGTACTAAATCTGTAAGAACAACAGTAGAATCTTGTGCAAAACTTAACATCAAAAACCTTACACTTTATGCTTTTTCAACAGAAAATTGGAACCGTCCAAAATTAGAGGTTGATACACTAATGAAACTTTTAATTTCTTCATTAAAGAAAGAAATTAATACTTTACAATCAAATAATATCAGATTGAACGCTATTGGAAATTTAACAAATTTACCATCAAGTGTTCAAAAAGAATTGCAAGAAGTAATTGAAAAAACTGCCGAAAATACTAGAATGACACTCACTTTAGCTCTTAGTTATGGTGCAAGAGAAGAACTAGTCCAAGCTGTTAAAAAAATTAGCAACAAAGTTAAAAATAATATAATTTCTGAAGAGGCTATTGACGAATCAATTATTAATCAGCATCTTTACACACACAATTTACCAGATGTAGATTTAGTAATAAGAACAAGTGGAGAACATCGAATAAGTAATTTTCTTTTATGGCAAATAGCTTATGCCGAGTTTTATTTTACAGATGTTCTTTGGCCAGATTTTTCAGAAGACCATTTATATGAAGCAATTATTAGTTACCAAAAAAGAGAACGCCGTTTTGGTAAAATCAGCGAACAAATTATACCATAAAAAAATGTTTAAAAAAGGATTACAACTACTTTCAATTATCATATTACTTAATAGCAGTTCAATTTTTTCTCAAGAAACAAAACTTGAAAACGGAAAAGAGTACATTTTGGCAAATATTGCAGTTACAGGAAAAATTAACTACAACGCTCAAACCGTAACTACATTTACTGGTCTTGAGAAAGGTCAATCAATTATGGTTCCAGGTGAAGATATTAGTATCGCTATTAAAAAATTATGGAAATTAGGATTATTCTCTGATGTAAATTTTTATGTAAATAAAATTGAAGGTGATAGTATTTTTCTTGAACTTGAATTAAACGAATTACCAAAACTTGGCGATGTTAAAATTCAAGGAGTAAAAAAAGGAAAGGCAGAAGAATTAATCAAAGAAGCCGATCTTAAAAAAGGAAAAATAGTCAATGAGAACTTACTAACTACTACCAAAAATTACTTTGAAAACAAATACAAAAAAGATGGTTATTACAATTCAAAAGTAATTATCAATACAGTACAAGATTCTGTTTTTTCAGATGTAAAAATGGTTATCAATATTGACAAAGGAGACAAAGTTAAAGTAAGAAGTATAGATTTTGAAGGAAATACTTTAATTTCTGATGCAAAACTTAAAAAGGCTTTTAAAAATACGAAACAAAAAAATCCGATACGAATTTTTAAAAAATCTAAGTACATCAAAGAAAAATATAGAGAAGATTTAGTAAGTGTTATTGAAAAATATAAAGAAAAAGGGTTTAGAGATGCACGCATCATTTCTGATTCGGTTACTTATGACAAAAAAAGTAATACTATAGCTATAAAAGTAAATTTAGAAGAAGGTAGAAAATATTATTTTGGTGATATTCGTTACTTAGGAAATACTATTTATACTGATAGACAATTAAATTCTCTTTTAGGAATTAGAAGAGGAGATGTCTACAATGGAACATTACTTCAAAAAAGAATCGCTGATCAATCTAAACCAGATGGTGAAGATATAACTAACTTATATCAAAATAATGGTTATTTATTCTCAAACATCAATCCTGTTGAAGTTAGAACAGTTAACGATACTATTGATTTTGAAATTAGAATTACTGAAGGTCCAATTGCTTACTTTAACAAAATTACTGTTGTTGGTAACGATAAAACGAACGACCACGTAATTTATAGAGAATTAAGAACAAAACCAGGTCAAAAATATAGTAAAGAAGATTTAATTCGTTCTATTCGTGAAATTGGACAGTTAGGATTCTTTGATCCA
>Ga0209480_10001727_pt1 | contig 15688 bp, 17 predicted proteins | sample JI61114C2DNA_FD_187501 | JGI IMG/M metagenome (GOLD analysis project Ga0209480, IMG submission 187501) | Wastewater effluent complex algal communities from Wisconsin, to seasonally profile nutrient transformation and Carbon sequestration -... | ecosystem: Engineered > WWTP > Effluent > Algae...
CGCTAAAAATTTGGTCAATTCATCTTTGCTTTCTTTGATTTTCGCCGCAAGTGCCGGAGCATTTTTCAATTCTGTCGGCAAAAATGTGAACGCGGCTTTGAGTTTCGGATCGCCTTCGATAGCGCGGGCGCGGTCAAATGCAGCGTTCGGAAGCGTTACGCGCTCGGGCGATTTGATAAATTTGCGAAATTCGGTTTCCGTTCCAAAAGGCGCGATCGTCGGTGCATCAGACGGTTTTTCCTCCAAATCTTTGTTTAAAATAAATTCGCCGTTGCGTTTAACGAAAAATTGTTTGCCGTTGACAGCTTCGGCATATTTTATGATGTAACCGAGATCAACCGTCTGTGAAAGTGTTTCCGGCACAAATCCGCGTCGAAAACTGTAAACGAAATCCTTCGCAGTGATCGGCGTGCCGTCGCTCCATTTGGCGTTTTTGCGAAGATGAAAAATATATTCATCAACATTTGGCGAGATTTCCCAACGCTCGGCGATTCCCGGAATCGGCGACATATCTTTCGGATCATATTCGACTAAACCGTCAAACAAAGCCGCCAAAATCCGCGCTTCCGGCTGACCTGTGGGAATCTGCGGATCAAGCGATTGCGGCTCGGAACCGGAAGAATAACGCAAAACGTTTTCTTTCGGCAAATTCGTTTTGCCAAAAAAACGGCTATCCGCCGAACTTTTACAACTCAGCAAAAACGAAGCTAAAACGATAAAAATCCCAAGTCTTTGAACCTGTCTGAAACCAGTTTTCGTCATAACTTTTTATTCCTTTTTATTTTCTGGGAGAGTTTTCGATTTTCGATCTAATTTAGCGATCAAAAATCTTTACGGTTGCCAATCATTATCAATCTTTACATTTTTGAGCGACGGCGCATCTATTATGTTCATTTCAAAGCCTTTAATATACGGCTTAACGAGAGAATACGTTGTCGGAAAATAGAGCGGAATCGCCGGAAGTTCTTTTATCGCCTGTTCTTCGGTCAAAATAACTTGTTCTGTTTCAGTAACTTGCAGCAGTTGCAAATTTTTATTATCTTCCGGCGCGATATTACCGATCTGCGAGTTTTCATTCGTTGTGCCGACTTCCGCAACTTCTTCGACAACTGTTTCCGCTTCATTTTTCGGTGGAAATATCGCCAATAAATTCGCTGTTTCATCAGATGTCGGGAAAACTTCGCCGCGACGTAAAATATCGAAATCGCCTGCTTTGACGATCGCGTCAATCTCGTTATTTTCTTTTACGATGATAGAGGTTTTAAGGTTTAAGTTTTGTTCCCACATCTGTTTGATGCTTTTGGCAATTCGTTGTTGAATATCGTTTCGATTAACAACCAACTTAATTTCGGGAAAATTTTCGCCGTTCGGAAAACCTGCTTCTTCGAGCAATTGTTTCGCTTGTTTAATGTCTTCCGTGAGCTTGTCTTTACCGTCTGAAAAAGGCAAAAAGTTCAGCGCGGGTTTGGTTGCGCCTTCGGTCGTGCCTTCGGTCAGACGTGTGCGCTCGATCGAGATCGCCAACGCTTCGCGCACGCGCCGATCGTTAAAAGGTGCTTTTTCGAGATTGAATTCGTAGAAATTTAACGCCGAATGAATCGTTCGATGAAAATCGTCGTAAGGTTCGAGAAGTTTGAGCGCGAGCGGCGCAAAATCAACGTTCGTAACTGCGTCAACGTCGCCTTTGCGGTAAGATTGCAAAGCCGTTTCCGCATTTTCCGTCGGCACGAAACGCACTCTTTCAAGTTCGATATTCTCACGATTCCAAAAAGTTTCACTGCGGTCGAGCGTGATGCCGTCCTGTCCGATCGAAGCGATGCGAAACGCGCCGTTCGTGACGATCGAAGCGTTTAATTTGCCGTTTTCAAAATCTTTGCCGTCGCCGTAGATCGGACGAAAGATCGGATGCGCGACCAACGCCGGAAAATTTTTGTCGGCATTAATGAGCGAAACTTTCAACGTATAATTATCCGTCGCTTCAAAGCCGAGTTTCGGTTTTTCGATTTTTTTCTGTTCTGTCGGTTTCACGGTCGAATTAGTCGCCGTGTTCGTATTGATATTGCTGTTCGTCTGACGCAATAAAGTTTGCGTATTTTGATTTGAAAGATTTGCAATAATATCAGTCTGCGGCGTTTCAAGCGGCAGCACGGATTCCTTTGCGCGTTCGATTCCGACGATGTTCAACAGCAATTTATTATGCGAAATCGTCGTTCCCATCTCTGCCAAACGCTTCCACGAATTCTCGAAATCTTTTGCCGTAACAGGTTTTCCGTTCGACCATTTCGCGTCTTTTCGCAGATAAAATGTCCAGGTTTTGAAATCTTCCGACGCTTCCCAACGAAGCGCGATTGCCGGAATTGGTTCCAAATTTTGCGGATTCGTGTCGGTCAAGCCTTCAAAAACCGCACGAATAATATCAGTTTCCGGCGAAGCGGCGGCAAGTGCCGGATCAAAAGACTTCGGCGTTTTGCCGTTCGACCAGCGAAATTCTTTTTTCCCTGTCGGCGTAGTTTTTGAATAAAACGGCTCGGTTTTCGGCTTCTCTAATTCCGCGCAACCCGTAAAAAAGCAGAAAAGGAGAAAAAGAGAAAAGGAGACAAGGAGACGAAAAAATTTGACGCGACAAATCACGTCTCCCTTTTTCCCTTTCTCCCCTTCTCCCTTTCTCATATTCATAAATCTATTTTGATAAAAGTTTTAATCGTTCGTAAATTTCAACGGTTTGCGCTCGTGTTGCGTCGAAACCTTGGGAAGTATCGATCAAAAAATCAGCAAAACGCTTCTTTTCGTCTTGCGGCATTTGTGAGTTTATGCGTTTCAGAGCCTCCGCTTTGCTCAGATTATTGCGTAACATTAATCTCTCCAATTGTATCGCAGAATCGCACCAAACGACAATCAACTGCGTAAATCTTTTGTAACCGCCCGACTCGATCATCAAAGCCGCGTCGATCACCGCGATCGCCGACGGATTTTCCTTCTCGACTTCCGCCAACCAAACATTCTGCGACTCAAAAACTAATGGATGCACGATAGAATTCAAAAGTTGCCGTTTTTGCTCGTTTTCAAACACAATCGCGCCCATTTTCACACGGTCGAGTTCACCGTTCGGCAACAAAATTTCCGCACCGAAATTTTCAACAATTAACCGTAAACCTTTCGTATCCGGCGCAACAACTTCCCGCGCCGTCTGATCCGCATCAAGCACAAACGCGCCAAGCTCGCGCAAACAAGCGCAAACAAACGATTTTCCAACCGCAATCGAACCCGTTAAACCGACTTTTAACATTTCTGATCTATGCTGTGCGTTTATGACGCTTTGCTAATTTATCGACATTATATTCGGCGATTTCCGTTAAAGTTAAACCTAACTCGTCGGCACAAGCGGAGATATACCACAGCACGTCGCCGAGTTCGTCTTTTAATTTCAGACGCACTTCGTCGGTGATTACGCCGTCAAAATCGCGTTGGATTTTTTTGACAATGTTGGCGACTTCGCCTGCTTCGCCAGCGAGTCCGAGCGTCGGATATTCCAAGTTTTCCAAACGACGCGGATATAAAGCCGTTTGCTTGGCTTCTGATTGATATTCTTCAAATTTCATAATTTTATTTTTTGGTTTTTGGTTTTTGGGCTTCGGTCTTTGGTTTTACGCTCCCTTTCTCCCTCTCTCCTCTTCTCCCCTTCTTCTTCGCGCCGCTTCGACCGTGTTCTTCATCAGCATTGCGACTGTCAGCAAACCGACTCCACCGGGAACAGGCGTGAAGTTTGCGGCGCGTTCTTTTGCTTCTTTCGGATTTACGTCGCCGACGAGTGTAAAGCCGCGTTTCGCAATCGTGTTCAGACGTTTTTCGAGTTCGTCCGCGCCGAATAATTCACGCGCAGATTCTGCATCGGAAAAATTGTTGATGCCGACATCGATCACGGTTGCGCCTTCTTTAATATGTTCAGCACGGACAAATCCGGCGCGTCCGATTGCCGCGACTAAAATATCGGCTTGACTTGCGATTTCGGCGAGATTTTTTGTGCGTGAATGGCAAATCGTAACCGTTGCATTTTCTTGTAAAAGCAATTGCGCCATCGGTTTGCCGACAATATTGCTTCGCCCGATAATGACGGCGTGTTCGCCGGAAATATCGATGTTTGAACGTTTTAGAATCTCGATCACACCTGCGGGCGTGCATGGAACGAGCGATTTTTGACCTTGCGAAAGTTTCCCGACATTGATCGGATGAAAACCGTCAACGTCTTTGTCCGCGTCGATCGCTTCTAAAATTTCGCGTTCATCGATCTGTTTCGGCAAAGGCAATTGCACCAAAATTCCGTCAACTTCCTTTCGACGATTCAAATCTTCGACGAAATCAAGCAGTTCTTTATGCGAAATCTCCGCCGAAAAATGATGATGCTCGGAAATTATACCGAGTTCTTCGGCAGTTTTCACTTTGCTCCCGACATACACCGCCGAAGCCGCATCTTCGCCGACGCGAACGACCGCCAAACACGGACGAAACGGCAAATCTTTAACTTCTTCGGCAACTTCTTGTTTAATAATTTCGGCAATTTCCTTGCCGCTCAAAATTTTTGCTGACATATTACTTTTAGAATTTTACAGTAAACGCGAAAAGTTTGCTAAAATGCGAATATGAAACGGCTGATTTTTCTTTTGCTTTTCCTAATTTTCCTTTCTGTTCAAATTTTCGCTCAAGATTTATCCGAAATTCACCGGAAAATTAAGACTTCCGTCGAAAACCGCGATTATCCGGCGGCAATCGCGGAGCTTGAATCTTTGGCGGAAGCTGATAAAAAGTCGTTTGAATTAAATAATTACGATTATTTGCTTGCGCGTCTGCACGAAAAAAACGGCGATTTCGCAACTGCGGCGAAGAATTTTCAAGCGGTTGCAAATCGTAATTCGATTTTGAAAGAATACGCGCTCTGGCATCTTTCGCAGATTGCGCGAAGTTCGGGAAATCTGATGCTCGAACGCACATTTTTGCAGGAAATCTTGACTTATTTTCCAAATTCTCTGCTCGCCAAATCGACTCAAAAACGAACGACGCAAAGCTATTTTGAAAGTAAAAATTACGAAATGGTGATTCGTCAGATGCAAGCAAGTCCGACGACGAACGAACAAAAAGCGACGAACGACGCGCAAATCCGCGAAAATAATTTATTGCTTGCCCAAGCCTTTTTGCAAAGTGGAAAAACGAACGAAGCCAAAGAACTTTTCACGCGCATCGTCAGCACTTTGGCAAAACCGGATCAGCCCGACGATTTCGCTTTGGAAGCGGCGAGAAATCTCGATCTGCTCGAAGGCGGAAACGAAAATTTCGGCAAAACTGCGCCGCAAATCGCCGAAACCGAACATCTTCGTCGCGGCTCGATCTATCAATTCAATCGCAGTTTTTCTTTAGCGCGAATGCACTTTTTGGCAATCGTCGAACGCTATCCAAACGGCACGAATGTTCCTTTTGCGTCGTATCAAATCGGGCGAAGTTTCGCGCAGGAAGGCGATTATTCTTCAGCCGTCGATTGGTTTGAACGCATTTTGGCGCAATTTCCTTCCGATCCGGTCGCGAAGGACGCGCTTTATCAATCGGCTTCCGGTTTTGCGCGGTTGAACAAGCCGAAGGAATCGGTTTCGCGTTACAAAAGATTTATCGAACAATTTCCCGAAGCCGAAAATCTCGACCGCGCATATCTGAACATCATCGACGTTTTGCGCGACCAAGGCGGCGACAATTCCGTGATGCAATGGGCGCAAAAAACGCAAGAGATTTTTCGCGGAAAATTGGCTGAACCGCTCGCGCTTTTCGTTCAAGCACGAATCAAACTCGAACAAAATGATTGGCAAGGCGCGATCATTGATTTAGATAAACTTCTGCTTTTTAGCGATTTAGGCGGAACTCGCGTCGCGGGCGGAACGTCGAAAACAGAAGTTATTTTTTTAAAAGGCTACGCGCTCGAAAGTCAGCAAAAATATGCGGAAGCGATCGATATTTATCTTTCGATTCCCGACGGACGCAACGAATATTACGGCTGGCGTGCGACGGAAAGATTGCGAAATTTGCGAAATGACGAGAAAACGCGCGAAGTCATTTCGACAAAATTAAGTGAACTTATTTTGCGTGCAAATTCGACAAATATCAGCGAAGATCTGCGCCGTCAAACCGCACAAAATGTTCTGCGCATGACCGACGCGCCCGATGTTCGCACTAAAATGCTCGAAATTGTCAAGGAACTTTACGCAAAATTGCCCGATTATCAAAAAGTTCCGAATCTGAAAATTCTAGAAGTCGGCAGAAAGGAAATCTTAAAAGAGAAACCGAAAACTCAAACTTTGGCTGATGAACTTTTATTTCTCGGTTTATACGACGAAGCCGCGCCGGAAATGGCAGAAGGGGAGAAAGGGAGAAAGCGAGAAGGGGAGAAAAAGGATTTCGATTTTACTTTGGCGACTGTTTTTAAGCGCGGTGATTGGGCGAATCGGGCGATCGCGTTTATCGAACCGCTTTGGAAAAATATTCCTGCCGATTACCAAATCGAATTGATTCCGCGTGAGCAAATCGAGCTTTTATATCCAACGCCTTACATTGATTCTTTGCTAAAATTTGCGCCCGAACGAAATGTCGATTCACGCTATATTTTATCGATTATGCGCCAGGAATCGCGTTTTCGTGCCGACGTTAAATCTTACGCGGCGGCGCGTGGTTTGATGCAGTTTATTTCGACGACTTCGGACAAGATCGCCAACGAATTGAACCGCAAAAATTTCCGTCAGGACGAGCTTTACAATCCGCCGACGGCGATTCTTTTCGGTTCGCAATATCTCGGAAATCTTTTCAAACAATTTCCCAACCAACCGCAAGCCGTCGCCGCAAGCTACAACGGCGGCGAAGACAATGTCGCACGTTGGTTGAAACGCGCAAACTCAAACGATGCAGACAAATACGTCGCCGAAATCGTCTTTTCGCAATCGAAAGATTACATCTACAAAGTGATGGCAAGCTATCGCGTTTATCAGATGATTTACGACGAAAAGTTGAAAGCGAAGTAAAAGTCAGAACAGCCTGCGTGAGCGGGCTGTTTGATGCCGCAAACAAAAAATATTAATCTAACGTCTGACAGCCCGCTCACGCAGGCTGTTCTGACTAAGCACTTTTCAAATTTATGCGATATTTAATTATTTTTCTACTTTCGATCTTAATGTTCACGGCTTGCCAAAAGCCAAAGGCGAGTTCTGAAGCTAAGCGTTACAAACTCAAAGGCAAAGTTATTTCGGTTGACAAAGACGCGAAAAAAGCCGAGATCGCGCACGAAGAAATTCCCGATTATATGAAGGCAATGACGATGAAATTTCCCGTCAAAGACGATTGGGTTTGGGACGAACTCACGCCCGGAGCAGACATTCGCGCCGATCTTGTTGTCGAACCGAACGGCGATTATTGGCTTGAAGGTTTAGGCATCAGCGCATTGCCGCGAGCCGATCAAACGCCGCTTGCCGTCAACGAAAATTTCGCGCAGATCGGCAAACAAGTCGCCGATTTCACGCTCATGAATCAAGACGGCAAACCCGTTTCGCCGAAAGATTTTTTGGGTAAAGCGTGGGCAGTTACGTTTATTTACGCCGAATGTCCTCTGCCCGATTATTGTATCCGAATGTCAACGAATTTTTCCGACGCGGCAAATCAGATCAAAGCATCGGAATATAAAGACAAAATGGCTTTGTTAAGCGTTTCGTTCGATCCGGCACGCGACACGCCCGAAAAACTCAACAAATATCGTCAAGGTTATTTAGGAAAAGACGCAAACGCCGCCGAAAGCGCGTGGCAAGTCGCCGTCGGCAAAGAAGCCGAAGTCCGAAAAGTCGCCGATTTCTTCGGCTTGCGCTACGAAGTTGACCCAAACGACAAAGCCCAATTCAACCATTCACTCCGCACCGCCATCATCGCGCCCGACGGCAAAGTCGTCAAAATTTTATTAGGAAACGAATGGACACCAAACGATCTGGTCAGAGAAATGCAAGCGACTTTGAAATAAATCGGTATAACAAAACCTTGCTTCAATATAAAATTCGATGTTATGTGTAATGAACGTCAGAGTCGTCTTAACAAATTAATAGCCGAAATTACGGCGGCGTTTGATGGCGTTCTCCGTGAGGACGGAATTACACTTCACGAAGCTAAAGCTATTGATGATCGGAAGCCTGTTGAAGAACTCCAAGCGGTAAGACAACTTGATACAGAAAAATGTTGGCAAGACGTTTCTGACGAGAACCTTTTAGCAAGCAATTCGCCTTTACCGTTTTTTGATGCAAAAGGTTTTCGCTATTATTTACCTGCGTTTATGCTTTGTGGTTTGAAAGACTTAGAAAATGATTCGAGCGGAATTTTACATTCTTGTGTGTATAATCTTTTACACGAACCACAGAAATCGTTACGTCAATCAGAGCCAGCGTCAATTATCGCTAAATATGGCTTTACGAAAGCGCAATATAAAGCAATCGCTAATTTTTTACGTTTCGTTGTAGGTGAAGATGATGAATTTACGACACAAGACCAATCAACTTTGCAAGCAGTAAAAAAATGGGAGAATTTGTAAAGCAATATCGTAATAGCTTTTGGTAACGATTTTACCTCATATCGGTTTAGACGTTGGACATCTGCGATTGAAATTAAAACCGCTAGAAAAATAATTGAAAAACCGTTATATTTTAGTTGTGCGGTTTGATTGGGATAAAAACAAAGCGGCGAGCAATCTTGCCAAACATCAAGTTTCATTTGAAGAAGCCGCGACAGTTTTCGGCGATCCGCTTTCAGATACGTTTGACGACCCGGACCATTCTGCCGAAGAACTTCGTTTTTTGATTATCGGACATTCTGAAAAAGGAAAACTGTTATTCGTTTCGCATACGGACGATGGCGAAACGGTGCGTATTATCAGTGCGCGAGAACCGACACGCGGAGAACGTGAAGAATATGAGCAGTAAAAAAATCGAAACACTTGAAGATGAAATGCGCCCCGAATATAAACTTTCGCAGTTGAAAGGAAAAGTGCGCGGCAAATATGTCGACCGTTATCGTGAAGGCACAAATCTCGTTTTGTTGGAATCAGACGTGCAAGCCGCATTTCCCGATGCGGAATCTGTGAATGAAGCGTTACGAATGCTGATGAAAGTTGCTCAGCGACAAGTTCCGAAACAGGCTTGATTGCTATAAAACAACGCCGCTAACTTTTTCACTTCCCTTTTTCCGCATTTATTCCTAAATTTTTCATTCTTCTGTATAAATGACTGCGGTCAACGCCCATTGATTCGGCGGCTTTTGAGACGTTGTTGTCGAATTCGGTGAGTTTGTGCAAGATGAATTCGCGTTGGTATGCGTCGGTTGCGTCTTTGAATGACGGAAAGCGGAAACTCGATGCGGGCGCGTCTTCGGTTTGGTTGAATTTCGGTAGATCGTCTGCCGAAATTTTTTGTTTTTCGACCATAATCACCACACGCTCGATGGTGTTTTTGAGTTCGCGGATATTGCCGAGCCAGACGTAATTTTGCAGAGCTTCGACGGCTTCGATTGAAAATTCCTTCGGCTTTTTACCGTAGGAAAGCGAAAATTTGCGGTTGAAATGTTCGGTCAAAAGCGGAATATCTTCCAAGCGTTCGCGAAGCGGCGGAATTTGAAACGGAATGACGTTCAGACGATAAAACAGATCGGCGCGAAAATCGCCGTTTTCGATGAGCGACGAAAGCGGTTTATTGGTTGCTGAAATTACGCGAACATCAACTTTCAACGGCGTATTACTGCCGACCGGTTCAAAGCGTTGTTCTTCGAGAACGCGCAGCATTTTGGCTTGCACACGCGGCGACATATCGCCGATCTCGTCGAGAAAAAGCGTTGCATTATCGGCAACTTCAAACTTCCCTTTTTTGGAATGTGTCGCGCCGGAAAACGCACCTTTGGCATGTCCGAAAAGTTCGGATTCTACTAAATCTTCGGGAATCGCGGCGGAATTTATTTCAACGAACGGCGCGTTTTTTCGTCTCGATTGCGCGTGGATTGCGCGGGCAACGAGTTCTTTTCCCGTTCCAGATTCGCCCGAGATCAAAACTCTGCCGTCGGTCGGCGCAACGATCGAGATTTGTTTCCGCAGCGCACGCATCGCGATCGAATCGCCGATCATCGCATATTCTTCGGCAAAATTTTTCTGAAGTTGTTCATTAACGCGTTCCAATTCGCGTGTCCGAACCGCGTTTTTAACCGTCAAAATCGTGCGTTCGAGCGACAGAGGTTTTTCGATAAAATCAAACGCGCCGAGTTTTGTCGCGTTCACGGCAGTTTCGATATTGCCGTGTCCCGAAATCATCACGACAGCGGAATCGTTGCCATTATCACGCAATTTTTCCAAAGTTTGCAATCCGTCAATGCCGTCGCCAAGCCAAATATCGAGCAAAATACACGCAAAATTCGTCGTTTCAACAGCTTTCAGACAATCTTCGCCGCTGACAACGGTTTCGACTTCAAAACCTTCATCTTCCAAAACACCGCGCAAAGTTTCACGAATTCCGCGCTCGTCATCTACGATTAAAATTGAATTTGACATTTTTTCTAGGTTCTCTGATTCAACATTTTATTTTATTTCATCAAATAATTCGACCGCGGTGAATCTTTGCACCTTTGTAAAATCTTAACTTAAAAAATAAATTTCGACTATAAATTTGGTTGAGTTTAGGACAATTATTAACGAGATTTTTTTTCGAGATATGGTCAGAACCATCTGCGGTAGCGGATGGGTAAATCTAAGTATCTGATTGTTTAGTTTCAACCAGCCCGCTAACGCAGGCGGTTCTGACAGGTTTTCAAAATAAAAAACCTGTCTGCAAATGCGACAGGCTTTTTTCTCGTTTTTTTATTTGCGCTATTTCATTTCTCTGACAATCGGCGGATAGTGAAATGCACCGTATGTTTTCAATGTTTCAGGATTAAAATGTTTTCGCGCCCCGCATTCGAGGCAAGTTCGATAAGCGGTCGAACTTTGCCCGAACGGACGACTCAAATTTTCGTGCCAACATCCGAAAAGTTTTCCAAAAAACCCGACTTTTTTGCCAAAAACTACTTGGTCATTTACTATCTCTTCACCTTCAAATATATTTTCTAAGACAACTGTTTGCATTTAGCTTTCCTCCCGAAACTCTCAAATTAGAGAGAATTGATTTTGCTAACGCAAACGACGTGCCGAAAATAAAAACCGTCAAAACTGTTTAGTTTTAATACAATGCAGACAGTTTTATTTGCTGAAAGTGTTTGAAAAGATTCCAGAATGCTCTCGGCAGGAATTGAACCTGCGACCTTTCACTTAGGAGGCAAACGCTCTATCCAACTGAGCTACGAGAGCATATAATTTTGGATTCTAGAATTTACATTTTAGATTGTCCGATCTTAAGAATCGTAATTCAAAAGCGATTTTACGTTGTAACCGTCAAATTTGGCGCGTCCGCCTAAGAAATCCAATTCGACAACGAACGAAAGTCCGACGATCTTGCCGCCTAAACCTTCGACCAGATCAACGACCGCTTTCGCTGTTCCGCCGGTTGCCAATAAATCGTCCACGATCAATACTTTATGACCTTCGCCGACTGCGTCTTTGTGCATTTCGAGCGTGTCTTGTCCGTATTCCAAATCGTATGATACCGACACCTTTTCGGCAGGCAATTTTTTCGGCTTGCGAACCGGAACGAAACCTGCACCGAGTTTCAATGCAAGCGGCACGGCGAAAATAAATCCGCGCGATTCAACGCCGATTACCGTGTCGATTTTCTCGTCGGCAAATTGTTCCGCCAACGCATCGATCGTCTGTTTCAATCCGTCCGCATCTTTCAAAAGCGTCGTAATGTCGTAAAAATTTATGCCTTCTTTCGGAAAATCAGGCACTTCTCTGATTAATTTTTTTAAGTTTTCCATTTTATTCTTTGGTCTTGGGACTTTGGTTTTTGGTCTTCGTTTTAAAGATTACAAAAACCAAAAGCCAAAGACCAAAAACCTACTTTTCAATTCTAAATGATGAATATAATCCGCTCGGGTCTAAAACTATTTCTTCTATTTCTTCGACTTTTGAATAAGTCGGTCCGGCAGTTAGATCGTTTCTAAATTCCTCGACCGATTGCGCGTCGCCTTCGGCTAAGGCTTCGACTCTGCCGTCTTTCAAATTTCGCACATAACCCAAAACCTGATGCCGCGCCGCCAAACGTTGCGTGAAAAAGCGAAATCCAACGCCTTGGACAATGCCGCTGATGGTAAATTTTCTTGCTGTAATCATTGGTTTTCGGTTTTTGGTTTTTGGTTTTTGGTTTTTGCAAAGACCCAAGACCAAAAACCAAAAACCATTTTACCCAATCGCATCAAGACATTCCATCAAAGGTCTTTGACGGCAAGTGTAAATCGGCATTCCGCGCAGAGTAAATTTGCTGGCGGAAGTTTCGCGCAATTCTTCGGCGAGCGCGAGAAAATCCTTCGGTTCGTCGGTTTCAAAACTGACGATAAATTCTTGTTCGCTGAATCCGAAAGCGTGCGTCAGATGAATTTTGATATTTTCAAATTTTTTGCCGACCATAAAATTTTCTTCAACTAACGAATTGCGTTCTTCGTCGGATTTTCCATACCAATCCGAATGTTTCGCGCACGGATAAACGAAATGATATTTTTTTGTTCCGGCTTTGATGTGATAACGGTCTTCTGCCGATTCGTGCGAATCTTCGGAAATAAACATCATTTTTTTCGTAATTGCCAGATAATTATTGACCGTTTCGAGATAACTTCCAAGATTCGTGCGATACAATTTCGCCGTCATTTCTTGAATCGCATCGAGCGATGAGCCGACGCGCCAAAACATCAAATCCGCTTTCGAATCAAAACCGACGAGCGAATAACTGAAAAGTAAAAGATTTTCGTTAAATGTATTGAAAACGCTCTGAAATTCGGATTTGAAAATTCGTTTTGATTCGATATCCAATTTGCGCCAATCGGGATTTACTCGAAAAAATATAAAATTTATAAACTGTTTTTCGATGAGCGGTATTACCTGAGGCTGTTTATTATCCGCTACGAGCCGCAAGGGAGTTGGTTCGGATTCTTTTTTTACAAAATCGGTTAATTCCATTTTTTTGAGTCGGCGCAAAGGAGAAATGATTTTTCGTTAAGTATTTTGCCAAGTTTTACGGCAGATGTCCAAAGCCGCTTTGACGATTTACAAATTCAACGATTTAATGCCAAAATATCTCTATGAATCGCGCCTTTTTTTTGATTCTCATTTTAAGTTTCGCGGCTTTCGCCCAACAGCGTCCGCTGCTCACCGACGACGTTGATACAACGCCGCCGGGCGCGTTTGAAATTTCTATCGGAACGGATTTTATCCAAAACGAAAAGTTTCCGCTTTCGGGAATCAAAGGCGATCTAACTCGAGTCGGCGATATTCGCGTGAAAACCGGATTTGCGCCGAATATCGAAATCCAGATCGAAGGCGTGTTACAAAATTTCACCGCGATAAATTCACAAACGCTTTCGCCAATTCCGTTGTCGATTAACGGAAATTCGACGAACGACACAGGCGATTTTATAATTTCAACGAAAGTTCGTCTGCGAAATGAAACCAAAAATCTTCCCGCGATCGGCGTAAAAATCGGTTTTCAGTTGCCGAATTCAAATCAAGCGCGAGGCATCGGCACGAATCAAGTTAATGTTTTCGGCAAAATCATCTTGCAAAAAAGATTCGGCAGTAAAAATAAAGAAAATGTTTCGCGTTTCAATGCTTACGGCAATCTCGGGTTGGCAATTTTAACCGCGCCGCTCGAACAATTTACGCAAAATGATGTTCTGCTTTACGGTTTGGCGGGAATTTATCGCCTCAACGACCGCATCAATTTGGTCAGCGAAATCAACGGACGAGTCAGCACGCGAAGCGGCAACGCGCCGCTCGGCACAGAAAGCATCGGACAATTTCGCGTCGGCACGCAAATTCGCGCTTCGGGTTTAAGATTCGACACAGCGGCAATTTTCGGTTTAACCAAATTCAGTCCGCGTTCAGGCTTTACCTTTGGCGTAACCTACGTTTCACCCGTGATTTTTGCAACGGCAAAATAAATTTTACCGAACAACCATCGCCGCCGACAAAACCATAAATGCAAGATAAACGAGTCCGATTCCGACGAGCAGAAAAATGCCGTTCAAAATCGTGCCGATAACAGCAAACTTTCTTTTCTTAATTTTGACAAAAAGACCGCCGATGCCGAGCGTCAATCCGACGAAATGCAAGATCGGAAACGTCAGACTGATAACGAACAAAACGGAAAGAATATCGCTGCCGACGCTGTTGCGTTTGGTGTCGAGAAAAAATCCGCTGATAATAAACAAAATCATCAAAATCGGCAGAACAACTCCGATCACGAACGAAGCGACTCCGAGCCGCGAATATTTTTTTTCAATTTCGTTAAAATTTGATTGCTCGAGCATCTCAAAATCTCCTTTTCGTTTCGTATTTAAAATTCTCTGACTAAATGATTTATCGGCGAATGACCTTTTCCCAAATTCGGCGCGGTGCGAATCGCCGCTGTTACAAATCTTTTTGAGATCGCAACTGCTTCGATTAAATCTTTGCCCAAAGCCAAATTCGCCGTAATCGCCGCCGCCAAAGTGCAACCCGTTCCGTGCGTGGCGTTTGTTTCGATAAACTCATCTTCAAAAACGTGCAAATCTTCGCCGACAAACAGAAAATCTTTTGCGGTTCGTGCAGAATCTGAAATCCCAACCCCCAAATCCGCAATCGGAATATGTCCGCCCTTTATCAAGACATTTTTCGCGCCGAAAGATTGCATAATTTTTGCAGCTTTTTTAATATCTTCGACATTTTCGATCTTCATTTCCGCGATTCTTTCGGCTTCGGGTATGTTCGGCGTAATCACGGTCGAAAGCGGAAATAGTTTTTCGATTAGAACGCGCAAGGCTTTATCATCTATCAAATCAAAACCCGAAGTCGAGCGCACGACCGGATCGACGACGAAATTTTTCAAATTATTTTCTGCAATAATTCGCGCCGTTTCTTCGATAATTTCACGCGTCGGCAACATTCCCGTTTTTAATGCGGCAATTTCAAAATCATCTAAAATCGGCAAAATTTGGTTTCTAACTGTTTCCGCAGACTGATTTTCCGCGCCGAAAACGCCTTGTGTGTTTTGAAACGTCAGCGAAACTATCGCCGCTGTTGCGAAACATTCAAAAGCCGTAAATGTTTTAATATCAGCAATTATACCTGCGCCGCCCGACGGATCAAGTCCTGCGATCGTCAAGCAAATTTTCTGTTTCATATTTTTTTTATTTTTTTTTGAAAAAAACTGTTACGTTTTTCCAAAAAACGACACATACAAGTATAGACCTCATCTACACGATGACCTTGCACCTCACTTCCTTCAAGAAACGAATTGCCGCGAAGCCGTCAGCAATCTGCAAAACTTCGCGGTAATTCGTTTCGTCAATTCCGCCGAGCGCGATGATCGGAAACGGTTTTAAAGTTTCACAAACTTCGCGCAAAGCGTCCAAACCGACAGGTTCGCCTTTATTCGGCGAATGAAAAATCGGGCTGAACGTCGCAAAATTCGCGCCTTGATTTTTTGCTTCCTGCGCTTTTTCGAGCGAATGCGTCGAAACT
>Ga0209480_10001729_pt1 | contig 15676 bp, 22 predicted proteins | sample JI61114C2DNA_FD_187501 | JGI IMG/M metagenome (GOLD analysis project Ga0209480, IMG submission 187501) | Wastewater effluent complex algal communities from Wisconsin, to seasonally profile nutrient transformation and Carbon sequestration -... | ecosystem: Engineered > WWTP > Effluent > Algae...
CAGGCCTGCAGCCTACCTAAAGACTGAGGACCAGTTCTTATTGGCTAAGATCGAAAAGATTTGCGGCCATCGGCCTAGCTATGGCTATCGGCGGGTTTGTGCGTTAATCAATCGAGAGCGGGCTTTTTCTGGGCATGCTCGGGTTAATCACAAGCGTATCTATCGGATTATGCGTAGCTCTAATCTGCTTTTGACGAGATATGCTCATAATCCTACACGTACTCACGAAGGCAAGGTGATAACGATTAATAGCAGTACTCGTTGGTGCTCAGACACGATGACCATTAAGTGTTTTAATGGTGACAAAGTTGAGCTGGCTTTTGCGCTTGATACCTGTGAACGTGAGGTGATTAGCTATGTAGCAAAAGCAGGAGCAATGACGGGGGATGATATAAGAGATTTGATAGCCCAATCGGTAGAAGCTCGTTTTGGCTTTGTAGCGAAGATCCCCAAACCCATCCAATGGCTATCTGATAATGGCCCGCCTTACACAGCCAACGAAACCCGCCGATTTGCCTCAAACTTAGGCTTTTTAGTGTGCAATACGCCATCATATAGCCCTGAAAGTAATGGTGTCTCTGAAGCCTTCGTGAAGACTTTTAAGCGAGACTATGTCTATTTGCATGAAATTGATGATGCCGAAACACTGATTAAGCAGCTGCCAGGATGGTTTGATGATTATAACGAGAATGCACCCCATAAAGGGCTGAATATGAAGTCGCCTAGAGAATTTATACGGTCTTTAACAATCTAGGGTGTCCGCTATTGCGGGGGCAACTCCAATATTTTGCTCCCATTGATACCGCTAAATCCAGGAACATTTGATCTTTGGAATCACGGCACTCCGGCTCGCTTCCTGGTGTAGGTTCACAAAAAATCGAGTTCACTAAAATCATATCAATGAGCTCATCAAGCAAATTGGGATCAAACTTTTTAAGCCGATTAGCTGTATCGATATATTCATCAGCGATTTCTTTTGAGCACAAATGCTCGAACTTCTTTTCATCGATTAACAAGAGAATATTGCGACAATAGCCAGACCAAAAGATCCCAGACATCACAATATTAGTATCAAGTATTGCCTTCATTTTTTAGTAGTTTTATTTTTTCGAGATTGAGTAATAACTTAGTCAACATCAGTTTTTTTTAAGCCAGATTCTTTGGCAGCTTTTTCAGCTTTAGCGAGGAGATTTTTAAACTTACTAACAGGTGGTGGAGTGATGCTTTTTAGAACAATGGTATCACCTTGTCCAAGCACGATAAATTGTGTTCCTGCATGAAAATTCAGGCTCTCTCTAATTAGCTCAGGAATAACTACCTGGCCGCGCGATGACATTTTTGTTGTGGCTACTTGGCTCATTGATTAACTCCTTATTCTTATTAGTAAGATAATATCTTAATTTTAATTTGGCAACTATTTTTCAACGGCCATGTTGAGAGAATTAATGGCGCACCTGGCGTACCGACTTTTATGAGCTTTATGATTTACCCACACAACTTGCTGAATTAAGGCCTCTTTTGCAGGATTATATGGATACCTATAACTGGGATCGGCCACATAAAGCCTTGGATTTACAAACTCCACAGGAGTATTTAGAATCCAAGGGTTTTAAAGTAAGTCCCTTGCAGTCTCATATGTCATGATCCTAGACAGCTTTTTTTTAAGAGATTTGGTACATGAACTAAATCCAAAAAAGGCGTTTATGGTGCCGTTTATGGTGCCTATAAGCAGATCGCTAAAGATGACTACGGCGCCGCCGGATGTTTGCGAGCCTAATGAACACGTAGTTGAATATGACTATGATCAGGTTCGCTATACAGACGAGGAAGATCCTCAACAGCGATTTCTAGGCCGAAAACGCATTTATACCTCAACCGGCCCCGGGTAAGGATTCACGCAAATTCGCTCCTAGACACTTACCATCGCTTTTTTCCCGATCGTTCTCGGAAAATGCTCGCAATAGCCGAGCCGATAAACATCGTTATGTCACCTTTTCGACCAACCAATTACTGTTTTGGCACCAAAAGCTAGGGCAGGGTAGTTAGGGAGTTTCTGAAAAGTGCCTTTATGGTACTTATCTACCATTGGTTTTTTGATTGAACATTCAAGGATTTGAAAATGAATTTGATGAAGCCTCTGTATTTTTCAATTGCCCTTATGGCTGCGTGCAAGTCTTTTGGCATGAATAGCGAACAACAAAATCGACACGCAATACCAGCTTATTCGCGTTCGAGTTCCCGTTACGAGGAATTTTACTTTGATTTGTATAGTGAGAAACTCGAAGAAGAGATGAAAAGGAGTGGCCATCTTGTTAGCCATGGCGAGTATGAAAGGCGCAAAAAAGAAATAGGGCGTCACCCTGGTTTTATTTTACGCGACCCACTAACAGGAAAATTTACCTATTTTAAAACTGAGGTTAATGCCGATAAACAAGCATTTATTTTATCCATTCTGGCAAAATTTATGAATGCACCTGAGGTTACGCTTCATCCAATCAGTCTTAAGGTTGCCGCATCGTTAAATGGCAAATCTTTCCAGCAAGACCTTAGCTACGCAATTGAGTCTCAGGATTTGACGCGATCATACTCAAAAGCCCACATCCTGAAAACGAAGAAATTTATTCCTTTCAACCGATTTCATGGTTTAGGTGCAAAACATTTCGCAGACGAAAAATTATTATTGAGTTTGGCTAAGTTTATTCTATTGACGAGAATTTTAAATTTGGGAGACTTCTACTCAGGCAATAGCGGCATTGTTATGACAACCACATCTGATGGTAGAATTTATAGTAAACTTGCCATCGTTGATTTTGATATTCAAGATGGTTTTCAAAATCGATATAGGCCTATTGAAAAATTGGAATTAGAAAGCGACGCGCTTTATCTGACCAAAATTATTTTCCAAGATGGTGTGGTCTTAGGCAACCAATTATTACGCAGGGCGATTGCGGAAATTCTACATCCCAAACTTCGAATAGTCGACATTGACGATGGGTACGTGAAAGTTAGAAAAGGAGAAAAGGGAGACTTCGTGTCGACGATCCGCGCCGTTTATGAAGATTTTAATCATATTTTGAATGGTGAGGAATTTGAGAACTATATACGGTGTCTTGAAGAGCGAAGTAGTAAGATCATGTCTCTCCTAGAGTGAGCTCATAACAATGTTTGATAAATTGGGTAGCGAGGCGAAATCAGCGTTTGCGAGTATTCTCGAACGACAGATAAAACTTGCTGTTAGGACCTGGCAAATCGTCGTCCCGCGAGCGTTGCGCTTGCGGGCTTTCGAGCTTGAGCTACACCAAAAAATAATTATTTGGTTTTACAGCGACATTCTTCTTGCGACGTATGGTAATGCCCGGTCCCCAGTAAAACTGTGCTCATTTTCTGGCCAATAGCTGCTCTGGGCCCCAAAAACAGGGCTGGGCCTTGGATCTTTACTTCATGATCCTTGTTTCTAGGTCCAATTTCCTAGAAAGCTTGCCCATGTAGCTTTTTTTTAAGAGATTTGGTACATGAACTAAATCAAAAAAAGGCGTTTATGGTGCCTATAAGCAATTCAGTTTAGCTCCGGATATGGCACAAGCAAACTCGATATCTAGGATCATGACATATGAGACTGAAGGGGACTCACTCTAAATCCTACTACGTAATATGCTTATTTTTGATCGAGTGGGTTTTTCATGTCTGCTGGATATATAATTCCTAGTGGTATAATTTTTTCTGCATCACGAATTACGTTCTCGCCAGCATACTCTTTGTCATCGGTCCAATTGCATTTTACACCTTCTCGCATAAATTTTATATCAGCGCCACCTGACAACCAGTCCTGACCGCTTTTTTTCCAAATCTCATCTTTTTTAATTTCGTGAATACCTTCGTGAGGTATCACTAAGGTTATAATAACTACCTGACCGTAGCTATGACTTTTTTCGTACGCATCTTTATTGTTTTTATTCATCGATATAGTAAAATAGACGCCTGCACCCATAGAACAGCCTGATTCACTTGCCTTAAAGCCATTTTCAAAAATTGCTTTTACATTATTTTGATCTGTGCTATGAAAGGCGCCGTATAGAAAATGCTTATACTTGCACTTTCGCATATGCTTGCACTTTAATTCATATTTACAGGCCTTTTGTTTACCATCATGATAACTTTGATGATTATAATTAGAAATCACCCCTTTAGATGGGTAAAAACAGGCCTTATAATCATCGGGCTGTTCAATATTTGCATCTTTAATTGCTCTATCAAAAGCTTTTCGTAGAAAAATTTCATCACCTAAGTCACCAGTATAGGATGCTGTTATTTCTGAAATCCCTAGTTTAGGAATGGAAGCAATTAACGAAGGCAGATCATAAGAGATGATATCCGATGCATAGCTAGTTTTAATCGTTAGAAAAATAAAACCTAAAATTAACATACGTACATGAGTTAACTTTTTTACCATATTCTTTCCATTAAATAAATTATTACGTATTTTATAAGCATGGAACGTTGCAAATTAATAATTCGGTGTCAAGGCATTCAGTAATGCCAATAACATGCTCTTTAGCGTTGGCCGGTGTAAGAAAGCGATCTGTACTTTTTCACCGGGTGCAGGTCGGTGATGGGCGCACCATTAAGCGACTCTGGCGAATTCGCATGAAATACCTCTTCAACTGAGCGGTATTCACGGCTATTCTCATAGGCAAAAACACCGGTCTTACTTAAACGAGCGTTGACGCGCAGGAAAACCATGCGCAGTGCGCTTAATGTCTTATATGAGCCGTTATAATCAAACCTTAGTACTTCCATTCGGCCTAGTATAAAGCACCTAGGAGGTATAAAAGCCTTTTTTTTCTTCTTGGCCCAGTATCAATTCCCCAAATCCTACCCGTTTTTCGGCCTAAACGGGGACCGCAAAGCTTTCCAGGCTATTAGATCCGCTTCCACACCCCGCTCTGGACCGATAAAAGTCGCCAAAGGCATGATTTGAGGCAAACCCCAGCCTAAGCCCACCTGTATTTCGATCTTCAAGAGAAGTAACAAAGGTCGTGGCTAGCAACAATTTGACACACACCTGCAGAGTACAATTACCTGGATAGTTGGGCTAATTTTGTTTCCCTAGCTGCCCATTAAAGCCTTTTGCGGCCCGCACCATCAAATAACAGCCGGCAAACGTATTAACGAATCTAAAGACAATACATGCTATTGATATTCGCCGGCGGGGGCCAATGCCAGTTTTAAGAGTTTCGTCGTGTCCTCATCGTAACCCCCCAAGGCACCATGCTGACTTTTAGGGAAAATCATGTACTTTCCAGGACTAGAGTAGGGATTCTTCCATTTTTTCTGGGTGCGTTCAAAATAGGCCTTTTGCATGGCGGTTTTAAAGAACTTATATTTATCAAAGACAGCTTCGGCGCTGGGATTTTCTGCAGAAGTCTTTAACTTGAGATTTGCTTCTTCAATGGCAGGTTTAATTACTCTTTCAGCATGAATTTTAAGGGTATTTAATACAGAATCGTTAAAGAGCATTATGAAGCTATTTTCTTCTTCGGCTGAATCTGCTGTGCCAAATGCATAGCCAAGCTTATCGAGTTCATTAAGTGTCTTTCGATCAAATAGTTGTCGACGGTTTACCCCGACGATATCACTGTCAATGTTTATCGAACACAGCAATCGATCGTGGTGCAAAACGTGATCGCCGATGGCGACCTTGGCCAGATCGACTCGAAAATAGACAGGGACGCTTGCTAAAAACAAATGGGGATAGTTTTTCACAACATCAAGTTCGCGAATATTTCTGAATCGAATTTTGTCTATAGCAATATTATTTTCCTTGAGAATATTGATGGTTTTTTCAATAGCAGCATGACAGACCATCATGCCATCGAACCAGAAGTTAATATTGGCTAGAGGTTGTTTTGTGTGCCAATCTAGGATGGGATTAAGCACATTGCTCCTTAGTATCGCATCATTGTTGCCCATGATGTGACCCGGCTCTTCGAGCTTCTCTTTGTGGATCCATAGAAAATTAAGAGAATATTCTGAATATAGTATTTCGCGGTCGGCATCTTTATAAAGTATAGGGTTTCCCTGTTCATAGGCAAAATCTAAAAGTTGGTCACTTTCCGATTTTGTAAGTACATTGGTAGCAAGCTTTTGAAATTCATAATAAGTTAGCGGTTTTATAGCAGGACTATTGGGAAGTTTATTAAACTGTATTTGGTATCTGAGGCAATCCATTAGCGTGGTGCCAGGGGTAGGGCAGTCAGCCCAAGCAAATCCTGATATTATTAATAGCAAGAAAATTGATAATTTATTCATACATTAACCATAATAATTTTATTTATTAAATCTAAACGATCTTCGCATATTATATTAGTTTACGTGAAACCGGCTAAATTTTGTAACTCCCATCCTGCCACTACACGATTGAAGGATCAAGTACCGGTTCCCAGTAAAACTATGCTCATTTTCTGGCCAATAGCTGCTCTTGGCCCCAAAAACAGGGCTGGGTCTTGGATCTTTACTTCATGATCCTTGTTTCTAGTTCGAATTTCCTAGAAATCTTGCCCATGTAGCTTTTTTTAAGAGATTTGGTACATGAACTAAATCAAAAAAAGGCGTTTATGGTGCCTATAAGCGCCTATTAAAATTGCGTTAGGAGCTCTTTTAAAAGATACAAGATCTGCTATTAATTTTTCATGAAAATTAAAAATATATTAAATTTATTATTTATAATAGTAATTAGTGACAATGTTTTTCCTGCTAACCACGATTTATGGGAGCATGACTCATGGAACCATAAAATTGTAATCCATGTTGGATTGTTTAGTGGCCATGCGATGACCTATAACATGCTTTCTTGGATAGCTGACAACAACAAGCATGCACTTATTAGTGAATTCACCTTAATAAATGACCTGAAAAATGAAGATGATAAAACAATATATGTAAATTATTCTGGTTACGATGTATTTGCGATTAATAATAGCAATTATTTTTTAATCACTAAAAATATAAATGACAATAAATATGAAATGTTACAAAATATTGGTTATCGTCCTTCTCATTTAAAATATGTATCTTCATTGCCTGAACTAATTAAAAATATTGTGATTAAATCGACTAATTTATTGAAATCTGAAGAGAACGAAGCGCTACTTTCCAAAGAAGAAGTGTTTGCCATACGTTGCATAGAGGAAGTGTTTGCCATATTTGAAAGCGCCCCTATTACGCGTAGCTTCACCTTTAGGGGGCACTCCAGTCGGGAGAGTCATACAATTACCGGTTTTTCAATGGACACTTTTAAAAAGTGTATGCGGCAAATACATGGCCTTAATCCTGCATTTATCCTGATTGGAACTTGTTATATTGGAGGAGAAAACGCCTACATTTTTTCCAATATAGAAACGTATGGTAAAAAAGGTTTTCCTAATTATCCAATTTTTCTAATTGGCCTTGGTGATAATAGGATTAATGACCGATCCGATTACGGTGATATTGTCGAGGCGATTTACAGGTGTGCTGGTTTTAGTGATATATTTGGTAGTTCGACCTGTTCGCAGCTAAGTAAATATTTAGATAATAAATTACGACTTCCTCTTTCTTGTAAAGTTATGCTGCCAAATTTTTATGATGATGGACCGCAATTTATTCATCGTGAAAACATGTTTGTTTTGGAAAAGACCTCTAAAAAAAATTAAATTGCACAAAAAGAAAAGAGAATTATTGTTATTGCCCCTATTATTTATGAATTTTCTTTGACTGTACTACATCAAAGCCCTTTATTTCATTCTGCTATTGGTGGAGAATCAAGGCATGTAATAAAACAATCACATTTACCCAATACGTCAATAACATGCTTGAAAGATATAATGAAATCACAGGTAGAACTTAAGCAAAAGCGATCGACTGCATGGTTTTTTAGATGCATTAGGTTTAAAGATGGCTTCATAAAAAATTGCTGCTTACTTTTAGAAGGGGAGGATCAAGTTTCTATGGTGCGCGGAAGAAATTGGGGCAATAAAGAGTATATATATAGTAATTTGGATTTTTCTGTGTGTAAAGAAAGCACCTTAGATGTAACTGAATATCAAAACCTGATAGGCCAAATACTCACAAAAACTAACCCCAGCGAATTTGCCACTGAAAATAGTTTAGCTATAAGAGAACTGGCGTCAATTACAGAAAAAACTATTGGCTTTGATTGGCGTTAATTGTTGTTGATATGAATATTAATAACTAATTTATATTAGTTTAGAAATTATATAGTGCTTATATAAATAATCAAAGAGCATGTAAACCTCTTTGATGTGTATACATGAAAACATTTACGGCTAAAAATCTCTATCCATAAGCGTTTTACGATTATCGCTAATAGCTCGTTCTATTGCCTTATCACACTGCAAACGGATTATGTCAGATAGTCTATCTAATACGTTGGCAGAAGTATTAAGCCCTGACTTGGCACGGATATAATCTTTTAATTTTGAAGCTACTACTAAAATATCATGAGGGATTTGTTCTTTTATCGGCGAGTTATTTTTCACCATATGAGCTGAGTTAAGTCTATCGGTTGATGCATCATGTACTTTTGGTGCCGTGCATTCTTCGGCCCATGCATCTTTGTGGCGAAAAACGGGTATGTGATCATCAAAGCAATTTAATGAGCAATATGCTGTTTTTTTACAGCTTGATATGCCACATTGGTAGTATTTAGCTGATAGCATTAATGGTTTTTTGCAATTTCCACAAAGACGCCGGTTCCCAGTAAAACTATGCTCATTTTCTAGCCAATAGCTGGTCTGGGCCCCAAAAACAGGGCTGGGCCTTGGATCTTTACTTCATGATCCTAGACATACTTGAAATCGTATTATGAGTACATTATCATTAGCTGCATGATGAAACTATTGGGTGCATTTCTAGCTGGAAGCTTATTTCTTGTTGCATGTAACAAAAATGAGCACAATATCAATAAACAGAAAAATCAGACAATTCAAGGTGTTACAACCAATGCCGTGCCGTCAAAGTTAGTGGACATCACTGTAGGACCTTTTGGTAGTGGTTGTGCGCTTGATGATCAAGGACACGCTAATTGTTGGTTTCCTGATACTGCTGGATACCCTAAGAAAACTAATGCAGATTTGGTTAAATATAAGTATCTCGCTATTGGCGGGGGCAATGCAGATATTTGCGCCATCACCGATTCTCATAAAATTCTGTGTTTTAAGCCAGATGATGCATCTGTGCTTCCATCTGCCAGTCTCAATACAAGAGGAAAATTTAAAAACGTCGCCACAATCCTAGATTATTTTTGTGCTATCGATATGACCGGTGCTCTTGGCTGTCATAAACTGGATTTTACCGGTAGTGTTGCTCAGAATAGCTATGTGGCTACTGAAGAGGTTATCGAGCTTGATCTTGGATCTTTCAGAAATGGCACTGCATCAGACCCTTTTGTTTGTTGGATAGGCGTATCGAATACTCTTCGATGTGCACCATTAGATGATAATCCAGCTGGACAGGTAGTTGGTAAAGTGGAGGCCATAAAATTTGCTGCGCCTTCCTACCTAGCAAGTAAAGCCTTACTTGTAGGTTTGGCGGCAGATAAAAAGACCATCAGCTATTTTGGATTAAATAAGTATATTCCCGTACCTAAAGTTACAAAATTGGATCTGAGCGGTATCTTTGATGATTTTGCCGTTTTTCGCTTTTCATGGTGCGGCATCCTAGCATCTAGCCAAGAATTAAAATGCCAGGAAGAAAATACTTTGGATTTGCCACCTGGTTTGTCTAATGATGATTTGCAGCAACACCGATTCACCAAACTATCAATTGGTGATAGTAGATATGCTGGCCTACGCGAGGACAAAAACCTCGTTCAGTGGAGCCAGAAAGATTACCCAGTCGGTTTACCCAAGCATCTCAGCGCTGAATAGGTTTCGGTTGAGTCGGGGGGAATTGCTGAAATAATCGCACCCTCTTTTTTGGCTTTTGGCACGGCTTGAAGGCAGTAAAAATTGAGTAGGAGTGGTCTAGTGATCCCGTAAGAATAGGGCGATGAGAAACCGTTAGGCTCTGCTCAAGTTTCTTTCTAGAAATTCTTCGGTAGCTTTTTCTAATACTGTAGACCTTTTCATGCCTACTTTTTTTCTAAACGCATCAAGTTTGTCTAAAATACTCTTAGAAAAAATAACATTAAAGCGCTTTTTTTCTTCATAAGCTTGAAGCAGTGTTGTGTCTAAAGGAATAGGTACTAACGTTCCTTTTTTGTTTTTCAGTTCTTCGTATGATGATGGCTCAGCTTTAAATTGATGCTCTGCATAAGCCATCCAGGCAGCTAAAGCATCGACCGCATTATCATAGGCTTCTTCATAGTCTTTACCGAAGGTTACGCAACCTTCAAGGTCAGGAAATTCAACTTCAGTAGCATCTTTAGTTTTTTTAAAAACTGCAAAATATTTTTTCATATTTACCTCACTTGAGCCCAGCACTTTTTAGTATGGAGCGTGCAGTTCCTAGCGGTATGTCACCCTTGTGTCTTGGAACCGGAATAGGCGGACTGCCAGCTTTGACCCAGATGTCATGGTTGCCTCCCGATTTTTTTATAAAACCGGCTTGTTTGAGCAACTTTTCGATCTCTCTTTTGGTTGTAATAATTACACACTAGTATGTAATAAAAATAATTGCAATATCTTGATGGCACCCCCACTTTTTGAGCCTCAATCGCCCCCCGCGTGTTGTAAAATGCCCGCATGATAATACGCACCATCGAAGCCCTATTTACGCTCAAAACCAACACGGTCGATTTTCGTAAAGCCACTTCGCAAGTAGACCGCTTTGCCAAAAATGCCAATAATATATTAGGCGCTATCGCCGGCCACTTTGTCTTTCGATCGATCACCGGCTTTGTCACTGAAAGCGCCAAAGCTATGTCTGAGGTAGGTAAAAGTGCTGGCTTATTAGGCTTAGCTACCAGTGCTCTGCAAGAGATGCGCTATGCGGCCGAAAAATCAGGTGTGTCGATCGATACCTTGGATGATTCTCTCAAAGAGCTGCAGATTCGCGCTGTCGATTCTTTGTCGGGCTCAGGTGAAGCTTTTGACGCTTTTAACAAGCTCAAAGTCAATCCCAAAGACGCGCTCGGTCGCATACGTGAGCCCTTAGAGCTGCTCGATGAAGTAGCCGACAAACTCAAGCAACTGCCAACCCAAAGCGAGCGCATCTGGGTAGTCGATTCGATGTTTGGCGATCAGGGCGCGATGATGCTTAAGATGCTGAAAGGCGGCTCACAAGGTATGCGCTAGATGCGGATTGAGGCTCGATCGCTCGGGCATGTGCTGAGCTCGGAGGCTATAACCAAGGCTGATAAATACAGCGAAGCTCTGAAGCGCATGAAAGCGGCTACTGGTGGCGTGTTTAATACATCGATCCAGGTTGCTCTGCCAGGCTTAACGCAGGCGATGGAGGCTGTAGCTCAGTTGTCGGCGGATATGCAGAAGTCTGGCGCTACGCTTAAGATCTTGCGTGTAGCCCTGGCAGGTTTGGGTGTAGCTGTGGGGGCCTTGGCAGTTAAAGCCGTTTTGGCTTTGAGTGCGCTTAACCCGGTGACAGCGGCGATTGGGCTTGGTTTGGTGGGTTTGGCTTTTATCGTGGAAGATTTATGGTCCGCTTTTAATGGCGGTGATTCGGTGTTTAAATCGGTGCAGCAAAAGGCTCGGGCTTTTTTTGAACCGATGGAAGTTTGGTTAATGGATTTACCTAGGAAATTGTTGGCAATGCTCGCTGAATTGTCGCAAAAAGTACCAGGGCTGATCGCTAATATGTTGCCCGATTTTCTTAAAGACGGTTTGTCAGCGAGCATTAAAAGCGCCAGCCAGATCTATCACCATATGGCTCCCATACCGTTAAATTCGAGCATGGCGCCGACTCAGTCAAACATCTCCAACCATCATCGTTTTGCCAATAACATTAACGTAGCCGGCAACGTCAAATCAGGCGCTGACCCTCAAACAATCGGTGGGGAAGTTTCTAAAGCCGTGCGCAAAGAACTCGAGCGCGAGCGTTTCAATGCTTTTATGGGAGTAAGTCAGTATGCCAATTAGATATCTGTTAGTTATTTTACTATTGTCAGGTTGTGCCACCTTATCAAAGCTAAAATCTCCCTTCAAAATTAAAGCGGTGCTAGAGGGCGAAATCAAGGGACATCAAGTTGGGGGTTTGGTAGCAACGGAACAGAAAACCGGCATAAGGAATGCCTTTTTAGAAAAAGTAAGTTTCGCAAATATTGTAAGTTTTGCAACAAGAAGCGATACCACGTATTTGCTGGCTCAAATGAATTGCAAAAATCAACTGCAAAAGTCGAATATTATGCAATATGATTTGCAAATACATTAAAGTAAATCAGTCGCTCGGTAGCCGCGATATTCAAGTATATGGCGTTAGAACGCCCTATTCTACACCATTAATATTCCTTATGCCGGTTTTCTGTTCCGTTGCTACCAAACCCCCAAAATGAGCACAGTTTTACCGGGGACCGGGCTGGAACCCTAGATACTCTGAAAACTCGATTATTCAGGGGCGACTAATTAACCACTTTTTGACGTATTTAACTCCGAAAATTGCTCAAAGGCTTTCATGGCTTCGGCGGCAGTCATGAGCGAAGGGCCGCCCCCCATGTAAATAGCAACACCCAGCATTTCTGCAACCTCCTGACGTGTCGCACCAAGCTTGACCAAAGCCTCGGCATGAAATCCCAAACACCCATCGCAGCGCGTGGCTACAGCCAACGCCAAAGCAAACATCTCCTTCATCTTTTTATCAAATATTCCATCTTTGAATGCGGCTTGCGACAGACCAAATGATGCCGTCATCACCTCTGGGATATGCGGTTTGATTTCTTTGATATATTTCAGCAGGTCTTTGGTTATTTCGGGATATCGTTTTTCCATACTATTGCCTCGCAATGTATTTTTCTATTGCATAATTTAGCAATAGCTAATATAATAGTCAATATGAAAGAGAAAAACATGCAATCCAGCGTTGAAGTTATGCAACGCAGCGCTGCCAAGGCGGAAGCCATGCTCAAGCTGCTCGCTAATGCTAAACGATTGATGATTCTTTGCCATCTGGTCAAAGGTGAAAAATCGGTTGGTCAACTCTCTGATTTGGTTGGATTATCACAATCCGCCCTCTCTCAGCATCTAGCAAAAATGCGCGATTTAAAGATGGTGGAGTGTGATAAGCAAGGGCAAATGGTGTATTACCGTATCAGCAACCCTCAGGCAGAAGCTATTTTGTCAACACTTTACTTGATTTACTGCAAGTAATGGCAAAAAAATTTAACCAATACATTAGTAACAGCTAAAACAAGAGGAGAAGATTATGCCAATAAGAAATGTAGATCCTGCAACACTGAAACGCTGGATGGATACGGATCAAGCCGTAGTAGTGGATGTACGCGAACCAGCCGAACATGCTGCCGAAAGCATCTCAGGCACAACCCTTCTACCGCTTGGTCGCGTTACTAAAAATGCGTTGCCAAAGACAGCTGGCAAGAAACTGGTCATTCATTGCCGTTCAGGACAACGCAGTATCAATGCCTGTGAGAAATTGCTTGAAGAAGACCCTAATTTCGAAGTCTATAACCTTGAAGGTGGGATTTCGGCGTGGGGTGGAATGGGACACGATGTTGCATCCTCGGGCAAGTCCTTTCTTCCCCTAGATCGTCAGGTTCAGTTGACCATTGGCTTTGGCGTGTTGTCAGGAAGCCTTCTGGCGTATTTCGTAAACCCTCTATTTTTCTTGCTTACTGGGGTTTTCGGCACAGGTCTCATGTTTGCTGGTCTTAGTGGCTTTTGCGGTCTTGCGATGGTGATTGCAAAAATGCCCTGGAATCAGAGCACCAGAGGAGCAACTTCGTGCTGTGTGAAATAGCATGATAATTCTGGGCTACATATTGGCTATCATGATGGGCTTATTACTCGGCTTGATCGGCGCGGGCGGCTCCATCCTTACCGTGCCAATATTGGTGTATTTGCTGGGTGTGAAACCGGTAGTAGCAACATGCTACTCATTGCTGGTGGTAGGAAGTGTGGCACTTACTGGTTCAGTTCGCTACTGGCGAAATGGCCTTGTGAATATACGCATTGCCCGCTATGCTCACTGTTTTGGCCACACGCACCTTAATCGTTCCTGCAATTCCTAATCCCGTCATCAGCATTCCTAAAGATATCTTCATCATGTTATTCTTTGCAGCTTTGATGATTACGGCGGCAATTTTTATGCTTCAACCAGTGAAATCAACATCTAACCGTTCACCTATGCTAAATGTTGGCCGCATTATTAAACTCATTGCTGGCAGTTCAAGCGTTGGTTTGCTCAGCGGCATGGTGGGTGCAGGAGGCGGCTTCCTGATTATACCTACGCTCATCGCATTGTTTGGTTTGCCAGTAAAAATAGCTATTGGCACATCGCTGGCCGTCATCGCAAGCTTATAGCTTATAGGCACCATAAACGCCTTTTTTTGATTTAGTTCATGCACCAAATCTCTTAAAAAAAAGCTACATGGGCAAGATTTCCAGGAAATTGGACCTAGAAACAAGGATCATGAAGTAAAGATCCAAGGCCCGGCCCTGTTTTTGGGGCCCAGAGCAGCTATTGGCCAGAAAATGAGCATAGTTTTACTGGAAACCGGGGATAGGCCACATGAAGCCTTGGATTTACAAACCCCACAGTAGTACTTAGAATATAAAGGTTTTAAAGTAAGCCCCTTTCAATCTCATATGTCATGATCCTAGACAAAGTATGGACAGATGTTGTTTATCCATTTACAAAATTGAAAACATCTCGAGAGGCGATCAGATCATGCGAGGACAAGTCTTTTTATTGGTCACTCTCTCCTTTGTCGGATCATGTGTTAATGATTGCGGGAAGAAAACTACTATGTCGCAAGAAATTATCGGTAAAAAATTGCCCAATATTGTGCTGGCCAGCAGTGGCGGGGGCGAAGTTCGCATTCCAGAAGACTTACTTAGATTCTACACGGTGCTCTTTTTCTATCCGAAGGATGATACTCCGGGATGCACCAAGGAAGCGTGCACGTTTCGCGATAATCTTTTGCAATTCAAGAGCGTCAATGCGAAGATATTTGGTGTGAGCAGCGACGGCATAGAATCACATCATAAATTTATTGCGAAGCATGGATTGAATTTCCCGCTCCTTGCCGACGAAGGAAAACAGCTCGCATCAGCCCTTGACGTGTCATCAACTATGGGAATGTTTTCCCGGGATACGTTTTTGATAGATCCAAAAGGACATATCGCAATGGTGTGGAGAAAGGTTGACGCCACGAATACGGTTTTTGATACGCTTAAGAAACTGAGCGAGCTCAATAGCCAAGAGATGCCGGCGCCGAGTCATTAGATGCCCACGCGTCTTTAGACCTGGAGGCTGCTTTTTACATATTGGCATCCTGCATTCTTTTCAATTGTCTTTACCGTTATCATCTTGCAAAAATGCATCTTTAGCATCGTTAGACTGCCAGGAATGTCCTTTAAAGTGAGGGTTTGCACCGAGCTCTAAGAGAAGTGGTAGTGGCCTAAATTAGTTGAAATGATTTTTTTTCGTCGATTGTTTAACTTATGTTTTCATCTAACAGAGTTAAAAATTATGGCAGTATTTATTCCGG
>Ga0209480_10001736_pt1 | contig 15604 bp, 11 predicted proteins | sample JI61114C2DNA_FD_187501 | JGI IMG/M metagenome (GOLD analysis project Ga0209480, IMG submission 187501) | Wastewater effluent complex algal communities from Wisconsin, to seasonally profile nutrient transformation and Carbon sequestration -... | ecosystem: Engineered > WWTP > Effluent > Algae...
AAAAATAAATTGTTCTTACATGTTTTTGAATGGCCTACAGATGGGAAATTGAAAATTCCTATGAACAATGCCATTGCCAAAGCGCAATTGTTAACAGACAAAAAAGCAAAGATTGGCATTAGTAGAGATGGATTATACGCTGTTTTGCAATTGCCCAAAACAGCACCCGATACTATTGCAACAGTCATTGCTTTAGACATCAATGGACCTGTTCAATTGTCCATTACTGAACCCATACCTTCCACTGGAAAAACGGCCACTGCATCTTCTCAAGACTCTGATAAATTTAGTCCAGCAAATGTGTTGGATGGTGAAGGTAAAACCGTTTGGAAAGCGGCTGCTGATCAAAAGACCGCTTGGTTGCAAATTGATTTGGGTAAGTCTTATAGCATTGGCGCTATGGCCGTAGCTGAAGCAGGTGGCAATATTCAACAATACAAATTGGAATACCAATCTGGTACTGAATGGAAGACCTTGGTAGAAGGAAAGGGTTTGGGCTCATCCGCATTTAAAACATTTGATCCCGTAAAAGCACAGGTATTTAGACTATCCATATTACAAGCAAAAGCAGCTCCACAGATCAAGGACTTACAATTGCTTTTTGAAGAATAGACAATCAATAATTATCAAATAGGATAGCTTTAAATCATGAAAATATTTAAAACAACGCAAGGGGTGATCATGACCCATGAAACAGATCTTTATCTGATAGAGGAATTGGATTGGGACTATCTGATTAATAGAGATGCGCTCTATGATTTTTTACTGGGATTAATAGGCTCTCCACATGCAAAAGCTGTTGACCTAAATCCAACAGATGGTCTACCGCCTATTCAGTCTCAAGAAATTTGGGCTGCGGGTGTTACCTATTTGCGTAGTAGAGAAGCCAGAATGGATGAAGCCAAAGACAGTGGCGCGGCAGATTTTTATGCCAAAGTTTATGAAGCCGAAAGACCAGAAATCTTTTTTAAGTCAACAGCAGCAAGGGCTGTGGGTGATGGAGGTCAAGTGCGAATCCGCAGAGATGCCAAATGGAATGTGCCAGAACCAGAGCTAACCTTATATGCCAATAGCAATGGAAAGATTGTTGCCTATACCATTGGAAATGATATGAGTTCAAGAGATATTGAAGGAGAGAATCCATTGTATTTGCCTCAAGCAAAATGTTATGACCATTCCGCGGCCATTGGTCCTTGTTTGTATGTGCCTGCAACACCTATTGATGCCAATACGGCCATTAGCATGCGCATCAGTAGAAAGGGTCAGGAAGTATTTGCTGGACAAATCAATATCAATCAGATGAAAAGAAGCCATACTGAATTGATAAGCTATTTGTTTAGAGAAATGAGTTTTCCGCATGGGGTATTTCTGATGACAGGAACCTGTTTGGTACCACCCAATGAATTTACCCTAGCAGAACATGATCTTGTTTCCATTAGCATTGAAGGAATTGGAACACTTACAAACACCGTTGGGATTAAACCATAAACAAATTTTTGATGAATAAATTAATACGATGAACAAAAAATTACTAGTTTCTATTTTTAGCCTAACAAGTTTATGGTTCTCTGTTGCTGCTCAAAAGCGCATTGTGCTAGACAATTATTACAACAATGAAACCAATGCTAAAACGGGTTTGCCCTTTCACTATCTCTGGACTGATACGGCCATGAGTGGGTTCTCGCAGTTTGGTGATCTGTTTAAAGCCAAGGGGGGCGTGCTTTCTACGCTTAGCACCAAGCCAGACAAGCAGTCTTTGAAGAATGCCGATATTTTTATCATGGTAGATCCTGATACCAAGGATGAATCTGCTAGTCCTAAATATATGGATGCAACTACGGCTGCCAGTATTGCTGCCTGGGTAAAACAAGGTGGTGTATTCTTGTTAATGGCCAACAACTATAAGAATGCAGAACTAGATAGCATTGGACTACTCACAAAATATTTTGGCATGCAGTTCACACACGAGACCCTGCATCCTGAATTGTCTGAAAAGGGGAAGCCAAGAAATTTTAATAGTTGTGCATCTATTAATTTACCCAACCATGCTTTGTTTACTGGCGTATCAAAAGTATTCTTAAAAGAAGTAGCACCTATTACGCTAGAAGGTCCTGCCAAAGCCATTCTTACAGAAAATGGTCAGACCCTGATTGCAGAAGCCAAATATGGAAAAGGTTATGTATTGGTCATTGGAGATCCTTGGTTATACAATGAATACATTGAACATTTTTACTTACCTGCTGATTTTGAAAATGGCAAAGCCGCTAGGAATTTGGTGAACCTGTTAATGAGTAAATAATAATGATAAAAGCGTTTCAAGATCATTCATCTGTGCAAGATTGATGAACTGTGTAAATAAAAAAGGGCTGACTCATATTTTGAGCCAGCCTCTTTTTTGGGATATTGGATCTTATTTGATCCTTTTGGATTCTGATTCTAAACCTGTTTGTCTTTGTCTAGCAGCTTTTACTTGGTTGCTTCCAAAGCGATAGGTGAAATTCAAACGAAGGGTTTGACTTTCCCAATATCCACCGCCATTGATATATAGCCCACCAAAATTGCTGGTAGCTTTCCAAGGACTGGTATGGAAGATATCTGTGAAACTTAGTTTTACGGTTGCTTTCTTATCCATAAATTGTTTTTGTACACCTAGGTCAACACCACCTTGGGGTTTGGTCATCCAGGTAGCACCCCAAACACTGGGTCCACTAAACCAGCCACTCAACTCGGCCGTATAGTTTTTACCCAAAGTGAAACTGTTTTGCATATAGGCGCCATAGGTAGGTATCTCAGTATGCACTTTGCTGGCTCCAATTTCACCATCAAATACCTGGTAGTTATAATAGATATTGGCATAGCCATTCCACCATTTAGCTAGGTTTAAAGGAGAACCCACACTCAAACTATAGATCTGTTGAACGGCCAGATTTTTCTGTTGTACAAATGTGGCGTTACCAATGGTATCCGTGGTTTGTGTAGCAAAGTCTTTGACATAGCTATAACCAAGGGTAGTAGTAATCTTAGACAAGAAAGTATGTGCCAATTCTATATTGTCTGTGTATTGTGGACGCAGAAAAGCATTTCCTTTTTCATAGGTTAACTCGTCTAACTTATTTTCAAAAGGATTCAGGTCTTGATAAGAAGGTCTATCAATTCTTCTGCTATACGTTAAGTTCAAGGTATGCTTGGGATTAATGGTATAAGTAATAGCGGCGCTAGGGAAGAAGTCTAGGTAATTCTTTTTTACTTCATTGTCTGCCTGCACTTGACCATCAGCCCTGGTGAGTACCCCCTTGCTATTGGTTTGTTCCAAACGCAATCCACCTTGGAAACTCCATTTAGGATTGAACTGGCGTTGGTAGTTTACATAAGCCGCATTCACGTTCTCATTATAACTAAAGCTATTGCTACGCGATAGTATTTTAGTAACAGTGCCATTCACGTCTGTATAAAAGTCAAAACTGTTCTTGGTTTTTACCAAACTGAATTTGGCACCATAACCCAATTTACCCTTCCATTTAGGCAATTCAACATCAACCTTAGAAGTTAGGATATCAATATCCGTTGGGGTATAGTTTCTATTAGTTATTTGATACAATAAGTTGCCATTTTTGTCATAATAGTTATTAGGTTGGTATGAATTGCCTCTGCCACGGAACTGACCGTAATCTGCGTCAAAATTGATTTCCTTACCAGTAGTGTCTGCAAATCTATAATTGATATTCCCATTGACATTGGTTCTATTCATGGGTACTGTATTCTTGGCTACCAGCTTTTTGATAAACTGACCAGTAGGTTTATAGTAGACATCAGTTTCTCCAGAGCTAGTCCATTCACCATCACTAGTATTGGCTGTAACCAAAACCCCAAAAGTGCTTTTTGGATTCACAAACAAATCTGCACCAGCCTTGATATTGAAGTTCTGATTGTTGTTGACATTGACACTGTGTTGGTCATAAATGGTATCTCGCTGTTCCCTGTAGAGGTCTAATCCATTTTCATAAGCACCCAAATTTCCGCTGATATTGCTAAAGAGATTGATTTTCTTATCACGATAGTTCAGGTTCAGACCTGCATTGCCCTTGGGGGTAATCCCCTGAACAAAACCTGCATTGACGCTACCATTGGTGCCATATTTTTTATTCTTCTTTAATCGAATATTGACAATGCCAGCATTACCACTTGCGTCATATTTGGCGCTTGGATTGCTGATCATTTCAATGGCTTCAATGTCTGCGCTATTAATGCTCTTTAAGTAGGCTGCAAGGTCTTGACCGTTTAACTGACTCATTTTGCCGTCAATGTAGATTTTAACGCCAGACTTGCCCTTCATCTTAATGTTCTCATTGTTATCAACCTGAACACCAGGACTTTTTTGCAAAAGTTCTAACGCATTACTTCCTGTGGCATTAATGCTATTCTCAATATTGAAAATGGTTTTGTCTGCTTTGATTTCTATCATGGGTTTTTTAGAAACCACGGTTACATCAGCTAATTTATTAGCAGCAAGATTTAATACAATAGTTGGTAGTTGAATGTCTTTTCCATCTTCTAATTTGAAAGCATTACTAAACTTTTTTTCAGTATTGAGTCCTTGGTAAGAAAGAATGTAATTGCCTGATACGGAGCTGCTTAACTCATAGCGGCCGTCATTTTCAGTAATCGCAGTCTTGACCAAACTGCTGTCTTTTTGTTTTAATAATGCAACAGTTGCTCCGCTGAAAGCCTTGCTGCCATTGTCTTGTACGATACCACTGACCGTTGTCTTTGTTTGTGCAATACTGCTTGCTGTTATCATCAGTGCAGTTGCCATGCTCACAATTTCCTTAATCATCTTAGTTAGTTTTGTATGGTTAGTACGAAGATGACAACGAAAAGTTACAAAACTTGTAAGCTTTAGTGAGGAGCAGCCAAAGAAGAGGATAAGTGGTGTTAATGAAAGTTAATCTGAGGAAAAAGTAAAAATTCAAAAGTCAAAAAAAAAGAACTGAGTAGGAGTAAAAAAATATAAGTTGAAAATAAAAGGGAAGAAAAATAAATAAAAAAGCCCCGATTTTTTGATCGGGGCTTTCATAATATTTATAGAAATAATTACAAAGTCTTCAACACTTCGTTCATGTTTCTAACAGCGTCTGCACTATGATTAAATGCTGCTTGCTCTGTTTCATTCAATTTGAAATCTAAGATTTTCTCCCAGCCATTTTTACCAATGACAACAGGAACACCCAAGCAAATATCGCTTTGGCCATATTCACCTTCTAGGCTTACGCAGCATGTGAAGAGTTTTTTCTCGTCACGCAAAATGCTTTTTACCAATGCAGCTCCGGCAGCACCTGGTGCATACCAAGCTGATGTGCCAATTAATTTGGTTAAAGTAGCACCACCTACCATTGTATCGGCTACAATTTTATCCTGTTGTTCCTTAGTCAAGAAATTGGTAACAGGAGCACTGTTCCAAGTAGCGTGACGGATTAAAGGAATCATGGTAGTATCACCGTGTCCACCCACTACAACAGCATTCAAATCAGCTGGGCTGCAGTCTAAGTGTTGGCTCAATTGATATTTGAAACGAGCACTATCCAAAGTACCACCCATACCAATGATGCGGTGTTTTGGAAGTCCGGTTGATTTCAATGCCAAATAAGTCATGGTATCCATTGGATTACTAATCACAATGATGATGGCATTGGGTGAATATTTTAAAATGTTTTCTGCTACTCCTTTTACAATACCAGCATTGGTACCAATCAAGTCTTCACGAGTCATACCTGGCTTACGAGGAATACCTGAAGTAATTACTACCACGTCTGAGTTGGCAGTTTTGGAATAGTCGTTGGTGCTACCACTGATCTTGGTGTCAAAACCAAGCAGGGCTGCTGTCTGCATCATGTCTTGTGCCTTGCCTTCTGCCAAGCCTTCTTTGATGTCTAAAATCACCAATTCTTGTGCCAGTGCGGCACGTGCGATGTTGTCGGCACAGGTTGCTCCTACGGCACCAGCACCTACTACTGTAACTTTCATATGCGTTAACTATTTAAAAATGATTAATTCTACGCGTAAAGTTACTGAATAGCTTGAGTTCTGCCCTATATAATTGTGTTATTTCTATTTGAGTAGGGGCAATAATTGTGGCATTTCTGCACCACCGTCAAAGGCTTTGACAAACAAGCCCTTTTTATCATAAACGGCTACAAAAGGCGTGAACTTAACCCTGTAAAAAGCTGGCACCATATACTTGGGATCCCTTCCTGCATACATGTTTGGGTATTTATACAAATCCAAAACATAGAAGAATTCCTTGATTAATTCCATCTCTTTATAACTGATCCAGACAAAGTTCACGTTTTTCAATTTGTCTATATTCTTGACAATTTCTCTAGCCTCGTGTTTGCAGTGTGCGCAATCCGGGCTAAAATAGATAATCACTGTTGGAACATTCTTGGGAAGTTGGTCTCTAGTCAGCCAGCTTTCGTCAAATTTCTGGATTCTAAAAGCCGGTATATGGTTGTCCTTCTTATAAGGAGGCAGGGTATCTGGTTGAACCTGAGCTTCTAGGCTCACAAAAGCAATTACAAAAAACAAAAAAAAGGTCAGTTTCTTGAACATGGTACAAGTATTAAATATTGCTATTGTTTTTACCGGCTTCTAACATGCGCATTTGTTTGGCGTCTTGCAAGAATTCAGAAGCAAAAATAAAATCATTGAGCAATTTGTCTTTGCTAAAAATGATGTCTTTATTAGAACCCTCCCATTGTTTTTGACCATTGTATAAATACACAATATGGTCTCCAATTTCCATCACAGAATTCATGTCATGGGTAATGACAATGGTGGTAATTTGAAATTCGTCAGTAATTTCTTTGATCAGTTTGTCAATGACCATGGAGGTTTGTGGATCAAGACCTGAATTGGGCTCGTCGCAGAATAAGTATTTGGGATTCAGCACAATGGCCCTTGCAATACCCACCCTTTTTTTCATACCACCACTGATTTCAGAAGGGTAGCGTTTGTGTGCGTCTTTAAGGTTAACCCTATCCAAAACTTCATTAACGCGTTTCCTTTTTTCGGCCACCGTCCACCTGGTAAACATGTCTAGTGGAAACAATACATTTTGTTCTACGGTCATAGAATCAAACAAGGCCGTGCCTTGAAAAAGCATGCCAATTTGTTGCCGTAATTGTTTGCGGGTATCATTATCCATGGCAAACATATCGTCTCCATTGTACAAAATCTGGCCCTTGTCTGGTTTAAACAGACCCACCATACACTTGGTTAGCACGGTCTTGCCGCTACCACTGGTGCCAATGATCAGGTTGCACTTACCGGGCTCCATTATGGCGCTAACATCATTTAGGATGACCCTTTCACCAAATTGTTTGACTATGTTGCGGATTTCAATCATCTAGCTGCAAACTACAATTTTGTTCTATAAGACAGGAATCTGGTTTCTTAATAAATCTGCAAATTCGTCTCTTTTGCGAATCAGGTGGGCTTCTCCGCCAAGAACCAACACTTCTGCAGGTTTGTACCTGGCATTATAATTACTGGACATTTCAAATCCATAAGCCCCTGCATTATAAATAGCTAGCACATCGCCCTCGCGCACTTCATGCAGTTTTCTATTGCTGCCAAATGTATCAGTTTCACAGATATTACCGGTTACGGTATAAGCATGCAAAGGCCCTGCTGGGTTGCTGATATTTTCTATACGGTGATAGGCATCATACATCATGGGTCTAATCAGGTGATTGAGTCCCGTATCTATTCCAGCAAAAACGGTATTGCCAGATTGTTTGAGCACATTCACGGTAGATAATAGATACCCGCATTCACTCACCAAATACTTGCCTGGTTCAAACCAGCACTGGAATTTTTTACCGTATTGGGCTTCTAAATTCTTCTGAAAGCGAGCTATCTCAGCACCTAGTTCATCAATATGGGTGATGTGGTCACTTTCTTTATAAGCCACTTTAAATCCACCTCCCATGTCTAAGAATGCTAGTTCCGGAAAATGTGGCACTAGGGCAGAAAATACATCGGCCACCTGCATAAACACGGATACTTCTTTGATCTCGGAACCGGTGTGAATATGTAGGCCTCGAATGTATAAGTTGTATTTTTTTACCAGGTCTAGAATTTGATCTAGTTGGTCAATGGGAATTCCAAATTTGCTATTGTCATGACCTGTTGAGATTTTCAAATTACCACCCGCCATAATATTGGGGCGCAAACGAATACCTACCGGATAGTCATGACCATAAGCAGCACCAAATTTCTCCAGATTAGACAGGCTGTCTATGTTTACATTAATACCCAATGATACTGCTTCTTGAATCTCAGAAAAATGAATGCCATTGCTCGTATAGAGTACGCGTTCTGGAGCCACACCTACGTGTAGGGCTAGTTTGGCTTCATTGATAGAACTACAATCAATATCACATCCTGTAGCTGCTACATGCTTGAGTATATTAATATTGGTCAGGGATTTACAGGCATAAAAGAATCGGGTATCCGAATCCTGAAAAGCCGTTTTTAATTGCCTGTATTGTTGGCTGATTTTGTCTGCGTCATAGACATATACGGGCGTACCATGGGTATTGGCAATGGCTGCCAATGTTTCAAAAGACAATGCTTGCATTTGCCAAAGATAATTTAATGGAAATAAACGGAGAGATTATTCAGGCTGATCCTTTTGTTCTTCATCGGAAGCAGCACTTTCATCTGTTGGATCTTGCTCATCAGGCGTCTCTTCAGAAGTAGCCTCAGAACGCTCTTCAGTAGCAGGTGTTTCTTCAGAATCAGTCTCCGTAGAAGTATTTGATGCAGCAATTTCTTCTGCACTAGTTTCTTCTGGAGCCAAGACCAATTCACCGTCTTCATTAACGGCTACTATTTCAGAAATATCGCCTTCTTCTCCTGGAAGTGTGCCAGCCAAAGTTGGCGTACCAATATTTTCAGCTACGGGTAAATCAGTAAAGTCTTCCGGTCTGGTTCCTTCTACCATTTGCTCGGCCAATACCTCGCGAATTTTTGGAAGGTCAGATGCTGAATTGATACCAAAATAATCCATGAAATTTTTAGAAGTGGCGTATACCAAGGGTTTGCCGGGAGCGTGTTCATTGCGCCCGCTGATCAAGATCAGTTCCTTTTCTAATAATTTCTGAATGCTATAATCACTATTTACACCACGAATGGCTTCAATTTCTCCTTTGGTAATGGGTTGTTTGTAAGCAATAATGGCCAAGGTTTCTAATGCCGCATTGGAAAGTCTCTTTAAGAACTTGTCTCCATTTAATTGGGCAATAGTTTTATGGTAATCTTTCTTTGTTAGGAACTGCCATCCACCGCCGCTTTCCTTTACTTCAAAGGGATAGAATTCAGAATCGTATTTTTCTTTGATACCCTGTAATGCGCTATCTACCTGATCAGCCATGATTCTTTCTTCAAGAAATCCAAAACTATTGTTGATCAGTTCTACAATATCCAAAGAAGTCAGTGGTTTGTCACTGGCAAAAATCAGTACTTCAATATGCGGTATAATGGTGCTAATTTCCAAGGCTTGCGTTTCTGTATCGTTAGTAATGGGTTTGAAAAGATAGGATATTATCCTTGCAAAGCTGCAGCACCACTCACAATCTCAGTTAACTCAGTAGTAATAGCGGCCTGACGAGCACGGTTATAACTGATCTTCAAAGATTTGAGTAATTCATTGGCGTTTTCACTGGCTTTGTCCATGGCAGTCATACGAGCACCGTGTTCGCTGGCATTGCCATCTAATACGGCTTTGTACAATTGGGTGTTCAGGATCTTTGGCATCAATTCTTCAATCAGGGTTTCTACCGCTGGTTCAAAGATAAAGTCTGTGTTTTTTGCGCCTGCTTTCTTGGCCACTTTTGGAATGGGTAAGAATGGTTCAGCCACGTATGCCTGTGTAGCGGCATTTTTAAATTCGCTGTAGATAATTTCTATGGCGTCAAATTCCTTGTTTTCAAAAGCTTTCATAGCAGCTTGTGCAGCAGCTTGAACGGTTTCAAACTTCAGGTTTAAGAAAATGTCTTTATAAGTTTCATTGGTTTTGTAGCCTGATTTGGTCAAAGCTTCAAATCCTTTTTTACCAATATTCCAAATAGCCACATTTCCTTTGTTGAATTGTGCTTGGTATTTTTCAGCAATAGTAGATTTAGCCAATTTAACAATATTGGCATTATAACCTCCGCAAAGTCCGCGGTCACTGGTTACAACAATCAACAATACTTTTTCAATAGTACGTTCTTCAGCCAATTTTAGGGTTACACCACCTTCAATGCTGCTCACAATATTGCTCAACATATCCTGCAATTTCTGAGCATAGGGGCGCATTTGGGTAATGCTATCCTGGGCTCTGCGCAACTTGGCGGCACTCACCATTTTCATGGCTTTGGTAATTTGCTGGGTGCTTTGAACACTCTTGATCCTATTACGTACTTCTTTTAATTGACCTGCCATATCTTGATTTTCTAAAAATTCTTGTTTTGGGAACCGGATTACGGGTCCTGTTTCGGGATGCAAAAGTAGCAGAAACGGCCTGAAATTCCATCCTTTCGGCCAAAAAACAGGGAATGTGGAAAATTTTGGGCGGTTTTGGCCCTGCCATCGCCCTTTAGGGCTAAAAATTGGCAGGTTTTACAGAGGAACTACCAAGCCTACACCATTTTGGGTAGTAGTGAGTTGTAGGTTTCCCAGATATTGGTTCAGCAATTTGCCATTCTGTTGGTGCTGGGCATATTGAATTAGGTCAAACACCAATAAAAAAGCTCCCTGCAAGATTAAACTACTGCCATAACCCTTGGTTTGATCATTATTCAGGTTATTCCCCCTTTCTTGCAAATACACCCCGGTTGTCATATAAGCTATGTCTAATCCGGAATTTAGGAGTAACAAGGAGCTGATTTTTTGTTGGGCTTTTACGTTATCTGCAATGGTATAATGGAGTTTTTTGGTTTGATTAAGTCTGAACAATCCATATCCAGCAATGGCCAAATTCACGGTATTAAAATAGGCATTCATGCGGTGAAAATGCTGTTTGGATCCCGTGAGGTTTCCCGCTGAAATGCTTCCCTGTACTATATTAGCCGCCGACCAAGCCAACAAAACAGAAAGATTGGTCTGGTTCAGTTGATTCCTTCTATTGGCCACGGAATCCATCACATTAAAATTGAAACTAGGTGCTAACTGATAAGTTAGGGTATCAACCTTTTTGTCCTGTGCTTGGGCACCAATGCCTATGAGGCAAGCGCCCATGATAATCAATAGATGCTTCATTGGCCTAAAATTAGCCAATCGGCCCTGACTTTGTTAGGGAAGCCCCAAATTTTACAAAACATTAGTGAAAGGGGCGGCAAGGCCTGAAAATCTTTACCTTTGTCCTCCTTTTGTAAAAAACTGCTGCCATTTTGTCTAAATGTGCTGGGTAGCATCCTTTTTGACTAGGAAAAACAACCATTAAAGAACTGATTTACACAATAGAACCATATGTTGAAATTCATATCCAAATTATTCGGTGGTAGCAAGAGCGAGAAAGATGTGCAGCAGATCATGCCCATTGTACAAAAAGTAAATACTTTTTTTCAAGAATATCAATCCTTGTCTAATGACGCTTTACGCGCCAAAACCCAGGAATTCAAACAGCGCATTAAAACCCATTTGACCGATATAGACGCAGTCATTGGCAAAAAGCAAGCAGAAGCTGAGGCATTGCCTTTAACGGATATTCATGGTAGAGATACTATTTACCAAGAGGTTGACAAATTGCGCAAAGACCGCAACAAAAAAATTGAAGAGGCTTTGGCGCTGATTCAAGCAGAAGCTTTTGCTGTAGTAAAAGAAACTGCTAGAAGGTTTAAAGAAAATACAGAAATCATTAGCTCGGCTACGGAACTAGATAGAAACCTGAGCGTGAAAAAAGAATATGTTACCATTAAAGGTGAGGAGTCTGTTTTCAAAAACACTTGGACTGCTGGTGGTGGTCAGGTTACTTGGAACATGCAGCATTATGATGTGCAGTTGATTGGTGGTAGCGTGTTGCATTCTGGTAAGATTGCTGAAATGGCAACGGGTGAGGGTAAGACCTTGGTGTCTACACTTCCTGCTTATTTGAATGCATTGGCTGGAGAAGGTGTGCACATTGTAACCGTGAATGATTATTTGGCCAGAAGGGATAGTGAGTGGAACGGAACCATTTTTGAATGGTTGGGTATTACAGTGGATTGTATTGACAAACACGAGCCCAATAGTGAAGCTAGGAGAAACGCTTATTTAGCTGATATTACTTATGGTACCAATAACGAATTTGGTTTTGACTACCTGCGTGATAATATGGTACATACACCTGAAGAAATGGTGCAGCGCAAACACCATTATGCCATGGTGGATGAGGTGGATTCAGTTTTGATTGATGATGCCCGTACGCCCTTGATTATTTCTGGTCCTATTGGTCACAATACAGGTGAACAACAATTCTTTGACTTAAAGCCTAGGATTGAAAAATTGGTGGATGCACAGAAAAGAGCTACCAACCATTTCTTAAACGAAGCCAAGAAAAAAATTACGGAAGGAAACGATGATCCCAAAGATGGTGGTCTGGCCCTATTCCGCGCCCACCGTGGTTTACCAAAGAATAATGCCTTGATTAAATTCTTGAGTGAGCCGGGTATTCGTGTGAAATTGCAGAAAGCAGAAAACTTTTATTTGGCTGATCAAAGCCGCGAAATGCCTACGGCCGATGCGGAACTATTTTTCTATATTGATGAGAAAAATAATTCAGTTGAATTAACGGATAAAGGGATTCAATTAATTACCGGTTCTGGAGAAGATCCCACCTTCTTTATCTTACCTGATATTAGCGTGTCTCTTGCTTCAGTTGACAAACAAGCTGAATTGAGCGATGAAGATAAACTTCGCGCCAAAGAAGCCATTATCAATGACTATTCTGTAAAGGCCGATAGGATTCATACCGTACAACAATTGCTCAAAGCCTATACCTTATTTGATAAGGATGTAGAGTATGTGGTGATGGATGGTTCGGTTAAAATTGTGGACGAACAAACTGGTCGTATCCTGGATGGTAGACGTTATTCCGATGGTTTGCACCAAGCCATTGAAGCAAAAGAAAATGTGAAGATTGAAGCCGCTACTCAAACCTATGCAACCGTAACCTTACAGAACTATTTTAGAATGTATCATAAGTTGGCCGGTATGACTGGTACAGCGGAAACAGAAGCTGCAGAGCTTTGGGATATCTATAAATTAGACGTGGTTACCGTACCTACTAACGTGGTAGCGATTCGTAAGGACGATCAGGATTTGGTATTCAAAACCAAGCGTGAAAAATTTGGTGCGGTGATTGATGAGATTGTAAAACTAACAGATGCAGGACGCCCAGTACTAGTTGGTACTACTTCTGTTGAAGTGAGTGAATTGCTGAGTAGAATGCTGCGTCAAAAACAAATTGCACACAATGTATTAAACGCCAAACAACACGCAAGAGAAGCACAAGTTGTTGCTGAAGCAGGTTTGGCAAAAGCCGTTACCATTGCCACAAACATGGCGGGTAGGGGTACCGATATTAAACTAGGACCTGGTGTTAAGGAAGCAGGTGGTTTGGCCATCTTGGGTACAGAACGCCACGAATCAAGACGCGTAGACAGACAGTTGCGTGGCCGTGCTGGACGTCAGGGTGATCCAGGATCTACTTTGTTCTTTGTGTCTTTGGAAGATGATTTGATGCGCATGTTTGGTAGTGAGCGTATTGCCAAAGTGATGGACTTTGCCGGTTATAAAGAAGGCGAAGTAATCCAACACAGCATGATTACCAAGTCTATTGAAAGGGCTCAAAAGAAAGTAGAAGAAAACAACTTTGGAATCCGTAAGCGTTTGTTGGAATATGACGATGTGATGAACAAACAGCGTACGGTGATTTATAGCAAACGTAACCACGCATTGTTTGGAGAGCGTTTGGCACTTGACTTAGACAATGCATTTTATACCGTTGCAGAAGGCTTAGTGAATTCATTTAAAGAACAAAATGACCACGAAGGATTCCGCTTGGCTGTGATTGTGAATTTTGGGATTGATTCAAAAATTACTGCAGACGAATTGTCTAAAACCAATGAGCAGCAATTAACGGAAAGACTCTATAACGAAGCGGTTGAAAATTACGAGCGCAAGAAAGCGGATCTAGCTGCTCAGAGCATTCCAGTGTTTAAGAATATTCGTTTGCAACAGGGTAACCATATTGAAAACGTGATTGTTCCTTTTACCGATGGTAGAAGAATGATGAATGTTTTGGCATCTATGGACAAGACCATCAATTCTGGTGGGATAGAATTATTGAATGCCCTGGAACGCACTATTACCCTTGGCTTTATTGATGATTCTTGGAAAGAGCATTTGCGTTCAATGGATGACCTGAAACAAAGTGTTCAAACGGCTACTTACGAACAGAAAGATCCATTGGTAATTTATAAAATGGAAGCATTTGACCTATTCAAGAAAATGGATGGTGAAGTGAATCGTGAAATTGTTCAATTCCTTTGTCATTCAGCCATTCCATTAAGTGATGGTGACAATGTAAAAGAAGGCCGAGCTCAAAAAACAGATTTGAGTAGAATGCGCACCCAGAAAGAAGAATTGGATGCAGCAGGTCATGACAATGACTATATTGATCCTTCTGAAACCGTGAAGCAACAACCCGTTCAAGTAGGACCAAAGATTGGACGTAATGATCCTTGCCCTTGTGGAAGTGGGAAGAAGTTCAAGGCTTGTCATGGAAAAGACGCATAAGAGGAAAGTGAAGAGTGAAGAGTGAAGAGTGAAGAATGGGAAGAAGAAGGAATTGAAGAGGGGGAGGAAAGTGAAGAGTGAAGAGTGAAGAATGGGAAGAAGAAGGAAGTGAAGAGTGCGAAGAAATTGTAAAATAGAAAATGCCCCGATTGGGGCATTTTTGTTTAGGAATAGGGTAGGGGTGATTGGGTAATTAGAAACGATAACTAAGTCCAAAGTCTACACAGAAGGATTTGATTTCTGAACTGGTATTACTGGCATTGGTCCATTTGTATTTTCTGGTGCCAAAATTGAATTTGAATCGGAGTTTGTTTTCAGGTGCAAAATCGTATAAAGCAATACCCCATCCACTGAAACTGGGTGATCGGCTAACATCGGCGTAGCCTTCTTCTTTAATGGTTACTCCAGGTGAAGTTCCGGCTTCCAGATAAAAACCATTTAAGAACCAAAGTGCACCCAATAAGGCCTCGTCTACAAAATAGCCCACATGCTTCCATTTTACTGCGTCTAAACCATTTCTTAGTGCTAGTGGATAGAATCTTCCACCCAGTGGTTTGTTGGTCATCTTGGCTTCCGTAAGCATGGTAGTCTTATTGGTAAAGGAACCCGGTTCTAAACCTGCTATTGCCGCAACACGGGCGTGAAATTGTTTACTATAAGGAAGACCTATTAATCCATATTCAAGCGTTAAACGGGGTTGAATGCCTTTTGACTTGTAAAACTGTCCAAAAACGGCTTCTGCCTTGGGATTGGCCAATCCAATACTAATATCTAACCGGCCATT